>Ga0070741_10000071_pt1 | contig 365929 bp, 329 predicted proteins | sample Coa_R1_4_FD_66440 | JGI IMG/M metagenome (GOLD analysis project Ga0070741, IMG submission 66440) | Surface soil microbial communities from Centralia Pennsylvania, which are recovering from an underground coalmine fire - Coalmine... | ecosystem: Environmental > Terrestrial > Soil >...
GAAGCCTGGATCTGCGTGCTCTTCACCATGTTCTGCACGTTGACGCTCATCTCGTGCATGGTGCTGGTGACTTCGTCGATGGCGGATGAGCTTTGCAGGCTGATTTTGGCAGATTCGTCAGAAGCACCGGCAACTTGCGCCGACGCGCTGGCAACTTGCGTCGCAGTATCTTTGACATTGCGAACGAGGCCGCGCAGGCCTTCGGTCATCTTGGAAAATGCGTTGCCGAGCACGTCACTGCTTGAACGCGGCCTAACAACGACGCCTAGATTTCCTCCTGCAATAGCTTCTGAAACCGCAGCCATTTCCTTGAGATACTTGACCATCCCATCGAAGCTGCGCCCAAGTTGACCGATCTCGTCGGCGCGGTCGATATCGATCTTGTGGTCGAGATCGCCAGCGTCGCCAATCTGTTTAGACACCAGCATCAGGTCACCCAAAGGAAGGGTAATGGAACGGGCGGTCTTAAATGCGACCACGATTCCGAAACCGATGGCAGCCAGCGTGGCTAGGGTTGCGATGAGGATGATTTCTGTGCCGGCAGACTCATCATCTTTGCGGCGCTTCTCGACGACATCTTTGGTGATCTGATCGGCCTGATCCAGATAGTCGGTTGAATTCTTCACCCAAGACGACGCGTCTTTCTGCAGGTAATAGATTTGCAGGTCGGCAACAGTGGCGTTACCGGCATCAACTTCGCGGCGTTTTTCGAGCATTGGTTGCGCGAATTCTGTGGCCCACGAACTTTCGTTGTTGGCCACTTTGTCGAGCGCAGCGTGTTGCTGATCGGACGACAACTTCTGGCTCCGCGCCAAATATTCGCCCAGTCGCTTGATTCCATCATTCATCCGGTCTACTTCACGGCTGTCGCCACTGAGAAGGTAATTACTCAGGTAGAGCCGGTTCTGCATCATCTGAAAACGGACTTGATTGGTGAGTTCGGCCATTTCGAGCGCTTGAGAAGCCGCGGACTTGGCGCTGTGCTCGCGTTCGACAGCGACCAAGATGACAATGCAGAGAAGCAGCACTGTTCCCAAAATCGCGCCGAATCTCACATAAAGTTGCTTTGTAATGGACATGAGTCTGGCTCCGCAGCTTTCAATTGCCAGCGCGATCTAATTTCCCGGATCGAATTTAAATTCGACGGTTTCCGTACTTTCCGCGCTGGCGGAATCGAATTTCCATTTTTTCACCGCATCCGCCGCCGCCGCTGCAAGAATCGGGTGACCACCGATTACTTTCGTGTCTTTCACGCTGCCGTTGGCCGAGATGACAACCTGAAGACGGACAACTCCAGTAAGCGACATTTTGCGGGCAATCTCCGGATACTCCGGCGGCACCCTGCTCTTTACCTTGCGCTGCAGCGGCTGCTCCTGCGCGAAACTTGGAGCAGGATGCACAACGACCATGAGAAATGCTGAGCCGAGCAAAGCAGCTAGAAGCACAACAAGCAAACTTCTGGTACTGCGAACGGTGTTTGACACGGACACTTCCCCCCTAGTGGCAATAAAAACAAATCATGTATGCAAAGCCACTGCCACGGGAAATTGCTCCTCAACGTTCTTAATCGGCGCAATGTTTACTTACATTTAGTGAGGAATCTGGAAGAGTAGGCGGCGTAGATCGTCTCAGAGAACCTCGCCGTTTGTCTCAAATGGATACGGCTTCGATTACGAAATCGGTTACCACAGCGTGTTGGTAAAACGTTTTCTCTTGACTCAAATTGAGACTAGAAGATAGAGTCCGCTTTATCAACAACTTGGAACATCTCGAGTCTCAGGAGTCGATCACGGGCGCCGAACACATTCTGGGAACAATGGCAGAAAAGGCCGGTGATGGCGGTCGATTCCAGGATTTGTTACTGGAGTTCTCAAGCGAGGCTTCGAAAATTTCGGCGTCCGAGGAATTGCTTCGCCTATTTTGTCATGGAGCAGTTACTTACTTTGGCATAAGCGGCGCTTACATTTGGCACTTCGTTCCGCCAGACCAGTTGATAGCGGCGGCTGCGGATGGGTGGATGGCAGAGGAATTCCTGTGCAAACGGCTCCGGATGAGCCAGAGCGCGGTCGTGGTTGAGGCGATTCAGAAGCGCAGAGCCGTATACGCGAATTCGGTCGATACGGCTCGGTATCCACTGGCGGGCGAATTTCAAGTCAAGTCGGTTTTGGCTGCACCGTTGATTGTGTTCAATGAAGTGATCGGCGCGGCAGTCCTGGTCCACAATAACGACCCATTCTTCTTTAATCAGGAGCACGCTTCGAAAGCAACGATTTTGGCTGCGCAACTGGGCAGCTTGCTGGAGGCGACAAGACTCGCGAGCGAGACAAAAGAAGAAAAGCGCCGGACGGAGATTCTAGTTGAAGTGGCCCAGAGTCTTCGCGGCCAGCCGGATTCTCTTTCACTGATCGACTCAGTTGCTGACCGCATACGGGCCTTATTGCGCACTCCGCTGGTTTGCATACTGGGGCGCGAACCGAGGGGATTCGAATTGTGGTCAGTGGCTACGGGAGATAGCGCTTTAAATGTCTCGGTACGGGCACGGCAGGAACGTAAAGGCCTGCATTTCACCGCCGACATAGCCAACCGTGCCATTGCGGCAAACGGACTCATCTCGGTTTCCGTGAATCCGCCGTCGCACTTTCTTGGAGATATCTTCCCGGCAGGCACCCTGCTCGCAGTTCCCTTTCATACCTCGACCCGAGAAGCGGCGGTGCTCGTATATCCACGGTCCGAGGGACCATTCACCGGCGAAGAAAAGAAACTGCTGCCGCTGATAACCAGCTTTGCCGCGGTTGCGATTTCAAACGCGGAACTTTACGCGACTGCCCGGGCACAGGCCCAGGAACTCCAACAGATCGTGAGTATTGCCGCAGAACTGGGATCTATTTCTGACCTCGACCAGTTCATGCGCCGCTTCATTCAGCGGGCCAGCGACTTCCTCGGCTTCGAGCGCGCTTTCGTGGGCCTCATCGAAGACAGCACTGTGCAGGTGCGCTGGAGCTACACGCGAGGTGAATATGGACCGCCCGGATACGTGATTCCTGAAGGTCTGCTAACGCGTGCCATTTTCAATAAAGAGGTGTTCTGGTCTGATGACGCTTCGCAAGTCGCCGGGACGAACACGGCAGTCCTGCGGGAATTCAATGTAGGTCAGCTATTGGCAGTTCCTCTGCTTGGAGCAAACGGCGAGGCGCTTGGAGTGTTTGGCGTCTTAGACCAGCGCGAGCGGCAGCCGATTTCACAGGAGGACGTCCGCCGGGTCCAGGCGCTAGCCGCCCACATGACAGCGGCACTTGAAGTCAGCCGCAACCTGCTTCTTTCTGAACGTCATCGCAAACGGTCTGAATCGCTCACCGACCTCGCACTAGAAATGAGTTCGCTCGTGCGCGGTCCAGCTATGGCTCGCAAGTTCCTGGAGAGAGCAGCAAAAATCATGGGGGCTGGCGACGCAGCATTAGTGACGCAAGACGGTGCGGATGCGACCGTGTCAGTGCTTCATTCACTATGCGGTGAGCCGAGCAGCGAGGTCGAAGCTCGGTTTGCGCGTTGTATTAGCCGGACCATTTCGGAAGCCCAGGAACCCGTGGTCACAACCGAGATGACCGAGGTGGGTGGCGATGGCCTTCTCCCCACTGAGGGCTGGAAAGAGATCGTCGTGGCGCGCTTAATCGGCGGTTCAGGGGAACTGCTGGGCGCACTTTGTCTTGCCGGTTGTAAAACTCCTCTGGAGACGGAAGATCAGCAATTGCTAAAAGCGATTGCCGGAGAAGCATCTGTATCGCTCGAAAATGCGCGTTTCTTCACGCGCATGGAACAAGCCAACCGGCACTGGGTAGAAATTTTCGATGCTATTGCCGACTTTATTGTGGCGCACGATGAATCGGGCAATGTTCTGCGAGTGAATCGGGCGCTCGCAGATTTAATTGGTGTGCAGCCGCAGCAACTGATCGGGTTAAATATGGCGACGTTGCTGGGTACTGGAATCAACGCCGCCATGCCGCGTTCCTGCCCGTTCTGCCGGCCGACCGGCGAACTGGCAGATGAATATGTGCATCCTCCACTTGAACGGACTTTTCTGGTTTCAACTTCGCAGGTGCACGCTGCAAGCAATGAAGGACTACAAACAGTTCACGTCCTCAAAGACATCACCGATCGTCGCGAGGCCGAGCGGCGCTACCGTGAGCTCTTCGACAATATTCAAGAAGGATTATTTTTCTGCAGCCCCGATGGCCGCTTCATCGAGGTCAATGATGCATTGGTCCGCATGCTTGGGCGCAGCAGCCGTGAGGAACTGCTGCATTGCGACGCGCGGCACGAGGTGTTTCATTCGGCAGAGCAACACAGCGCGCTATTTGCAGAGATGGAGCGACACGGGGCCTTGCATAATCGCGCTGCGATTTTGCGCTGTAAAGATGGTAGCGCCGTGCATGTGCTGATCAACGCGTTTGCCGTTTACAACGCACAAGGACAGATTACCCAATTTCGCGGGTTGATCCTTGATATTACCGGGCTGAAAGCCTACCAGACTGAATTGCAGAAAGAGCGGGATTTCTCCGGCAAAATTCTCAACAACACGCAGAGTTTGATTCTCGTGGTCGATACAGCCGGGCTGGTGAGTTACGCAAACCGGCGCTGGCAGGTAATGGGCTACGAACAAGAGGCGATTATCGGAAAGCCACTGGAGGCTGTCGTTGCGCCATCCAGCGTAGATGCTTTCCGCGATGCGTACTCCGCAATTCTTTCCGGCAATCAGGTGAACAATCTCGATCTGCAGATTCTGCGGGCCGACCGAAGGGTTGGGCAGTTCTCAGTCAATTTAAGCCCTATGCGCGACGATCACGGCCAGGTGAGCAGCATTGTGGTGGTGATGAGCGACGTGACGGATGCGGCGTCATTGCAGTCCAAGCTGATGCATACGGAAAAGCTGGCAGCGGTAGGGCAGCTTGTCTCCGGAGTGGCACACGAAGTGAACAATCCGCTGACCGCGATTTTAGGATTTGCGGACTTGCTGATGGAAAATCCGGATGTGCCGGAGACCGCCCGGAAGGACTTACGAGTTATCTTGCAGGAGGCACAACGAACCAAACAGATTGTGCAGAACCTGCTCAGCTTTGCGCGCCAGATGCCGCCTCAACGCAAACCGATTCAGTTGAATCCAATTCTGAAACGAACATTACAGCTACGAGCTTACGATCTGCAGAGCCGCGGCGTCTCCGTCACAGAGAATCTTCGCGACCATCTGCCCTTTATCATCGGCGATTCGCACCAGCTGCAGCAGGTCTTCCTGAACATACTTAACAATGCATACGACGCGGTGCGCGACAACGTGCAGGCGCCGCGAATTGCTGTCTCCACTGACTGCCACGATGGTGTGGTTGAGGTCACATTCAGCGACAACGGCTCCGGCATCAGCAACCTCGACCGAATCTTCGATCCGTTCTTTACTACGAAACAGGTGGGAGAAGGCACGGGCCTCGGCCTCAGCATCTGCTACGGAATTATTAAGGAGCATGGCGGAGAAATCGTTTGTGAGAACAATTCCGCCGGGCAAGGCGCGACCTTTACTGTACGGCTACCGGGAGTGCGAGAGTTGGCGTCGGTTTCGGCAGTCGCGGGGTTCACTAAACCATGAGCTCACCTGCTCTCCAGGCAAAGCCTTTGCCCATTTTGCTAATTGAAGATGAGCCCGCCGTCGCAAGCTACGTGTGCGCCGTGCTGGAGCGTAGCGGCTACGAAGTTGTGTGTAGCGAATCTGGCGTGGCTGGGCTGCGTCAACTGGAGGCAGGAGAATTTCTGGGCGTGGTTTCGGATATGCGTACTCCGGGGGGTATTGATGGCGCCGACGTGTACGCCTGGATTGCTGCGAATCGTCCTGAACTGGCGTCGCGATTGGTGTATATAACGGGCGACGTGGCCAGCGAGGAAACTGCAGCAATATTGCAGCGTACCCGCGTACCGTGTGTGGAGAAGCCATTCCGAGTGCAGCAGTTCATTTCTGTTATTGAGCAAACCATGGGGAAAGCACGTGAGTGAACGTTTCGGAATTCGTTTTCTTGTGGTGGACGATGAAGAGAGTATCCGCCGGCTTTGCATGACGGTTGCAGAGGGACTCGGCTTTATCTGCAAAGAAGCAAACAATGGCGAAGGTGCGTTGGCGCTATTAGATGAGCATCCGGCGCACATCATCCTGACCGATCTGGTTATGCCGCGGATGTCGGGCATTGACTTTCTCGAGCACGTGAGAAGAGTGCTTCCGAGAAGTGAAATTGCCGTGATGACGGGTCATGGCTCAGTCGAGACTGCCGTGCAAGCCATGAAGCTTGGCGCTTACGACTACATTTCGAAGCCGTTCTCAGCGGTCGAAGAGTTGCGGCTGCTGCTGCGAAGGATGGCCGAAAAAATCCAACTTGTCGAAGAAAACGAATTTTTGCGCGAGTGCACATCGGCTGAGACGCAATTGCACGGAATTGTCGGGACCTCGCCAAAAATTCAAGATGTGCTTCGCATGATTGCGCGCTTGAAGGACACGCGAACTCCGGTGCTGATTGCCGGTGAAAGCGGGACCGGCAAAGAATTGGTTGCGCGCGCCATTCACTTTCGCGGGAGCTTTGCCGATCGGCCATTTGTGGCGGTGGATTGCGGCTCATTAGTCCCCACTTTGATAGAAAGCGAACTTTTTGGGCACGAGAAGGGCGCGTTTACCGGAGCAATGCGTTCGAAGCCTGGATTATTGCAATCGGCAAACGGGGGCACAATTTTCCTGGATGAGATCGGCGAGCTGCCGCTTGAAATGCAGGCCAAACTGCTGCGATTTTTGCAGGAAAAAGAAGTTCGGCCCGTCGGCAGCAACAATCATTTCAAAGTTGACGTGCGCGTCATTGCAGCTACTAATCGCGATCTGGACGCCGAATACCGAGCGGGACGGTTCCGCAAGGACCTCTATTTCCGCCTGAATGTTGTCACGGTTCAACTGCCACCTTTGCGCGAACGTCGGTCCGACACTGCGATGCTGGCGCACTGGTTTCTGGACCGTTATGCGAAAGGGGCAGACGCGCAGATCACCGGCGCGGCGATGAAGTGTCTGCTGCAATATGACTGGCCGGGAAATGTGCGCGAGTTGGAAAACTGCATTGAGCGCGCGGTGGCACTCGGCGACGGCAAGACTATCGACATTAGTGATCTCCCTCCAACTATTTTCTCGGCGAGCCCTGCCGTAGAAAACACGCTCCTTCCTGCTCAGGCGCCGCTTTCGGCTACTGATCTCGAGGAAATTGAAAGAGTCACAATTCAGCGAGTTTTTCAGCAAGTGCGTGGCGACAAAGTTGTGGCGGGTAAAATGCTTGGAATCAGCCGAGCTACGCTTTACCGCAAGCTGAAGCGCTATAACATCAGCCCAAGGCCAGCCGGTCAGGCGGCGAGAGCGGGCTTATAAAAATCCCTACCCTGCCGCAAATGACGCAACCTCCTACAAGACCAAATTTTTTTGGGTTAGAAGCTGAAGGCTAAGCCGCCCCGCACGGCGCGAGCGGACTGAACGAGGTAGACCGTACGCCCATCCTGACCGAAGACAGGAACGTATCCCTGGGCGAGAAGATTACGAATCTCCAGCACGATGTCCATGTGTCCTGGTAATGAGCCAAGGCAAGGCAAAGGCTGCCGGACAAAGACATCGAGGAATGGATCGGCTTGTCCGGCAGAAGCGTTAAACATATCAACCGGCGTGAGTGCGCGGCCGCTGGTCCACCCGTAGGAAGTAATCCAGCGAGTCTTGCTATGTGGAGTTGTGCCACTCAGCTTTGCGGCAACGGCATGGCGATTCCGGATGATGCTCTCATCACGCACTCGCTCGAGAGTGGTCTTTTCTCCAGGCAAGTCAAGGACGCCGCCGTAACTGTAATCGAGTGTTGCTGAGAGATCTGATCCAAGTTTTTGCTCGAGCACTAGTCTCATCCCGTGCGTATCGAGAGTGCGTCCTTCGTAGCTGAAGGTACCCGAATAAACATCCGGAAGAACATTGCCATTAACGGAGGAGTACTCGCCAACTCCAGTGAGAGCGGGATTGATCAGGCGATCAGAATAAAACGCCGCTTGCATGCTGGTCTGGCCTTCGCGATGCGACAAGGCGAGTTCCTGATGGTGTGCACGCTCAATTGCGGGAGAAAACCCGCTCATGCTGACGCGCGGGTCAGACTCACTCAAATCAGCAGGGGCAGTCTCGAAGCCTTTATCTTCGCGAACATCGGGACGGGAAGTCGAGTAATGGTACTCCAGCACGGTGTCAGGCGAGAGATGGGCGGCAACCGAACCGAATGGGCGGAAGGCTGTGATTCTTCCCATGAACTGGATGGTTTGCAATTCGCTACCGAATTTGAGCTCCAGCACATTGTCGACAGAAACATCATCCGAGGTGGTGAGGGCCAGGGCCTGAAGCTGAGCATTGTGAATGCCAAGATCAGGCGAAGACAAACGCCGCATGGTCAAGGCAATTTCCGGCGTAGAACCATTCGCCATCTGGTGCTTGTAGGAACTGCGCACCACGGCATTCGGGACAACGGCGCCGTATCCTACATCGCCATTGACAGTTACTGTCCCTGAAGCGAACACCGACTTCTGTACGAGGAAGCCCGTGCTCATGGTGGAAATTGAGCCAAAGCCCTCCGAAGGAGCACCGGCCACAAATGACAGGGCACCCTTCACGTCGCTCGATGTCGATTTGCTTGCCATCATGACCGGAGATCCGTCAGGCAAAATGCGGAGCACAGGACGATTCGCGGCCGAACGCAATACCCAGTCCCAATCGCCATCTTCGGAAGTTCCGCGCCGAGGCGTGATCTCCAGGGCATCAAAAACGGTGGAAAGCGTGAGATTCAGCAGGACAGTGGCGCCTGCTTTTAGATTCACTTTCTCTCGCAGGGTAGGCAAGAAGGCAGGCGCGGAGGCTTTGACCGAGTAAACACCAGGAACCAAACCGGATGCACGGAAGAAGCCTTTGTCATCCGTTATAAAGCTGAAGACCTGAGCAGCAGACCCCAGCACTTGAACCACGGCGCCTATCTGAGGGGCGCCGGCTGAATTGCGAATATAGCCCGTGATCGAGGCAGTCCTGTCGGCACACCACGACGGCAGGGCCAGACCAAGCACGATCACGAGATAGCCGAGCTTACCGCGCATCAGAACCTGTTTACTCGACTGAAAAAGTTGCCGTCGGATCCAAAGTTTGCTTGGAAATATTATCGCTCACTTTGATCTGAATGCGATAAACGCCTGGGTCAAGATTGGCTGCCTGGACAGCTTTCTGCAGCGTAATCTGTTCACCGACATTTCCCATTTTGTCCGACGATTCTACTGCGTGCACGACCTGCTTATTCGTAGCCGCATTGACGATGTCGTACTCGAAGGTGGCAGAAGGCTTGTGCGTTTTGTCGTCAAGGCTGAGATTGTAAACTTGCATCCAGAAATTCACTTTCTGGCCACGCTTAAACGCCACGGGCTTGCCGTCTGCCTGCGCCACGCGTGGGCGCACCTTTGTCTGCCCAATGACGAACATCCCGCTGCCCACGCTTTTCGAAGGTACCGGCTCAACATCATCGGCGACGATCAGCGACGAACTCGCCAGCTTGTCGTCTTCAAACTCGGGCACAATGATACCGCGGCTCCAGGTACCCATGCGATCGCCGTTCACATCTTTTACAACCAAGTCGAGACGATACCGGCCGGGCCGCAAAGGTACTGCCTTCCAATATATTTTCGAATTATCGACTTCTTTAGGTAATAGCTCTGCAGGAACATCTGCAACCACGGTGTCTTCGAAGGTCTGAGCTACTTTGCCTGCAAGCGTGGTCAATCGGCCGAAAATATTGACGACGCCATGCTCGACGCCGTCTTTGTCATTGAAGGTTATGTCGCGATTCTTGAGCTGGACTGTCACCGGCACCAGGACCGTGTCGTTCGTGATACGGACGAAATCCGTCCGCACATCAAACGGCATTGCATTGTAAGTGATCTTGTGGCTGATGACCTCTTCAAGGTCCTTAAACTTCACCGGCGGCGCCTGCTGCAGCTTCATGAACTGCTCCAGGCGATCAAATTCTTTAGCTTGCAGACTCGCGGAATCGGGGCCGGCGCCGAGCTGCTCGAGACCTCCGCCTGAGAAGCGATCTGCTTTCGAAGACATGCCCATCTGCTCATAGAGCGTAAGGCCAGCGTTAGGGACATACTTCAATGCGTCCTTTTCGCTGCGATCCATGGTCATGTGATAGTCGCCGCACATGCAGGTATCGACGAACTCAATGATGACTTCCTGTCCGATGCCTTCGATATACCGGTACCGCCAATCCTCAAACGGATAAGTGGAGGTCTCTCCGCCACCCTCTTCGATTGGACGTTCATAGCTGCCGCCGGAAGGATGCGAATCAATCTCGTCGGGTGGACCATAGACGATATAGATTCGACCCCGATCAGTCATCCAGCCCGGTTTGCCCGCCGCGAAGTGTTCGTTTGCATACTCAATGCGCCGGTAATGCTCGTCTTTGAATTCGTTGTCTTCGCTGTCGGGATCAGGATTGCGACGCTGCCAGAATGCCTCGATAAATTGGTCGCGCTCCTCATCGTTCGAGAGCTGCAAGAATGCCTTGCGCTCATCGTCAGTGATGATCCAGCGGACGTCCTCATCGAGCCACTTCTTGTACTCGCCCCTGAGTTCTCGCTTCAGAGACCTGGCATTTTGCTTCTTGCGCTTTTCATCGATCGGACGCTTGAGCGGGTCGTTGGAGTTCGCTGAAGCCTGGCCGTTATTTTGATCAACTTGAGACGGAGAATTCTGGTCGGAAGATGCCGAGGCAAATGCCAATGAGCACAGAAAGAAGGCCGACAGGCACACTAATGACAGAACTATGCGTAAAGACTGGAACCGGGGCATAAGGAAGAGTACTCCTTCAGACGCACTCTGAGTGTCATCATTCTATGTCTTTGCCGATGGGAATACAAGCCTTTGAGCAGGAAGAACATAGGGGAAAATACCCCTTCTATCCTGATTCTTTGGATAGAACATTTGGTTGCCTTGGAAGATTGTAAAAGCCGGTTCGCATCAGCGCGTTTGGCATCACCTGTGCCTCAGCTAGGTGATACCCGAATCATTACAAGTACTAATCGAAGCATCGTTCCCAAGTTGATAAGCAATGATCGACAGCATCAAACAAATTGGGTGTTGCAGCTATAATCGCGGAAGGGGTCGGGGACAGAAACATTCGGGGACAGAAACATTTGGCAGCGGAACTTTTCACCTACAGCAATCGTATCCACAATACGAGGACGCCCTTATCTAAACACAAAGTGACTAATTGCCTAATGGCGCGTCCAAAGGCAAGGGACTGAGAGCGATCTGTGCCCCAGTCAGAGCAGGAGAAGAAGATGGCGACAGCGGAAGTAATCAGCATTCCCCAACCCGATTTGTCAGCCTCGCCGGAATCGTGCATGATTGCGACTTCGGACCTGTGGAAGACGTACGACATGGGTTCTGAGCAGCAGGTGCATGCCTTACGCGGAATTAATTTGAGGATCCGTCGCAATGAGTATGTTGCCATTATGGGCCCTTCCGGATCGGGCAAGTCGACACTGATGAACTTGATTGGCTGCCTTGACAGCCCAAGCCAAGGGCAGTACTGGTTGAATGGCCAGTTAGTGAGCGAATTGGACGACGACGAACTGGCCCACATCAGGAATAAAGAGATTGGCTTCGTGTTTCAAACTTTCAACCTGCTGGCACGCGCGACCGCGCTGCACAATGTTGAATTACCGCTGATCTATGCAGGGGTTCCCGCGGAGGAGCGCAAGGACCGCGCACAGGGTTCACTGGAAGCTGTCGGAATGGGACAACGCATGAACCACAAGCCCAATGAGCTCTCAGGCGGTCAGCGGCAACGGGTTGCTATTGCCCGCGCGCTGGTAAATAAGCCGTCGATTATTCTTGCGGACGAGCCCACAGGAAACCTCGATTCGCAGACCGGGAGCGAAATTATGGCTTTGTTTGATCGGCTGCACGCAGAGGGGAACACGATTGTTCTGGTCACTCACGAGCACGACATCGCCGAATATGCGCATCGGGTGATTCACATCAGGGACGGCGTTGTGGCAAGAGACGAAGTAACGGCCTGATCGAAACGAAATTCCAGTAGAAACTCCCAACGACAAAAAACCTATTTCTCGCGATGCGGGAAATAGGCCTTGCGCGTAATTGGCAAACCGGCCTACTTATACGCTGCACTTGTGGGCAGCAATTCGTCCCGGTGCGCGCTGGAATCCACCATACGTCCGAACGCTGGCCCATCGAGCAGATTCGCTTTAAACGTTGCGCGAATTGCGGCATTCACTTTGTCTATTCCTTCAGTGTTGGGAGCAGTATAGGCAATCAGAAACGAGCCGGGCGCTTCGGTGGGGAGCGCCTATTTATCGATTTCATATTCGACGATGGTTCCATCCGAAAACATCTCCTCAAGCAAAATTCAAGGGAATTCGAGTCGGCACTCGCGAACACACGAAGGCTTCACTGGCCTGGTTCAAGTTTCAGGCCGGATTCAGTCAGAACTGCTCGGTGCTTCCGTAGCGGCCGATTTTGCTGGGGTAAGAGGTTTTTCGACGAAGAAGTTGTGGTCGTAAAGGTTGCGGTACATGTGGCCGGCAAGTTCGGCTGCTTTAGGACCGAAGGTAGGGCGGCCACCTTCAAGAAATACGACAACTACGATGCGTCCGTAGTTGGTGTTGGCGTAGCTGCCGAACCAACCGAAGCGCGTGCCAGCGCGCGAGCACGTGCCAGTTTTACCCAAAACTTCCTCTTCGCTGAAATTCGCAAGCAACCGGCGGGCGGTACCGTATTCGACTGCTCCGGCCATTCCGTCGGAGATTTCAGGAATGAGTCCGCCAATCGGCAGATGTCGTTTCACGATGGGCTGAAAGTTGGCCACTTGGTCGGGCGTGGTGGGATGCTGCAGGTAATACATGGTGCCGCCATTGGCGATAGCAGTAACTAAACCGCCGAGTTGCAGCGGAGTCATCGAAATACCTTCACCGAACGAGCACATCTTCCCTACTCCGCCGAGACTTGCGGGAATTACTTCTTCGGGGTAGACGCCGGGCTTTTCACCTGCGATGTGATAGCCGGCAAGCTCACCGAGTCCGTAAAGGTGTGCATAGTGCGCGACCTTCTCAAATCCAAGCTGGCGGCCGAGAGCTTCGAAGTAGGCGTTATTCGAATGTGCGAGCGCGAGGGTGAGGTTCATGTGATAACGCCCGCCGAGACGCACTTGCGTTTCCTTGGTGATAATGCCTTCACTGAGGGCCGCAAGCGCCACCGACAGCTTGATTGTCGAGCAGGGCTGGGCTCCGCTCGAGAGCGCCATCTTCTGATTCACCATGGCCAGAATGCGCCCGCTGGTGGGCTCGATCGCGAGGATAGTACCATTCATATTGCCCAGTGCGTCGATGGCCGCCTGACGCACAACGGGATCTTCACCTGCAGTGATGTCGCCGTCCGTAATGTCATCGGCGTAAGAACTGGCGTAGAAGTGCTCGTAATAGTGGTGTCGCTTGAGCGCGTGTACAGTACGCGAGCGTACGCGGCGGCTGCGCGCGAGGTGATGCATGTGACGGCGCGCATGCGAATTTTCTCTGACTGTGCGCTTTTTCGTAGGCACAGTCAGGGATCGCGTATTGATGGTGGCTGCAATTCCTGGTTGAGTGATCAGGGTGATTGCGGCGACGATGACGACAAGGCGCGAGGCGAATTCTTTAGCGGTCACTAACCTATACCCATTCCCGGGATTTACAGCTACTTAGATTGCAAGAAGGCGGCTGGAAGCATAACTTCGTCTGAATTCCTGCAATTTTCTGATAGTAAGGGAGTTGCAGGATTTGGCGCAATCGGAAAGTGATTAATCGGTGGACAACAGGAAATTGGCGGAAATACCAGTGTTTATGAGGGCTTCAGACGATTATTGCCGAAAGGACACGCCCTTTGGTGATTACTGAGGAGTTACCCGGTCTGTCAGGGCTACCTCCAACGATTAGCGAAATCGTGGAAGAGTGCGTCAGCTTTCGCGAGCAAGGAGACGAGCTTTGCTCGACATCACATAAGCCCTTCCGGAACTACTATCACCGCGTCAGTCGCTCTCGATTGTGTTCCAGGACGAGCATCGCGGATTTGCTTGAGGTCATCACAATAACGCGACCGCGCAATAAACGCGACCGCCGAAATCCCCAAGTAACGGTTCGACGGCTCGCATCGAGAGCAGAGGCGTATCCATGGCAATGCATCCGAATATTCCACCCAGAGAACCGCTTGAAGAAAAACCCGGTGAAAGCGTTACTGCCAGCCGCAAGCAATTTCCCTGGCCGTGGATCGCAATCATTGTTGTGGTATTAGGCTTCGCGCTCCTGGCGATGCACTTCTTTCGCTAAAAAGTCAGTTGTTAGGTCAACCAGGAAGAGGAAATGAAAGTGGCCGCGAACCACAAACTCCCACCCCGATGAACGAAACCTTCGCGATGGCCACGCTCACGTCGTCATGACGCGAAAGCGGACGAACCCTTGGGCGCTAATCCTGGTGATTATCGCTGTCGTAATTCTCATCGCCCTGATCGCGTGGGTGGTATTGAGCAAGCCCCAGAGAAGCCGCTCGTCGATGTATCAAGCGACATCCATTCAGCAGACGATCGCGAACCCAACTGCTGGGTTCGACGACATATCCTAAAGCTTTTCTAATTCGTGCAAGGTAAGTTCATTTACTACGTTGCCGGTGTTGAGCGTCGAGGCCGGTTCGAAGAGCAGCACCCAGCATTCTTCGTCGGCGACGGGCTTGTGCTCGACTCCGCGTGGCACGATGATAAACTCGCCTGGTTCGAGGGAAACTGACCGTGTGGCGCGGGCGCCCTCGCCCGCGTTCTCGCGAAAGTCCATGCGAAACCGTCCCTTAACCACGAGAAACATCTCATCTTGATTCTCGTGATGATGCCAGACGAATTCGCCCTTCGCCTTCACCAGCTTGACCTGCTGCCCATTGAGCCCGCCGCCAATGCAGGGCTTCCAGTATTCGTGGATTTGGGAGAATTTCTGGGCAAGGTTTGCTTTGTCAGGCATGGTTTGTAGATGAGAATGGCTTGGCTACGGTCGCAGGATGCAATGAACTAAAAGGACCCCAGGTTAATTCTTCGCGGCAAAGAAGATGACCTTACCACCATGCTTTTCAGTTGCGGTCCGGAGATCAGCATCTGCAGTTAAGAGTGTGAGGCCATTCGCAATCGCAACTTCCGCTATTAGAGCATCGCGTATATTATTGCGCCTCTTGCCATTCAAGACATCCAGCTCTGTCTTTAGTGATCCGCACAGCTTTCCGTCACTCCATTTTGCGTGATCAAAACGGGAAACGTCATAGACGAAACTCTCGGTCGGCAGCAGTCTGGGATGCAAATGCGCCTGAGTTATAGCAAGTCGTGCTCGACGCTCTTGATCTTGCGTCTTGTTTATTTCCTCTACTTGAATGTGGGTGATCGCAAATCCAGCATCCGACGGCAACTCGTTCTTAGTGATTCGACCGTCCGTTAGCCAGTTAAAAATACTCGTATCAACGACATACTTGGTTTCGGATTCGTGCGGTAGCCGATTCTTCATCAACACTCGCTGCCTGTCCAGAATGGCCTTCCCTTCTACCAATGCGGGGTTTGTCTCGCGCTCGAATCCCCCCAAGAGATGCGGAAGCTGATGTGTACTGACTCCGGTTCTCATCTGACAGAGAACCATTTCACCTTGAAAGCTGCTTTTACGAGCCGCGACAACTGTGTCGTAAAACGACATGAGCTCATCCTCTGCGTCTCTCCCGGTCGGCTCGTTGAACGCAGTATATGCATCGGCAATACACTGGGATCTAGCAACGACAAGGGCCTTTGCGTGGGCGATGTAGCACGCGGCCTCGGCCGGCAACATGGCAGCAGAATTGTGTGTTTCGCGAGCCCGGAACTGCGCTTGCCGGAGTTCTAAATTGTGCTCGGCTCTTAAAATGGTCCACTGCGGTCCAAACTGTACATCCGCATGGGACATGATCTCTTTGTGACGACTAGCATCCATTTGTGCTGCATTAATCGTAGTACATAGCTGGTTCCTGAGCTAGCACACATAGCCGATGAGATCTCGTATAAATTCCAAAATAAAAGCCGCCAGCTTTCGCTAACGGCTTCGTCGTTATGAGATCCTTCGACTCTGGCTTGCTCGACGCGCAACTTCCGAGAGTCAGCACCCCAAGCCTTCGCTCAGGATAACCCTCGCACTGCGAGTTTTAGTTTTCGTACAGCAGCACTCCCTCGTTCTCCTTCGAGTCCACGGGACGGTAGAACAGCTTGTTGTCCTCGAGGAAGACCTCGATGAACGCAGGCCGCATCGTGATCGTGCCCTGGATCAACGCTTCCGAGAGCGGGTCCTCGATGTACTTCTGCAAGGCCCTGCGCAACGGGCGAGCGCCGTAGCTGCGGTCGGTGAGCGTCTGGTTCAGGATCCATTTCTTCGCTTCGTCCGCAACCGTAACCGTGATCGACTTCTGCGCCAGGTTCTGGTTGAGCTGCGTAACCATGAGCTCCAGAATCTGGATAAGGTCGTTTTCGTTCAGCGCGTTGAAAATGATGATTTCATCCAACCGGTTCAGGAACTCGGGATTGAACGTGCGTTTCACTTCATTCTTGACCAATTCCTCGACCTTGTCCGCGATCGCATCTTCCTTCGTTGACTGGAACCCAAGGCCTTCGCGCTTTTGCAAGTGGCGGGCTCCAATGTTGGAGGTCATGATCAGGATTGTGTTCTTAAAGTCGACCGTGTTGCCAAGGCCGTCGGTCAACTGACCGTCTTCAAACACCTGCAACAGGATGTTGAAGACATCGGGATGCGCCTTCTCGATTTCGTCGAGCAATACGACTGAATATGGCGCGCGCTTCACACGTTCGGTGAGCTGGCCGCCCTCTTCGTAGCCGACGTATCCCGGAGGCGAACCGATCAGCTTCGAGACCGAGTGCTTCTCCATGAATTCGGACATGTCGAAGCGGATGAGCGACTTTTCGCTGCCGAACATGAATTGCGCGAGCGTACGGGCGACTTCTGTCTTTCCAACACCGGTCGGCCCAAGGAAAAGGAACGAGCCGATTGGCCGATTCGGGTTCTTCAGTCCGGCGCGGCTGCGGCGAATGGCGCGCGCCAGAGCGCTGATCGATTTATCCTGCGAGATCACGCGCCGATGCAGCTCTTCTTCTATGCGCAACAGCTTGGCTGATTCTTCTTCTTTGATCGACGCGATTGGCACGCCAGTCCAGCGCGAAACGACATCTTCTATATCTTCGCGATTGACGACCCCTGTCGCCGATTCATCAAGGTGATATTTCTCGCGTAGGATGCGCAGGTTCTCGCGCTCCTTGCGTTCTTCGTCGGAATAGAAGCGCGCTTTTTCGAACTCGTGGTTCGCGACCGCATTCTCCATCCGGTGCACGATGAACTTGAGCCGCTTCTGAACTTCGGTGATCTCTTCCGGCAGCGAAGTCTGACGCAGCTTCACGCGCGCCCCTGCTTCATCGACCAGGTCGATTGCCTTGTCCGGCAGAAAGCGGTCGGGGATGTAGCGGTTTGAGTGCGAAACGGCGAAGTTGATGGCTTCATCGGTGTAAGTGACCGCATGGAATTTCTCGTAGCGGTCCTTAACGCCGAAAAGGATCTTCGTAGCATCGCTCTCATTCGGTGGCGGAACTTTCACCGCCTGAAAACGCCGCTCGAGCGAACGGTCTTTTTCAATCGACTTGCGGTATTCGCCCGGAGTCGTTGCGCCAATGCACTGAATTTCGCCACGCGAAAGCGCCGGCTTCAGAATGTTCGCGGCATCGAGCGAACCTTCCGCCGACCCCGCGCCTACCAGCGTATGCAGCTCGTCGATGAAGATGATGCAGTTCTGCGACTCCATCAGTTCTTTCATGATGGTCTTCAGCCGCTCTTCGAACTGCCCGCGATACTTCGTCCCGGCAACAATCAATGATAGATCAAGTGCGAGAATTCGTTTGTCAGCTAAGAATGATGGCACCTCGCCGTCAGCAATGCGCTGCGCGAGTCCTTCTACGATTGCGGTCTTGCCAACCCCCGGTTCGCCGATGAGAACCGGATTGTTCTTGGTCCGCCGGCACAGAATCTGAATCACGCGTTCAAGCTCGTTCTCGCGCCCAACCAGCGGATCGAGCTGGCTGTCCATCGCCGCCTGCGTCAGATCACGTGAAAACTCGCTCAGTAAAGAAGACTCACGCTGGCGCTGCGGCTGCGCTTTTTCCTGGCTGCTGCGGGCGAGTTCTTCGCGGATGGTCGAAAGCCTCAGGCCGCGCTCGTGCAAAATTTCCGCGGCAAAGCACTTTTCCTCTCTTAGTAAACCCAAAAGCAAGTGCTCAGTGCCAATGTGCTTGTGCGACAGGCGCTCTGCCTCTTCCGCGGCATAGGCAAGCACTCGCTTGCACTCGTTGCTCAGCGGAAGATCGACGGAAGTCGAAACCTTCTCGCGAATGGTTGTGTGACCCTCGATCTGCTTGCGGATTGATTCGACCGAGGCATGAGAACGCAAAAAGCGGTTGGTGAGAGCCTTATCCTCGCGCAGGAGTCCCAGGAGCAGGTGCTCGGTCTCTATATAAGGAGAGCCGAACTGGCTGGCCTCATACCGTGCAAAAAATATAACGCGCCTTGCTTTTTCCGTATAACGCTCGAACATAACCCCTTCCCCCAGATTCCCCCAGAGATGAAAGGTCAAGTCGGCCTAGCTTCTCCGGAACCCCAAAAACATTGCAGTCATTGAGCCCATGTCCTCATTATGATGGGCCTCGTTCTGTTTTACCACCGTTCAAGGTTACGAAAGGAACCACGACTCATTATCGCAGTTCCTTCTTATATTAAGAACACCTGCCGACGGTGTTCATCTCGGTTCATTTTCAAATCCGATCCATCACAGCTCTGTATTGGACACTCCCCTCATTCAACCAGATTCTCCGGCACGATCTCTTCGATTCGCCCATTCGCCATCCGCAGAACGCGATGGCAACGACGGGCAAACCCAAAGTTGTGCGTCGCAATCAGAGAGGTAAGTTGATACTCGCGATGCAACCGGGAGATCAAATCAAAAACCACTTCGGCAGTGCGGCTGTCTAAGTCGCCGGTCGGCTCATCGGCAAGAAGAATCTTTGGGCGGGTAATCAGCGCACGTGCCAAGGCTGCCCTCTGCTGCTCGCCGCCAGAGAGTTCGCCGGCGCGATGATGCGTACGTTGCCCCAGGCCGACTTCTTCCAACCACCGACGCGCATCTGTTTCCGCGTCCGCCTTCGGAGTTCCTCGCATGAGAAGTGGCATAGCCACATTCTCGAGAGCCGTGAACTCAGGCATCAGGTAGTGAAACTGCCAGACGAACCCAATTTCTCTGTTCCGGAAATTGGCCGCCGCTTCGTCCGACAAAGAATTCAGGCGAAACTTGGCGCAGTATACGTCGCCTCCGGAAGGCTTATCAACCGCCCCCAGAATGTGCAACAAGGTGCTCTTTCCTGCACCTGACGAGCCCACGATGGCCAGCATCTCCCCTTGCGCAACTTCGAACGAGAGGTTTTCAAAGAGCACCAATTCTGAGGCGCCGGACCGGAAAACCTTTGTCAGTCCTTCGACTCGCAGCACCTGTTGATTTAGATGCAACTAGTAAGCTCCTCGTCTCAAGCCTGAGTTGCCGGAGAAAACTCTACATCCGCAGGAAATTTCCTTGATTCATTTAAACCTTAATTCATTTAAACATGGAAGGCACCCTTCGTTGCTTCCCCAATTGGGAACGCGTTCGTCTAATCCGGTGACGCATCCACTTGCGGCCGGGACTATAATCTTCCGTAGATTTGGAGGTTCGATCATGCAATTTTCAAGATCGTTCTTCTTCTCGCTCGTATGTATAGCGGTAACGATACCTGCGCTCGCCGCCGAAAAACAAAGCTCGGAAAAGTCCACCTCAAACGAGGCAAGCAGCACCTTCGATGTTGCTCCGCAACTTGTCCCCACGCCGTTTGGAATGTTCGCGCTGAGTCGTCCCTTGATCCAGCCGTCAGAACCGATTGTTGCGCGCAGGTTTACTCGATTCAACGATACAGCCTGCCTGACGCTACGTATGTACAAGGTGAAGCGCACCGAGCGCCTTAGTGACGGAGATACCGGCATGCGCGGCTACACGACTTGCGAGTTGGCGTCGGATTATCAAATGCGTTCAGCGATTGCTCACATGGGGGTAGATGATTCCGCCGGGACTGAGGGTAAATAACTCGTTCCGCGGAGCTTATTCGTACCTCAAGGCCTCCGCCGGCAGGATCCGCGCAGCTGACCACGAAGGATAGATCGTCGCAATTAGCGAAGTCCCCACCGCGACGAAGGCAACCAATACTCCGTCAATGATCCGCGGCGCGAACGGAACGTAGTCAATCGAGTAAACCTCGGGGGCGAGAGCGAAGACATGATAATGTCCGCCGAAATATGAGAGAACATAGCCAATCACGAGTCCGATTGCTGTCCCAACAATTCCAATCAGCGCACCTTGCGCTACGAAGATTTTTCGGACTTGCGACTTCCGCGTTCCCATTGACATGAGCACAGCAATGTCGCGCGTTTTCTCCATGACCATCATGACAAGCGAAATCAGAATGTTCAGGGCGGCGACAAACACAATCAGCCCAACTGTGATGAACGTGACCAGGCGCTCGAGCTTTAGAGCATGAAATAAAGGCTTGTTCTGCTGCATCCAGTTTGTCGTCATGAAGCCCGGCCCCGCAGCCTGCGCAAGCTGATCGCCAACTTGGGGTGCTTTGTAGATATCGTCGATTTTGAACTCGATGATCTGAATGAGGTCGCCAAGGGAAAATAGCCGCTGCGCAGCGGACAAGCTTGTGAATGCCCAGGAATAGTCGTAGTCATAGAACCCGGAATTGAAGATTCCGACCACACGAAAGCGAACGTATTTGGGAACCATGCCGAATGGGGTCAGCTCGCCCTGAGGGCTGGTGACGAGAACAATCGATCCAACTTTTGCGTTCAGTTCGTTGGCCATTTCCGAACCGAGAATAATGGGCGGCATGGAAGACTGGCGCTGCTGGACGGCGGCGAGGGAATCGGCGTCTGATGATCCTTTTTGGGGTGGGACACTCTTGTCCGATACCGCTGTGTTCAGAGGCGCGGATTCGTCTAGCGCATCAGCCGAGCCTTGTTTCACGCTGTCGAGCAGATCGCTAACTTTGCGCTCATCATGCGGAATAATTCCTTTGAGAACTGCGCCACGTGCATTCGACCCGATCGAGATCAGCACCTGCTCGTAGATATCCGGAGCGGCCGCGAGCACGTGCGGTTGCTTTTGCAACCGCTGCATCAGCGGACGCCAGTCGCGAATGCCATCTCCCATGGTGCGGAGAAGATTCACGTGGGAGGTAGAGCCTAGGAGACGGGCTTGCAAATCCTGGCGGAAGCCATTGTTTACTGCTAAAGCAATAATGAGTGACGCAACACCAGCCGCCACTCCGGCAATGGAAATTCCCGTGATGACACCAATGACCGCCTGCTTGCGCTTGGCACGCAGATAACGGGACGCGATGAAGAATTCGAAGCGCATGGAAGAAGCTATCAGCCGTCAGCAAAAGAGAGGGCTCGCTCACGCTCACCGCTCGCTGAATGCTGAGTGCTTATTTTAGCCTGTGGAGCACTCGCGCTCTCTGTGGCACATTAGAAGGACATGTCCGAAGCACAGGCGCATGCGGGGCTGGCGGCTTTCCGCTACTCGAATTTCACGCTGTTCGTCGTGGCGCGATTTTTCCTGGTTGCGGCGCTCGAGATGCAATCCGTCGCCGTGGGCTGGCAAGTTTACGAAATTACACGACAACCTCTCGACCTTGGACTGGTAGGGTTGGCACAGTTCCTCCCCGTCGTTCTCTTCTTTCTACCTGCTGGACATGCTGCAGATCGCTTTGATCGCAAGCGTCTGGTCGCACTCTGTTATATCGGCTTTGGCATTTGCTACGCACTGCTGTTTGAGATCGCACACCGAAGAATGCACGAGGTGATGCCTATTTACCTGGTCCTCGTGCTGCTGGGGCTGGTGCGGGCCTTTAATGCGCCCGCGGCGAGATCGCTACTGCCATTGCTCGTACCGGCTGACGTTTTTCCGAGCGCAGTGGCGTGGAATGCCACCATCTTTCAAGGAGCAACGATTCTCGGACCCGCGCTCGGGGGATTGTTGTACGCGGCGTTTCACGGCCCAGCCGGCGTTTATGGCATCGCTTTGGTAGTGACGGCAATTGCCCTGGTTGCGCTAATCCAGGTGGAGTTGACCCAGATAGAACGCCCTCACGAAGAAGTCAGCGCACGCTCGGTGCTGGCTGGCTTGCATTACATCTGGACGCACAAAATTATTCTCGGCGCGATCTCGCTCGATCTGTTCGCAGTCTTGCTCGGCGGCGCAGTGGCTTTGCTACCGGTTTATGCGCGCGACATTTTGCGCACCGGAGCCTGGGGCCTTGGGCTCTTGCGAGCTGCACCTGGAGTGGGCGCTGGATTCATGGCAATTCTGCTTGCCTACAAGCCGCTGCGAAGCCGCGTGGGCAAGATCATGCTTTTCTGCGTTGCCGGGTTCGGCGCATTCACGATCGTGTTCGGAGTCTCGCATAGCCTTGAGCTATCGCTGGTGGCTCTTGTGCTAGTTGGAGCGTCCGACATGGTGAGCGTGGTCGTGCGCGGAACTCTGGTGCAGATCGCCACGCCGGATGAAGTTCGCGGCAGGGTCAATGCGGTCGACATGATCTTTATCGGGACTTCGAACGAATTTGGCGAATTCGAGTCTGGAGTGACAGCGCACTGGTTTGGAACCGTTCCGGCGGTGATTCTCGGCGGAGTCGGGACGTTGATCGTCGTTGTGCTATGGGCGTGGATGTTTCCGGAATTGAGAGATGCGGATCGGCTGACGCCGGTGGAGGAAACGATTTCGACATGATCACGTTACTTTGAGACGCAACCGACATTCGCACCTGGTGACCAAAGATACATGATTGACAGTGCAATGGCACCTAAACTTGAGCTTCGGTGTCCCTTAAGAACAGGATGGAGTTTCTGCCAAAGGATCCGTGAAGTCTGCTCAACCGACGTGCAAGTGTGTTCTACGCCATTTGCATTCTTCTGGCCCTCACCGTATACGCTTACACAAATCGAATCGCACCTGTTGCGTGCGCGATAGGTTTCACCATTCTTGGTCTGACCTTTGTTGCATTCTTGCTCCTCGCCGGAACTGCAGGGAACACACGGACAGATCCCAACAATGCAGTGGCTTTCCTTCTCATCGCGATTGCATTTCTTATGGACGGAGTTTTCATAGCTGGTGCGCCGATTTTCGGTCCGGTAAAGATTCTGGATGTTGGGATTTCCGATTACAGCTCGGACGGGGGTATCGCTGAGTTCTGGGATGGCAATTGGTTTGAAGCCAAGCTCCCGAAGAATATGTCCGATGATGACCTGAAAAGATTTGACGCCAGAATCCGGTTCTTACAAACGATCTCGATTTAAGACCCGGCCGAATTCAGATCAGTCTGTGGGACAGACAGGTTCACTGGCTGACCATGAAGAACTCGAGCCCACCGACCACATTCGGGGAAACACCCCATATGAATATACGAACGTTTGTCGAATTGACATGTGGGGCGGCTTTGCTGGCGTTTTCTTTTCGCCTCTGGCGCAAAGGCCGCAATCAGGGTCTTCGGTACAGACGATATCTCGAGTTGAATGTACTACTTCATCCCTAACGAACAGCAGATTCCTCACCGCTAAAGCGGTTCGGAATGACAGCGTAAAGGGATCAACGTGCAGTGAACAACGTCAGCGGCACGGCCTCGCCCATCGCCTTATACCCCGCTACTGATGGATGCAGATGATCGCCGCCATCATAACTAGGTAGCATTCGATCCGGTTGTTGAGGATCACGAATAACTTTGTCGAAATCGATTACTGCATCGAAGTGCCCAGGGGCGCGAATCCATTCATTGATTGCTTCCCTGTCGGCGTTGGTGGTCGCAGGCGGATGATAGTACGCCGACCCGACAAACGGCGTGATCGTCGCCCCGAAAACTTGAATGCCAGCAGCGTGCGCACGCATAACAATCTGCGCGTATGCTCCCTCAATCCGATGTACTAAATCGGCGTGTACTGCCGCAGGAACTTCGCCTAAGCGCGTAAGCCCTCCGAGATCGTTCACGCCTTCGAACACGATTAGGTACTTCGCTCCGCTTTGTGCAAGAACATCACGGTCGAAACGGGCGAGTGCGTTTGGACCGAGGCCATCGGTGAGCAGGTGATTCCCTCCGGTTCCCAAACTCAGGACGGTTATTTCCCGCGTTGCCGATGACGCTTGCAGCCGTTGTGCCAGAACATCAGTCCAGCGGTCGTTACCATTCGTCGTAGTACCGTGACCGTCGGTGATCGAATCACCGAGAACGACGATCGCGGCGGAATTGGCGGAAGCGCGGACGTCGATCCCGGAAAGCTGAAACCAATGATCGATATGCTTTGCGTCAGGAAGATCGGGCGCTGAGACGAGATCGCCGTGAGTGTAATAAGAGGTCGAGCGCGAACCCGGATGTGAGGTTTCGATTACCGGAGGCGAGTCGAGATGAAATGTGACCGCCAGATTCGAAAGCGGTGCGACGGCATAGTCGATGGGATCAGAAATATATTCAGCCCCAGCAGGCACGGTTACATCAACGATTCCCGCGAATGTGAGCCCCCGGTCCGAACCAGGATCGATCTGTGATGAAGAGGGTGAAAGCGGTTTCGCGATGTGAACCGAGGTAAAGTGGAGCGGCTCGGTTCCAAAGGCGTTCGAAACGTGTACTCGCAGTGTTGACCCTCCAACTGACAGATGAACGATCTGCCGCATGGTCATGTCTCGCATGTCTTCGGGCGGGAGCGCATTGTGCGGTTCAGGAATTTGCTGCGAAGCGGCCCAAGTGCCGACCCATTTCGTCTGAGTCGAGCGCGGTCGAGCAAAGGAATACGCCGAGAGGGCAATTGTCAGCAACAGAATCGGGACAATTTTGTTCTGTACAGGTCTCATATTGTGGTCTTTAATATCAGCCTCAAACTAAATAGCTAGACATCTTACGCCAGGAGCACCGTGTGCTTGATCGATTCGGAAGATTTTCTTTCTGCACTATCTTCTTATTAGTTAGTAGCGCAATTCCCAAAGCCTCTGCCCAAACCAACACTCAAAATGCTCCGAAGCCGCCCGTTACGTTCACCGCCGGGCAGGACCAGCAGAACATGATGCAGCAGCTTGGCATTTGGTCGCTGCGGCCAGGGCCGAGCGGCAACGAGAGCGCTCCCAATCACGCGAACTATGACGAGAGCAAGGCGAACCCGTTTCCGAATATTCCCGATGCGCTTATCCTCAACGATGGCCAGAAGGTGACGACGCCTGAGATGTGGCAGAAGCGCCGCGCAGAGATTATCGAAGGATTCGAGTGCTGTGTGTATGGGCGTGTTCCGAAGGATATCCCGAAGGTGACATGGACAGTCACTCGCGTAGATCACGAGCGCATCGGATTTACTCCGGTCGTCGCGAAAGAAGTCATAGGACACGTGGACAATTCAGATGACCCGGCGATCGAAGTGAATATCCACATGATCGTCGTCACGCCTGCAGGCGCGAACAAGCCTGTGCCGGTGCTCATGATGTTCGGCCCAGCCGAGTTCCCTGCCCCGAACCAGCCATCGAGCGAGCAACTGGCCCATATTAATGCTGCGATGAAGGCGCTTCTGATTCGGCAGGACCCGTCATTGAAAGAAGTGTTTAAAGAACACCCGGCATACGAAGTTGATCTGCCGCGACCGTTTCAGTTTCCGCAATTGAATGCCGATGGCGACCCGCCGAACACATGGGAACTGGCGTCCGATGGCTGGGGATTTGCACTGATCGATCCGGCAAGCATTCAGGCCGATAACGGTGCCGGGCTGACGCGCGGAATTATCGGACTCGTGAATCACGGACAGCCACGAAAACCGGATGACTGGGGAGCGCTGCGGGCATGGGCGTGGGGCGCGGGACGCGGGTTGGATTACCTCGAAACAGATTCAGCTGTCGATGCGAAGCACGTGGGAATTGAAGGCGTGTCACGGTATGGCAAAGCTGCGCTTGTGACCATGGCGTTCGATCAGCGCTTTGCGGCAGTACTGGTTGGATCTTCTGGAAAGGGCGGAGCGACTTTGCTTCGCCGTAATTTCGGCGAAGCGGTCGAGAGTCTGACCGGCGGCGAATACTACTGGATGGCGGGAAACTTTATGAAGTACGGTGCTTCAGACGCCACCTTCGGAAGCAAGAACGCCTCTGATCTTCCGGTGGATTCAAATGAACTGGTTGCCTTGTGCGCGCCGCGGCTCACGTTCATCAGCTACGGCATTCCAGAGAAAGGCGACGCAAAATGGCTCGACCATCGCGGGAGCTTCATGGCGACTCTGCTGGCAAATCCCGTGTGGCCGTTGCTGGGCGCGAAAGGGCTTTCACCAATGGATGGCTACAGCGCTGAGAACATGCCCCCGGTGAACAAGGGATTGCTCGAAGGGCAACTGGCATGGCGACAAGATGACGGTGGACACACCGACGCGCCGAACATGAAATATTTTCTTGGATGGGCGGACAAGTTCTGGGGACGAGCGTCCGTGTTTGAGGCGTTTGGTCGTTGAGTCAGTTCAGCCGAATACCGGTTACGGCTTACCTTCCCCGTACCCAAATACCTGCTTCGCGGAATTCATGTTGTCGAAGCGGTCGTAAGCGCGCACTACAATGACATGCTCGCCCGCCGGATTCTGCTGAAGCGGTAAATAGAAATCGTAGTTTTCAGTTTTAGAATCCGAAAGTTGACCGATAGGTTCCACGAAATGCCAGTCGCCTGCGTCGAATGAATATTCCGCACGCTTGATGGGAGAAAAGCTGTCGGTGGCACGAAAACGTACGCGGATCTTTCCTTCTGGAACCGAAACCTGCAAATCCTGAATCTGCGGAGGCGTCGTATCCACTTCGAAGCGGTCGCTTTCGCGCTCGGACGACAGTGACTCACCGGGCGAATGCGAAGGAGAATCGGAAGCAACGACCTTGATCGTGTAACCTCCGTCGGGAAGCAGCGAAGCGTCAAAAGAATAAAACCGCTCATTTAAGGCGTTTTTCAAAAGCAGCCACCGGGATTGGCCGTCACCGCGATAGTAGACGGAGTATGTCATCTGGTCATCATTCTCATCGTGAACATTCCACTTCACGCCGATCGATTCGCGGTCGTGAATTGGATTGGGCTGTGGGTCGAATCGTTGACCGGGCTCAAGACCAACCGGACGAGGCGGAGCCTGATATCGCGTGCCGGGAGTGACGGTCACATCGTCGAACTCGGGCGGAACGTTTTTCTGTAAATAATTCAGCGAGACGCTGTCCACGCGGGGGGCAGTCTGGCCGGGATGAAGAATCGCCTTCCACTGCACAAAGCGAGCCGGTGGAGCAGTGATTTCAGCATCTTTCTGCAAATCGACTTTTTTCCACGGACTCCAGTTGCGGTCAGGATTATCGACGTTGCCGCTGCGTGCAAAAAGTTCCACGTTGCCCTCGTTACGCATTTCCGCACGTCCCCACTTTGAGAACACCCCAGCGTCGAAGACGTCGCTTTCGTAGCTGGCTTCGGAATCAGGTGTGTCGCTGAGCAGAAAAATCTTGCCGAGATTGCTGGTCGAGGCGTACAAGCCGTTGGGAGCCGGGGCGAGCGCAGTCACTTGATTGGCTTCCGCCTTAAGCAGTTCGACATAGTCTTCGCGACCGCTGACTTCAAAAATCTCGCCGCGGTTTCCAGTTCCGGCGAGCAAGTGGCCGTGCGGACCGAAAGCGAGCGCGTACACGAGATCATCGTGGGAGCTCCATACGAGCGTGGGCGAGCCATCGGGCGCAATTTTGTAGATTTCCGATCCGCCGGGAATAGCTGAGTTCGAATTGTTCAACGAGATCGTCGGTTCGGAGGACTGACTGTTGGAATTGCCAGAGCCTACTGACTCGGATGTTTTCGGCGCAGGAATTTCCACGGTGACGTTGGTCGCGACGGGAACAGAATGCTTCTCTCCGACAGCTGCGGCGTAGATGTTCCCCACCTTGTCGATTGCCAGGCTGGTGATCTCTCGCTTAGGCGCACTATAGAGAACGAATCCGTCGCCCTTGGGAGTTATGCGATAGATGAGGCCGCTGCCATCAGAGCCGGCAATCAGATTTCCTTGCGCATCGAATGCGAGCACGCGGATGTGAGGCTCATCGCTTTTGAAAAAAAGCGAGTGCTCGCCATTCGGAGAAACACGAAAGATTTCGCCATGGTCTCCGGTCGCGACATACAGATTGCCGCCGTTGTCGAGAGCGAGGCTCCAGATGTATTTGGTCTTGGGGTCGAAGAAGAGGGACGAACTCCATTCGCTTGCAGCGTTCAAATTAGCGCCGCCGGATTTCGCTTCCAGTTTGTAAACCTTGCCATCGGGATTCGTTGCGGCGTAGAGCACGCCACTTTTGTCTACGACCAAAGCTTGCACCTGCAACTCTTGCGGCTGAAAAATCGGGACCGGCTGACCTCCTGACGCAATACGGAACACGCGCGCAGGGGCGCCAGTGGCCGCGAAAATATCTCCGTGAGCGCTGACGGCTGTCGCCCAAACCGCACTTGCTGGTGTACTGGCCACGAGTTTGAACTGCGGCGCCAACTCCAAGAACCCGTCGCTCGAGATAGCGACGCCATGCGAGGTACCCTTCAGAAACTCGTCATATTTCGACTGCTGCCAGGTGCGGGTGCCTTCGGCGAATACGGCAAGAGAAAGTGACAGAAGAACGGCGAACAGGGTTGTTGAATTGCGCAAATTGTATGGCCTCTAGCGGGGAGAATCGTTGGAATCAGAGTAACACGAGGAAATTGTGCCCCACTTCTCGCAAAGACGAATGATGGGGATCCCACACATCGGACGACAGCATTTCTCAAGGCTAATTACTTAATCGTAATCGGGAGCACTTCTCCGCCGGAAACTACGAAGTCTAGCGGCGCAGTTGCAGTTTCGCTGACAGAAGATTCTCCGAGCACGGTCATGTCTTGCGTGCCTTTCATGCCATCCATAACGTTCATCACAGAGAGAGGTAACGCGGGCATGACTTTATCGGCGACCATGGCTTCGGGATCTTCATCGAGAACCGAAACATAGACGCGATTATTTTCGTGCTGCTTATTCAAGACACCGATCGTCGATGCCAAGTCGAGCTTTTGTGCGCCGCCGGAACCATGGCGCATGCGGTCAAGCATCTCGCCGTCGCTGACCATGATGTGCAGAGTCGATCCCTTCGAGGCTGAATTGGGGATGCGGACCGGTATGTGCTCGATGATTGCGTCACCGCGATAGGGGCGAAGCAGAACCTCGACGTTCACCTCGTCGCCCGGACGAGCTTCGCTGATATCTGTGCGGGCGCTCTCGAGACGTGCCCAGCGGCGTTCGTTTGTCACTTCGAAGTCGAGTTGCAGACCTTTGATATCCGGCGTGCTGTAGGGATTATCGAAAATACGGCCGAAGCAGTCGCCAACAGAACTGGCAGCCAGCATCGCAGCGGGCTGCATGCCGTCGGCGCTGGAAAACATGTCTTGCAATCTCACGTCGGGAAAACCTTCGACGCTGATGTCGCCTTTCATGGCATACGTAGTTTCGTCGCCGTATTCGTTCACCCCGTGAAGCGCGTTATAAACCGTGGTTGAGATCGCGACCGGGCTGAGGCGCGCATTGTTCAGAACTTGGTAGTGGAAAACTTTCGGCGAGGTGCCACCGTGAATAGTGAGCGTGACCGGAATCATTTCCGGCTTCTTTCCGAATTCGCCGAGAATTCCGGTGTGACGATCTTGTACGAATGTTCCAACTGTTTCTGTGGCGTTCACAATTTTGAAAGCGTTCAGAGGTGATGGCAGGGTAGCCAAAACCTCTGCCTTGGTCATTGGCAGATCGACCATCCCGAACTGCATAAGAGGATGACCGCAGGCAAGAAGATGATCGGAATCTACGTAAGTTACGGTGCACGTGGCGGCGATGTTCATGTCGCCACTAACAAGAACCGCGCTCACTGCCGAACCGGGGACGAGCGGATCGGGTTGCTTCTTGTCGCTAGCAGAACCCACGCCCATAACCGGAACGATTCCCGCAGATGCGAATTGGGGGGCAAACTTTTGCACCGCATCTTCAGTGAATCCACTGAAAACGAGCGGGGTGTCAATCGGCTTCAGATAATTCGCGAAGTTCTGAGGAGTGCCAGACGGCAAACCAGGCCCGGACGTCTTAGCGGCAAAGGATGGAACAGACTTCACCTGAACGGGAATGCTTGTTGGTGTGCTATCAATCGCGCTGATCTCGAGCATCTCGGAGATCGGAGTAACCCCTGCGATCGGCTCTTTCGAAAATTCGCCGATACGAAACGCGATTGCGCCCGCGAGTTTCCCATTGAAATAAACGGGGCTGCCGCTCATGCCGGCGACTACACCGGTGTATTGGGCTTTCTCACCGCCGAGACGAACGAGAATTATGTCGCCCTTGGGACCATTGGCGTTTCTGAGAATGCCGAGGACCTCGACGTCCATAGGCTCTGGCTTCGTCCCCTGAAAAACCGTGTAAGCCACGCCGCGCATTCCCTCGTGGATCTGACTAACGGAGATGGTCTGAATGGATTTCGTTGTTTGCGCGTGACTCTTTGGGGAGAAACTCAGGAAGGTGAGTACAACAGCGTACACTACCACTGGCACGAGAGCAGCTCGTCTCATTTTGTCCCGCCGGGACGACCCTGGGGCAAGTCCCTATACTGAAATACTTCGTTGTGTAAATTTGCCGCTGGGAGTTTGCGGCAAACATCCCAATCACGAAGCTCTGGCGTCTATACTAGCATAGTGAATTCCACGAGGCGCCCAATGTTTTCGATAACTTGCATCCAGAAATCTGCTTGGGCTGCACATTTCTGCGCATCTTTTCTAAGTTTTTTGCTAATCCTTAATTTGGTGGCCTGGGCGCCGATTTCCGCCGCGGCTCAGCAACAGTCCTCCCAACCTTCAAGTGACCAGGCTCCGAACGCTCAGAACCCGAATCGGCAGGAGGCTCCGCCCGAAGCCGGAGGCCCCAATGGCGACGCCGGACCTTACGCCATCCCCAAGAAGGGCGAGGAACAGCCTCCGCCACCGCCGCCGGAGCGACCGAAAAAAGTTGCGGGGATGCCTGATTACTCCATACACGTTGACGTGCCGGTGGTTACGGTTCCGGTGATGGTCACAACGAAGAACGGGCAGTTTATTTCAAATTTGAAGAAGGAAAACTTCCGGGTTTATGAGGATGGGACGCCGCAGACGATTTCGGATTTCAGGATCGAAGAAGCGCCAATCACTGCGGTGCTTCTGGTCGAGTTTGCGTCGACTACCTGGCCGCTCCTTTATGACGCGCTGCAAGCTTCATATATTTTCGCAAGTACATTGAAAAAAGATGACTGGGTGGCGGTCGTTTCCTACGACATGAAGCCCGATATTTTGGTGGACTTCACCCAGGACAAGAGCGCTGTGATGGCGGGGTTGAATACGTTGCGGATGCCGGGATTTTCGGAAACGAATTTATTCGATGCACTGTATGACACGCTGGACCGGCTCGATCGAGTGGAAGGCCACAAATACATTGTGCTCGTTAGCACCGGGATCGACACATTCAGCAAACTGAATCTGGACCAGATCACGAAAAAGGTGAAGAGTACTCACGATGTGACCATCTTTTCTATAAGCATTGGATGGATGTTGCGGGAATATTGCGAAACTCACCACTGCACGGGTATGTCGCATGGCATGGCCAGTATGGGAATGCAGCAGATCGACTGGTACCAGGCAGACAACGAGATGCAGACATTCGCGCGGCTAACCGGCGGGCGTTTTTATCAACCGCGGTTTGAAGGCGATTTTGTAGACACCTTCAAGGACATCAGCGGAGACATCCGGCACGAGTACATGATTGCCTATCACCCGACGAACACGAAACTGGACGGCACTTATCGGAAGTTAAAGGTAGATGTGGTGGCTCCGGACGGTGGGCCGCTGAAGATCCAGGACCAGAAACATAAAGATGTGAAATACCAGGTCATCGCGCGCGAAGGCTACACGGCAAAGCACACCGTGGACTAATGAACGAAATAGTCCAGCAGGAAAAAGATTCCTACGCCTAGCAGAACGACCATCGCCATTTTGCCTCCTGGCTCGCGGTTCACTTCTGGCATCAGGTCAGAGGCGGCGACATAGATGGTGACGCCTCCGGAAAGCGGCAAGCCGACTCCGACTTCGCGCTTGAGCAACGCCATCGTAAGTACCCCGGCGAAGGTTGCTCCGCCCAGTAGCACCGAGGCTCCCCAAGCCAGTTCTTTGCTGCGTCCGCTGGCAAGCATTACTGAAGCGACAGTAAAACCTTCGGGAATTTTGTGCAGAAAGATGGCGAGAAAAATCACCCAGCCAAGCCAGTTCGAAATGATGAAGCCTGACGCGATGGCAATTCCGTCGAAGAACGTGTGAATTACCAATCCAAACAGGACGGAAAAGCCCTTGTGAGCTGAGACGAATTGGTCGTGATGGGTCTCTTCGCCGAAGTGGAAGTGGGGAGTGACAGTGTGCTCGAAAAAATGAATTAGGAGATAGCCGGCAAGGATAAGGAACGCCGCGCCTCTGCCACCGAATTTCAGGCTCTCCGGAATGATCTCGATTATCGCCGTGGCCAGCATAAAGCCTGCACCGAGGGCAACGAAATATTTGAGGTAAGAGCGCTCCCATTGCCTTCGAACAATGATGGTTCCACCAAACACATTGGCGGCTGCGGCGGTTAGGCCAAGCAGCAGGCTGAGAAGAAAAGGGTGCATCGGAAGGGGAGAATGATAGCAGAGGAGCAGCTGTCACCCTCACCCATCAGTCGTCAGCAAAAGCTTTTTCGCTACCATTGCGAACCACTTTAGCGGTGAGGAACCTGCCTCTTCAGTTCCGCGCAGCAATACCAGCAAAAAGCAGATTTCTGAGAGCTGAAGTCCTCGGAATGACAGCGTTGGGAAGGGTTTTGGCGCACGACCATGACGGACGACTCACGACCGTACTTCCCTGTGCAAAAAAGCACCAACTTTTAGCTTCCTCTCGCCACGCGAATAAAGTTATAGTGAATTTGCTCAGCGGTTCCCACGACAACTAACCTGCCTGATGGCGCGAAGAGGTAGTGCCACTGTTCAGGAAGAGTTGTACTCCACGCCCGACGGACCGGCGCGCGAAGAGCTTGAAGACGCTCGCCTGCTCGACTTGGACGCGGAGAAGGAATCGCCATTCCTACGGGCCCAAAAGCGTGTGTCTGCCCGCCGTAGTCCCCTCCCTAAGAAAACTGCGAGGCGCCTCATCTGGGTGGCACTTGCTCTAGTGCTCGCCCTTGTCGGATTCGTTTTTGCCGCAGCGTTGTATCACTATGGCGAACACTCGTGGCGATTTCGGCTGGATTCGAGCGACAACATCGAAATGTCCGGGCTCGGTAATGTGAGCCGTTCACAAATCATGGAAGTGATGGGCGGCGACATCGGACGCAATATCTTCTTTGTTCCACTCGATCAGCGGCAGAAGCAGCTTGAGCAAATTCCCTGGGTTGAATCAGCGAGCGTGATGCGCTTTGCGCCGAACCGGATCAGAATTCAAGTTCATGAACGCACTCCGGTGGCATTTGCCCGCGTGGGATCGAAGGTGATGCTGATCGACGCCGGCGGCGTGCTGATGGAGCTTACGGGCAGGAAAAAATACTCATTCCCCGTCATCGTTGGAATGTCACCAGGGGAGCCCCTTTCGAGCCGCACAGCACGAATGAAGACTTACGACGAGTTGTTACGGGAACTCGATTCGAGCGGAGGACACTACTCGCAAGACCTCAGCGAAGTCGATTTGACCGATCCTGAAGACGTGAAGGTGCTCACGAACGACCCCGAGGGGGAAGTTCTCGTACACCTCGGGTCGTCGGATTATCTTGAGCGTTTCAAGATTTACGTCGGGCACTTGCGCGAGTGGCGCCAGCAGTTCCCGAAACTTGAGTCAGTCGATCTGCGGTATGACCGGCAAATTATTGTGAACCCTGATTTGCAGGGCGCAGCACGGCCGCCAGTTCTTTCGGCGTCGGTGGCTAAAGCCGCGATAGCGGCTGGAGTCAAGCCCAGTGCACTAATCAGTCGCGAGCCCAGACCCACAGCAGCACGTGTTCTTCCGGTTAGGACTTCCGCGACAAAGTTCTCAAAGCCAGTCCTGCGGGAACGGAAGGTTGCGCTGGCTACGACAAAGGCAAAGCCGGCGCAGTGGCACAAGCACTCCACTCCCCTAACGAAATCTGCAGCTACTAAGACGGTGAGCCACACCGCGTCGCTTGTGAAGCCGCAACACCCAATAGGGATGCGCCAAACAGCACTGAGAAAGCCCAGCCCCGCAATAAAGAAAGGGCAAGAGAACCGTTAAGCATGCCGAAGGCTAACGAACAATTTCTTACCGCGATTGATGTAGGAAGCGCGAAAACTTGCGTGTTGGTTGCCGAAGTTACTGAGAATGGCCTGCGCTATCGCGGACACGGGCTTGCTGATTCGCGGGGTTCGCGTAAAGGCATCATCGTCGATCTTGAAAAAGCTGTGGCGTCGGTCCAGAAAGCAGTTGAACGCGCTGAAGACAGCGCTGGAATTCCCATTGAGCACGGAACTTTAGGCGTCGCTGGTTCGCATGTTCGCGGCGTAAACACGCATGGCGGATTGATATTTAATCGTGCTCGTGAAATCGGGCGGGAAGAGATTCGGCAGGCAGTAGAGAAGGCCCGGGCGATTCCCTTGCCTCCTGACCGTGAAGTACTTCATCTGTTGCCGCAAGAATTCATTTTGGACGAACAGCGCGGAGTGCATGACCCGCTAGGAATGATCGCAACCCGCCTCGAAGTTCGTGTCCACATGATCACGGCTGCGGCTTCGGCTACACAGAATGTGATCACCGCAGTCAACCGCGCGGGCGTTCATGTCGACGATACAGTTTTCGAGCCGCTGGCATGCGCAGATTCCGTGTTGCGGTCCGATGAGCGGGAGTTAGGGATTTGCCTTGCGGATATCGGTGCAGGATCGACCAACGTCATCGTGATTCAGGAAAGCGCGGTGGCGCATAGTGCGGTGCTGCCCGTTGGTGGAGATCACTTCACCAGCGACCTCTCTGTCGGTCTATGCACTCCTCTGATTGAGTCGGAAAAGATCAAAAGGCTTTTCGGGAATGCGATCGTCACTTTGATTCCCGAGGGCAACGAGGTTGAGGTCCCTTCGGTCGGCGATCGACCATCGCGAATGGTTTCTCAACGAACGGTCGGTGAAATCTTGGAGCCTCGGGCGAGAGAGGTATTCGAAATGCTGCGCGAAAACCTGCGACACGCGGGAATGCTGGAGGTCTGCGCAGCTGGAATCGTGCTCTGCGGTGGCGGATCGCGGCTGCCAGGGCTCATGGACATTGCGGACTCGGTGCTGCGCAAACCAGTCCGTATGGCGTGGCCGGTGCCAATTGCGAAGATGCCATCGATCTTAGCCGAACCCGAATTCGCGACTGTGTTGGGAATGGTGCTGTATGGACACCGGGCACGCATTGCACGCGGCGTGCAGGATGAAAGATGGAGTGCAAGATTGAAAACCATGCTGGTGGGATAAGGAATTGTGAGCAACGAGCGGTGAGCTGCGGGCAATCTTCACAAACCTATGATTGCTCGAAACTCGCAGCTCGAGCTCGAACCTGGGTTGCTAACGACGAACGATGACTTTGAGGAGTCCTAATGAAAAAAGAGAGCAACGAAATTCGCATCAACTACACAGACGACTTCCGCAATGACGCTCGCATAAAAGTGATCGGCGTTGGTGGGGGTGGTGGCAACGCCGTGAACCGAATGATCGATGCCGGAATGGACGGGATCGAGTTCATCACAGCGAATACGGATTTGCAGGCGCTGCGCATGTCGCGCGCGTCGATCAAAATTCAGCTCGGGGTGAAGCTCACGAACGGCCTTGGGGCGGGCGCCAATCCTGAAATCGGGCGCAAGGCTGCGCTTGAAGATTCGGACAAGATCATCGAAGCGCTCGAAGGCGCGGACATGGTGTTCGTCACGACGGGTCTCGGCGGCGGAACAGGAACTGGCGCGGCCCCAATTATCGCCTCGCTAGCTAGCGAGATGGGCGCTTTAACCGTCGCCGTGGTCACAAAGCCATTCGCGTTTGAAGGCAAGCGGCGCATGCATCAGGCAGAGCGCGGGGTTGCCGAACTGATGGACTCGGTCGACACCACGATCGTCATTCCCAATGAGAAGCTGCTGGCGGTCGCGCAAGATGCCGGATTCTTCGAGTCGTTCCGCGTGGCCGATGACATCCTGCGTCAAGGCGTTCAGGGAATTTCCGACATCATTACGATTCCAGGCATCATTAATCGCGACTTTGCCGACGTGAAGGCGATCATGGCGCGCATGGGGTACGCGGTCATGGGCACCGCCAGCGCGAACGGTTCACGCCGCGCAACCGAAGCCGCCCAAAAGGCGATTGCTTCGCCGCTGCTCGAAGCTGGGGCGATCGATGGAGCGCGCGGAATCCTTATTAATATCACTGGATCGGCGTCACTTAAGTTGGCTGAGGTTCAGGAAGCCTGCAGCATCATTCAAAGTGCCGCCGATGACGACGCCAACATCATTTTCGGTGCCGTGCTCGATGAAAAGATGAAGGATGCCGTCAAGATCACAGTCATTGCGACCGGATTCAAGGACGAAGACCGCCCGCGCCGCAAGAGCGAGCCGACTGGGTTTACTGTGAACAGCGAACCCGACGACTTTGAAATCGAGCCAACCTCTCCCCCAATGGTGATGGAATCTGCTGAACCAGCACCGGCGTCATCGCCTGCGCCATCGGCAGAAGTGATTTCAGTCGAAAGCATGCGGACGGCAATGATCGCTAACTTCGAGCAGGCAGACCTGGATGTGCCGGCGTTTCTGAGGAAGAGAGGGGATGCGGTATAACTTCTGGAAGCAGCAGAGAGCATTCTGTCTTCCGGTAGAATTGTTACATGGCACAGATAACAGCGGAAGTTTCGCGACTTTTGGAACGTGCGCTGTCTTTGTCGATCGAAGAACAAGAAGCGCTCGCCGAATCGCTCATTTCTAATCTCGGCGGTAAGGTGGATCAAGACATACAAGCCGCTTGGGAGGCGGAAATCGAGAGACGTATAGCCGATCTAGATTCCGGCAAAGCGCAAACCATTCCCTGGGCGGAAGTGCGCAAACGGAATCTGGCAAAATTACCAAATGTTGAGTAACAAGCTGGAGCTTCACCAAGAGGCTGCCGTGGAGTATGACCATGCTTTCGAGTGGTATTTGGACAGAAGTGCAGAAGCAGCGCAAAGATTCGACGCAGAGGTCGAGCGAGCTCTTACGAGCGTCTTGGAAAGTCCCTCGCGATGGGCCATCGGTTCATTTAATACTCGGCGTTACCTGCTCCGACATTTCCCATTTGTACTGATATATCGGGAAAGATCCCCCGGGGATATTCAGATTTTAGCTGTGGCCCACACCAGCAGGCGTCCGGGCTATTGGAAAACGCCACTCTAAGTATCTTCTGTACAACCTCTAGTACACACCCTTCAGTACCGTACCTTCTGTGTCTAATCGGCGAGAACATAAGAACCAGTAGCCAGCGACTAACCGGCGCGAATCCCTCTTCGGCGCCCGAATCTCAGCTGACCACCGGATTTCCGAATGGCTTTCGATCAGCTCACGCATTTCGACCCTCCAGCGCCTGAAGAAGAACCAGTTTGTGTGGCTTGGCAGCGGCTGCTGCAAGCGGCAGTCATATTCTTTCTGGCCATCATTCTTCTTGTTCTCATGCACTATTTCCTGACGCCGAATTCGAAGGCGCTGCAGGAGCAGATTCGCACCTTATCGGACGAAGTCGCGCAACTCAAGCAGGAACAGGCGATGCCATCGCTGGTGCTGAATCGCTACCGCAATTCGATTTGCTACATCTTCGGGATCTATCAGGTGGGATTCGCGAACCAGAAGCCACTGCAGCGTACCCGAATTTCTGGGACGGGTTTTGTGGTCGCGGATGGCTTGATCGCCACCAATCGGCATGTTGCCGAGCCGTGGTATGGAGATCCAGATACAGACGCTCTCATTAATAAGGGCGCAACACCACGACTCGAGAAAATGGTTGCGTATTTTCCCGGATCTCCGGAACCGGTAAATCTGATTCCCGCGGCCCTGTCATCGGATGGCGACCTTGCGGTAATGCGAATAGATGACGATTCGTCAGCGGGTCTTCGTCCACTGCCTCTCGCGACGGCAAAACCGAATCCTGGCGAACTGGTTGCAGTCGTCGGTTATCCGATGGGCGTGCTGGGAATGATGGCGAAGGCTCCGACTCCGGTTTACGCGCGGCTCGCGTTCCGGCGTGACGATCAGGGTGCGGCCAGCGAATTGGCCGCATTGTCGCTGATACGTCCGTCAGCAACGTGCGGGCATTTAGGCGATGTTGTCGGCGACAAGCTGATTTACGACGCGCCCACGGCCCATGGAGCAAGCGGCGGGCCCGTCTTTAATTCGCGCGGTGAAGTGATTGGCGTAAATGCGGCATACATCGACGGCTTCGCTGGCGGCACGCTGGGAGTTTCATCACAGGCGCTCAGGCCGCTGATTCAGGAAGCGCTAGAGAGAGCACGGTAGAATTCCTGCGCGCCCGGCCGAAGTTGATTTGAAAGTTCTTCAACCGCGGCGCTCGAAATCGCACTCTAGGACCTAAAGAGCTCACCAGCACGCCACTACCAAGACGAAATGAATCGTTCCAGTGCCGGTTCCAAAAACATGCACAACTGCACTTGTGAGTGGTACCAACTACGTCTTGACCGTCGTTCATCTCGCGCCTATATTCCCAGCCAGAGTTTCACACTGATTACGTCACTTCGCACGACGTAACGCGCGTACCGATTAACTCCTCTTTGGGCTCCGTTAGCCCAAGGCACATTTCACGATCACCCAAGTGAGCGCGCCTGCCTGACGCCCGCATGGTGACGAGCCTTTACGCGCGCCTTATCTCGTCACTTGACCAACTGCCGGCCGACGTGTGCTCGGACGGCGAGGAGATGACGATGAAAAATTCGCATATGGCAAGTGTGTCTCTATGTATTACCTTGCTGACCGTTTCGCTCACAGCGTGGGCGCAACGCGATCCGGGACCACGTCCGGGTCCAGCCGGAGCAGGTGGAACCTTTCCAGTAGTTACTTCCAATGCCCAACGACTGGCTTTTTTCAATCAATCACTGGCGCGCTTTGAAGCAGTAGATTCGGTTTCTGGAAAGATCGAGCCGGGTAGCGGCTTGGGACCAACCTATAACGGCAATAGCTGCATGATGTGCCACTCGCAACCTGCTGCTGGTGGCAGCAGCCCTGGGCTTGCGAGCCCGCAAAATCCGGCAGCAAATCCGCAGGTAGCGGCCGCTAATCTCGATGGCGCCACCAATACGGTGCCCACCTTTATCACACGCGGTGGCCCCGTGCGGGAGGCGCGGTTCATCATTAATTCGAATGGATCGCTCGACGGCGGCGTGCATGATTTGTACACAATTGCTGGGCGCACAGATGCGTCCGGGTGCAATTTGGCACAGCCTGGTTTCGGGCAGCAGTTGTCCGCGGGTAACGTAATTTTTCGCATTCCCACTCCAACGTTTGGGTTGGGACTAGTCGAGAGCACAGCTGACGCAGCGCTGCAGTCAAACCTGGCAAGCACCGCGCCGGCGCGTGCGCACCTGTTGATTGGAGGTACATTCAACACCAGCGGCAATGACGGAAGCATTACCCGCTTCGGATGGAAGGCGCAGAATAAGTCGCTGCTCATGTTCGCGGGCGAGGCTTACAACGTGGAAATTGGGACAAGCAATGAGGTATTCCCCAATGAACGTAGCGCAGTTTCGGGTTGCGTGTACAACACCACGCCGGAAGATGCGAGCAACATGATCAATGGAAACGGCGGCAGCTCGAATTTCGGGACCAATATTGGAACCATCTCGGAGATGTCGTCGGACGTGGTAAATTTCGCCGCGTTCTCGCGCATGCTCGCGCCGCCGGCTCCGGCTCCGAGCACAACGTCAACGCAGAATGGCGCGAAGCTGTTCAGCTCCATCGGTTGCACGTACTGCCACTCTCCGTCGCTTACGAGCGGCGGTTCGGTCTACACAGGGCCGAGCCAAACCTATCATCCTTACTCGGATTTTGCTCTTCACCACATGGGGCCGAATCTAGCTGATGGAATCGACCAAGGAATAGCGGGACCCGATGAATTCCGCACTGCACCGTTGTGGGGCGTGGGGCAGCGGCTGTTCTTCCTGCATGACGGGCGGACAGCGGACCTGATGCGGGCGATTCTCGCTCACTCTGGTTCGGGAAATGATTGCCGAGGTCAGCACTTCACGCGCTTAAGCCAGGGAAAGTGCGGATCGGAAGCGAATCAAGTGATCAGGAATTTCCAGTCCCTTAGCCCATCACAGATGCAGGACATTTTGAATTTCCTGCGTTCGCTGTGATCTGAACCTGAGGCGGCTCCTGCGAAGAGCAGGGGCCGCGTTTTTAAAACCAGCAGTCGAGTGAGATCCTTAAACGGCTGAATGCTCAGTGCTGAATGCCGAGTGCTGCATGACAGAATGCCGACTGCTGATTTTGCAGGAATGTACCTGACCATGTACTTCTCATATGCCCACTTCACGCTGATCATGTTTCCAGCCGCCATTGGCCAGTCACTCACTAACAGAAGCAATAAGCAGCAACCTGCTGTGAATCACAATTTCATTCTCGAGAGGCGACACTCGCTCCGGCAGAAAGTCAACACGCCTGCCTTTGCCAGTTTCGATGGTGTGACTGGCGGCATGATCCTCGACCTGAGCGAGGATGGGATGGCAATGCAGGCGCTCGCTCCGGTTGAAGCGCATAGCGAAATACAGATGAACATTTCACTTGGCGAACCAGCCGTCCTCCTCGAAACAACCGGCTACGTTGCATGGGCTGATGCGCTGGGCCGGGCAGGAGTGCGGTTTTCGGACCTGCCGGATGATGCCAGGAAACGCCTGCGCAATTGGCTTACCCAAAACGCAGCTACCCGGAGTTGGAAAGCGCCCCGGTGGATCGTTCGTGAAAGCGGAACTGGAGCTGCAGCTCGAGTTCAAAGCCGCAAGGCGCTTTCACTTAGCTTGGAAACTGAGCCGGAAGATGTGGAAGGTGTCTGTTCAACGACGGCGCAGTACGAATTCAAATCACTGAGTGGGGATTTGGACGCCGCGTTGAACCTGATAGTCGGCAGGGCTTGGGTTATAACGCGTGGAACAGGATCGGCGCTGGCCCTGGCGCACCAGGATGGAATGATTTGCCGAGCGACGGCTGGAAGCAATACTCCTCCGGTCGGCACGGAAGTCGATCTAAGCGCTGGATTAAGCGGAGAATGCATTCGCCAGGGGAAACCGCTGCGATGTGATGATACCGAATCGGACCCGCGCGTTGATGGGGCCGCGTGCCGAGAGTTCGGCATTCGCTCGATTGTGGCTGCTCCGATTCTGTATGAAAGAGAGACTGTCGGACTACTCGAAGTCTTTTCCGCGGCGCCACAGGCCTTCGACAATGGTGACTTGGCGGTCGTCGAGCGGCTGGCGCAAACCGTCGTGCTCACGTTAAGCCGAGCAGAAGTATTTCAGCAGAGATAGTCGGTCTCTATCGACTAAAAAAGAGGGCAGTTTTATGTGGCGATGTTCGTATATTGTTTTTCTTCTCTTGGTAAGCATGCGCGTGACTTCTACGCAGAACCAGCCAACAACGAAAGAACTGGCCGAGAAAGCACAACACGAATACGCTACTGGGCACTTCGCGGATGCCGAGCGTGACTTCCGAGAACTTGTGAAACGGGATCCTAATAATATCTACGCACAAGTTTATCTCGGGCAATCTCTATTCAGGCAAGAGAAGTATGATCAAGCCGTTATTCCATTTGAGAAAGCTCGCAATTTAGAAAACGCTGGAATTAAGCTGACACTAGTGCAGCACCGGATTCTTGTCGATCAACTGGCGATGTCATACGGAATCAGCGGCAAATCAAAAGAATGTCGTGCGCTCCTGGAGAGTGCTATTCGGGAGGACCCTGACTACCCGCTGAACTACTACAATCTAGCCTGCCTTAATGCGCAAGAGGGTAATAAACGTGAGCTTATTAACGATCTTACCCTTGTCTTCCAGCACAGAGACCATGTGCTAAATGGAGAGGAGATGCCGAATCCACGAAAGGATTCTTCGTTTGAAAAATATGTAAACGACCCTGACTTTGTTGCCCTCATGAAGAAACTCGGATACGAATAACCTGCCACTCACTCTTTCTCAGTGTCGGATCCACATGGTTTTCGCCAAACCTTCAGCGGAAGCTCGCGCTCCGGTACGTCTGCCGAAAATCGGCGCCTTCCATCTTCACAATGCGGCACATTTCGTGAAGCCTGGAGCGCATGCGCTCACCAATGCGGTCGCCGAGAGTTTCGCCGCGTGCGGCACGCTGAGCGCGCGCAAACTCAGAATTAGCGTTCGAATCGCGAGCGGCATCATCGGGATAATTGGTGGTGATAATCGTCGTGCGACTGTCGTTATAACGAGTATTCAAAATCAAACTGACTGTATCCCAAACCCATTCGGTGGGCTTCACTGCCCCGAGTTCGTCGAGGACTAACAGTTCGGTCTCGAACACAGGGCGGAGTACGTCTAACTCGGTCGCTTTAACAGAATCATTGTAAGAATTCTGAATCTGCTTGAGCAGTTCGCGGTAATCGTAGAAGAGGCACGGAATGCCCTTGCCAAGAACCAACTCCTTAATTATTCCCACTGCAAGATGAGTTTTACCTACGCCGATGCTGCCGATCAATAAAAGCCCTGTGCTGTCGAGCGGATAATCTTCAACGAACTTGCAAGCCGCCATTCGCGCTGAAGCTAAGTTACGATGTGGACCGTCGAATTCGAAATTCGAGAGTTCGCAATGCTCGTAACGCTTCGGAATGCGAGCTCCGGTGAGCAGAGATTCCGCCCGAGACTTGAGACGGCACTCGCAACGCACGACGCGCCGATCAGAAGTGACGGACTTCCATCCACTTCCACCACAAATCGGACAAACTTCCGCAGCAACCTTCATGAACAACCCCTGTTTTGAATGTGCATCGGCGAAGAAATTTGCGCAAGTGCCCAAGCGGGGAATGTCTGTGCACATCCTGTGGAGTAATGAGAAGTTTGTGGAGAAGCAGGCCTGTATAATCCCCGCCTGAACTATTGGTTTGGAGGAGTTTGGGAAAATGTTAAAGATCCGCTCTGCAACCCGCAATGACGCTCACATTCTAAAAACTCTGATCTTCGAGTTAGCAGAGTATGAGCGATTGCAGCACGAGGCGATCATCACAGAAGAAGACATCCTGCGCGATGGATTTGGTCCGCAGCCCAAGTTTCGTGCTCTGATTGCGGAGTGGGATGGGGCGGTTGCCGGCTACGCAATTTTCTTTGAGTTCTATTCAACGTTTCAAGGCCGACCCGGGTTGTTCTTAGAAGATATCTTCGTGCGTCCTGAATACCGGAGCAAAGGCGTTGGAACGGCATTGCTCTCGGACGTGGCAAACATTGCATGGCAAGAGCGTTATTTTTGCTTGCGGTGGGAGGTGCTCGATTGGAACGAACCCGCCATTCAGTTCTATAAGAATATTGACGCGGTGTTTCTCGACCAGTGGAAGAATGTTTGCCTGGTTGGAGATCCATTGCAGGCCATGAGCAAGAAAGGGCATAAATGAATCGGGTCAAGGTGATCGGCGCGGGGCTGGCAGGATCGGAAGCGGCTTGGCAGTGTGCCCGTCGCGGCGTTGCGGTCGAACTGTACGAGATGCGTCCGGTGAAATCGACTCCTGCGCACCAGACCGCGGAATTCGCGGAACTGGTCTGTTCGAATTCGCTGAAGTCGGAATCGGAAAATACTGCGCCTTGGTTGCTGAAGGAAGAGATGCGGCGAGCAGGATCGCTGCTGATTGAGATCGCCCGAGAGTGCGCGGTTCCGGCGGGGCATGCGCTGGCGGTGGATCGGATGGAATTTTCGAGGCGAGTGACCGAGGCCATTTCGAGGGAACCGCTGATACAAGTTCGGCGCGAGGAGGTCGCAAAGATCACTGAGAGTGAGCTGACGATTGTCGCCGCCGGGCCGCTGACGCCAGATAGCTTGTGCAAGGAGATCGCACGGCTGAGTCGGACAGGAATTTGCGACTCACACGAGCAACTTTATTTTTACGACTCGATCAGCCCGATTGTTGAGGCGGACTCGATCGACATGTCAAAGGTGTATCTCGCGGCGCGATACGACAAAGGCACAGCCGATTACATCAATTGTCCGATGTTGAAAGAAGAGTACGACCGCTTTTATGATGCACTGGTTTCGGCGGAATCGGTCGAAGCCAAAGATTGGGAAAAGCTCAATTATTTCGAGGGATGTTTGCCGATCGAGGAAATCGCGAGGCGCGGCCGAGACACGCTGCGTTTCGGGCCGATGAAACCCGTTGGCCTAAAAGATCCGCGAACCGGAAAGCTGCCATACGCCGTGGTTCAATTAAGACAAGAAAATCTTCGGGCGGATTCTTACAATCTGGTCGGATTTCAGAATCATTTGAAATATGGCGAGCAGGCGCGAGTGTTACGGCTGATTCCAGGGCTGGAAGGTGCCAAGTTTCTGCGCTTCGGTCAAATTCATCGCAACACTTACATCAACTCTCCTTCACTGCTGACTTCGACGATGCAGATGAAAGAGCACCCGCTAGTTCTGTTTGCTGGCCAGATTTGTGGCGTCGAGGGTTATGTGGAATCAATTGCGACGGGAATGCTAGCTGGGATGTTCGCATCGCATATCATCGCGGCAGAAACTCCAGTTGCGCCGCCACGAGCGACGGCATTGGGATCGCTAGTCCATTACATCACTCATGCCGATCCGAAAAAATTCCAGCCGGCGAATATCACGTTTGATTTATTGCCTCCGCTGGAGAAAAAAGTTCGTGATAAACAGTTGAGACACAAAATGCAGTGCGAACTAGGGCTACGAGAAATGGATGATTGGCTTGAGGGCACCGCAATCGGAAAGTGGAACGCACAGCTGATTAGGGCATCATGAGCGGCAAACTCCCGAGCCGGAATGAGGCATATCCAATGGGGATCGACATGCGAGGGCTTTGTCCACTAATTCGGGGGTTCGATATGGACACCTCACTTGACTTTTATTGTGATCTCCTCGGTTTTGAGATCGTGCAGAAGTCGGAAGGCGGCGGCTGGGCATGGCTGCGGCACGGCGACGCTGAACTGATGCTGAATACCGTCTACGAGGATGACGACCGGCCTGAGACGCCCGATCCGAAACGCGTTTTTGCCAATCAGGACACGTGTGTATTCATTGGCTGCCCTGATGTGGACGCTGCGTACGAGTACCTCACGGGCAAAGGTGTCGATGTCCCAAAGCCGAAAGTGGCCTGGTATGGCATGAAGCAGATGTATTTCAAAGACCCGGATGGCTTCGGAATCTGTCTCCAATGGAGAGCTTGATCCTGAATCAGTGTGCCGCACGTTCCGAGCATCTAAGCGCAGACTAAACCGTGCGAACTACGCAACCCAGCCCGGCGCGGCCGCCGCGTCAATCAATCATCAGTTTTTTGTTTGGACGCCCGCTCTCGTCTGACGAAGACACGAAAGAGCAGATCGGGCCAGCGGTTGGAGTCCCTGTATTCGGCCTCGACGCGCTGAGTTCGGCCGCATACGGACCCGAGGCTGCACTCACAATTTTGATTCCGCTCGGAGTTGCCGGGGCGTCATACATCCTTCCGATCAGCGTAATCATTATCATTCTGCTGAGTATCGTTTACTTTTCTTATCGTCAGACGATCGCCGCATATCCGGATGGCGGTGGTTCCTACATCGTGGCATCCGCGAACCTGGGCGCGCGCGCTGGTCTCGTTGCCGGTGCGGCATTGATGCTCGACTATGTTTTGAATGTTGCGGTCGGAATTTCAGCCGGTGTGGGTGCGGTAGTTTCGGCTGTTCCTGCTCTCCAGCCACATACGTTGATCCTCTGCCTTGCTATTCTCGCAATCCTCACGCTAGTGAATTTACGCGGCCTTCGCGATGCCGGCGCGATATTCATGGCACCCACTTACGTTTTCGTTCTATGCCTTGGAACAACGATCTTGATTGGCGTGTTGCGAAGTTTTTTGCACGGAGGGCACGCCGTTCCGATTGCGCCTATACCAAGACCTGGGGCCGCAGTGACGGTGGTAAGTGTATGGCTGCTGGTCAAATCGTTCGCGAGCGGCTGCACCGCGATGACTGGAGTCGAAGCTGTGAGCAATGGGGTGCAGGCGTTTCGTGAGTCGCGAGTGAAGAACGCGCGAGCAACGTTGACCTTCATCATTGCAGTCCTAATTCTCTTGCTTGCTGGAATCGCATATCTCTGCAAAGCGTACGGCATTACGGCGACGCCACCGGGGCAAGCTGGCTATGAAAGTGTGCTGTCACAGCTGACTGCTGCGGTAGCTGGCAGGGGAATCTTTTATTTCATCACGATGGTTTCGATCCTGAGCGTCTTGGCGCTTTCAGCAAACACATCGTTCGCGGATTTCCCCCGGCTCTGCCGTTCAATCGCGCAGGATTCTTATTTACCGAACCTGTTCACCATACGAGGGCGAAGGCTCATCTTTTCGTTTGGCGTTTATGTCCTGGCCATTCTGGCCGCGATTTTGTTGATTGTCTTCCGCGGCGTCACCGACCGGCTTATTCCGCTCTTCGCCGTAGGCGCATTTACCGCTTTCACACTTTCACAATCGGGAATGGTCGTCCATTGGTGGAAAAATCGTCGACGCGGCTCCCGGGCAAGCATGTTAATCAACGGCGTGGGAGGGTTGGCGACGGGATTAACGACCTGTGTCGTGGTAGTAGCAAAGTTCAGGGAAGGCGCATGGATCACGGTACTGGCAATTCCGGGCTTAATATTGCTGATGTCCGCCGTGCACCGGCATTATGCAAGGATCCAACGAGAGACCAACTGCGACAGGCCAGCAGACTTCAGCGGCATTGAAAAGCCGATAGTGGTCATGCCATTACAAAGTTGGAGCAAGCTGGCTGAAAAGGCACTGCGCTTCGCCTACACTCTGTCGGACGAATTGGTTGTGGTGCACGTTGTACCCGAAGATGAATCGGACAAAGGTCGGCAAAGCAAAGCTTCGAAGAAGCAGAGTTCGACAACGGAAGTTAAAGATGGATTGAGTGGCGTGTGGAAAGAGTATGTCGAAACACCCGCCGCACATGCCGGATTAACTCCCCCTCAATTGATGCTGGTTCGATCACCATACCGTTTTGTTATAACCCCGATTTACCAATACATTCTTGACCTGGAACGCAAGAATCCGGGCCGGTGGATCTCTGTGCTGGTTCCTGAACTCGTAGAGCGGCGCTGGTACTACTACTTACTTCATAACCAGCGTGCCGCCGCTCTCAAGGTCATTCTTTACGCCAAGGGCGACCGCCGAATCGTTGTAGTCAATGTGCCTTGGTATCTTCGTGGTTGACTGACTGCCGGTGGTCGAATTCCCGACCTTCAAAAGCTTATGCAGTGAACAAACGGGGCGCGTTTTGCGTAACTAGTCCTGGATGCCCGCTGGTTACGTTCTGTAAAGGCAAGCGTCAAACCTGCGGTGCGGTTGTGAGCTATGGTTCTCGCCGATCTAATTCGTGACGTTTTCCGCACCTTGTGGTCACACAAGCTGCGGACGTTTCTGACCATGTTCGGTATCGCTTGGGGAATTGTGTCGATCGTGCTGATGGTTGCCGCCGGCGAAGGCCTGCGCAAAGGCCAGGAAGACCAATCTAGGACTCTGGGCAAGGACATCATGATCGTCTTCCACGGCCGGACCAGCCTGCACGCGGGCGGTACGCGCGCCGGTCGCCTGGTGCGATGGGAAGATGCCGACGTGCAGGCGGTACAGACTCAGTCTCCCGATTGCCAGTACGCGCTGCCGGAGCTTGAGCAGGGGGACGTTCGCACGCACAGCAATTACAACAATGCGTCATTTCTCGTGACCGGATCGTACCCGGAATTCGGAGAGATTCGCAGCCTCACTGTGGGATCGGGCCGCTTCTATAACTGGGACGACGAGAATACCGCGCGGCGAGTTGCGTTTCTCGGTACCGACGCCGCCAAACAACTCTTCCCTGAAGGCCGCAATCCGATCGGCGAGAACGTCTATTTGAATGACATTCCCTATCTCGTCATCGGTGTAATGCAGAAGAAGAAACAGGACTCAAGCTATGACGGCTGGGACGTGAACAAAGTATTCGTGCCGTTCTCCGCGATGCACCGCGATTTCCCCGATAAGCCTCCAGCCACTGCCTATACGTTCGATCAGATGCTCGTAACTCCACGTTCCGTAGAGCAACACGAAGCCTGCAAGCATGAGGTCCGCGTGGCGCTCGCAACCATGCATCACTACGATCCGCTTGATAAAGAAGCTTGTCCAATTTGGGATACCGTGCAGGAAGCCAAGGCGTTCCAGAAGATGACGAGCGGCATGAAATATTTTCTTGGCGCGGTCGGATTTGTAACTTTGTTTCTTGGCGGAATTGGCGTGATGAACGTGATGATGGTAGCGGTACGCGAGCGCACGCGCGAAATCGGCGTGCGAAAGGCGCTCGGCGCAGAGTCGAACGTGATTCTGAAGCAATTTTTTGTTGAAGCGATGGTCATTGCATTGGTGAGCGGCGGCACCGGACTGGCCGTAGCCTACGGATTGTGCTGGCTCGTCGACCTGCTGCCGATGCCGGATTTCTTCGCCGGGCTAATTCCGACATGGACGTCGGGAGTGCTGGCTTGCGCCATGCTCGGCGGAATTGCGGTGCTCTCGGCGCTGTATCCCGCGCGCAGAGCGGCATCGGTGGATCCCATTGAGGCTTTGAGATTTGAGGCGGGAGGATAGAAACATCGAGTGATTTGGTTATTTGATGATCGGGAGATGTTAAATGCCAGTTGTTCGAGGTCCGATCGCCCGATGACCAGATCGCGAGATGACCCGATATGTTGATTGAAATCATTCGCGAAGCCTGGGTGGCTTTGAAGCGCAATTACACGCGCACCTTTCTCACCATGCTTGGCATCGTGTGGGGAATCGCAACCGTGACCCTGCTCATCGCTTACGGCAGCAGCTTCCGGAATATTTTGGTGAGCGGCTTTGATGCATTCGGCAAAAGCGTTGTCATCTGCTGGCCCCAGCAGACGAGCGAACAGCCGGGTGGCCAGCGCGCTGGGAAAAAGGTTGTCTTTGAAAAAGCGGATATCGAAATGATCAAGGCAACTGCGCCACTGGTGAAATACGCCTGCCTCGAAACGGTTCGCCGGCCCAGCATTCAATATGGCGATCGCATGGTCGGCACTGACCCGGTGCGTGGTGTATGTCCCGAGTACGGCGAAATGCGTAACGAAGTTCCCTCGGAAGGGCGTTGGCTCAGTCCGGAAGATGAATTGGAACGCCGACGAGTGATTTTCCTGGGCGGCAAGTTGAAAGAGGATTTGTTCAGCGGGCGGCCCGCGGTGGGTGAGACAGTGTTAGTGCAAGGAGTGCGTTTCACCGTCATTGGTGTGATGGCGCGCAAGATCCAGCTCAGCAATTATTTTTCAAGCGACGACGACTCCTCGTGGATTCCTTATTCGACCGCTGGCGATTTGTGGAACACGCGGTATGCAGCCGTGATTGTGTTCGAACCGGTGGCGCCGCAGTTTGAAAAACGCGCAATGGCGCAGGTACTGGCTGCAGTGGCGACTCGGCAACAGTTTTCTCCGACGGATCCCAAGGCAATCCAGATGTTCGGACGCGACGAATTTCGTCCAGTCATTGATGCAATCACGATAGGACTTGAAGTGTTGCTCACGTTCATTGGCGCGCTTACGCTCGGAATCGGCGGCGTGGGAGTGATGAACATTATGCTGGTATCAGTCGAGGAGCGAATTCGCGAGATCGGCTTGCGGCGCGCTCTCGGTGCCAGAAAGTGGCACATCAAACTTCAGTTTCTAGCGGAAACGTTGCTCATCATGCTCATTGGCGGTGCAATTGGTGTGCTCGTGTCCTATGTGGTTGCAGCTGCGGTCGGCACGCTTCCGATGATGGGCCCTTTGTTCGAAGATGATTCGGGAAAGGGCGATATTCATCTCCACATTTCAATGATGACGCTGATGGTCTCTAGTCTCGTGTTGCTGCTGGTTGGGGTGATCAGCGGATTGATTCCTGCATTGCGGGCATCCAGACTTGATCCGGTAGAAGCGTTGAGATATGAATAAGGCAATTCAGTGATTGAATCATCGGGCAATTGAATCATTTGAAACCAAACGATCCGATTGCTAACTTCCCATTGACGGACTCACTCGTCGCATTTAGTTTTTATCGCATCTACTCCTCACCTTCGCGAGGTGCATATTGCCATTGTCCGCTACCGATTCGGTTGGTCCCGCTTTACATCACACAAAACAACAGCTTTTCCGACCTTTCCGCTTGGGCCAGTGGACACGAGTAGCGCTGGTGGGCTTGTTCGCGGGCGAGTTGAGTTCAGGAAATGGCTGCAGTCGCTTCCATCCGCCTTCAACCGCAAGTTCGGCGCACCACCATTGGGGAATGGGCATACCGCACAATTGGGCACTGCTGGGACCGATTCTGGTTCTACTCGGGTTCCTGATCCCGGTCGTAGTGCTCATATTTATGTACCTGAATAGCCGGATGCGCTTCGTACTATTCGACAGCATCATTGCCAAACACTGTGAAGTCAGCCGATTTTGGAGCCAACGTGGCGGGCCCGCGCTGCAGTTGTTCGTATGGAAGTTAATACTCGCGGCCATCGTACTTGGCGGAACAGTTTTGCTCATCGGTGTTCCTTTGGCCACTACATTGTCACTGGGCTGGATCAAGACTCCGCGTGATCACATCATCGCGATCGCGTTGACTTGCGTCTTTGTGTTTCTGATTTTTGCCGCATGGATAATCGGGGCGTTGGTTGTTCACGTTTTTACGAAGGATTTTGTCGTCCCGCAGATGGCGCTAGAAAATATTTCCGCCTTCGAAGGTTGGCGACGTTTGTGGCGGATGCTGGGCAGTGAGAAAGGTCCGTATGCGTGGTATGCAGTGCTAAAGGTAGCTATGACGATCGTTGCAGGAATCGCAGTCAGCATTGTGGCGGCGATTGTCATTGTGTTGTTGCTAATTCCATTCGGAGGTCTGGGCGTCATTTCGGTGATGTTCGGCAAAGCCGCTGGTCTGGGCTGGGATGTATTTACCATCACCGCAGCGATAGTTGCCGCCAGCATTTTTTTGCTTATCCTCTTCTATGTGGTGTCGTTAATCTCGGTGCCCTTGATCGTGTTCTTCCCCGCATACTCGATTTACTTTTTCGCCTCGCGGTATCCACAATTAGCGGCTTTGCTCTACCCTCCACCGCCTCCAATGCCAATATCTCCGACTTCGCTCGGCATATAGGAAATTGAATTATTGAGCCAGCCGGATTAAACCGCTGAAAACGCAGATCAACTCAATCCAGGGAAATGTGATATTGGTCGCAAGATTCGGATATCACCAACTAACGTATTGCTGTTCAATCATTGAATCCTTCGATGATTCGATGATTCAATTGGAGATTGATTCTGAATCGAGTGGTCGTTTCCGCTCGTCTAGTTGATAAGGCCCCAATGTCCGCCTCTCAGCCATCCCGGTTTATGCTGGCCTTCAACTTTGCGCTGGTGTATCTGTTCTGGGGATCGACGTATCTCGCGATCGATATTGCAGTCGAACATATCCCGCCGGCGCTAATGTGCGCCGTGCGGTTCACAATTGCCGGCACGATCATGCTGGCCTATTGTCTCGCGCGCGGCGAGAGTATTCGCTACTCTCCCAAGCGGCTACTGGAGTTCGGCATTGTTGGCATTCTGCTGCTGATGGGCGGCAATCTTACGCTGTGCTATGCGGAGCGATACATTCCTACCGGGCTCGCGGCAATGCTGGTAGCGAGCATGCCGTTGTGGTTTCTCATTTTGGATTCCTTAATGCTTGGCCATCACAAACTTTCGCGGCGGGCCGTTACGGGGTTGGCGCTTGGGTTCATGGGGACCCTGGTATTGCTCTGGCCGCAGCTTCTCGAGACGGGCGAGGTTGGTCGCCGGCAACTATTTTGGTCCGTGGCACTGATTTGCGGAGCCCTCAGCTGGGCCTTTGGCTCGGTGCTTTCGAAAAAATGGCAGTCAGGCACGGCGACGTTTGGCGAGACTGCATGGCCGGTCTTTCTGGCTGGATTGGGGAGTTGGATTTTTGCTTTGCTGCACGGGGATCTTTCGCACGTTACCTGGACGACTCGCGGCATCGGTGCGGTCGCATATCTTGTGGTCTGCGGCTCCCTGATCGGCTACACGGCGTATATCTATATCCTTGGCCATGCGCCTACGGCAAAAGTTTCAACCTACGCATATGTCAATCCAGTGGTGGCGATATTCCTCGGCTGGCTGGTGCTGCATGAAGTTATCGACCGCTACGTCGCGGCAGGTAGCATAATCGTGATCGCGGCCGTGATTCTAGTGACCAGTGCGAGCATGACGAAAAAAGCGCCGACAATGAAGACGGCGGAAGCGGCCGCAGATTAATAATCGCGCAGCGAAGTCTATTGTTTGCGATCGGATTCAGCCGCACCAGCGAAAAAACTCAAATGGTGGTCCTTCAGGAATTCCAGTTTCTGCTGAAAAGTAGCGGCTCCAACTCCGTCGGAGGGATATATCGAGATTCCAACAAGCTGATCGCAGGCCTGAACGTTCTGGGTCTGCAAAAAGCAGGCTGCCCAAGTCGTCTTGGTCTGCGTGTACCAGTGCAAAAGCGCAGGCCTGTTCGAGCTCGCCACCAGCGAGATCACGGCGAAAGCAGTCAGTGTGATCGTACGTTTGCTTCCGAGTTTCAGACGAAACAACCAGAAATAGAGAGCGAGAAATGCCGGGATCATGAGGGACACATATCGCGCCGCCTGCGCGGCCTCGGGCAATCCCAAGCAGACGCGGCCGATTGCGCAATCGACGGAGAACAGCAGGGTGTAGGTGAGCAGTACGAACTGAATCATCGCCTCGACACCTGCTTTGTGCCGTAGCACACGCCAGAAATAAACGGCGGCCAAGACCACGACAATAGCGGCAATCGGAATCCCAACTAGGGTTGCCAGAGCAATGCCCTTCGCACCAATAACGAAGCGGGAAAACATGATGGCGACGAACCACGGATAGTGCCATAACGGATGGTAAGGAAACCGAAAGCAATTAACGGCCGGCCAGAATTTGTAGTGCACGAAGAAAGATGCCAGTGACAGTGCAGAGATAATCAGCGCTGCGAACGGAAGAGGCCACGAAACATCTGAGACTCGGCGGATACTGCGAGTACACTCGAGAATGAACACGCCAATCGTTACCGGGCCCATGAACACACCAAAGCCGGTGTAGATCAGCAGGAAATTCAGCGCGAGCACGAGTAAATACCGCAGCAGCAGATTTCGCTGCAATAAGGCGTGGCAATAAAGCATGATGAGCAGCAGCGGAAATCCGGCATAGGCTGGGTTGGGATCGGCGACGATTTTTTCGCACTGCGCGAGGGTGAAAAATAACGCCGGAATTGCGACATCACAATAGGAGATTGTGCCGAATAGTTTGTGCTTCAGCATCAGCGCCAAAACCATCGCGGCGAAAACGCACACTCCGATCACAAATGCATCCACGCGAGTGTTCCAGCGCGTTAAGGGAAAGAGAAACTTGTCGAGTAGAAGTCCCACACCTTCGCGATGTGGACCATGCTGCCATGTGAACAGTTCCACGATTCCAGGATTTCCGCGGAAGAACGCTCCCAGGTAATCCCATTGGTCCCACCAAAAGAAGTTCACCGAGTGTTTCGCGATTACCAGGAAGAAGCGCGACCCAAGCACCACAACTGCCGCGCAAACCGTGAGAAGTGGAGCCAGGCGGAGGAGGGCGGGTTTGGGTTCAGCTTTGGCGGTTTCGGTTGTGGATGACAATGTCGATTACCGGTGTTGATGTTGCATGGCGAGGGGCCGCTTGTCCAGAGGAGAACCTGTGGTCATGAGCACCTAGAAGGAAGAACGCAAACTCGGATCTGGCCGGTGCGCCTGCCGGGATCACCTTCCGCGTTGACACTAAGGCACTTCCTGCTATATCTTTAAATCTTTAGCAGTTCTGCGGTTGCCCGCCCGGTAGCCTGCGCTTTCGGCGCATGTAGTTGCGGAATTTCCAAGAGCTGTAATTCGTTGGGATTCTGCGGTGGATACTCAGCGGTCTTCTTTGGTTTTCATTTTAGTTTTCATTTTTCTGGGAGCTAAGAATGTCTACGTATTTCCCCAAAGCGGGGGAAATTGCGCGCAAGTGGTATGTGGTGGATGCGTCGGGACAGGCGCTCGGCCGCGTTGCGTCGCAAGTGGCCCGCATACTGATCGGTAAAGAGAACCCGCGCTACACGCCGTTCTTGGATACTGGCGACCACGTGGTTGTGATTAACGCAGAAAAGGTGAAGATCACCGGCATGAAGTCCGAGCAAAAGGTGTACCAGCGGTATACGGGATATCCAGGCGGACTGCGCACGGAAGAGTATAAGAAGCGGCTGGTACGTAAGCCTGAGCGGATCATGGAAGATGCGGTGAAACGCATGCTGCCGAAAACGAAACTTGGCACCCACATGTTGAGCAAGCTTAAGGTTTACAAGGGTGACAAGCACCCGCACCAGGCGCAGAAGCCGGAAGTGAAGCAATTGGCGTAAAGCAGCCGTCGGCCGTCAGCGATCAGCTGTCAGCCTAAACCGCTGCGAGTTGAGATTTGAACTTTTGAGAAAGGTAAAAGCCGTAGGCCAGCAAGAAATAGCTGAGAGCTGACGGCTGAGAGCTGATGGCTGATCTAGTTCAATTCTACGGAACGGGACGGCGCAAGAGAGCCGTAGCCCGCGTGTTTCTGCGTCCAGGAAGTGGCGAGTTCAAGGTCAACGGACGTCCTTTTGGAGAATATTTCGTGACCGAGTCCCAGCGTGTAGCTGCGAAGCAGGCGTTGGTTTCCGCCGAGGCCGCGAGCACGTTTAACGTGATCGCGAATGTTTCCGGCGGCGGCGTGAATGGTCAGGCGGATGCCGTAAAGCTAGGCACCGCGCGCGCGTTGATGGAGTTCAACGCTGAGCTGCGCAAGAAGCTGAAGTCCGAGGGACTGGTCAGCCGCGATTCACGCGGCAAAGAGCGCAAGAAGTACGGACAGAAGGGCGCAAGGAAGCGGTTCCAGTTCTCGAAGCGGTAGATCGAAACTGTAGATTCGGCTGCGCTTCTGATTCGCAGAAGCGAATCGGTGCGCTCGTTTGGAATGAGAGTGGTTTGGGTTTAGCTGAAGGCTGATTGCTTACGGCTGAATGCTTGTTTTAATTCTTCCCGTGCTCCGGTGCGGGGACGGGAAAGCAATCCGAAATGGCGGTTTCAAGTTTCGGATGCAGACTACAAAGGAGGTTGTTTGGCTAATATCACCATGAAGGAGTTGCTCGAAGCGGGTGTTCACTTCGGGCATCAGACGAAGCGCTGGAATCCCAAGATGAAGGAATTCATCTTCGGCGAGCGCAATGGCATTTACATTATCGATCTGCAGAAGACGCTCAAGATGTTCAAAGAGGCGTCGAAGTTTGTTGCCGATCTGACCGCCGAGGGCAAGACCATTCTTTTCGTCGGCACTAAGCGTCAGGCGCAGGATGCAATCGCAGAAGAGGCCGGCCGCGCGGGAAGTTTCTATATCAACCAACGCTGGCTGGGCGGACTGCTCACCAATTGGGTAACCGTGCAAAAGTCCGTGAAGCGGCTGAAAGAGCTCGACGAAATGGCCACGGATGGCCGCTACGAGCTGCTGCCGAAAAAAGAAGTGATCAAGCTTGAACGCGAGCGCAAGCACCTGCAGGCGAACCTGGCCGGAATCAAGAATCTGAGTAAGCTGCCCGATGCGATCTTCGTGATCGATTCGAATAAAGAGCAGATCGCTGTGCGCGAGGCGCGGAAATTGGGAATTCCTGTTGTCGCGGTCGTCGATACCAATTGCGATCCGACCGAAGTGGATTACGTGATCCCGGGTAACGACGACGCGCTGCGCGCAATTCGGTTGTTCGCTTCGAAGATTGCCGATTCGGTGGTTGAAGGCTCACAGTTGCTGACCGACAAACAGGCGGAGGACCTCGCGGCGGGAGTTGGCGAGGCGCAGCAGGCAGAAGAAGCTGCTGTTACCGAGCCGGTCGAAGGATCAGAAATGGCGACCGGCGCTGCCATGTCAGCCGATTTTGGCGCGGAGAGCGAAGAGGACATCAGCATGGAAGACGTCCTCGGACCTGGAACGAAGAAGAAGGCTGCGACCGCCGAGAGTCCGACTGAAGAAGTCGAGCATCAAACGCTTTAGTGCAGTCGCGCGTCATGCGCCGGCCAATTCCGGTTCAAGGCTTTAGCGCGACCCCGGGAGAGCACGAGTTCACCGATCAGCCGGTCATCGCTTGCGGCTTTAGCTTCTGAGGTTCGTATCAGGGCATGGCTTCAGCTGTGCCGGAGAGAATCAAATCGGCGGGGCTTTGGCCCTGAGGGATTCGGCCCGCGCGCGATGCAAACGGCGCGGGTCAAAACTTGTACGGTCCTGGTTTGCACACGACGCGCGACCGAAGACGACAAAATTATGAGCACAACTACCGTGAATATTTCTGCAGCACAAGTGAAAGAGCTCCGCGAGAAGACCGGGGCGCCGATGATGGATTGCAAGCAAGCCCTGACTGAGGCCAAGGGCGACTTTGAGCAGGCCGTGGTCGTCCTGCGCAAGAAGGGCGTATCGGTTGCCGCAAAGAAGGCTACTCGTGTGACCAGCGAAGGTTCTGTGGCCAGCTATATCCATGCTGGAGGCAAGATCGGCGTGCTGGTCGAGGTCAACTGCGAAAGCGATTTTGTCGCCCGCACCGATGACTTCAAGGAACTGGTCCACGACATCGCGATGCACATCGCGGCGAGCGACCCGAAGTACGTTCGCAAGGAAGACGTGACCGAGGCCGATTTCGCGCGGGAAAAAGAAATTTATCTCGATCAAGCGATGAAGAGCGGCAAGCCGCAACATATTGCGGAAAAGATGGTTGCTGGAAAGATGGAAAAGTTCTACGAGGAAGTCTGCCTGTATGAGCAGCCCTTCATTAAGGACCAGACTCTGTCGATCTCGCAGCTGATCACGACCAAGATTGGCAAGCTGGGCGAGAACATCTCCGTCCGGCGCTTCGCCCGATTCAAGGTTGGTGATGCCGGAGAAACGATAGCGATTTCAAAACCGGAACAAAAGGCTGAGTAATTCAAGGGCACCGAAAGGTGTCCTTTTTTAATCTACGCGATAATATTTGAAAGCATGCCCGAGCCGATCTTCAAACGCATTCTGCTGAAGCTTTCCGGCGAAGCGCTTGCCGCCAAGCAAGGCTTCGGAGTCGATCCCACACGCATTCACGAAATCGCCGCAGAGCTCGCAGAAGTTCACGCGCTTGGAGTTCAAATAGCTATCGTCGTTGGCGGTGGAAACTTTTTTCGTGGTGTCGCCGAGCAGGCGCGCAACATGGACCGTGTATCGGCCGACCATATGGGAATGCTGGCGACGGTGATCAATGCGCTTGCCTTGCAGGATGCACTTGAAAAGCAGAATGTCTATACCCGCGTTCAATCGGCCATTGAGATGAATCAGGTCGCTGAGCCGTTCATTCGCCGCCGTGCCATGCGCCACTTAGAGAAAAACCGCATAGTCATCTTTGCCGGCGGCACTGGCAATCCCTACTTTTCGACCGATACCGCGGCTTCGCTTCGAGCCATGGAAATCAAGGCCGATGCGATTTTGAAAGCCACCAAGGTCGACGGCATCTACGACGCCGACCCGATGATTGTGAAAGACGCGACTAAATTTACGCAGATCACCTACATGGAAGTGCTCAAACGAGGGCTCAAGGTCATGGACTCGACCGCGATCTCGCTGTGCAAAGACAACAATCTCCCTATCATCATCTTCAATCTGAATCAGCACGGAAATATTGCCAAGGTCGTAACTGGCGAGAAGATCGGCTCGCTGGTAAGCGCGTAAATCAGCCATCAGCCATCAGTAAATCAAAACCAGCTGTCATTCCGAGGACCTTCAGGTCCGAAGAATCTGCATTTCTGGTCAAGAACTGCAGATTCCTCACCGCTGAAGCGGTTCGGAATGACATGGCTCGGGGTTTACAGGTTTTGAGGTTTGGGTTGGTTTTGCTGGTAGCTGACGGCTGATCCCTAATTCACCCAGCCGGATTTCGACCCGCCGTTCTTCTTGTCGTCGTCCGGTGGGATGTAGTTGCCGTGCTCGTCGAAGCTGACGGTGCGGTTGTGGTCGCGCATGTAGACCTCGAACTTGCGGGCCGCGCGACGACGTTTCCAGCGGTAATAGGAATTGCGCATACTGAAATATTTTTCCGTAATGCCGATTGAAGTCCTGCGGGTAAGAAAGAGCGCGTACCAGACGTAACCAGCGCCCAGTCCTAACAACAAAACAAAATCGTAAAGATCGAAATGGTGCAGGAGCAAATATGCGGTTTCAATTCCGCCGATTCCGATTACCATCCACTTCACCGGGAACTGAATGGGAAGCGGAAACAGCATGATGGGCGCATTCCGGTTGAAAAGATAGAAAACCATCAGAATCGCATTTACGGCCGCACCGCATCCAGACGCGCCGCCCTGCGCAACGACGCCGGATAGCGAAAGCAGAAAACCCGCGACGCCGGAAAGGATTGTGGTCCCAAAGAACAAAGCGTAGAAACGCGCAGAACCGATCCTGTCTTCGACAGCCCACCCCAAAAAGTAAACACCCAACAAAGAAAGCACGAAATCAAGAGGATCAACGTAGACGAAGGCATAGGTGACAAACTGCCATAGCCAGCCGTGCCGAATCGCCAAAGGATTCAGGGTTCCTAGCTCGACAAGCAAGTGGCCGGCGGCGGGAGCAAACGAGAGCAGCAGCAGAATGACTACATAGATCGCGCCACTCGCGATGATGATCTGCCGGGTCGCGCCGCGCAGAGGCGGAAAGCCCATATCGAAATTGACGTTTCGGGCCATTAGACCTTAGTTGCGAAACCTGGGCGAGGGCGTCCGCGCCACACAATTAATTATCCTAGCAGCAGCTAGCGCTCGGGCGAAGGCACGATGGGCTCGCTGCGATGGCCAGCTTCGTCCACCGACTGGACTGCAAAAATCACATTATCTTTCGAAACAGGAAGCGTAGTGCGAGTGGCGCTGACTGCCTGCGAATGTTCCCAATCGGGCGCGCTGGTAGCTCGCCAGAGCACAACATACTGCGACGCTCGCCCATCGGATGGTGCGTCCCAATTAAGAGTCGAATCATTTACGAGCTGCTTGGTCTCGATCTTTACATTCTGCGGCGGACCCGGAGCGGCGGCCAGGGATGCGAGTGTTGCCGCATCTACCCGCGCCACGTTTGCTACGTAATCGAAATCTACATACTTCGGCAGATCGCCATATTCGATTCCATTTTCCGTACGCACGTTCTGGTGCTGGCGGGTGAAATTTTCCTGATATTCGGTAAACCGTACAGCCGGGAAGCCTTGCTCATTAAATGAAATATGGTCCCCGCCACGCAAATAGCGGTCGCGGCGAAACTCGAGGAGCGGAGAAACCTCGAGCTGATAGGTGCGAGCAGCCTGGGCAATGTAGCGGGCGAGTTCGCGCGAGGGCGAATCGTTTTCGCCGCCGAGGGCGCGAATCATGCGAATTTGTTGATCGGTGGCGTTGTCCGGGATGCTCTCGGAAAACACCCGCACGACTTTTGGGTTCTGCCCCGGACTTCTGTCTCCGCCGACAATGTCATTGTTCAGAGCGGCTTCAACATCCCATCCCTGGGACTTTGCATATTCGGCGAAGTGCTTGCTGCCATCGAGCCCCTGCTCCTCTCCGGCAACCGTCAGAAAAATAATCGTTGCGGGAAATTTCAGTTTGCTCAACGCCCGTGCGCACTCCAGGCTGACGGTAGTTCCGCTCCCGTCGTCGTTCGCACCAGGAGCGAAACCAGTCGTATCCAGCACGTCAGTGTTGCGGGAGTCGTAGTGGCCCGTAACCAGAACGACCCGCTTGGCGTCTTCCGGACTTGTTCCTTTCAGAACTGCGTACACATTTGTGAGGACAGTTGGCTGAGGCACGCGCGGACCAGCCGGCTGCGTGAAGGTGTCCGTCTTCACTTCGAGGCATCCGCCGCACTCGCGCGAGTAGCGCTCGAACTCGCTCTTGATCCACTCACGGGCTGCACCAATTCCCTTGCCTGATGCGATGGCCTGCTTGTCCTGCGCAGAAAGCGTGTTCCGATTGTTGAAGCTGACCAGCTTTTCGATATCCGACTGAACTTGCTTGGGCGAAATACTTTTTAGGGCGGCACGAATTTGCGGGTCGGGAGGTGGGTTTTCTTCCGACTGCTGGCCGGAAAACGAGCCAACCAGCAAAAAGACGGAAATGCAGAGTACCGCTACGAAAAGCAAGGTGCGTCGCGCCACAGTGGTCTCCTTGGGACAGCTGCACATATTTTTAACATTATTGCGAAGTCTGAAGAGTGATTTCCCGATTTGAAATTATTTATCGAGAAATGTTCAGGTGACCTTGCCTCTAATGGACCAGAGGTGTTTATCTTTCGGGCATGATGCGTGCAGTAAATCTCGCAGTTCTTGTGATGCTGCTGAGCCTTTCGTTGATCGCGGCCTCAAAACCGCACGTCGTCACGCTGGGAAGGTGGGCTGCAATTCCCTGGCGTCCCGACAGTGACGAGAGCAAGCCATCCACATTGAAAATGCGCCCACTTTATATTGATGGCCACACGAAGGAATTTACTGTTGGCGCTGTGCATGATGTGACCGAGCGGACCTTCGTGGTGCAACGCGTTTACCGGTTAAATGATTCCTTGCCCCAGGAAAACGGTCCAACGCAGTGGCGGTGGCAACTGGGTGGATGGCTGCTAGTGGATCGAAGTAGCGGAAAAGTGCAGCAGGTCGCGCTGTCCGAGTTCGATCCGAATATGTCATCAGTGAGTTGGTTCCGCGATTATGGGGCGTACTGCGGGATTTCTGATGACGGTCAGAAAATCTATGCCTTGATCGTGCAACTGGGGCGGCGCAAACCGCTGCTGAGGAAGGCCGTGGGCGAAAACAAAGGCGCTTCTCATCCCTGCTCGCCTCCAGTGTGGGAGCGCAATCCGATTCGCGCCACGTTCGGAATCACACCAGACCAGAAGTTGACATTTGCCGTAAAAAGTCGCGCGGCTGAGGCAATCGTTGAAGGTGATGATGACAGCGACAGCGAATGAACTCTAGGAAGCGTGCACCACCGAGTGCCGAATGAAAACGAAGATTCCGAACAAAATTACTGTCGCCGCCATGAAGACGAATCGCCGCCAGGAATTTCTTTCATCCGGGGTAGAAGTGAGATGCGGCGCCAAAACCGCTCCCAAGATTAGCCCGCAGACAAGTCCTCCCATGTGCGCGGAATTGTCGATGGCTGGAACAACCGCGCCGAAGAACAGGTTGTAACCGGCAAATATCACAAGGCTCTTCAGCGTCGATTTGAGAGCGCGAGGCGGTATTGGAAGATGGCCGAGATAGAGTGCAGAGATCAGCGCGCCTGCCAATCCGAAGATCGCCCCAGATGCGCCGGCACCGTATCTGTGGGGATGAAGACCCAAACTGGCAAGCGAACCGGCAATGCCGCAAGCCGTATAGGTCAGAAAATATGTCCAGCGGTCGAAAATGCGCTCCGCGAGTATGCCCAGGCTCCACAGGCACCACATATTGAGCGCAATGTGGATGATCCCGATGTGGACGTAATTCGAAGTCAACATTCGCCATGGCTGGCTAACCAGGGTTTGCACGCCATTGTTTGCTCCCCACTTTACAAGGTCCGGGATTTGGGGATCGGTTGGCGAAACACCGGAAAGAGTCATGGCCAAATAAACAAGAATGTTGGCGCCAATGATCGCGGAGGTGACGGGTATCATCCGTAACATCCCGCTGAACATCACCCTGCGGTTTGCTCTGGCCTGCTCGTAAGCTCGAACCGTGGCAGCGGCGCGACATTCGGGACAGATATTGTCGGGATGGCCGTGCGGCGGCAACTCGCGGCCACAACTTACGCAGTTTGGCATCTGGATATTCTACGGGCTACAAGAGCGCAAACTGTTGGCACGATGATCTCTTTTTCCCATCTCAATTTGCCGGACAAATTGGTCGGACAAAATGTCCCACCTAGATGGCGAACTTCCACCCATACGAGTTTGATATGATCGTGCGCAACCTGCCATGCGACTGAAGCGCGGCCTTCCGATCCTGTTCGGATTTGTCATCTTCTTAGTGGCCGTTGCAGTTGTCGTGCAGTTGCGCAAGCATGCACCGCCGGAAGCCGCCCGGCTGCTGCCCGGGGCCGACGCTTTTGTCTACCTCGATCTGAGCTGGATGCGGCTCGCCGATATTGGACACCATCTTCCGGATGTGCCGCACGACCCTGAATACGAACAGTTCATTCAGGCGACCGGGTTTCAGTTTGAACGTGACCTTGAAGAGGCGGCGCTAGCAATCCACTATGCCGGTCCGCTCACTGGTGGTGAAACCCGCTACTCTGAGATTTTTGTAGCACACATCCACGCAGACAAATTGCGCAACTATTTGAAAGGGCTTGCAAAATCAGTCGAGTCTTATCGTGGAATCGACATCTACAATGTGCCGTTGCAAAACAGGATGCTCAGGGTAGCGATTCTTAGCGTGGATACGGTTGCGGCGTCGAATCATCCGAACCCGGGCGTGATTCACGGGATCGTCGATCGTTCGCGGAAGCTGGCCTCGCCATTTGGTGGCCCGGCGCTATTGCGGCAATTCTACAAACGAGTTCCGCTTGCGAGCCTCGCGTGGGGAATATTTCGCATGAACTCAACCGGATGGCAATCGGCCGCTGACGTTTCATTACCACTGTCGACTCCCGCCACGGTAGTAGCTTCAGTGCGTTATCTGCGGGCGGTTCATTTGCGGGCGGAGGCTTTCACTCATGACGACCAGGCTGCGCAGCAATTAACGACCGAGGTAAACACGTTCCTGTCGGTTTTCCATTCGGCCGAAGTTTCGGTCGCCGGACAAACGCCTGATCCGGACGTGAAGAAGGCGCTGGACAGCCTAAAGGTTGAGCAGAAAGATGACCGCGCGATCCTGACAGCAGTTCTGCCGACAGAACTGTTGCGGAAGATGGTCGCCGAAGCACCGAAGGAAGTTGGACCCGCGGCGAAGAAGCCGTGAGTGATCAGTGAGTTGTGGCCCGGGGCCCGTGACTCCTGGTTCGTAGGTGGAATTAGTGATCTGTAGTTCAGTGCTTAGTGGCTACTAGTCATTGGTGGCGGCAGAACTTCCGATGCTTGTCCCCTGGTCGCAAATCACGCGCCACAAGTCACGAACCACGGCTACAAGCCACCAACCGCCGCCTTAGTCGCTACTTACAATCTCCTGACATCGAACAGGTACAATACTTCCGAGTGGCCAATCCAACTCCAATTGCTGCATTTGTTGCGGGACTGGTGTCGTTTCTTTCGCCATGTGTATTGCCACTGGTGCCAGGATACGTGTCGCTGATTTCCGGCGTTGGAGTTGAGGAACTTAAGGAGCAGAACACAGTTCTGCTCCGCAAAGTAATGCTGAATTCGATCGCCTTTGTAATCGGCTTCAGCATTGTGTTCATCACCCTGGGTGCGCTCTCGACCGAAGTAGGCCAGCTTGCCGCGCGATACAAATCGGTGCTGGCACAGGTTGCCGGGGTAATAATCATCGTCTTTGGGCTGCACCTTACCGGGATATATAAGATCAAGCTGCTTTATTCCGATGCGCGCCTTCATAACGTAAAGGGCGGCAGCACTGCCTGGGGCGCCTTTGTCATTGGATTCGCATTTGCGTTCGGGTGGACGCCGTGCGTCGGACCCATACTTTCGGCGATACTATACTTGGCGGCGGCGCAGGATTCAGTCAGCAAGGGAATCTTCCTACTTACGATTTATTCGCTCGGATTAGCAGTACCATTCTTGCTAACTTCGCTGGGAATAGGGCGGTTTCTGAGTTTTTATGGACGCTTTCGCCGCCACATGCATGCGATTGAGGTTGCGAGCGGGGGCCTCCTCATTGTGCTGGGAGTTCTACTTGTGTTCGGGAGATTCACATTGCTTTCGCATTATCTCTCGTTCCTGAACCGCTTCACCTTGTAAAGGAGATTTGTGAGTACACCTGAAGCAGAAGGAAATCTCAACCAGCCTGCGGAAACACGAACTGATCTCGGAAGCAGCGCCGATCGTCCGCCGGTTGCGCCGCCGAGGAGTCGTGATTCCAGGCACTCAGGCCGACGCGACCCGGTAATTCTGATCGTGATCGCCATGGTGATCTCGATCATGCTGGTCTTCGGAATTGAAAGAGCGCACCGCGCACCGGTTACTACAACCGCGGGGAAACTTCAAGGGCAGCCTGCGCCAGATTTCACGTTGAATTCGCTCGACGGAAAGAAGATGACACTGTCCGATTTCCGCGGCAAGGCGGTTCTTTTGAATTTCTGGGCGACGTGGTGCGAACCCTGCAAAGTGGAAATGCCGTGGTTTGTCGATCTGCAAAAGAAATACGCTTCGCAAGGTTTGCAAGTAGTGGGCATAGCAATGGATGACGCCAGCCCAGCGGATATCGCTTCATTCGCACAGAAGATGGGCGTGAATTATCCGGTCCTCATCGGCAAGGAAGAAGTCGGCGCGCAGTACGGGGGTATCGAGTACCTGCCGTCGACTTTTTATATAAGCCGCAATGGGAAGATTCTCGACCATGTTTTTGGTCTGGTCAGCAAGTCCGAAATTGAAACGGACATTCAAAAGGCACTCGGGCAACAGGTGGCGGCGAAGTGAACGGCAAGCTCCTGTGGATATGCGTGCTCTCGCTGAGTTGCGTAACTTTTGCACAAGAACTTGGCCCCAGAAAGGGATCCGTTACTTACGAACCGCCCGAAATCAAAGCGATTGAGCGCGGTCATCCGAGTACAGTTGAGCTGCAATTCCGGGTAGCGCGCGGATACCACATCAATTCGAACCAGCCCAGGCAGGAATATCTGAAAAAGACCGAGCTGCGGCTGGACCCTCCGACCGACATCATCGTCGGCAGGGTCACGTATCCGGACGGCGTGGACCGGAGCTTTCCTTTTGCCCCGAACGACAAGCTCAACGTCTACACGGGGGACTTCGCAATCAATGTGGTTGTGCGCCCCCTGAAATCGGTTCTGCCGGCTAAATATGCCTTCCACGGATTCCTGAAGTATCAGGCTTGCGACAACGCCGCCTGCTATCCGCCGAAACAGTTGCCGGTGAGCTTTGAAGTGAAAGTCATCAAAGACCATTCACAGCCTGCAAGGCGAAATCCACCTCAAAGTCCAGGCGTGCACAACTGACGCGATTCTCGTTGACCACCCCCGTGTACCGCGACTAGCCTTTACTCGTGCTCGAAAATCTAAAAATCGCCTCTCCCTGTTTAGCTAACTGGGACCGGATGACAGGAGATGAGCGAGTTCGTCACTGCCCTGAATGCAACCGCAATGTCTACAACTTTTCGGCGATGTCCGGGGTCGAAATTGAGCGATTGCTGATCGCCGCCGAAGGAAGGGTTTGTGGCAGGTGGTATCGGCGCGCCGATGGGACAGTCCTGACGCAGGACTGCCCGGTCGGTTTTCGCCGAAGGCTCAAGAAAGTTTCACTAATTGGAGGGACGGCATTGTCAGCGTTGTTAGGTGCTGCGGCTGCGACGGCTGAAACTCCGGGTCAAGCGCCAGGCTCTTTAGTTACGATTAACAACCCGCAAAAGGATGTGGGAGAGATCGCAATTGAGGTTGTGGACACGTCTGGAGCGGTTATTCCGAGAGCGCAAATCTCGGTTGTTGATGGCAAAGAACGAATGGTTGCAGCAGGGCACACGGACGGGGGCGGTCGATTCGGCGTGAGGGACTTCATAACGGATCTTATTCCATTCGGGTCACTGCATCGGGTTTCGAGACCGAAAGCAGGGAGGTATCCCTAGATTCTGGCTCACGCCCGCAAACATCAGTGTCATTACAAATGAAATTGAGCGTCGCTGTAATGGGAGAGGTTATTTCAGTGCCGATCGCAGAAATCAAATCGGGCGAGTCAAATGTTCCAGATGTGTTGCCGCTCGCGAAACCTGATTCTGCCGCACCACAGGCCGGCCATATTCGTCGTTTCCTTTCGAAAGTGCACAACGCAGTAAAATAAACCTCCCTCTCGCGTTACACTCTGATGAAAGCCATACGCCTGAATTCGTTTTGCGCGTAAGACACTCGGCGTAAGGATTCAATAAAGCCCCAGGCACTTTGTTCTCGAAATGCAGTCCACCGTCAATCCTCGCACTGGAAAGAAGCTGTCTGCAGCAACGCTGAAGATGCGATTGCTGAAGCGTCTGCGCTGCACATTGAGATATGAAAAGTCGGCATGGGCATCGGGAGCGAAGTTGGTGGCCGGTGTGGACGAAGTCGGCCGCGGGTCGTTGTTCGGACCGGTCGTAGCCGCGGCGGTGGTGCTCGATCCGTGTTACAGGATTCGCGGTTTGCGCGATTCAAAGCTATTGCCGGCTGAGAGGCGCGAAGTACTTGCTGAACGGATTCGCGAACGTGCGGTGGCGTGGGCAATTGCCACGGTAGATGCGGCGCGGATCGATCAGATCAATATTTATCATGCATCGCGGCTGGCAATGCACGAGGCAGTCTCGCAGTTAAATCCGGCTGCGGATTATCTACTGATTGACGCAATGCGCCTGGATTATGAGGTGCCGCAACAGCCTATCATTCACGGTGATGCTCTCTCCGCGTCGATTGCCGCCGCCTCGATTATCGCTAAAGTTCATCGCGACCACATGATCGCGGAATGGGACCCTGTATTTCCTGCATATAACCTTCGCTCGAACAAAGGCTACAGCACACCGAAGCACCTGGCCGCCCTGCGCGAACATGGCCCCTCGCCACTGCATCGGCAATCATTCGCGCCGGTCTGGAATGCACCCGTGCCCCAGGAGATGCTCGATTTCATGCTGGAACATTCGGAAGTTCCCAATCCTACGCCTTAGCCGCAGTGGCCAACTCCTCCTCGCCGACTGCCAGTTCTTCTTTGATGTGGCTGGCCAAAATTTCAATTTCCTTCAACCGCACTCTGACAGGATCGTTGACCGCAGCGTTTTCAAGTGCAATCCCGCAGGAGAGCAATAGCGCGGTCACGTCATTTTTCAGATCCTCGCAGAGCGCCTGGCCGGCGCTGCGACGGGCCAACGCGCTCTCGATCGCCCGGCGCGACAAAGCTGCTCGTAATTCGCGCAGAATACGTTCCACACCGCTGATGCCGAAATTCACAAACACGGGTACTGCCATCCCAAGATGGTCACAAATCAGGCTCGCCAGTTCTGGTTCCGCTTCTGTTATCCATTGATCGATAATGACAGCCGAATACTCGCCTGCTTCGAGGAACTCTGTGCCTTCCAGCAAGCTGGAAGCGAGACGGACCGGTTCCCCCATGTCATGTTCGATCGACCGCGCACACTCTTGCGCCTTTCCGGAATTCCAAATGATCAAGATCATGCAGGTGCATATCGCAAGTGAAAGGCCAAATTTGGCGACTGAAAACAAAGACGAAAGTTAACCTGACATTCCTGGGGCATTCCATTTCGGGAAAATCTCGTTCCAAGTTGGTTAGAAATCCGTGCCGTATTCCTTCAGCTTTCGATACAACGTCGTCTTCCCGATCCCAAGCATTTTCGCAGCGCTGAGTTTATCGCCATTGAGGCGCGTGAGCGCGCCTATGATGGCCTGCTTTTCCAGATCGGCTAGCGGCACTATGCCCTTGCCGGAGCCTTCCTGCAGCAATCGCGCAGGCATGCCCGTGATTGAACTCGGCAGATCGACGCCGTGGATCACCGAACCAGAAGTTATGGCGGCACAACGTTCGAGGCAATTTTCGAGTTCCCTTACATTCCCCGGCCAATCATAGGCAAGCAACGCATGCATCGCATCATCGCTCAGTTCCTGGCTTCGGCCGGAAGTATGCGAAAGGCGGTCAAGAAAATGGCCGGCGAGCAGAGGGATATCCTGTCGGCGTTCACGAAGCGGAGGGATTCGCAGCGTAAGCACATTCAGACGAAAATAGAGATCCCGGCGAAACGAGCCTTGCGCGACAGCCTGCTCGAGGTCGCGGTTGGTAGCGGCTAAAACGCGGATGTTGATCGGCGTAGTCTTCGTACTTCCTACTGGACGAATTTCTTTTTCCTGCAAGGCGCGCAACATCTTTGCCTGCAATTCCACCGGGAGTTCTCCGATTTCATCTAGAAAAACAGTGCCGCCGTCGGCGATGCTGAGCAATCCGGCCTTCGATTGCATTGCTCCGGTGAAAGCACCCTTCACGTAGCCGAATAGTTCGCTCTCGATCAGACTGGGCACGAGCGAACCGCAATCGACGGGAATGAATGCCTTATCTCGATACGGGCCTGAATAGTGGATCGCGCGCGCGACCATTTCTTTCCCCGTGCCGCTCTCGCCGAGAATCAGCACCGGATGCGCGCTGTGCGAAGCTTTGGCGACGATGCGATACAGTTTGTCCATCTCGGGCGCGCGCCCAATAATGCTGCCAAAACCTTGTTTTGATTTGATCCTCTCGCGGAGCATGCGGTTTTCAGTTTTGAGTTTCAGGTGTGCGGCCAAGCGCTGCAGGAGCAGCTTGAGCTCTTCAAGGCTGAAAGGCTTGGTCACGTAATCGTAGGCCCCGGCTTTCATTGCCTGCACAGCCGATTCAACCGTCCCGTGACCGGTGATCACGACCACCTCGAGGTCGGGACGACGCCGCTTCAGCTGCCGCAAGGTTTCCAGGCCACTTGCCCCGGGAAGTTTCATATCGAGGAGAACCGCATCGATACTCTGTAATTCAAGGAGGCGCGCGGCCTGTTCGGCTGAGTCGCAGGCACTCGCATGATGACCGAGCATTGAAGTAGCTTCCCGCGCCGCTTCCCTCACGGCGCGATCGTCATCCACGATCAAAAGATTTAATTGTCCCGGCGCTTCAACAGGATGCTGGGTGGATATGGCGAATGTAGTCGGAGCAATGGCGGCAGTCATGAGTACCTCGGAAAAGAAGACGAGGTTGAATGATCCCGCTTCAAAAGCGGAATAAATCCCTCTTTGGGAAGTTTAGGGCCGAGCTTTTTCCCTGTTTAGGACAGTTGAACAGGCAGGATGTGACGAATGAACATTCAGGATTTCGGAAGCTGTGAAAGAAACTGGAGGATTTCGTCCGGCTCGGGGCGGGCAGTGTAATCGGGGTCAGCGCTCGCGAAAAGCACCTTGCCATCGTGATCGATGATGTATGTGGCGGGAATCGGCAGCTCCCAACTGGAATCGCCATTCACAAATGGCAAGTTCACAAATGCACTCCGATAGACTTCCTGCTGATATTCGGGCACACGGTAGACCAATCCAAATTGTCTTGCAACTGAGTTTCCTGTGTCGCATAGCAATGGGAAGTGTAAACGGTGCTGATCAGCCGTGAGAGAGGACTGGTGTTTTGTTTGCGGCGAGATTGCCAGCAGTGATGCGCTGAATGCGCGAAGTTGCGCAACAACTGAGTTCGTGGCTTCCAATTGGCCGATACAAAAAGGGCACCAACGGCCCCGAAAAAAGCACAGCACCAGGCGGGAACTCCGCAGAAGCTCGGCCGAACGGATCACATTGCCATTGTGGTCTTCGAGCGCGAATTCCGGGGCTTTACTCCCGGTCTGCAGGGCGCGCGCGGAAATCTCCGACTGTTGTAGCTCTTTGACGGCGCGCTCGTGAATAGCGCGGACATCGGGCGGCACATATTCGGCGATGAGTTGTTTGCGCTCAGCGAACACGTCGGCCAGCGAGCGGGTGTCTGCTGCTGTTGAAGACTCTTCCAGGGATCGCCATTTCATGAATACCAGTACATTAACCCCCTCACCGGATTGGTACAAATACGCGTTTTTTCCTGCTAATACGATGGCATCTAAGCAAACATGAGTTGAAGGTTGTGACTATCTGTTCCTGAGGTATTGCGACAGTGCCAGAACGGCCGCGAGTGTTGTTCGTTGACGACGAGGAGAGCATCCGCTTAACCCTGCCTCCCATGCTTGAAGCGTACGGGTTTTCAGTGGCGTCGGTCGGTACCGTTCCTGAAGCGCTTCGGTTGATTTCGCAAGAGAATTTCGATGTCCTAGTTGCGGACTTGAACGTGGGAAGCCCCGGAGACGGTTTCACCGTGGTCAGCGCGATGCGGCGCACACAACCTAATGCGGTGAATTTTATTCTCACCGGGTACCCGGCATTCGAAACGGCGCTAGAAGCAATTCGCCGGCAAGTAGATGATTACCTGATAAAACCAACAGACATTGAGCCATTGGTCACAAGCATCAGGTCAAAGCTTGTAGACCGAAAGCCACATCACGGAATTCAGCCGAGACGGTTGCCTGAGATCATAGAGACACACCAAGACTGGATTACCGAGCATTGGTTGGCGGAAGTCAAACAAGATGAGGAGCTTAGCGCAATCCAGCTATCTGATTCAGAGCGAAAGCGCCACATTCCTCCCATTCTGCATGAGACGCTCGTATTTGCGAGAGGGAATGAAATAACACCAGACCAAGCAAATGCTGCCGCGCTTCACGGCGAGATGCGCAGACGACAAGGATACACGGTACCGCTGGTGGTTCGAGAGGCCAAACTCTTGTTACGCGTGTTGGCGCAGTGTGTGCAAAAGAACCTCTTGTCGATCCAGGTCAGCAATTTGATTCCCGATATGGCGTTGGTCTGGGAAATTATACAAACAGAGCTCGAAACGTCGTTGCGCGCGTTCGAGGAAGATCCGCCAAAGGAAGTGACGTCCAATTCAACATCCCGTACGGCAAACCTCAGACCACTTAAACGCAGGCCCAAATCGTAGGAGAGGGTTAGGGTACACGATTTTACCGGTGCTTCTAGGGATTGTACTGTATCGAACAAACCTAGGATTTCGGGAATATTATCGGGTATTTGCCTGCCGCTTCGTCTTGCAACAAACTGAGTGCCTGACGCGTCAAAGGCTTCGGCGAATCTATACCGGGAAGGACACAATCCAGGTAAGGAGCCGGGCCGATGCCAAGACAGTTTGAATATCGAATGCTCATCGTTGATGACGACTCTGTGTTCTGCGAGGTGGCCGATGAACTATTCAGTACGCTGGGGTATACGGTTCGGTGCGCCGAAGATGGATTTGAAGCTTTGGCCATGATGAAGCAGGCCTTGCCCGACATAATCATTTCCGATTTGAACCTACCGAAAATGTCGGGCTTTGAGCTGCTGTCGATAATAAGACGAAGATTTCCACAGATCCCCGTGATTGCTATGAGCGGCGCCTACGCTGGTACGGATGTGCCGATGGGAGTCATCGCTGATGCTTATCTGCAGAAGGGCGGAGAGCATTCACCTGAGGAGTTGGTGTTGAACATACGTCGTCTTCTAGAAAAATCTCCGCTTCGCGCCAACGTTGTGCGGGGTCCGAACGCGCCAGTCTGGATCCCGCTGAATGGAAAACAATATTTCGTGCTTACCTGTACTGATTGCTTGCGCTCGTTTTCATTGCCCACGCCGACGAACCTGGACTCACAGGCGAGGAGAACGGCGCGTTGTGAGTTCTGTGACACGGAAATTGCGTACGTCCTGGATGCGGAAACAGTAGGACAAGCCAGGCGCGCTGCTGAGTTCTAATTTATGCCACTTTCAGACGCCGCTTCGGACCACTCTCATATTGTCAGGTACGAGCGCCTGCAGCGTGGGGCGTTTTACGCCGATTTTCGCCGTGACCGGCGCTTGAATCCCGAGGTCTACCATTGTGTGATTCAACGAGAGGGCTCGGCAGAGATTCTGCGCTGGACACAGCATAGGTCGTTGGAAGAGGCGAAGGAGGCAGCGCAGTCGGAACTGAGCCAGCTCACGATCAGGAACGATTCGGAACAGCAGATCTCGGCGAGGTCGAGCTAGTTTTGTTTCGTGCTATCGAGATACTTGTCGAGCGGCACTTCGAAATACATTAAGTCATTTCCCCCCGAGTTCCGAACCCCAGTTAGATAAAAGCGCGCTCCCGCGAGTGGATTCGGAATGTCCGAAACATCGAAAAACAGGAAACCAATTTGTGAGCTGCGTGGTTCGACCGCCTTTGCGCGGAACTGGGCGCTGCGGATCTCATCTGCCTGTTTCGAATTAACCCCTCCCTTCGATTTTGGCGACGGAAATGGAAGTGGGTATCGGGTACTGGAAGCGTTAGGATGAGAGATACGCCGAAAAATGTCGTCTTCACTATCGGGGGTCAGTTTAGTATGGTCAGCCGTTACGAGTTCGGCCTTCATATCCACGAGTTCTATCGGTTGGTCGGAATCGTTGGTAATGATTAAGAGCATCGGAAGCAAGTTGTGCTGCCGGTAATTCACGACAAAGATGTTGGCCTTCGCCGGAGTGTCATAAGGATCGAGCGCGACCGTGACGTTCTCATTCGCATGATGATCGTGGGCGGGATAGCTGAAGGCCGGCTGCGCCTTCGGCATGGAAAATTCTTTGGCCGCCACGCAGAGAACCGGCGCGGCTATTGCATACAACAATGCCGCTGCCCACAGCGGGAATGCGTTCTTGGTGGTCTTTAACCGCGCCATCTGGTTGCAATCGTGCATTATAGGATGCTGAGCAACACTGGATCCGGTGCCTGAGCAGAATGTGCCGATAAACCCGCAAGACTATCACGAAGGAGTTACAATCTGAGGAGAGCTAAACACACGCCAATCCTCTCTGTAGGTATTTTCTTATGTCCAGAGTTGTTCTCTGTCTAATCCTGTCCGGTGCCATTCTAACCCCGGGATTTCTCTCTGCTGACACCGTGGTCGAGGAGATCATTGCACGCGTCAACAACCAGATCATCACCAAAACCGACTACGAACGCGAGCAGCAGCAACTCAAGGAAGAAGCCCAGCAACAGGGCGCCGCGCATGCCGACCAAGCGGTCGCGGATCAACAGAAGGACGTGCTCCGTGGATTGATTGACCGTGAATTGCTGCTCGAAAAGGGCAAAGATCTCGATATCTCCGCCGAGACGGAACTCATCAAGCGCCTGGATGAGATGCGCAAGCAGATGAAGCTCGACACAATGGAAGACCTTGAGAAGGCGGCGCAAGCCCAGGGCGTTTCGTTTGAAGATTTCAAGCAGAATATGCGGACTGAGATCATCACGCAGCAAGTGATCCAGCGCGAGGTTGGGTCGCGCATCAACGTTTCGAAGGAAGAAGAACAGAAATTTTACGATCAACACAAGGCGGAGCTCTCGCGTCCCGAAGAGGTAAAGCTGAGCGAAATTTTGATCTCTACCGAACAGGCTGGGGATGACCAGCAAAAGCTCGATGCCGTGAAAGCCAAAGCTGAGGATTTGCTGAAGCAGATCAAAGCAGGCGGGGATTTCGAAGCTATCGCTAAGAAGAATTCGGAAGGGCCGTCGGCGGCACAGGGCGGCGATCTGGGCTTTTTCGAGCGAGGCAAACTTGCCAAGCAACTCGAAGACTTGACCTTCAATATGAAGAAGGGCGACGTTTCGGATGTGATCCGCACGAAACAGGGCTTCGTGATTTTGAAAGTCACTGAACACCAGACGGCCGGTATTCCGCCATTTAGTGAAATCGAGCCGCGCTTGCAGGAAGCCGTCTACATGCAGAAGTTGCAGCCCGCATTGCGCGAGTACCTAAAGAAATTGCGTGACGACGCATACATCGACATTAAGTCAGGTTATGTAGATACGGGCGCCAGCCCCGACGAAACCAAGCCGATAGTTACCACAAGCGCCAAAGAAGCGAGCGCGAAGGAACTGAAGAAAAAGAAGAAGAAATTGGGCGTGCTTTAGGTTAAGCTTGCGGCAGCCCGGAATCGTGGTCATCTGCTTGTCTTTAACCTTTAGGGCGATGTTATGAAGGACTTCTTCCTTTCCGATTGTTCGCGTTTCGAAAACAAGGTCATCGTTTCAAGCTTTGTTGTCACTACAAAACAAGTAAAGCCTAAAAAATCTGGGGAACCGTACCTTGCACTTACCCTGGCCGACCGCTGTGGCCAGATCGAAGCCAAGATGTGGGACAACGTTGAGGACGCGCTCGACGCGTTCGAGCAGGACGATTTTTTAAAAGTTAAGGGTCTGCTGAACAAATATAAGAACCGCTTTCAGATCACAATTCATAAATTGCGAAAACTGGGCGATTCCGAGGTCGACTTCGCGGACTACCTTCCGAAGACAACGAAGGACGTTGATGAACTTTGGCGCACTCTCGGCAGCTTCATCGATTCTTTTCAGGACACGTATTTACGATCGCTGGTGTGCGCGTTCATGGCTGACCCAGAGATCGCTCGCGCCTATCGCAATGCGCCAGCCGCAAAAACCCTGCACCATGCTTATATTGGCGGACTGCTGGACCACGTAGTTTCGCTGTTTCGATCCTGTGACCTGGTGAGCCGAAACTACCCGCAACTTAATCGCGACCTGCTGCTGACCGGAGCATTTTTGCATGACATCGGCAAAATTCACGAGCTCAGCTACACGCGTTCTTTCTCCTACAGCAGCCGTGGCCAATTGCTGGGTCACATGATTATTGAGCTCGAGATGCTGCAGAAGAAACTCGCGCAGATTCCGAACTTCCCCGACGAGATGAAGACCCTTATCGAGCATCTGATCATCAGCCACCACGGTGAGTATGAGTTCGGATCCCCGAAGCTGCCCATGTTCCCTGAAGCGCTGGTGCTTCATTATCTGGACGATCTCGACTCAAAAATGGAGAGCATGAGGGCGCATTTCGAGCGCGAGGCCGAAAACGATTCCAGTTGGACTAGTTACAACGCCTCTCTCGGACGGACGCTTTTGAATACGGCGAAGTTCCTGAAGAGAAACGAGACGGCTGTGGCAGCTGCGGCCGTTTCCGACGGCGGCATCGTAGTGAAGAGTGCCAGCAATGGAGATCATTCGCCAACACCTGAAGCCATGCTTCCACTGCTGGACGAGATTGGATGATTGTCTAAATCCGGCCTTGCACCATTGTGAGTTGCTGATTTTCGCCCCTATCTGCTAAATCATCTACAAGAGGAGGTTACATGAGTGTGCGTATTTGTACGTGGGTACTGTCTGCGGCTCTGCTGTTGGCCATGGGGTGTAACAAGCCCAGCCAGATGCAATCCAATCAACCTCAAAACTCCGCGCAACCCACGGACGCTGCGCAGGCGAGCAACAATCCTGCACCTGCAGACAATTCGCAGGCGGGTAATAGCACGCCGGCACAGGCAGGTACTTCCCAGCCGGCTCCGCCACCCGCGCCGATTACAGTAATGATTCCAAGCGGAAAGACTTTGACCGTCCGGCTCGCGGACGAGGTTGGTTCGAAGATCAGCCAACCCGGACAGACCTTCGGCGGGACATTGGCGCGCTCCGTAACCGTAGAAGGACAAGAAGCGATCCCTGCAGGAACACGGGTTGAAGGCGTCGTGGTCGATGCTAAACCCATGGGCCATTTTGCCGGAGGCGCGCTGCTCCAGTTAAAACTTCAATCCATTCAGGTGAATGGAGAGCAGCTTCCAATTCAGACTTCAACCTTCACGCAGACGTTGAAAGGCAAGGGCAAGCGCACAGGAGTCCTCGCCGGCGGCGGCGCCGGTTTGGGGGCACTGATCGGTGGACTCGCAGGCGGCGGTAAGGGCGCTGCCATTGGAGCGGCCGCAGGCGCAGGTGCCGGCGGTGCGGGAGCAGCCTACACCGGCAATAAGGAAATTGTGCTTCCGGCCGAGTCTGCGGTTGCGTTCAGTTTGAAAGCGCCATTGAAAATCAGGCAATGATGCGGTGAACCATTGCCCGTAAGCTAGCGGGTTTCCGGAGCGCCGACCATTGATGGCCAAAAGCTTGTCTCTTGATTTTTCTCGCTTCCGCGTAATTACATTCGACTGTTACGGCACTCTCATCGACTGGGAGACCGGAATTCTAAGCGCCCTGCGCCCGATTCTCTCAGCACACGCTGCGCCGCTGGAAGATGCCGAAATTCTTCGACTGTACGGCGAGATCGAGGCGGAAGAAGAAGCGGGTGATTATCGCAAATACAAGGAAATCTTGCGCGCTGTCGTGCGAGGTCTTGGGAGTCGCTTAGGTTTTACTCCTTCGTCGCGCGAGCAGCAGTCCTTGCCTGATTCGCTGCAGCAGTGGCAGCCATTTCCGGACACAGTTCGCGCGCTGCATCTTCTAAAGCGCAAGTTCAAGCTGGGAATCATTTCGAATATCGACGATGATCTGTTTGCAATGACTGCCCCGAAGCTGGAGGCTCGGTTCGATTACGTAACTACGGCGGCGCAGGCGAGGGCGTATAAACCAGCGCTCGAAATTTTCCGCCTGGCGCAAGAGAGAATCGGAATATCGGTCGAGCACTGGATGCATGCCGCGCAGAGCGTCTATCACGATATTGTTCCTGCGAAGTCGCTCGGAATTTCTACGGTCTGGGTGAATCGGCCTTCGCCGCGCCCCGATGCTGGGGCTGCTAAACAAGCGGTGGCCAAGCCCGACGCTGAGGTGTCTAGTCTTGCAGAACTGGCCGATCTCGCAGGCTAGAGTTATCCATCATCTCTTCAGATGACAAGCCTATGCACTGCATTTATCGTGAACTTGACTCATGGCAATCGAGCTAAACACTAAACGCGTGTTGGTGCTTGGATTGGGAAGGTCCGGCCTGGCTTCGGCGCTGTTCCTAAAATCGCGCGGAGCACACGTGACCGTCTCGGACACAAAGTCCGAGGATCAGTTGCGCGATCAGATTCCAGCACTGCTCGATGAGGGGATTGCCGTTGAGACGGGCGGCCACAGCGCCCGTACTTTGCAGAACCAGGACATGGTTGTTGTCAGTCCCGGCGTCCCTATCGATGCGCCGGCAATTGTCCAGGCGAAGAACCTGGGCCGGCCAGTCATAGGCGAAATAGAGCTCGCGTTCCAGTTTCTTAATGGGCCGATTGTCGCGATCACAGGCTCAAACGGAAAAACAACTACGACGACGCTGGTTGGAGAAATTCTTAAGGCCGGAGGGTTGAAAACGCTAGTAGGAGGAAATATTGGGACGGCGGCTATTTCCTTGGTTGCAGAGGCAAGCTTTCAAACAGCAATCGTGCTCGAGGTTTCAAGTTTTCAGCTTGAGGCAATTTGCAGTTTCAGGCCAAAAGTTGGTGTGGTGCTAAACATTACTCCTGACCACTTGGATCGTCACCGGACTTTTGCTGTGTATACCGATGCGAAAGCCAGAATTTTCGAAAACCAAACCTCGGAAGATTTTGCAGTCTTGAATGCAGACGATCCCACTTGCGTTGAGCTTGCCGGACGCACCCTCGGTCAAATCTTCTGGTTCAGCCGCAAACGCGAGGTCGAGTCTGGAGCCTTCGTTCGCGGTAATCAGGTGGTTTTTCGGCAAAACTCGTCTATCAGCGAAATCATGCCAGTTTCGGAAATTCCTCTAAAGGGCGCCCATAACCTTGAAAACGTACTCGCGGCGGTTTGTGCGGGTACACTAATGGATTCTCCCAGCCAGAAGATTCGGCAATCTGTTAGAAACTTTAAAGCGGTTGAGCACCGGCTGGAGTATGTGGCAACGGTTCGCGGCGTGGATTATTACAATGATTCGAAAGCAACGAACGTCGATGCGACGATTAAAGCTTTGGAATCGTTCGCCGCAAACATTCACCTGATTCTCGGCGGAAAAGACAAGGGCAGCGACTACACGGTGCTGAATGATCTCTTGCGTGAGCGGGTGAAAGCTGTTTATACGATTGGGGCCGCGGCGGACAAGATTGATTCGCATATTAATCGCGTGGTGAGCATCATTCAGTCAGGAACTCTCGAGGTCGCGGTGAAACAGGCCTCATCAGCTGCAAAGCCTGGAGACATCGTCCTATTGGCCCCGGCTTGTGCCAGCTTTGATCAGTTCCAGAATTACGAGCACCGCGGCCGAGTCTTCAAAGAGCTTGTTCACGACCTTGCCGTGCGATCCGAACCACGGAAGTAACCTTCTTGCCAAATTTCCAACCGAAGATTTCTCCGTGCCTCGATGTCTCCGTGGTGAAATGAATTTTCATGGCTAAGCGTGTCAGTGTCGACCGCCTATTGTTCATCGTGACTTTGCTGCTGGTTTTTATCGGCCTGGTGATGGTTTTTAGTGCGTCGGCAGTCATGGCGAAGGAACGCTATCATTCCGGTTATTTCTTCTTGCTCCGGCAGCTTGGCTGGGCGGTCGCGGGCTTCGCCGCGATGTTGACGGGCATGAGAATCGATTACAAGCGGCTGAAGCATCCGGCGGTCGTCTTTTCATTGCTTGGCGTGACCACGCTGATGCTGATCTCAGTGTTTTTTCTCGACCGCTCGCATCACACGCATCGCTGGATTCACTTCAGCGGGTTTTCGTTCCAGCCGTCTGAACTCGCAAAGCCTGCATTGATTCTGTTCCTGGCATTTTTCCTCGAGAACCGAACCAGATCGATGGACGACTGGCGCAATACGCTAATTCCAGCCGTGCTGCCGACGCTGGTGTTTATCGGTCTAATTGTTTTCCAGCCGGATCTGGGGACCGCAATTGCCTGTGCGGCAATCACAATCTGCATAATGTTCGTGGCAGGGCTGGAGCTCAAGTACCTGGCGTATGCATTCATCGGCTCACTGCTGCCGCTGTACTTTCTGATTTTTCATGTAGCGTATCGGCGTGACCGCATCCTGGCATTCCTGAATCCGTATTCCGATCCGCAGGGGCGCGGATTCCACATTATCCAGTCTCTGATTGCAGTTTCCACGGGCGGCTTGACCGGGGTGGGGCTCATGGAAGGCAAGGAAAAATTGTTCTACTTGCCTGAGCCGCATACCGATTTCATTTTTTCTGTTCTCGGCGAAGAATTAGGGCTGCTGGGATGCCTTGCGGTTGTAGTGCTCTTTGCGACGTTCCTGTGGCGCGGAGTGCGGACTGCGCTGCGTACCGAAGACATCTTCGGACGCTTTCTAGCGGTGGGAATCACGAGCATGGTCGTGGTACAAGCATTCATCAACATTAGCGTAGTGCTTGGGCTGATGCCGACTAAAGGTATCCCACTCCCCTTGATTTCGTACGGCGGCTCTTCGCTGTTCATCACGTTGGCGTGCATCGGCGTGTTGCTGAATATCACGAAACAGGCGGAATGATTTGAGCTTGCCCACTCAGCTATAGTTCCTTCATGAGAGCGATTCTTGCAGGCGGAGGCACGGGCGGACATGTAATTCCTGCGCTCGCGATTGCACACGAGCTGCAAAATCGCTATCAGGCGGAGGTACTGTTCATCGGCACACCACGCGGGCTGGAAAATCGACTAGTACCGGCAGCAGGATTTCCGCTGAAGCTGGTGAAGGTCGGCGCACTGAATCGGGTTAGTCTCACAACCCGCTTAAAAACTGCTTTCGATCTTCCGCGAGCGATTCTTGGGGCAGCAGGAATGCTGAATGAATTCCAGCCTGATGTCGTAATTGGTGTTGGCGGATATGCATCAGGCCCGGCCATGCTGGCCGCGATTCTGAAGCACACACCGACTCTCGCTTTCGAGCCGAATCTGGTTCCGGGCTTCGCGAATCGTATGGTCGCGCGATTCGTTTCGGCGGCGGCTGTTCATTTTCAGCAAACAGCGGAGCACTTCCGCAATGCTGTCGTAACCGGAGTTCCCGTGCGCCCTGCGTTTTTTCAAATTCCCAAGAAGACGTACTCTCCGGCATCACCGACTTTGCTGGTCTTTGGTGGAAGCCAGGGTGCCCGTGCTATCAATCAGGCAGTAATCCACGCTCTGCCCGAGCTGGCGAAACGTTTGGCGGGGCTGCACGTAATCCATCAGACTGGAGAGCGTGACTATAATGAAGTGCAAGCCGCCTACTCTGGGATCGCAGTTTCCGCCGAAGTCCACAAATTCATCGACAATATGCCGGCATTCTTCGCGCGCGCCGATCTGGTGTTGTGCCGTTCGGGCGCCAGCACGGTAGCCGAAATTGCAGCCGCCGGAAAACCCGCGATCTTTGTTCCTTTTCCTCGTGCGGCAGATGACCACCAGCGCCGGAATGCAGAAGCAATGGAGCAAGCGAAAGCCGCGGTGGTACTCGAAGAGACGAAGCTCGATGAAGTCTGGCTGGTAGATACTCTTTGCGCACTGCTCGAGGATCCGAGAAGGCTTTCGGGGATGAGCGATGCAGCGCGGGCGATGGCGCATCCCGACGCAGCCAAGGAAATTGCGGAGTTGGCGGCAAAAGTGGCTGGGATTGAAGAATCAGCGTCTAGCTGCTAGCTCCTGGCAAACTCAGATTGCCAGAAGCTACGGGCTGAAGCTGGCACCTTTTTATGTTTGCAAAAATTCAACGTATTCATTTCGTCGGAATCGGCGGCATCGGCATGAGCGGCATCGCCGAGGTGCTGCTGAACCTCGGCTATAAAGTTTCCGGGTCCGATCTGAAAAGGTCTTCGGTCACAGATCGCCTGCAGGTGCTCGGAGCAACAATCTTCGAAGGCCATCGCGCGGAGAACGTCTCCGATGCGGAAGTTGTAGTCACAAGCTCAGCAATTTTGCACGGCAACCCTGAAGTCGAAGAATCCCACAGGCTGCATATTCCAGTTATTCGGCGCGCAGAGATGCTCGCCGAATTGATGCGCCTGAAGTACGGGATTGCAATCGGCGGCATGCATGGTAAGACCACAACGACTTCGATGGTTGCCGCGGTGCTCGCTGCCGGAGGCCTCGACCCCACAGTCGTGGTGGGCGGACGCGTAGATGCGATGGGCTCGAACGCGCGGCTGGGGCGATCGCAATATTTAGTCGCTGAAGCCGACGAGAGTGACCGCTCATTCCTGAAGCTTTCGCCGATTATTGCCGTTGTGACCAACATTGACCGCGAGCACATGGATTGTTATCGCAACATGAAAGATGTGAAAGGCGCATTCCTCGACTTCATGGATCGCGTGCCGTTTTATGGAATTGTGGTGGCTTGTAATGACGATCCGATACTGCGACGAGTTCTGCCGAAGCTGAAACGCAGGATGGTGACCTACGGGACGCGAAAGGGATCCGATTTTCACATCACATTGAAAAACCTAACGGCCGGCGCCGGCGGTTCGCGGTCGGGAGAAAACGGCAATGCATGGGCGGGGACACCCACGCCTCCCCGTTCTAGAAACTCGTTCTCAATTAATTTTCGCGATAAAGACCTCGGGCAGTTCACGTTGCATGTTCCTGGGCTGCACAATATCTTGAACGCGACCGCCGCAATTGCCGTTGGCGTAGGGCTGGATATTTCTGTTCCGCAAATTCACGAGGCGCTCGAGCACTTTCGCGGTGTCGACCGCCGCTTTCAACTGCGAGGCACCGTAAACGGCATCGCTGTGATTGACGACTACGGCCATCATCCAACTGAAATTCGCGCTACATTAGCCGCTGCCCGCCAATGCGGATATCGCAAGATTCACGTCATCTTCCAGCCTCACCGCTACACTCGCACTCGCGATCTGATGGATGAGTTCGCGACTGCGTTCGGCGACGCTGATTCGCTGTACGTGCTCGACATATATCCCGCGAGCGAGCAGCCGATTGAGGGAATCACCGGAGAAGCCCTGGCGCGGCAGATTTTAGAAAAAGCGGTTGCCCCACCCTTGTCGCGTTCTGTGCGGCAGGGTGGGGATTTTGTTCGTTACGTCAGTTCATTCGAAAATGCCGTGAACTCTGCGATAGAGCAAGCGCAGGAAGGAGACATGATTCTGACGTTGGGAGCGGGATCAGTTTCGCAGGTCGGGCCAATGCTGATCAAGAAGATGTCGGTTGCTACCCCGAGTGCCTGATGTGCAGCACATCTCCATCCTGAACGATGTAGTCTTTGCCTTCAAGTCGCAGAATACCCTTGGCGCGGGCATTGGCTTCGGAGCCGGATTCGAGCAACTGGTCCCAGCGGATGGTCTCAGCTCGGATGAAGTGCTTTTCCAAATCAGAGTGAATCGCGCCGGCAGCTTGAGCGGCTCGGGTGTTGACCGGAATTGTCCAGGCGCGGCACTCGTCTTCGCCAATGGTGAAGAAAGAAATCAGGCCGAGTAGCTCATAGGTCTTGCGAATGAGCCGAGCCAGGCCGCTTTCTTTCAAACCATAGCTTGAGAGGAATTCGGCGGCATCGGCGTCGCTCATCTCGGCGAGTTCGGCTTCAACTTTACCGCAGATCGCTGTCGCCCCCGCATTCGGCTTGGATGCGACTTCGCCCAGCTTGTATTTTTGGACTGCGTTTTCCAGGTCCTTGCCTAGTTCCGCGCTCTCGCCGATATTCAGCACGTACAGAATTGGTTTTTCGCTGAGGAACATGAAGCCGCGAAACCGCTTCTTGTCTTCCGGAGTCATTTCGAGTTCCCGCAGCGGACGCTCGGTTTCGAGATGAGCTTTTGCTCGTTTCAGCAGCTCGAACTCTTTCTCGAGATCGGCTGAGCGCATCTTCTTCAAATCTTTTTCCACTCGCTCCAACCGTTTTTCTATCTGTCCAAGATCGCTGACCATGAGATCAAACTCAACGTTCTTGATATCGCGCAGTGGATCCACGGGGCCGACATGCGGAACCGAATCATCTTCGAATGCCCGCACGACGTGCGCAAGGGCATCTACCTGGCGAAGATGCCCAATGTAGCCGGATTCCTTCAGGGCTTCCTGACCGATTGCGCCGACATCAACGTAATCAACTGCCGCATGGGTCAGTTTTTTCGGATTATATTGCGCGGCCAGACGGTCGAGGCGATCGTCGGGAACTTTGGCAACTCCGACGTGCGCTTCACGCGGGTTGGCGTGCGAGGGCAACACGCTCGCCTTCGTGAGAATCCGAAACAACGATGTCTTGCCTACCTGCGGCAGGCCAATGATGCCGGTTTTCATAAGGAAGCGTCTAGCTTTAGCTCCTAGCTCTAAGCTTTTCGGGGATGCCGTCAGCGGCTGAGGATTCGGAAGAACAAATAACAGAATAAATGATTTTTCCGCGACTATGCGCGCGGCCTATGTACGAAATGACGAGAAGCGCCGGGCAACCGAGTACAGAACTATCAGCCCGAGAACCAATACAGTGCCTTCGGTCCGCACAGACCATGCGTGGAGTGAATCAAATTGCACGCGAATGGGATCAGAAGCGGAAAGAATGTCGATTTCACCTGCCGATATACGCAGGGTATCCATTTTAGGGATGATCACGAATTGCGACGATTCGGTGAGGGCGATCATTAACAACACAAAAACGTGAGCGGCTGCAAAAACTCGCCAGTGTCCGAGCAGCGTGCGATTGTATACCACTGAACAAAGACGGAAGATGACTCCACAGGTGAGTCCGATCGAATGCAGGTCCATCAGCGATCCGCGAACAACCTGGCCGGCTTGGTCGGAAGGCAGTGATGAAAATGAGGTCTGCGCGACAAAAGGGAAGAAGATGAGCGCGCCCAGCCAAACTGCGAGGGTCAGCAGTATCAGGAAACGCAGAAAAGTCATGCTTCCAATGATAGGCGAGGACTTAGTGGAATTTCGTGTTCCGAAGTGAAAGCAATTTCTCGTCGCCAAAGCGGTTCGGAATGGCAGCACGTTTAACAGGCGTTGCTTATACCGGCACCGGAACCGATTCTACAATCTCGCGGATCACTTCTTCGGGACGCACAGATTTCTTCAGCCCCGACGAATTCATTCCGTGAATGGCGACGCGGTGGGCGAAGACCGGTACTGCTAAGGGCTTGAAATCTTCGGGTACGCAGAAGGTGCGGCCCTCGATGAATGCCATTGCCTGTGCTGCTCGGTAAAGCATTTGTGAGCCGCGCGGCGAAACTCCGAGCGTGAGTTTTTCGTGGCGACGCGTGCGGGCGACGATTTCGAGCGCATAGCTCACCAGTGAATCATCCACTTCCACTTGCGTTACGAGCTGCTGCATTTCGAGAACATCCTCGCCGGTGAGCACTGGGTGAAGATTTTCCAGTTGCGCGGTCCCGGCCTCGGCGCGGAGAATCTGGCGCTCAGAGTGGCTGTCGGGGTATCCCATTTGCACGCGCATAAGGAAGCGATCAAGCTGCGACTCGGGTAAGGGATAAGTCCCATGGTGCTCGACGGGATTCTGCGTTGCGATTACAAGAAATGGCTGCGGCAGAGGATGGCAAATTGCATCGACGGTAACTTGCCCCTCGTTCATCGCTTCGAGCAGCGCGGATTGCGTCTTCGGAGTAGTGCGGTTGATCTCATCCGCAAGCAATATATTGGTGAAAACGGGCCCACGCTTGAATTCGAATTTTTGCTCCACCGTGGAATAGATGGAAATTCCAATGATGTCGGAGGGAAGCATGTCGCTGGTAAACTGCACGCGCTGAAAGCTGCAACCGAGTAATCGCGCCAGAGCATGGGCGAGTGTGGTTTTACCAACGCCGGGAACACCCTCAATGAGTAAGTGGCCGTGCGCGAGGACCGAAACCAGCGCCAGGCGAACAACTTCATCCTTGCCGCGAATGACTTTTTTCAGTTCACTTTCAAGGCGGGAAGCCCGATCTGAGGCGGCAATGACGGATTCCGGGGACATGAGAGTGATTCTATAACGCGAGAGTTGGGTTCACGTGATTACCGAAGTGACCGAGCAAGTGAGAAATGAGCTACGAGCGATCCAGGATTTGCTGGCAGCTCAGTGCTCGCGACTCGCGGCTCACTGCATCGTGTACTCGGCCGGCCTGCCCGTCAGCCGCTCGATCCGCTTTGCGATCGGCGGATGGGTCGAGAACAGGTTGGCGAAGTTCATACCTAAGAACGGCTGAATAATGAAAAGATGCGCTGTAGAGGGAGTCGCCTGCAACGGCAGCCGTTTCGAGTAAGCATCCAGCTTGGCCAGAGCGCTGGCCAATGCGTAAGGATTGCCGGTATAGTGAGCGCCGCTCTCGTCTGCCTGATATTCGCGCGTGCGCGAGACCCAAAGCTGGATCAGCATGGCAGCAAAAGGAGCAAGAAAAAGCATGATGAGCGCACCGAAGCCGCCGCCTTCGCGCTCTTCGCGGTTGCCTCCATACCCGCCGAAGATCATTCCCCAGCGCGCGATCTCCGCAAGGTAAGTGATTGCACCCGCGATCGTTGCGGCGACTGAACTGATCAAAATATCTCGATTGCGGACGTGGCCGAGTTCATGAGCGAGAACACCTTCCATCTCTTCATCATTTAGCAGATTCAGAATGCCTTGTGTAACCGCAACCGATGCGTGCTCGGGGTTCCGGCCGGTGGCGAAGGCGTTTGGCGAGTCGGTCGGGATCACGTACATCTTCGGCATCGGAATCCCGATTTTCTGCGTAAGGCGCTCGACAATCTGATAGGCACGCGGAAGTTCCTCACGTGTGACCGGCCGGGCACGATACATCCGGAGCGCAATTTTGTCCGAGTAGAAATATGAAATGAAATTTAGTACCGCAGCGATGATCAGCGCGATCAGCATGCCATTCTGGCCGCCAAAGATTCGCCCGATGAACATCAAAAGTAGCGTGAGTGCGGTTAGCAGAAACGCGGTTTTAAAAGTGTTCCCCATAAATAGCCCCTAGAGAATAGATGCTACCTGAAAGAAAGTAGGTTCATACGTGGTACGGGTGCAAAGGATGACTGGTTCCAGTCTACGAGAAGCGCAAAGGTGAGGTAGGGCGACGTGAGCTGGACCGAGAGATAAGAAGCCAAATGCCCCACCCTGTCACATAAAACGTGACAAAGGTGGGGGACCCTTTATTTATTCTATTTATTTCGTCTTAAGGCGCGGGCGAGTGTTTGGTCGAGCGCAGCCTTGGCGTTCGAGTATTCCTGATCGGAGATTCGATCCTGCTGGTGCTCAAGTTCCAGCTGAAACAGCTCTTCTTTCAGAGCATCGAGCAGCGGAGCGGATGAAGGCGCAGAGCGCACGGTCGGACCTGCTGCGATAGCCGGCGACTTCGAACGCGAGGTAATGTAAACCGCACCCCCCGCCAGCACAACACCGAATATTCCCAACAGCCACCAGCGATATTGGTCCATTGGGTCGGGGTCGTCTCCTGGCTTACCGAGCCCGCCACCCGGGCGATTGTCGGCTGATGTCGACGCTGCGCCGGACGATCCACCCTGGTTCGACGCATTCTGGCTCTGGTCCTGCAAGCTGCCCTCGCCGCTGATCTCGAACGCGAGATTCTGCCCGGGTTTGGGACTGCTGGCTACTTCTGCGATCGCGTCAGGCAAATCTGGAGGCTGCTTGTCTTCATACACGCCGCTGTGGCTTGGAGTGAAGCCGAGCGATCGCGGCATGATGGTGACAAAATGCTGGAGGGGATAGATCAGTTTCGGATCGAGCGACGCCTTGCCGGAATAAGGCAGATGATAAGTGACGCGGAATTGCGTTTGCCCGGGACGAAGAGGAAATACGAATGCGTAGCGGCCTTTTTCTCTTTGTGGGACTGGCTGCGTGTTTACCCACTGGCCACCGGCGGTCTGCGCCTGTGCGTCTTCGATCTCGGCGTTTTCCGGGGCATAGAACTCGAAGTCCGCGTCATTCATTTGCGTGCGCGGAGGCTGCGATGTGTTGTCGACAGCAAACAGCCGCATGATCGCGAGATCGCCTTTGCCCGCCTGGATGTACATTAGGTCGGCGACCGCTTTCACACCGGCGACCTTCGGGTTCGCGTCGTACACTTCGACGTCGGCTGTGGTCGTTCCCGGAGGCGCAGGCTGGTGGTAAGTCACTCCCTGATGCACCACGCGAATCAGGTGCATGCCGTCATCGGGCAGCGGTATCGAGAATTTTCCCTGCGCATCCGTTTTGGTACGTCCGGCCTCTTGCATGCCGGCAGCGAGCTTTATCAGAATCACGTCGTCGCCTGCGGAGGGCTTGTGGCTCGTGCCATTAGTGACCGTTCCGGTCAGAGTATTGGCAGCGGCAGCGCTGCTTAGGAAAACTAAGAGAGCAAACAGCACCGTCCATTTGTTTCTGTTGATCAAGATACTTCCTATATTTGTGGCGTTCCTCTGTGAAATTTTGGGTTCTCTGTGGTTCATTCTTTGAAAGCCGAACCACAGAGGACACAGAATTGCACAGGTTTTCACCGAGGTTACGCGCGCGCCGATTCCAACCTCGAAATTTCGGCCAGAATCGACGCCGCCTCTTCCTCCAGCGAATTCTTCATTGACTGATAATCGATCTCGGGGACTTTTCCGGCTTTGTATTCGAAATTCAGATCGCGCAAATTTTCGTACACAACATCTTTCCGTTCTCGAAGGAAGGCAACTCGAGTCTTCTCCGGCCCGGCAGTCACGAATTCGGGAAGGCTGAAGATGTAGTACAAGGCCGCGGCGCTCACAACCGCGCAAAGAAACGGAATCATAATTCTGTCTCCCGCCGCGCCTGCTGGCGAAATCGATCAAGATCGGTGCGGCGCATGGCCGCAGTAGCACTCGCGTTAGCCGGAGCGGGACGCTGCTTCCACATCCACAAGATCAGCACAACCAAACCAATGCCAAGAACCAGCGCGAGATAGGGCATGATCCAGGCAATACGATTAAAACCTGTTTTGGTGGGAACGGCCAGAACGGTCGTGCCGTAGGTCTGAATAAACCATTGCAGGATCACGTTGTCGCTGTCGCCGCGCGTGACCGCTGCAGTGAGCTCGTCGCGCATACGGCTCGAGTAAGAGCAACCGACGTGGTTGCACTCGAGCAGAATCTGATTGCAACCGCAAACGCACATTATCTGATGGCCAATGCGGTCGATTCGCGCGGCATCGTCACCTGCACCAAGCAGGAGCAACACTCCCGCGAAAAGGCCGAAGATCAAGCGCGCGCGTTTGGGATCAAAAAAGGCCATTAATCACCGGCTCCCACCGGAGCAGGATCGGCTCGAACGCCCGCTTCGACAATTTCACGCACCGCGGCGCGAAGAGGGGCCGCATTTGGAAATAACGCGAGAATGGTTCCGAAGACCATCACCAGAAGCCCTATCCAGATCCACGAGACCATCGGATTCAAATGTGCCTTGATGATCGGGCGGCCCGTATCCTGATTCTGGCCCTCGTAGACCACATACAAATCTTCCTGCAACGTTGAGCGAATTGCAGGCACGTGCTGTTGCTGCTGGCTCGCGGTGTAGAACCGGCTTTCGGGATAGAGAGTGTCGATCAGCCGATCGCCTTTGAAAATCTGAATGATCGCGAGATCGCTCGCATAGTTAGGGTTCTCTTCCTGGGTATAAGAGCGGCACACCAGCGTATAAGGACCGAGCGCCATCTTGTCGCCGAAGGCCATTTCCTTTTCCGCCTCGCGATTGAACGGCGTACCCAAAATTCCGATAAAGACCAGGGCCACGCCGAAGTGAACGAGATATCCGCCGTAGCGACGCGTGTTGCGGTGCCAAAGGCGGCCCATGGAGGTGACAAGGTTCTGTCCGGTGTGCCGAGCGATTACGCGTCCGCCGCGAACGAATTCAGAGATGACCGTCAAGGCGACCAGCGCAGCGAGCATCGCCGCAACAAGCGCGTAAAAGTAGGAGATTTCTTTCCAAGGCTGCATGCCGAGCCCGACCAGTACGATTCCAACCGCCAGGGCGCCTAAACTCGGCCACAAGAAATTGCGCTTCAGACTCTCCAAAGACGTCTTGCGCCAGGCAAGCAGCGGGCCGACGGCGGTCAACAGCAGCAAGAGCAGAGCAACCGGAATCGTAACGGTGTTGTAATAAGCACCCCCGACCGTCACTTTCTTGCCTGTCGCAAGCTCAGAAATTTTCGGGAACCAGGTTCCCCAGAGCACGGTGAAGCACGCCAGGACAAAGAGCAAATTATTGAAGAGAAAACTCGACTCGCGCGAAACCAGCGACTCCAGCCTGTGCTCACTCTTCAGGTGTGACCGGTTCTTCACGTAGACCAGCGTGAAAACTGCCAACGTGATCAACAGGAACCATGCAAACCAGTCGCCGATTGACGATTGCGCAAAAGCATGCACAGAGCTGATGATTCCGCTGCGGGTCAGGAAGGTCCCCAGGATGGCAAGCCAGAAGGTGAAGAACACCAGCCACATGTTCCAGGTCTTCAGCATGCCGCGTTTTTCCTGCATCATCACCGAATGCAGAAACGCGGTGCCGGTGAGCCAAGGCATCAACGAGGCGTTTTCAACCGGATCCCATCCCCAATAACCGCCCCAACCGAGCACTGAATATGCCCAGTGCGCACCGAGAAAAACTCCCACGGTGAGAAATCCCCAAGTCACCATCGTCCAGCGGCGCGTGATGTGGATCCATTTCTCGCCTGGGTATCTCATGGCCAGAGCACCCAATGCAAACGCAAAAGGCACTGTGAAACCGACGTAGCCGAGGTAAAGCATCGGCGGATGGATGACCATCTCGGGATACTGCAGGAGCGGGTTGAGCCCATTACCGTCGGCAGGAACGCCGCCCTGCGTCATCGCAAATGGTTTCGCGGCAAAATTCAGCAGCAGTAAAAAGAAGACTTGCACGGCCGCGATTACTACCGACGCGTGCGCGAACAGTCGCTCATCAGTTTTGTGGCGCAGTCGCAGCACCAATCCGTAGCCGGAGAGCAACAGAGACCAGAACAGAAGCGAACCTTCCTGTCCGGACCAAAGGGTTGCGAACTTATATGGCAGTGGGAGATCACGGTTGCTGTGATGGAGAATGTAAGAAATGGAAAAATCGTTGCGGAAGGCCGCGGTCACCAGAACAACGGCGGCAATGAAAATCGCACCGAAGCTGGCAACCCCGGCACGGCGGGCAGTTTCGGTCAGGCGTTCAGATCCCTGGCCGCGAAAAATCGCGATTAGTCCTGCCAGGAACGAATAACCGGCGAGGGCAAGCGCAAGCAGGAGGACGAAGCTGCCAAATTCCGCCATGGGGAATTCTCATTTTTTCAGAATTGCCGAACGGAAGCAACGGGCGAAAGCAAGCTTCCGTTCGTGATCCGTAGCTCGTGATCTGTTGCGCCGGTTACATGCTTAGGGAATGGCGCTCGAATCAAGATTAAGAGCACCAATTCACAAACCACAAGTCACGAACTACGGAACTATGATAAGCCGGTGAAATGACTTCGTTGCTATGAACTATGCCGTCTGCGACTGTCCCGGATGGCGGGCCAACACTTCGCGCTCGGCCTGGAGCCAGTCTTCCTTTTCGGAACCGCCGTTCGTTCCACGCTGGAGGTACAGTTCATAGGCGCGCAGGCGAATTTTCGACTCGAGATCGGCAGGCACAAACCCGTTGCGTCCGTTGCCGTTGCCGTTATCTGGCATTTGCAGAACTTTCTTGTCGGCTTTTTCAACGCCGTTCTCAGCCTTAGGTTTGGGCGTACGGGGGGATTTTGATCTGGGCATTACGTTTACTCCTTAATCGTCAAATGGTGTTTTGGGCCACACGCACTGACGCAACAACCTAACGGCTGGTACATCTACTCGGTGGCGGGATGTTTTTATGATAAACCGGAGTGCCCTGTGGAAGGGTGAGTAGCGGGTATAAAAAATTTCACTGGCGCCTAGAAGTCCAAAGGAATGAGGCTATTCAAAACTCCCTTCGGCGCAAGCGCTTCGCCAGCCACGAACTTCTTTGAGGCCGTCGGCTCGCGTTTGTTCGAACAGGCGGATCAGGTGGCGCGAGTGCTCAAATTCGTGAATGTCGGCCCACACTTCGGCTTGCCACGAATAATCGTGTACGGCTGAAGCGCCGCAGGTTGCGCAACGTGTATGTAACTTCTCTGGAGCCTGCTGAACAGCTTCGAGCTGCAGTTCGATGAAGATGCAGCGGACTTCCTTGATGTCGTCGTCATCGCCGATGATGTGCTCGTAACGCAGCAGATATCCAAAACCTAGCTTTGCGGCTTCCCGCTCAGCCTCCACGCGGGTGTGAAATGGCCCGTATTCGGCCCGCAACTGTTCGGTTGAATCACACGCCATCCAAAAAGTCTCTTTGTAGCTCATTGATTTTGCCCCGCAGTGCCTGCGCCAAACGGGTATTGCCGCTCTCGAACCGGGAATGCGAATCCCGGTTGCTTGATGTGAGCAATTCGAGTGCCGCAGTTGTTGGTTAACTCCTTTGTTTTCGTAGGAAGTGGAGCGTTGGCGTGAATCTTCTGCAATCGTTTGCAACGTCCAGGCGAATTTCACTGCTCTGCAAGTACTGCCCTCCGTTCGTGGGAACCCTGCGGACCATCCCGTAGCATTGCCGCAGCCGGAGTTTAACTAAGTGGGCAATCGGCGCGAACCGAGAAAAATCGTCGCGGTGCAAGTCCGTGTATTTGGCACCGACCGCGAAGGGAAGGTGTTCTCGGAAAGCGTGCAAACCATTGACGTCAGCCGTGGTGGGGTGAAGCTGGCCGGCCTAAAAGCCAATGTCGCGCTAGATGAGATCATTGGGCTCACCTACGGAAAAAACAAAGTCCATTTTCGCGTGAAATGGGCCGGAACCCCGGGAACGTCCGGCGCAGGCACGATGGGGTTAGTCAATCTCAATCCGGAAAAGCCGCTTTGGGACTTTGCTCTACCTACTGGAGACATTGACGGCTTCCTGCAACAGCGAAATGCGGACCGCCGGCGTTGGCCGCGCGTGAAGTGCTCGATTTCGGTCGAGATACGCGCGGCAGGTCAGCCGGTCATTTGGGGTAAGGCTTCCGATCTCAGCCAGGGAGGATGCTTCGTCGAGATGGCTATCCCGCTCCCTGCCGCGAGGGATTTCGATATTGCGCTTTGGCTGCGCGAGACTAAGCTGCCGCTCAAAGGACGAGTGGTCAGCGTTGCGCCTGGCTTCGGAAACGGCGTCTCTTTCGTCAACACATCCTCTGAAAGCCAGGATTTATTGCGCCGCTTTGTTGAGAACATCACTCCCCGGGGGACTGCAGCGCTTGGAGCGCTGGCTTTCGTCAAGCGCTCCGGGCTGTAGCCGCTGCTGCGCGCAGAGGGATCGAGGAGGACGCGGGAGTACGATCGGCCGCCCAGCTTGTTCCGCCGTGGGAGGCGATATAAAGCGCAAGCTCCAGCCGGCTCCAGACACCGAGCTTGTCAAAAACGCTGCGAAGCTGGTTCTTGATTACCTGCTCGGTGCAGCCGATCAAGGCAGCGATTTCCGGGTTCGTCTTCCCTTCCCAGACCATGGTGGCGACTTGAATTTCTTTTGCGCTTAGCTGCTCACGAGGCGACATTCATCTGCTCCTTTTCGAAGATGGCGGTTGCCAGAATTACGCGCTTCCGTCCCTGTTTGATTCCCGCGCGCAGGAACAACGTGCGCAGGTGCTGCTTTACGGTGCGCGGGCTGATATTCAATTCGGTCGCGATTTCCTTGTTACTGCAGCCCTGTACCAGCAAGCGCAACACTTCGTGATCGCGGCGGGTGATTTTGATTTGGTCCAGATCCAACATGCGTGGCCTCCTTCTCAGAACCAGGATTTCTCTGTTTGGAATTCGAGTTTCTAATTCGTAAACTCCGAGTTTGACTAGAGCATTTCTTTCGCCAAAGATTCGCCTTATCGCACGGACGGCCAAATACTGGAGAACAGAGCACTTGAGGACAGCGACTGCAGGTGATGGAAGCGGACCTCGGCCTTGCGCGATCCGTTCTGGGACCCAAGCAGCCGGAATGGAACAGATTTGGCTTTTTTGGCTCTAGGCTCCAGGCTCGGGGCTCCAGATATAAGGTTCAAGCTGCAGCGCTGGGGTGTTGGTTCTCGGCTTTCCAAAAATCCTAAAACGTTAAACCCAAGGCCGGAGGCCTAGAGCCCAAAGCCTACTCCGGACGACGTATGCGACGGATTTGTTCCAGCCGTTCGCGAAAGCGCTTCTCTTCGCCTTCGTTTGTCGGCTGGTAATAGCGTCGATCTTTCAGATTGTCGGGCAGGCACTGCATGTTGGCGACTTTGTCTTCGGCATCGTGAGCATATTGGTAGCCTTGGCCGTAGCCGAGGTGCTTCATCAGCCCAGTCGGCGCGTTTCGAAGATGGAGAGGAACCGGCTCGGCAGCCGTGCGTTCTATATCCTGTTGCACTTTGCCGTAAGCCGTGTAAAGCGCATTCGACTTGGGTGCCAGCGCAAGGTACACGGCTGCCTGCGCTAAGGCAAGATTGCCTTCGGGGATACCAATGAAATCGAATGCGTCGCGGGCGGCTACGCACAAGGCAAGCGCATTGGGATCAGCGAGTCCGATGTCCTCGACCGCCATGCGTACCAGCCGTCGCGCAATGTAGAGAGGATCTTCGCCGGATTCGAGCATACGCGCCAGCCAGTAAAGCGAAGCATCGGCGTCGCTGTTGCGTACCGACTTGTGTAGCGCCGAGATCAGGTTGTAATGCTCTTCACCCGCCTTGTCATAGAGCAGCACACGCTTTTGCAACGCATCCCGAATAATTTCTGTCGTAATCTCCCTGGCTTGTGAGGGTGCTCGACACTTGCTATCCAGGGGAGGGTTGGTCTTTTGACTTTCATTCCGTTCGACTCGGTCGACAAGCGCGGCAGCAACTTCGAGCACGTTGTACGCGGTGCGCCCGTCGCCACTCGAATAGGCTGCGATCTGCCGCAGAACATCATCGGAAGCCGAGAGATTCATCGCTCCAAGTCCGCGTTCCGAATCGCTCAAAGCACGCCGCAGCAGCAGCACGATCTGCTCTTCAGTAAGGGGCTTAAGTACGTAGACGCGGCTGCGCGAGAGCAGCGCCGAAATAATTTCAAACGATGGGTTCTCGGTGGTCGCGCCGATCAGCCGAATGTTGCCCTTTTCGACGTGCGGGAGGAAAGCGTCCTGCTGCGCTTTGTTGAAGCGATGAATTTCGTCGACGAACACAATCGTGCGAGTGCCGTACTGGCGGGCTCGTTCCGCCTCGGCCATGACTTGCTTAATTTCCTTGATGCCGGAGAGCACCGCGCTGAATTCGATGAATTCGGCGCGGGTCATGCGGGCGATGATCTGCGCGAGAGTTGTCTTACCGGTCCCCGGAGGCCCCCAGAAAATCAGCGAGCTGATGTCATCGCGCTCAATTTGCGCCCGCAGCGGTTTGCCGGGAGCGATGAGGTGCTCCTGCCCGACGAATTCATCGAGCGTGCGCGGACGCATGCGATCGGCAAGCGGCCGGCCAGGATCACTCTGGTGGCTGCTGGCCGGATTTGTTGGAAACAGGCTCATGGAATCGTTCGCGTCCTTGGTCGTTTGTCCTTCCTAGGTCGCAAAATCGTCGTCGCACTCCAGCAGTAACAATTGCCAATGAATTCAACTCTCGGTCTTTCTCCCCTGCGATTTGTTCCTGGCCAACGACTAACGACCGGCGGCGAACGACGAATTTTTTCGCGCAGCCTCGTACAACACGATGCTTGCCGCTACTCCTGCATTCAACGATTCCACGCGCGGCGAATGTGGAATCATGATCAGTTCATCCATTTCGGAAAGCAGCCGCTTGTCAATACCCGCGCCTTCATTGCCGATGAAAATTGCCGTGTGGCCGCTAAAGTCAACATCGGGCAGCGGCGTGCCTTTGTGCGACGATGTCGCTAACAAACGAATGGCGCGCGTCCGCATCACCGGGAGCAGCGTCTTCAATTCGGCTTTTGCAAATGGAACCCGAAATAGCGAACCGGCTGAGGCCCTTACGACTTTGCTGTTATATGCGCTGGCGCTACCTTCGCCGAGCAGCAGGCTTTTCCCGCCAAAAGCTTCTGCCGAGCGAAGAATTGTGCCGACATTTCCGGGGTCCTGAAGTCCTGCGATCACAAGCACCGGTCCATGGCTTGAGCTATCGAGAATCTCACCGATGTTATGTGGCCGCACACGTACCAGCGCGGCGAAGCCTTGTGGAGTGTCGCTCGGTACCACGGTTGCAAAGAGCTTGTCCGGAATTAGAACCGTTTCGACGTGCGGACCGATCTGCGGCAATAGGCGCGCAGCCCGGTCCCTGGCCGATTCGTTTACGAAAAGAGCGCGAAGCTTCAAACCGCTGCGAATGGCTTCTTCGATGATGCGAAAACCTTCAACCGCACACTCGCCAGACTCCGTCAGCTCGCCGCGATGAAAGGCCTGGCGCAGCTCTTTTAGAAGCGAATTGTGCCGCCCCTCGATGCGTCGCAGCCGGCTGGCCTCAACAGTTTTTGCCCTTGGCAAAACATTTCTCCTGATGGGAAATCATACGCGTTACTCGGCGGCAAGCGGGTGCTCGTGTTATCTTTACTTTCGCAAATACATTCCAACTACATTCTCCGCAGGAGTTTTTTGTGCGCGTCGAAATGGTCAAAATCAACAGCGAAAAGCCGGAGCCTTCGCTTATCCGGTACGCTGCTGACCAGATCCGCGCCGGAGAAGTTCTCGGCATGCCGACCGACACCTTCTATGGCCTGGCTGCTGACCCGTTTAATCTTCGCGCGGTAGAGCGCGTGTACGAAATTAAGTCACGTTCGCGCCACAAACCGCTCTCACTGTTGATCGACAGCGTAGAGCAGGCGGAACAACTCGCCAAGCCACTGCCGGATGAGTTCTACGCTCTCGCCAAAAAATTCTGGCCGGGGCCGCTTACGATCATCGTCAAAGCAGCCTCTCGCCTGCCACTCAAGGTAACCGCAAACACGGGGAACGTTGCGCTGCGCGTGCCGAATGCGCACATTCCGCTTGCAGTTTTGAAGGCAGCGCAGATTCCTATCACTGCGACTTCGGCAAATCTCAGCGGCGAATCGGAGTGTACTTCGGCGCTCGCCGTGCGCGACCAACTCGGTACGCGCATTCCCATCATTGTAGATGGCGGCGAATCGCCGCGCGAAATCGCGTCAACCATCATCGACCTCACCGATGACGACGCGCGTTGGCGCGTGTTGCGCGAAGGAGCCATTCCCTCGCCGGATATCTCGGAATTTTTCGCGAAGGGGTGAGTCAAACGCTCGCCGTCCAACGAAGCTCAAATCATCGGCTGTTCTGGGCGACTCTCCTGGCGGCGGTTATCGTGCTTTTAGCATTCGGGGGCGTTTCTGTTTTCATTCTGCGCGATGCCAAAAAGCAGGAACTCAGGCGCGCCGACGCCATCATCGTTTTCGGTGCCGCGCAGTACGATGGCAGGCCCTCGCCCGTTTTCCGCGCCCGACTCGATCATGGGAACCAGATTTTTCGCATGGGACTTGCGCCCGTGATTATTACGACCGGAGGTTCGGCCGCCGACCCGAACTTCAGTGAAGGCGGAGTTGGGCACGACTACCTTATGAGAAAGGGAGTGCCTGAAGCCGCTTTGATCGCGGAAACCCAGGCCTCGGACACGTCGGAGTCGGCCGGGCGAGTGGCTGCGATCATGCGCGAAAACCACATGGCGAGTTGCATCGCAGTAAGTGACGCGTATCACATGTTCCGCATCCAGATGATGCTCGAACGCCAGGGGCTGCGGGTATTTCTTGCGCCACGGCCGGATTCGCGCCCGAGGTCGGGGTGGCTGAAAGTGGCTGCTCTCGCCCGGGAGAGCACGAGCTACCTCCTGTGGCGGGCGGGGCTGCACAGCTAGTTCGAAGCCAGAACTAAATCAGGACATACCTTGAAGAATTTCATTGAGCTATACCGGTTTTGTCTCGCAATGACGGAGCTTTGCCATATAATAAATCCCTTTCGGGAAGACGATTAAAACGATTTTGTTCGCATGACTGAGAACAAGAAACCAGAATCGAATGGTCATCCGGTCACTTTAAAATCCGTTGCAGCCCATCTGGGCCTCTCTGCCGGGACCGTCTCGTCGGTTTTGAATGACGCGCCCTCCGCGAAGCACATTCCGAAATCCACTCGTGACCGCATCATCGCTGCGGCGCGGAAGCTGGATTACAGGCCCAACTTCTTCGCACGCTCGCTGCGGAAACAGCGCACATTCACCATTGGCGTAATCGCGCACGAGATTGGCGACGGCTACAGTTCATCGGTGATTGCCGGAATTGAGCACGGCACGCGGCAAAAGAATTATTTCTTTGTCACAGGCGTTCACCGGCACGATCAGCAGTTGTTCGACAAGTATGCCCGCCTGCTGCTGCAACGTGGGTCCGAGGGCATTATCACAGTGGATTTCAATCTGGCCCATTCCCTGCCGGTTCCAGCCGTGTCGATTCCCGGCCATACGGACAACGAAGGGGTCACAAACATCGTTCTTGACCATCGGCATGCGGCGGAACTGGCATTCAGGCATCTTCTCGAGCTTGGCCACAAACACATTGCGCTTTTAAGAGGACACCCTGACAGCGCCGATTCGCATTCTCGTTGGGAGGCGGTAGAACAGGTCGCGCACGCCCTTGGAGTAGAACTTGATCCAGAGCTAATTGTCCAAATCGACTCGACCGAGTCTTCTCCCAGCCTTGGCTATCCTTTTGCGAAAAAGCTGTTAGAAAGAAAGCGGCCCTTTACGGCGCTGTTCGCCTATAACGACATATCTGCGATTGGATCCATACGCGCCTTCCAGGAAGCAGGGATGCGCGTGCCGCATGATATTTCTGTCGTTGGCTTCGACGATATTCCGGCGGCCGCGTTTCATTACCCGAGTCTCACCACCATACGCCAGCCGCTACACAAGATGGGAGAACTTGCCGTGGACATGCTCGTGGACCAGATCGAACGCCGAAGTGAGTGGCAACGCGAAATCGCTGTGCAGCCCGAGCTGGTAGTGCGTGAGTCGACCGGTCCAGCCAAGCATTAGAAGTACGCACACTCGACTCTACATGGTTTCGTGTATTGCGCGTGCTTGCCGGTCTGTATGAATCTAACGGAGTTGCCCCGCAGGAATTTTGTGCGCGCCCTCGAGATGGACAAAAAAGTCGCAACCGTGCTCTGTATCGATGACGAACAGACTGCTCTCCAATTGCGGAAAACCTTGTTGGAATCAGCAGGATACCGGGTTTTAAGCGCAAAATCTGGGGCCTTGGGAATCAAAGCATTCAAAACCGAGCCCGTCGACGCGGTAGTGCTCGACTACTGGATGGCGGACATGAACGGGCTGCAAGTGGCCCGGGAAATCAGGAAACTGAACCCCTCTATTCCGATTATCATCCTTTCCGCTTATGGCGAGTTGCTGGACGAGAGCCTGGGACTGGCCGACCTGTGGATTCGCAAAGGCGAGGAAGATCCGCAATACCTGCTGAACAGGTTGGACCAATTGCTTAAGGCAGAGAGCTAGCTGAAGCCTGTGGCTTAAGCCGCATTGCGTTGCCGCACGTCAGAACGGCACATTCACCCCGCTCAGAAACCCTCCCAGGTGGCCAGTGAGAGCCACGATACCAACCGCGCATGCCTCGATTGGCAATCGATAAGATGACAGCTCCCGCTCGGAACCGGACGCTCTGTGGTGTATCCACCATGTAAAGACAATTAGCGCGGCGGATGCGGTCCCAAAAAGCATGTGCATCAGAACCATGCCGTGTAGCTTTTGACCATCAAGTTGTAATTGCCACGCGAGAATCCCAGTTCAAACGGCAAAGGGAGCGGATATTGCCGCCACGAGCAAGTTGTAGTAAGCCGCGGTGCGGAGCGCCGCTTTCATCGAAAATTTCGCCAGGAAATCGAACATCACTCCGACGACGAACAGCGCAATCGGAAAGTGAACGGTCACAACGTGCTGCGCGTGTTTGGCAAGCAGCGCATGTCTCAGGTCGAATGGGTTCACGGTAGTTCCGTATTTGTCGCATTCACCTGACCACAACCTGTGCGGTCATTTTTGGATGGAGCGAACAAAAGTATTTGTAGACTCCGGCCTGCGTGAACTTATAGGTGAACTTGTCGTCGGTATCGAGACCCTTGGATTTAAACAGTTGGTCTTCACTGACGACGGTATGCGGAATGTCATCGCGATTCACCCATGTCACTTCGCTCCCGACTGGAATCGTGATCGACGGTGCGTTGAAGGTGAAATTGTCAATGCGGACTTCCGCACTGGAAGCCGCTACTTGCGCCCGTGCGGATTTCAAACTGCACAGGCTGAGTACGGCCAGTGCTGCAAAACCAATTAGCAACAGCTGTAAGCTCCGAGTCATGTTCATTCCTTTCTTTGGTTCGCCATGTAGTCAGGCCAGAGTTGAGTCTGTGAGCGCAAGGGCGTGTTTGCCGCGCGCGTAATTCACGTCCGTGATCCCGAGCACAGTGCGAAGTTGCTCGGCCGGAACCTTCATCGGTCCTGGCCCTTGTGGGGCACCAGGCTGCGGCTGAGGGAACGCGGTCGAGCAAGCGGTGTGAAAAGTGACGTTGCCTTCGACTTTCTGCATCGTTTGATGAATGTGGCCGTTGAGAACCGTGACAGCGCCGAACTTCTTTAAATACGAAAGCGCGTGCGCGCTGTCTTCCGTGCCCCATCCCCATTCGGGATAGACGGCCCACAACGGAATATGAGCGAACACCACAATCGGCGTGCTGTGCGCGAGATGCTTCAGGTCATCTTCCAGCCACTCCAGTTGCTTATGTCCTAGCATTCCGAGACCGCCGGCTTTCAGATCGACAACATTAACCAGTCCGATGAAGTGGACACCTTTTTGGTCAAAGCTGTACCAGCCTGCGCCTCGACTGTTTTTTCCGAACCGATCCAAGTAACCCCTGCCGTTGTCATCGAGAACGTCATGCTCGCCGGGAACGTAGAACGCATCTTTATTTGTCTGCTTAAGCATCTGTGAGACGGTATCGAACTGCTCTGGCTTCGAGAGATGAGTAATGTCGCCGGTATGAAGAATGAACTCGGGCTGCACCTCGAGGGCCTTGATGCGATCAAGCGCGGTTTGAAATGTGCCGACGACATCTGGGTTCGCGGGTTTGTTGAAGCCCATATGGCTGTCGCTGATCTGGACGAAGCTAAGATCGCCTTTAATCCTGTGCTTGGCGACGTGCGGAAGCGCGTAGGACTTGAGCACGCCACCTTGGATTACGCATAGCGCGCCGGTTCCTGCCCAGGCCATACATTTCAGGAAACTTCGGCGATCTACGCCATCGTGGTTGTGGTCGTGCGGGATTTCTCCCCGTAGCTCCTGCCGCAACTTGTGGTTTGAGTTTGAACTCGACATCCGAATCCTCCAGTGGAAATTTGCTTTGTGCTCATGGATTGAAACCGGCAACGCAGAGTTTTATTCCGTGGAAACTGGTGAATCATGCACGGCCAGAGCACGCAGACTTGCGGATCTGAATGGAATAAATTTCAGCGTGGCGGGTTATCGTATTTAAGACGTGCGCGACGATCGCAGAAACGCCGACACATTCGCGGCGCTGGCTCTCCCATTGCTGGCGCCGCTCTACAATTTTGCCCACTGGCTTACGGGCAATCGCGAGGAAGCAGAAGACCTGGTGCAAGAGACATATGTGAAAGCGTTGAAGGGTTTCTCATCGTTTACGCCGGGCACAAATTTTCGAGCGTGGATATATCGGATCCTTCGAAATGCGTTTTTGACTTCGCGCACCGGACTGAAAGCGAATGTCTCTCTGGACGATGAGGAAAATGCGGTTGATGAGCCTGCCGCAGCCGGCGATCCCGAGTCGCTGCTGCTTGCGCGATTGGATCAAGCGCAAGTCCGAAACGCACTCGAGCAGTTGCCGGTGCAGCAGCGCGAAATCATCTTGCTCTGCGACATGGAAGAGATGAGTTACAAAGAGATCGCTGAGACATTCGGCATTCCGATCGGAACGGTGATGTCGCGATTATCGCGGGCTCGCGGAGCCTTGCGAGAATTGCTGAGTTCGAAGGTGCAGAGGGCAGGACTATGAATTGCGAATGGCGCGGGCGCCTCAACGCGTATGCCGATGGGGAGCTGAAAGAACCCGAGTTCGAAGCCATGCAGGCCCATCTGCGCACCTGCTCCTCATGTGCTGCTGAAGCGCTTGGGCGTATGCAGATCAAGCGCGCAGTTCACGCCGCCGCGACGGAAACATTTGTGCCATCTGCTGAGTTTCGCGCCAAGCTCTTAAGTTCGATCGATGAGGCACATGCACCTCGGCGGGGATTGTGGCCAGCTCTGGTAATCGCCACTGCGTCGGTTGCTGCAGTGTTGGTCGCTGCGCTGATTTTGCTTCAACCAAGGAACCGATCCGATGTGTTCGGGGAAGTCGTTGACCTGCACACGTCGGTGTTGGCGAGCGCCAATCCTGTGGATGTCATATCGTCAGATCGGCACACGGTTAAGCCGTGGTTCGAGGGAAAGTTGCCGTTCACCTTTAATCTGCCGGAGCTGCAAAATTCAGAGTTCCGGCTGATCGGCGGGCGTATGGCTTACATTCAGCACAGCCCTGCCGCGCAGTTATTGTTTGCGGTGCGCAAACATCAGATTTCAGTCTTCATTCTTGAGGATTCGGAGAAGCTATCAAAAAGCCTCGGCAAAGAGGCAACAGGCCACCGCCTCGACTTTAATCTGGAAACATGGCCGCAAGATGGCTTGCGTTACATCGCCGTTAGTGACAGCAACGCTGCGGACGTGGAAAAGCTTAGCTCTCTGCTGCGAGCTGCCCAATAATTTTGGTTTTCAGAACGAAAGCATTACCACGCCGCATGCCACCAGACTTGCCGCGGCCCAGCGGCGCCATCGTACGTCCTCTCGCAGAATGTATTTCGCGAGCAAAGTCTCTAACAAATAGCTGACCGCAGTAGCCGGCACCGCGAAGCTTACAGTCGCAATCGAAAGCAGCGAGAGTAGCGCGAAGAAGGAGACCGCCATAGCAGCGAATCCGCAAAGGACCAGCGGATTTCGAAAGATGCGCTTAATCATCATGCCGAAGCTACGCGGACGCAGGTCTTCGACTTCACCCTGACGCTTCATTCCGGCGGTATTCAGCACGTCGCCGAGTGTGTTGCAGAGGGCGATAATCCCGACCAGAATCCACTTCATGAATGAGACTCCTCGGAACCATTCGTAGTCCGGTCGGGAGTCTCTTCCGCCAGGACGACTCCGAGCGTGATCAGGACGATTCCCGTCCAGCGCTGCCAACTAATGTGATCATGCAAAAGGAAGTGTCCGCTTATAGCTACCAGAACATAAGCGCTGGCGGTAACGGGCAGGACGAAGCTGAGATCGGCGCGGCTGAGCAGTGCCAGGTCGGTCAGCATCCAGATAATGAGCACCGCAATCCCGAGAAGGGTCCAGGGATTTTCTAGAGCTTTTACATAGGCTGCTGGCGAGGCGGAAACAATACGTCCAACTTCGTGCATGCCGCGGCTAAGAGAAACGTTGCCGAGAACATTCGAAACGATCACTATGAGGACGAGGATTTGGGTTTTTCGCGCATGGCTTCGTTTGAAGCTCATGCTGATGGCAGGCTGGGGCGAAGTGGCTTGCATCACGCTCGAACGATCAGGCACTCTCGTTGGACGATAACCACCTTACCGGCTCGGCGTCCTGATAAATCCCGAGCCAACTTTGGCGTAAAGGTTAGATCATATACTCGGTAATATGGCTAGGCGGCCATTGCGCTGGTGCATTGCGGATGAGGGCAAGTGCAACGGTCATTGCCGCTGCTGCTCTCGGCAGCATCGGAGCAGGCCTGACTGCAATACTTCTCACCTTCGGCTACCGGACAGGTACATCGTGGATGTGCGCACTGATTTTGGACTGCTTCGGGCATAGGAGAACTCCTTGGGTTCTGGTTAATCGAAACTTCGATGCAGGAAATTGGGCTCTGGGCTTTAGCGCCGTCGGCTTCAGAATTTGAGGTTTGGGCTATAGGTGGCTGAGAGGTACGCAACCGACAATGCCTGAAGACAGTAAGAGCCTAAGCCTGGAGCCGAAAGCATGAAGCCGCTTCAATTGTCCTTCCGGAATGTTCCTGAAGTAACTTCAGCAAACCCGATTTAGCGTTGACCCGTCCAAACACAGAAGAGTAGGATTTCGTAGTCCAGCGGAACGGCCATTTTGCGCTAAGTACATGATGGGAATGAAGATTCAGCGTTTTTCAATCCTCATTGCGGTATCCGGGGCTGTGCTTGGCGCAGGCTGCCAGAGTGCGCAGAAGCCTGCCTCGCACCTTCTGCCAGCGTCGAAACAGGCACCGCCTCCCATCGAGCAGAAGGCGCAAACCGGCAAAACCGACAGCCTCCAACAAACAGTTGAATCAGGACAGGCGAGCCAAGCCCAGGCAAATGCCGAAGCTCCGCCCAAAGCGGTTCAGCCAAAAGCCGATCCCGTCGCGGAGCTGATTGCTAAGGTCGAAAAGGAATATCAGACCGGGCTTGACCAGTACAACGCGGGCAACAAAGACGTGGCCAAACAGCATTTCGACGCTGCTTTCAATATGCTCCTGGCAAGCCCGGCCGAAATGCGTAACGACCCACGTTTTCAGCCGGAGTTCGATCGTGTACTCGAAAGTGTGAACGAGCTTGAGGCGGCAGCGTTGCAGCAGAGCGAAACTGCACCGGAGCAGAAGTCCGAGCCTGCCCCGATTGACGAGGCCAATGAGATCACAAATTATCCTGTCGATCCAAACCTAAAGGCAAAGGCGACTGCTGAGATCAAAGCCACCCACTCCGACCTGCCCCTGATGATGACCGATCAGGTGGCGAGCTATATCAACTATTTCTCTACGCGAGGACGCGGAACGCTCGAACGCGGGCTGACGTTGGGCGGCCGATATCGCGAAATGATCGAGAGCATTCTGAAGGAAGAAGGCGTTCCGCAGGACTTAATCTATTTGGCGCAGGCGGAATCAGGATTCCATCCTTATGCGGTCTCGCGGGCAGGAGCACGCGGCATGTGGCAATTTATGGGAAGCCGTGCACGCGCCTATGATCTGCACCGCGACCTCTGGGTGGACGAACGGCAAGATCCGGAGAAGTCGACCCGCGCCGCGGCTCACCACTTGAAAGACCTATACAACGAATTCGGCGACTGGTATCTGGCTATGGCAGCCTACAATTCTGGCCCGGTCACGGTTCAAAACGCTGTAAAGCGGACCGGTTATGCCGATTTCTGGGAACTTTATCGCCGGAACGTCCTTCCCAAAGAGACCCGCAATTATGTGCCGATTATTGTCGCCGAGACGATCATGGCCAAGAATCCGGCGCAATATGGGCTGCAGGACGTGGTGCCCGATCCTCCGATGGCCTATGACACGGTCAAGATCAGCTACCCGGTCAGTTTGCGCTTGGTTGCCGAGTGCGTGGACGCTTCGCCCGAAGAGTTGCAGGAGCTGAATCCCAGCCTGCTGCGGATGACGACTCCGCGAGGCCATTTCGACCTGCACCTACCGGTTGGCACAAAAGATAAGTACGAAGCTGCGATTGCCTCTATTCCTGTCGACATGCGCCTGTGGTGGCGATATCACACGGTGGCCAAGGGCGACACACTGATGTCGATTGCGCGCACCTACCGCACGCCGATGAAGACAATTGCGGAGGCCAACCAGCTTGAGGCTTCCGACTCGATCGAGCCCGGCGCTAAGCTGATTGTGCCGATCGCTCCAGGCAGACACGCGAGCGGCGACGCCCAGACTTATGCGCGCCGTTTGACTGTGTATCACATACGAAAGCAGGATACGCTCGAATCAGTTTCAAATAACCTCGGCATTGCGCCGGCAACCATTCGCCGCTGGAACCGTTTGCGGGGAGACAGTCTCGCTGGCCGACGGGTGCTTTATGTTCACCTGCCGGTGAGCCCGACGGTCGCGGTCGCGGAGCACAACACCAGGCCTAAGTCACACGTAACCAGTAAGTTAGCGGACTCCAGTGCCGGCGGCGAGATTCACCACACCGTGAAACGCGGCGAGACTCTGTATTCCATCGCTACAAATTACAAGACCAGCGTTAAAGCCATAAAACAAACCAATGCCAATGTCGCAGTGTTGCGTCCGGGCATGGTGCTCGTCATCCCCGCACAATAATTTGAGCCGAATAGCGAGGCGTCTGAGCTTCGCTGGCGAAATCCCGAGCGCAGTCGAGGGATCTCACAAATCGCATGTGATAATTTTCGTAGGAAACGTGAATTGCATCTGAAACAGGTTGCGATGGTGTTCGCAGTTGGTTATAATCCGGCGCCGTCGCAAGTTTTGTCTTTTTAAATTTTCCCGCGCGAGGTCTGCGCAAACCGGCGCCGCGGCGTCCGGCAAAATTGAGGAGGAAAGATGAATTTCGAGGAAACCCTCTACCTGCGTGACGATGAAGCGGACGAGTTTGGCGATACCGGCGGCTTCAACGACTCGCTCGACGAAGATTACGAAGAGGAAGAAGAAGAGGAAGAATCTGAAGCGCCATCGGGCGGGATGGGAGAATCAGAACCAGAGGAAGAACCTGAGCCCGCTCCTGTAAGCAGCGGAGGTGGTGGCGGGGGATCACGCTCAGGTGGCGGAGGCTCGAGGCCGGCACGCAAGGCTGCGCGGAAAAAATCAGTAAAGAAAAAAGCGCCGAAGAAAGCCGCAAAAAAGAAATCGGCTAAGAAAGCGCCGAAGAAAGCCGCCAAGAAAAAGTCAGCCAAGAAAAAGGCCGGAAAGAAAAGCGCGAAGAAGAAGGGTGGGCGCAAACGCCACTAAGGGTTTCAGGTCGATTCCAAAGGCCGCGGCGGGAGCCGCGGCCTTTTTCTTGCGAGGGCGAACCCCCATTCGTAAGTAATAGCGCCGGGCTACAACACGCTCCAAGATGAAGTCAGAGTTTCAGAAAAAATTGGCGGTAAGGATAGGTATTCAGGTATACGATGGCTGTCGTGACGCGTTTAAAACTGCTGTCGACTTTATTACTAGCACTCGCTGGTATGCTGCTCGTCGTGTCAGTAAAACAGAGCGTAGGACAGAGCCAAGACCAGCCAGTTCCTTTGTCGATCGTCGTCGACAAATCGTGTCTGATTCAGCCTGAGTCCGATTCCTTGATTCTGGGAGACCGAATTGACGCCTTCCGCGATGACGCTACTTGTCACCTCGAGAGCGTGCTCTCGTCGCACCATGTGGAAGAGAAAATTACCGGGGGTGAACGCTCACGTTTCTTTGTCCGGGTTGCCGAACAGGAATACGTCGTGCAAAATCCGACCGACCAGCCTGCGGTCTTCATCATCCGGCAAGATGTCCCAGAGAATTGGACAATAGACTCGGACCCGCAACCATCGAGCATGGATGGGTCTTCGGCTGTGTTTCGGCTGAACGCGGAACCCGGGCAGAGAGTACGGCTACACGTGGGGATGCACCGAAGCTACAAAATTAACCCGACCTAGCTTCCGAAACTTCTAACTAATGCCGTGTGTCTGAGTTCATTCGGCGAAGAAGAAGTGCGCACATTTCATACAGTCAGCTTGCTCAAATACTCGTAGCTGATTTTAATCGCTTCGAGCGGCGGTATCTCGCAATAGTCTTGCTCCACGTAATAGTGCTTCATCCCGCCCTGTGGAGCGGCTGCAAATATGCGCTTCCAGTCAATCGTGCCTTTGCCGACCGGGGCAAATAAACCCATCTTGGCATCAAGCGTGTGGCTGGCTGCCGGATGGTCTTTCATGTCTTTTATGTGGAGGAGCGGGAAGTGCCCGGGATATCGCTTGAAGTAGGCGACCGGATCGTGGCCCGCGTGGGTCACCCAGAAACAGTCCATCTCGAACTTCACCAGCCTCGGGTCGACTGATTTGAGCAAATAGTCATAGGCAGTCGTCGTGCCGTATTTGGTGAATTCAAAGTTGTGGTTGTGATAGCAGAACTGGATGCCGGCTTTCTGCGTGGTCTCACCGGCCTTGTTGAAGACGTCCACCAGCTGTTTGAAGTCGTCGAACGTCTTGTGCTCGTCCGGCATAAGGATGGCATTCACCATGTATTTCAGGCCCAGGGTCTTCGCGTCATCGACCTTCTGCTCCCAATTCCCTTTCACGTCCTTCAACATGTAGTGGCCGCTTGAGGCAGTAATTCCGTTATCCCCTAGAATTTTCAGGAATTCCGACGGCGACTTCCCATATAGCGAATAAATCTCGACATCCTTGTAGCCGATCTTGCCAACCTGCGCGATTGTGCCGGCGACGTCTTTCTCGAGTTGATCGCGCAAGGTGTAGAGCTGAAGGCCGACAGGCTTTCCGTAGGGGCTGGCAAACAGGAATTTTGGTGCTTGGCTGGCCACCAGGCTTCCCCAAGCTGCAGTTCGCAAGAACTCTCTTCGTCGCATCAGGATTCGCTCTCCTCCACCGGATTTGGGAACTTGAAAAGATACCACCATCCGGCTCTGCAATGGAAAGCAACTGGCCGGGCGTCAATTTCGAGCGAACTTCTACCGGGTGTCGAACGTATCTACCTTCAGCACGCATCGAACTAACTAGAGACCCTTTCAGGCTAGTCCCCTTATTTTGCTGCGTCCCGCCGAGCGGAGAGTACAATGCGCAAAATGTTCGATATTTTCGCCGAAATCTTCCGTACCCTTTGGGCGCACAAGCTGCGTTCTTTCCTGACGATGTTCGGCATCGCATGGGGAGTGGGATCGTTGCTCCTGCTGGTCGGAGTCGGCGAAGGCTTCCGCTCAGGCAACAAGCGGGAGATGGCCGAGTTCGGCAGAGATATTATGTTCATCTTTCCCGGGCGCGCCCCGGCGGTTTACGGAAGCATGAATTCGGCCCGCACTTATTTACTCACCCACGACGATTACGAGGACATTCGCAAATCAGGCCTTATCCGGAATGCTTCCCCACTTATCTCTCGAAACGACCTGCACGAAGTGAGCGAATTTGCGACCGGCAGCGGAGAGATTCTGGGCACGGAGCCGCAGCTTAACGACATCAGCTATCTTCCACTTAAAGAGGGTAGATGGCTGAATGCGATGGACTTGGTGCAGAGGCGAAACGTCATTGTCCTCGGCAACGAGCTCTTGAAAACTCTATTCCCAGGCAGGCCCTCGGTGGGTGCCGCTGTGCTGATTAACGGGCTTAGATTCGAAGTTGTGGGCAGTGTTGAACATCTCGGCCACGGCGACAACATGTGGCTGAATATGCGCGGCTATATTCCTTTCCCGGTGATGCAGTCGAATTTTCCTTTGAAAGGGGAAAACCACGAGAACTCGATCTCGTTTATCGAATATCAGCCACGATTCACCGCGGAACATGAAATTGCCCGGCAGGAAGTTCACAAGATCATTGCTCGTAATCACGGATTCGATGCAAGCGATCAAAACGCCTTCGATGAATGGGATTCGATTCAGGAATCGAAGATGGTGAACACGATCTTCGACGTCATGAACATGTTTCTGGGAGCGGTGGGAATGGTGACGCTCGCCTTGGGGGCGATCGGCGTAATCAACATCATGCTGGTCTCGGTGAGCGAGCGGACGCGGGAAATCGGGCTGCGCAAAGCCCTGGGCGCGACGAACCGCAGTATTCTGACTCATTTCTTCCTGGAAGGATTGCTGCTCACCTTAGGCAGCGGCTTGATCGGCATTTTGTTCGCGGGAGCATTGATGATGGCTATGGGCACTGTGCATGGCCCTGGGGGGTTTGACCCTCCCAAGCTGGTCCCGATGTCGGCGCTACTTGCGGTCGGCAGTCTGACGCTGGCCGGAGTTGTAGCAGGCCTGTATCCCGCGCGACAGGCGGCAACACTGGAACCGGTTGAGGCGTTGCGCCAGGAGTAAAGGAATGCGGGACCTGCTGCAGGAAGCGTACGCCGCCATGCGGCACAATCGCCGCCGCACGGCACTCACCATGCTGGGCATGGCATGGGGAATCGCCACCGTTGTCATGCTACTCGCGTATGGTAATGGATTCGGACAGGCCTGCCAGAATATCTTCGCCAACTTCGGGACCAAGTTGGTGATTGTGGTTCCTGGTACGACCGGCATGCAGGCAGGCGGCCAGAAGGCAGGAGCTCCCGTCCGCTTTACGCTCGACGATGTAGACGTGCTTACTACCAATCTTCCCCAGATCGCGCACATCACCCCATCAGTCGACAAACAAGCAAATGTTTCATATGACACCAGAGCGTTTACCTGGACTGTCACCGGGAATGATCCGAATGTGCTCGATGTCCGCTCACTGAAAGTCGACCAGGGCCGCTTCTACAACATGGAAGACCAAATTCAGCACTCGCGCGTTGCGGTGATTGGCTCCGAGGCAAAAGAAAAATTGTTCTCCGGGCGCAATGCGATAGGAGAGCACATTCGGCTCGACGGCCTGAGCTTCGAAGTCATCGGTGTTCTCAGCGCAAAAATGCAGGAAGGAAATGACGACATAAACCGCGTCGTCTACATTCCGTTCACCACGATGTCCGAACTGAAGGACACCCATTATCTTGACTCGATCTGGTTCAACTATCAAACTCCAGATTACGAGCGGCTGGAACAAGCTGTTCGCACGATTTTATCGGTGCCGCACAAGTTCAATTCGGCTGACCATCAGGCCGTGCGAGTGTTTAATTTGATGATGCAGGTCCACCAATTCGAAATTATCACGATGGGCCTGAAGATTCTGATGGGATTCATTGGCACACTCACCTTGGGCATAGGCGGCGTTGGCCTGATGAACATCATGCTGGTCTCAGTGACGCAGCGCACGCGCGAAATCGGCGTGCAAAAGGCTCTCGGGGCAAAGCGGCGATACATTCTTATGCAGTTTCTCGCCGAAGCCCTGACGATCACATTTATCGGCGGCGTGCTGGGTGTGATTCTGGCCTACACTGTGTCTTTGTCGGTTGGCAGGCTCACTTTGTACAGCGCATTTGCGAAGAACGGGCAGGCAGGCGACATTCGGCTGATCATTGCTCCGGGGACGCTGATCGTGGCTACGCTCATCCTTGGTTTCGTTGGCCTGGTCAGCGGAATGGTGCCCGCGCTTCGCGCGTCGCGCCTGGACCCGATTGAGGCGCTGCGTTACGAGTAGAGAGTCGCCTCCCACCAAAAAGGCTATGACTTTGACGGCCAGGAAATCTGGCCTCCATGGTTGTACGCCGAATTTCCGATGTGCCCGGCTGCCGCAGCCGACACACCAGTTTCGACAGGCGCGTTTGGTTCCTTGCGGCTTTTAACGCACTCGAAAAAATTCTGCATGTGGTCGACAGTGCCATCGCGGTAGCTATGCGCGGTCAGCACAGGATTCTCATCTCTGTGCACGCCTTCGCGATACACGCTGAATCCGCTGCGAGTGATCTTTAGAGTTGCTTCGGTCCCCCGGAACTCAAGCCCACCATCGTCAATCGAGGAAGCCATCATTCCTTCGTAAACAACGTCAAAGGCAGGATAGCGAAATGCTGCCTGGATCGTATCGGGGCAATCCCACTGTTCGAAAATGTACTTGTCCCCGAGCATCTGCGCCCGGCGCGGCTGATCGCTCTTCATCGCCCATTGAGCAACATCAATCCAATGCGTGAACAGATCTGTCATCGCGCCGCCGCCAAAATTCCAGAACCAGCGCCAGTTGAAAAACTTCTCTTCTGTGAATGGCTGATCGGGCGCGGAGCCGAGCCAAAGCTTCCAATCGAGCGCCTGCTGATCGACCGGTTTTTTGTCCCAATCTCTTTGATAGTTTTGCCACCAGTAAGTCCGGACCTGAATCACCCGACCGAGGCTGCCGGACTGGATTAGGTCGACAGCGTCGCGGAAGTGGGTCCAACTACGCTGCTGCATGCCACATTGCAAAATCTGTCTGCCTGAACGGACGGCACGAGTCAGCGTAGCGCCTTGCTCGATGCTGTGCGTGACAGGCTTCTCGAGATACACATCCTTGTTTGCTTTTAATGCGTCGACGGCCATCTGCACGTGCCAATGATCCGGTGAGGCGATGATGACTGCATCGATGTCTTTTTCAAGCACTTCATGGTAATCCAGGTGTGTAGTTGCGACACCGTTCGAGCGCTCTTTGATCGCATCGCGATGAGGGCCATAGGCATCGCTCACGGCGACGATCTGATAACGACCGGCATTGTCGGCAGCCTCGAGCAGTCCTTTCATGCGTCGCCCTGCACCGATCACTCCAAGGCGAATCGTGTCATTTGCGCCGAATACACGAGTTGATGCGAGAGCGGTTAATCCGCTGGCGACCATAAAGTTGCGGCGGGTAAGCATTTGTCTAAATCCTCCGTGTCAATTTGCGGAATGATGCTATCAGCTTTTTAGCTGTTCGCCCTCAGCTTTCAGCGTTTGCCTCTCAGCTTCTAGCTTGACGCTTTCCTGAGTTGGGCTATGGAGTTATATTTGTGAACCATGTTTATTCAAGCGCTGATCTTTGCAACCGTTACTTTCAGCATTGCCTTCGGCCAGATGGCCAAAGAAGGCCAAACTTCTGCCAAGCCGAAACCGGAAGAGACCGAGGTATGGCAGCCGCTCCCGAAAGTGGTGACGCCGGGAGCGGATTGCGGTGCGCCACCTTCGGACGCGATCATCTTGTTCGACGGGAGGAACCTTAATGAATGGGTCGATGTGAAAGACAAGTCTCCTGCACAGTGGACCGTCGCCGATGGCGTAATCACGGTGAGCAAGTCAGCGGGAAATATTGAAACCAAACGCAGCTTCCGCGACTATCAGCTTCACATTGAGTGGAAAGTCCCGGAGAACGTGACCGGCAGTGGTCAGGCGCGGGGCAACAGTGGCGTGTTCCTGGCATCAACCGGTCCAGGCGACGATGGATATGAGTTGCAGGTACTCGACTCGTATCAGAACCAAACCTATGTGAACGGCATGGCGGGCAGCATTTATAAGCAGGCGATTCCTTTGGCGAATCCAACTCGCAAACCCGGCGAATGGCAGACGTACGACGTCGTCTGGAACGCGCCGCGTTTCGATGATGATGGATCGCTGAAGACTCCGGCGTACGTCACAGTGTTTTTCAACGGAGTGCTGGTTCAAAACCATTTCGAATTGAAAGGTCAAACGCTGTACATCGGCCAGCCGTTTTACAAAAAGTACGACACGGCTCCCATCAAGCTGCAAGCACATGGAGATCCCAGTCCACCGATCAGTTACAGGAATATATGGGTGAGAGAGCTCAAGTAGCACGAGGCTTAAGGAAATCTCAGTCGAGGTACAGCTGGCAGTTACTTCTGGCCGAACCCTTCTGGATATCGGACCGTTAGCTCTCTCCACCTACAATCCAGTGCAGTGCAGGCCGAGTGTTTATGCGGCCCCGAACTGCATGTCGCCAGCCACAGCCACAGCGATTGCGCAAAAGAATCAACCAGTCTGGATTTACCGGCCATGGCTTGACCTGACAGTGGGTTGCGGAGCTTGGTCGGCGCCGCTATTGGTCCTTGCCTATCTGTCTTCCGCGGCAACCACGCTCACCTGGTCGATTGCTTTTTATGGACTGGCTCTGATCTTCAACTATCCGCATTACATGGCGACGATTTATCGCGCCTACCACACGGAAGCAGACTTTCGAAAATACCGCATTTTCACGGTCCATATCACTGTACTGGTGGCGCTCACTCTGGTGCTGTCGCACTTCTGGATTCGCACGTTGCCATGGTTTTTTACGCTGTATCTTACGGCGAGTCCGTGGCATTACAGCGGGCAAAACTATGGCTTGTTCATGATGTTTGCGCGTCGCGCCGGGTTCCAGCCGGGTCGCGCTGAACGGCGCGCTCTGTACGCGGCTTTTCTGCTTTCGTATGCGATATTGTTTTTCGATTTTCACAGTGGACCATCCATCGACCCGTTATTTATTTCCCTCAACATTCCGACCGCAATCGGCAAGTGGTCACAGATCGTGCTGGCCGCCGCATTCGTGGCGTGTTCTGCATTTGGCCTGTCGCGGCTCGTTTCACGCACAGGATTGCGGCGAGTTATTCCGTCGCTTACGCTTTTTTCAACCCAGTGCATATGGTTTCTTTTGCCAGCGCTGCTTTCATTAACAAAACGGTTTGCTGTTCCGCAGAGTCGCTACAGCACCGGCATTCTAGCCGTAATGCACTCGGCACAATATCTCTGGATTACCAGCTACTATGCGAAGCGGGAATCGCTCGCCAGCAACGCGCGAAGGTGGCGGCCTCAAGCCTATTTCGCAGTCCTCTTGGTCGGGGGAATTGCTTTATTCATTCCTGGGCCATGGCTTTCAAGCGTAGTGTTTCACTTCGATTTCACGCGCAGCTTCTTGCTATTCACGGCGCTCGTGAACATTCATCATTTCATTCTTGACGGCGCGATCTGGAAATTGCGAGACGGGCGGATCAGCACTTTGCTGCTGAATTCGCGGGCCCAGGTTTCACAAGGCGCGATCAGTGCGCACAAAGGAGCGGTCACGGTGTTTCGCTGGCTTGCCGGGCCAGACTTTGGCGCGCGGGCGCTGCGCCTTGCAACCGCCTTGATGTTGCTGGCGTGGGCGGGCATCGATCAGGCGCACTACTACTGGCTGCAACAGCAAAATTTACAGGACTTGAAACTTGCGGCTTCACTTGCGCCTTATGACACTCTGGTCGAAATGCGCCTGGCAGATCGCGCAATCGAACAAGGGCTACCGCAGGATTCGACTATTGCCTGGCAGTATGCGATCAAAGCCGACCATGCCGACTCCGGCCCGCGCGATGCCTATTTGAAGTTTTTATTGCGGCAAAACCAGTTTGAAGAAGCGTACCAACTCACGGGAGATTGGCTTAAGATTGCGCCGAAGGACACGCTGCTGCTGGTCAATCACGGCATTCTAGCCCAGCACCTCGGGCATTTTGAAGACGCAGAAAAGAGCTGGGAAAAAGCACTTGTGCTTGAGCCGGCTCGGACGGATGTCGATCTCTTATTGGCTTCGGAATTGGAGCAGCGGAGCAAGCTCGACGCGGCAATCAGCCATTACGAAAATTATCTAGCTAAGGTGGCCCTAAAATCCCGCTCAGAACTTCCGCCTGCGGCTGACCTGATCGGCGTGGCGCTGAAAGCGGGCGAATGCAATGCGCGGGCGAACCATCCCGATGTAGCAGTACGGTTCTACAGGATGGCAGCCACGTTGGCCGAAAAGACTGACGAACCAAAACTAGAAAGTTTCGCCGATATCGGCGAAGCATCGCTCGATGCGAAGCTCGGAAAATCTCAGCAAGCTTTGCCCTTATACCAGAGGGCGCTGCAGATTGACGCAGCTATAAATGATAGCCGCAGCAATGCAGCGGACTGGTATGCGTATGCGGTATTCCTTCGAGGCGCCGGCGTTCCGGTCCGATTCTCTTACGCAAGTATCCTGAGATCACAGGCTTTGTTGGCGGGCAATGCGAATGAAAAAGAGTCGGCGGCTATAAATCGCGTCCGAACGGAACTCGAAAGGGTGCTTGGCCCGCAAGCTGCCGGAATTCGCCGCAATCCTGAACCGGTGTGGCGAGACGCTCTTACCTTGAGTTCCACAGTGGGAGATCCAAAATCAGTTTCTGAGTAGTCGATCTGCTGAAATGCGGATCTCTGGAACCTAGGCAACCAGTTCACTGGCCCAGCATCTTAGCCCAGCAGCATGTCGGATTCGGCCTTAGCATCTGTCCTTCTCGTTCTTCTTTTGCTCGTCGGCTTTGCCCAGCTGCTGGGATATCTATTTGTTCGGCTGCGGCAGCCGAAGGTCATTGGCGAAATACTCGCCGGCATTGTGCTTGGTCCGGCCCTCCTGGGGCGAATTCCCGCGCTTTCGCATCTGATCGATTCTGCCAAACATCAGGGAAACATTCTTGACTTCGTTTACTGGCTCGGTCTGCTCTTATTGATGTTCCTTTCCGGCGCCGAAACTCAGCAACTGTTTACGCGCGAGGAACGACGCGAAGTCGGGTGGCTGGCCATTGTCGGCACCGGCATACCTTTCGTGCTCGGCTTAATTTTTGGTCCTTGGCTGATTCGGCCGTCTCTCGCCGGTCCCAACGGCAATCGCGTTTCGCTCGTCATCATTCTCGCCGTTGGCGTCGCCGTCACATCGGTTCCAGTCGTCTCGAAAATTTTTGCCGATCTGAAAATATTGCACACACGTTTCGCGCGGCTGGTATTGGGCGTGGCGGTCCTGGAGGACATCGTTTTGTGGTTGGCGCTGGCAATCGCGACCGCGCTGGCCGGAAAAACCGTGCTTCATCCGCGAGCTATGTCGTACCACCTCGGAGCTACCCTTATATTTTTCGTCCTGGGGCTCACGCTCATTCCACGGGCAGTCAAAAAAATCAACAAAGCGCGATTCAACGTGTTCGCAAAGCAATCTCCCGTCGGCTATGCAATCGCCGTGCTGCTCGCTTACTGTGCGGTTGCGGGCGCACTGCAGGTTAGTCTTGTCTTCGCTGCATTTTTGGCAGGTTTCGCAGTGGTGCACAAGAAGCGGAAATTATTTGCCGATGCGCTCGATGCAATCAGCAAAGTAGCCTTTGCATTTTTTATCCCTGTTTACTTCGCGATCGTCGGACTGAAGCTTGACCTAATTCGCGGCGTCGCGTTGTGGATGATGATCGCGTTTATAGTCGGCAGTTGCGCAATAAAAATTGTGTCGGTCTCTTTGGCCGGTCGCTTTGCCGGGTTCCGCGGACTCGATCTGTTCAACCTGGCGATCACCACGAATGCGCGAGGCGGGCCGGGAATCGTGCTGGCAAGCGTGGCGTTCGATGCCGGGATTATCAGCGCGACCTTTTACACGACGCTTGTGATAGCCGCAGTGATTACATCGCAGTTCGCGGGAGCTTGGCTGGATTACGTGTTACGAAAAGGATGGCCACTGCTTACGCCTGTGGAGAAGTCCCAACCTGCGACGGATGAGGGATTGCAGGCAGCATAATTTTCCCCTGCTGCCCACAAACGCAGATTCCTGACCGCTTGAGCACTTCGGAATGACAACTGCAACCTTCGCTATTTCTTTCCGATTGCCTGAAGGCATTTTCCGTACAGCTCTAGCAGATGGCCGGCGTATTCCTCTGGTTTTGCGGCTGACCCGGTGCCCTGGAATCCCGCACCGGCTGAAGTGGTGCGGCCGTAGCCGGTGGTCATGGCAATAAACCTCATCAGATCGAGAGCGATGTCTTCATTGCGGCGTTGTCCGGCGGTGATGCTGGGTACCTCATCCATGGAACTCTCCGTTTGTGGATTAAGGGAGATGATAGCAAAAGCAGCCATCAGCCATCAGCTTTCAGTCGTCAGCTAGATTCGCTGACCATTGCCAACTTCCGAATGCTGACTGGCTACCTCGATAATAATTGCAAAACTTCTTTCTTCCCTTTCGCTTCCGCGACGTCCGCGGGAGTTTTGCCGCCGTCGCTTCTGGCGAGAGGATCGGCTTGGTGTTGGAGAAGATCGCGCACCATCTCCGTATCGCCATTTTCGGCAGCAGAGTGCAATGCGGTCCATCCACCGTGCTGACGCGCATTGGGTTGAGCTCCTTGCTCCAGCAGGAGCCGCACAATTTCGCGACTGTGGGCCGCGGCAGCGCTGTGCAGAGGAGTAACCTTCATGGAATTGTTCGCGACTGCAGAGACGTCGGCTGAATGGCGAATAATATCACGCGCAATTTCCAACTGATTAAAGAATGCGGCGAAGTGAAGTGCGGTAAAACCGTCAGCCGACCAACGTTTTGCGGCGTCAGGATTACGTTTCAAAATTTCCGCGACCACGTCCGCCTTGCCAGCCGCCGTAGCTTCAAAAATATCGAGCTCCGGTTTCGCAGCAATCAGCAACTCTGCAAGCTCCGGCTTTCGATTGTAAAAAGCGTACATCAGCGCAGAAACGCCGCTGCCATCCCTTGCCGCAGCCAGGCTGCGGTCTGCTTGCACCATCGTTCGAACAGCAGCAACATCCCCGGCTTGAACGGCGGTCACTACATCTGCCTCAGTCGCCACGAAATTCCTCCCTTGCTAAACGGGCTCCAAGTTATAGCACAGGCGCACAATTATCTATGTCACAATGTTCCCTCTTTTGGAGGGGACATGCGGCGGATATGTTTTCTTTTTGTTTTCGTAACTATTTCCCTGCTGTCTGTAGCATCGCAGGCGCAGCAGATATCGCTTGCACCTGCAGTCCAGAAATACGTTCGCGTAAATGCCGGGGAAATCATCCTAGAACACGTTCGCGTGATCGATGGCACAGGAAAAGCACCGGTGGAAGATCAGAATGTCCTGATCGAAGGCGGCAAAATTGCTTCCATCAAGCCGGGTTCTGATGTCACCGCGAGCAGCGGAACTACTGTGCTTGACCTTCACGGATACTCGGTAATGCCCGGAATTGTGGGCATGCACAATCATCTGTTTTATGTGGGAAGGCCAGACCTGGACGTCGATCGGGGCTTTGAGCCTCCGGTAATGGTTCCGCAAATGAGTTTCTCTGCGCCTCGCCTCTATCTTGCCGCGGGCGTTACGACCATGAGAACAACCGGTAGCGTAGAACCTTATACCGATTTGAACTTGAAGCGCGATATTGATGCCGGCAAGTTACCAGGTCCTCACTTGGATGTCACTGGACCATATCTCGAAGGAGCAAACAGCTACTTCATCCAGATGCACGAGCTCTCGGGGCCGGACGAAGCGCGCGAAATGGTGAACTATTGGGCCGATCGCGGCGTGACCTCATTTAAGGCATACATGAATATCACTCGCGCTGAACTCGGTGCAGCGATTGACGCGGCACATAAGCGTCGGATCAAGGTGACAGGACATTTGTGTTCGGTCACATACCCGGAGGCAGTGGCTTTAGGAATCGACGATCTGGAGCACGGTTTCTTTGTGAACACTCAACTCGATCCGGACAAGAAGCCGGATCAATGCAGTCAGAGTACCGGAGTCTATACGCTCTCCCACATGGACCCGAGCGGGCAGGAAGCGGAAGACTTGATCAATTTGCTCATCCAGCACCATGTGGCGGTTACGTCCACGCTGCCGGTATTTGAAGATAGTGTTCCCGGACGGCCACCGCTGCGACAGGCTGTTATGGATGCCATGTCACCGCAGGCCCGGAATGCGTACTTGTACGCTCGCAATAGTCATAGGGCCAATTCAAAAGTGGATTGGGCGATGCTGTTCAAGCGCGACATGGAACTCGAGCGGGAGTTTGCGCTGGCTGGAGGTCTGCTTCTGGGCGGGCCTGACCCAACTGGTGATGGGGGTGTGCTGCCAGGCTTCGGAGATCAGCGGGAGATCGAACTCCTGGTCGAAGCAGGGTTTTCTCCTGTTGAAGCAATCAAGGTAGCAACGCTGAATGGTGCTACATATTTGGGCAGACAGGATCACATTGGATCGATTGCAGTGGGTAAGAATGCAGATATTGTCGTGATCAAAGGCAATCCCGCCGAGCACATCGAGGATGTCGAAAAAGTTGAGATTGTTTTTAAGGATGGCGTGGGATACGACTCACAAAAGCTGCTGGAGTCGGTAAGAGGACGTTACGGCGAGTATTGATCGATTTCCAGACCATTTTGTCTGATCAAATATAATGGAGGAGTAGGCAGCTGGATCGGACGGCCGCTTTTGTCGCGCGAGCGACGGGAGAGGAAAGTCCGAACTCCGAAGAGCAGTGTGCCGGATAACGTCCGGGAGGCTGGCGTAAAGGCCAGTCGACGGAAAGTGCCACAGAAAATATACCGCCTCGCAGTTGTGGGTCGTTGGCCGTTCGTCGTTGGTCATTGAGCAAATCTGGATAAAACAGGCGACAGATTGTCTCGAACGACACGACGAATCGCGAACGACTCACAATGGCGAGGTAAGGGTGAAAAGGTGCGGTAAGAGCGCACCGCCGCTTCAGCAATGCAGCGGGCAGGGCAAACCCCACACGGAGCAAGACCAAATAGGGAAGGATTCGCGTGCCTGCTCGGTGCGCAACAACTTCCGGGTAGGTCGCTAGAGCCGCGCAGCAATGCTCGGCCCAGAGGAATGGCCGTCCTGCTGGAGTAATCCGGCAGACAGAATTCGGCTTACAGATCCAGCTGCCTTTCAATTTTCTCTCTGTCCGAAGCGTCAACTCCGACCGAGTGCGTTGTGTTATCAACGTTCGATTGGATTCCACAAAGTATGCCCCCTGTGATCGGACTCACTGAAATTCGAGCTATTGCGATGGCTTTACCGCAGGTGGAAGAGGGACCGCCTGTTCGAGCAGCCCGCCGGATTGCCGCATTCAAAGTTGCCGGGAAGAGCTTCCTCGGCTTGGAGTTGGGCGGTAAGACCATGACGACCAGCCTTCCCGAGAAAGAGGCGAAGGCTCTCCTGGCAAAGAATCCAAAGCCATACGAAGAGATTTGGCGCAACCGAAAGATATTCATGGGCCTTCGCGTGGATTTGGCCGCAATCTCCGTTGATCAAGTCCGTGAGCTTATCGAAATGTCGTGGCGTCATAGCGCGCCAGCACGCCTAAAGACAAAATGATCAGCTACTCCAACCACACCGGCATTTCTTAGGCTCATAGCGCGGAGCTTTGCCAAATGCCCCAGCGACCCTTCTCCTCATCGACAATCTCAACTTCTTGATTGGCAACTCCCCTGAAAAAGCACATAATTGCGCTGCTTTTTCGGTGTCGTGGTCACCGCCACATCACGTGCGGCGTACAAAAGGAGAAACTATGGCACACACAAATCGGGTCCGAGTTGTGTTGGGAGGTTTATTGGCTGGAGTGGTAATCAACATTACCGAATACATCGAGAACGGGATCGTACTGAAAGCGGACTGGGGGCAAGCAATGCAAGCGCTGGGTAAGTCACCGCAACTTACCGGAAGCGCAATCGCTATATATAACCTCTGGGGATTTCTGGCTGGCATTGCTGCGCTATGGATCTATGCGGCGATTCGTCCTCGCTACGGCGCCGGGCCGGGCACGGCTGCAAGAGCCGGATTTGCAGCCTGGATACTGGCGGGTCTGCTTGCCGCACTTGCGAACTATCCTTCGGGATTGTTCCCGACGCGATTGCTGGTGATCACGACCATTGTTGGATTGATTGAGATGGTGATTGCGACGATTATCGGCGCGTCGATTTATAAGGAAGCATCTGCCGACGCGGTCCGCAGTGCAGCAGCATAGGGATCAAAAAGGCGCGTTGGGGTGGCGCGCCTTTTCACATTTCTCCCGAATTGCGAGTGCCTGCAAGCAGGCTGTCTGATGTAGGAGAAGTTCGCTTGTCTCTTGCGAGACCTCACACTGCCGGGAGAGCCCGTCGTATCAGGCCGGCATGTTCAACCAGTATTACGTCCAAACACCGTCTTCTCAGCTCTTTCTAACAGCCGAAGCTCTTTCAAACCAAGATACGACCGGACACTGCGTAACGCTTCAATTAGCTCGTGATTCAATTGAAAAGCGGATAAAAGCTGGTCAGTTCGGACACGGGCTAACTCGTCGGCGTTGTTGAGTCGTTCCCTGAGTTCCTCTAGTTCTCGTTCTGGGTCCATATTCCCTGATTACGGATTTGACGACTGTATTTCGATCATCTTCTCGGCTCGTTCCAGAATTGCCAGTTCATTCTTTCCGAGATGTGACCGGACGCTTCGCAACGCCTCCACCAATTCCGCGTTCAATTGCGTGCATTGGGCAGTCCGACGCTGAGCTAAGACTTTCCTGTTCACCAGTCTCTCTTCACGTTGTTTGGGCTGTTCATTGGTATCCGTCCTCTTAATGTGGGCGCTGTAAAACGTGATGTGCCGGAAATTCCACGCCACAGCGAGAACAAGCACCGCAATCAAGATCCAAATTAGAGCCTTTATGCTCATAAGCAACTCCCATCAATTCACCACTGACCCCAATGCGCTGGAACCGCACGGCACGCTTGTGCTGGAGTGTAGAAACCCACCTTTTTCTCTAAAACCGAATTATTGAGGCCTGCGCCGTTAACCGAAGTGCCGATTTGCCACTCTACCCAGGGAACAATATCTTCAACCGACTGGTAGGTCAACTTCGCACCTTTTTGCGGGAAGCACTGGTACTGGATCGGATCGATGTCCGTGCGACTCACGGAATCGCATTGTGAGGCGTCTGCAAGCGCCCATGAACAAAGGTTCAGGATGGGACTAGCGGCCTGTGGTGCATCGTACCAATTGAAATCATAGCCAAAGTGGATTTTCAATGTCGGGAAGGAGAACGAGAACAGAGTTCCCATGACGCTGCATTGTACGGCACCAGCGACCTCGATCTGACACTCAGGGCTAGAAGGATCGCCGAAGATCGGATCGCAATCGTCGCTGTATGGATATGCGATCGAATTCAAAGTCGAAGCTGGAGGTCCCGTCGAGGGAGATCCATTAGACCCTACGCCCTTCGATTTCCAGGTCGCGTTCACCGTGGCGGTGTGAGTCGAGCCCTGCGGACATCCATTGGGAAATACATTGCAATCGTAGTAGCCAGTCGTCTTAGCAGTCAGTGACAGCTTTATCGAGTTCAGGTGATAGACGGAGGATGCTCCCGTCTGAACGCCTAAAGTCTGCCAATATCCTGCGGTCGCGATCTTGTTCAGAACACCGTTCAACTCCGTCCAGCTTCCATTTAGCTCTCCATTTGAAGAGCTGTATCTATAAACGTTGGCACCGTTCTGTGTACTGCCGACCACGTACACTGTCTCATTGCCAGCAGTTGGATCACCACTGGTGCTAATGTCGCTTGCCCATCCTGGCACCACGACGAAGTTTCCGGTGTTCGCGTAATCGAGAGTTTTATTACGCCGGTCGATGTAACGAGCCACACGTTCGAGGCATCTCCGACGGCGATCTTCACAGGTGTCCCGTTGCCTGCAGCGCTCGGATCGCTGACCCATGCACCATTTACCAGATGCGACACCGCTCCGCTGCTCCGGATGCGGTAGAGAGTGCCGTCGGATCCAACCCCGATATGCACGGCGCAATAATAAAACCTGTTGAAGTCTGTGCCTCCGGTGTATTGGTAGATCCTGAATCTGGCCTCGTGCTCAGCGCTTTTTGGGCACGATTTGCTCGCGCAGGCGACGCGACAAATTCACCGCAAGCGAACGGTAGAAGCGCGAAGCAAGATGAGGAAACAGCTCAAACAAATCGTTCAGAACTTGCCAGTCGATCGCGTACGCATGGACTTCATCTTCGGCAATTGCTGACGCGCTCGGAAGACTCCCTTCCAAAAACGCCATTTCTCCGCAAATCTCTCCGGGGCCAATCAGTGCTACCACTCCGCCCGCGACGCTAACCTTGACCTTGCCCGCTGCAATCAGAAAGAGAACTTTCGTCTCCCGCCCATGCTGGACGAGCACGCCGCTCTTCTTGAAACTGACCGGCTTCGAGCGCCCGATGATCAAAGTCCAATCGTTTGGCGAAAGATAAGGCAGGCGGTTCTTCGCCTGTTGCAATGCGGAGAGGAGTTGCTCCTGGCTTGGCCGCGCAGATGAAGACATAAATTCACGATTGCGCCGTGAAGCGAAGAGAATAACAGAACAGTTTGCTGATTGGTAAACACAGCACCAGATTGCTAACGAAAGAGCCGTCTAAGCGGCACTGTACCTATGATTTGCGGCTTCCTACGGCTGGTTACTGGTGTAATTCTCTTTCGTAATCTGTGGGAAAAAGGCACGCAAAAGCTCTGTAAAATCAACACACCCTTCGTCAGCAACAAATTTCCGGAACTCGCGTTTATATACACGAGCGGATATACCGCGGGCGTTAGTTCGTCGAGAATTTTGTTCGCGCATCAGTCGTACGATCCCCGAACACGCGCGGTCTTCGCGTGTGAAGTAGGAAAGGGTACATCATGCAGATCACGCGCTCTATTCGCGTTTTGATTTTGGCACTGGTCGCGCTGGCGATTCCGGCTTCATCCTTCGCGGGCGTTTTGATTTCCGTGCGCATCGCACCACCCCCGCTGCCGGTATACACACAACCTCCCTGTCCGGGTGACGGATACATTTGGACGCCGGGATACTGGGCATACGGCCCAGCCGGTTATTACTGGGTGCCTGGCACGTGGGCTATGGCTCCTCAGCCCGGCCTGCTTTGGACGCCGGGGTACTGGGGCTGGAGTAGCGGCGCTTACATTTGGCACGGTGGTTACTGGGGACCGCACGTCGGCTTTTACGGCGGGGTGAACTACGGTTTCGGTTATGTGGGAGTTGGCTTTGTTGGCGGATATTGGAACGGCGGACATTTCTTCTATAACCGGTCTGTGAATAATGTCACTATCACCAACGTTCACATTTACAACAGGGTGGTCGTGAACAACGTACGGGTAACACGAGTGGCCTTCAACGGCGGACCGGGTGGAATCAACGCGCGGCCCTCTGTCGAGGAGGAGCGCTGGGGGCGCGAACGGCATTATGAGGCCACCAGAGTGCAGATGGAGCACGAGACCGGCGCACGGAATAACCGGGAATTCTTGGCATCAGTGAATCACGGCCGCCCCGGTGTTGCCGCGACGGAGCGGCCTGGAGAATTTCGTGGGTCGCATGCGATGCCAGCACGGGCCGAGGCACCTCGTCCAGAGAATCGCCCAATGGAAAGCCGCGCGATGAATCGTCCTGTGCCGCGTCCGCAGAATGCGCCGCACAGCATGAACCGCCCGAACAACAATCCGCGGCCTGAAAACCACGGCGGTCCGGCTCCGCGGCCAACGTCATATCATGGTGAAAACCACCCTCAGCAGCACGAGAATGCTCATCCACAAGAGGACAGGCACGAGCCACACCGTCGCTAATCTGTCCGAAAAGCTTTGGGCTGGCATTTGCCAGCCTTTTTTTGTGCCTCGGGTTGACTAAAACATTAACTCAGCTTCCAATGGTTACTTGCCTTCCGCATCTGCAGGTTCAACTACTCAATCGTCCCAGGAGGATTCTTCATGTCTGCACCCAGCCGCCGCCCGGAAATTCGCCGTCGTCGCACCCGCAAGGAAAAAATTCTGAAGCTGCGCAAACGCATCGCTGCCGCGTCATCGGATTCCGAACGTTCACAACTGAATGGAAAGTTAACGCGATTGGGCCGCATTTCGCCGGGTCAGCCGCTGGCGAAATAAGCCTCCAATTCTGATCTATTTGTCGGCGGCGGGCCCGAGGAGCTTCTTGAGGGCTCGCACGTATTCGGTAAGGGCCTGGCGGCCGGCAACGGTAATACGATAGCTGCTTTGCGGCTTGCGCACCACAAATGTCTTTTTTACCCGCACGTATCCTGCTTCTTCCAGTTTCAGCAGCTGCGCCCCAAGATTCCCGTCCGTTGCTTCGGTTTTATCGCGAAGCCACGTAAACTCGGCCTCTTCCACACTGCTGAGTAGAGAGAGTAGCGCCAAGCGCAGCCTGCCATGAACTACCGGGTTGAGCTCGGGCACCTCAGGCATGGGCGAGACCACGCCGCTTGTTGTGCTGTGTCCCCGCGATCATTCCGTACGTTCCGAATACGATGAGGCACAGGAAAATCGCCACCAGAAACGCGACGGTACTCTGCCCGTCGGAACCAAAACAAGTGGCGGCCGCCGCTACCCACCACACCACCGCGCAGGCAAGCTGAAGATTCCAGCGAATGATCAGGGCTGAGGCGCCATTTGCAAGGCCGAGAATCGCCGAGACACACGCAAAGAAAATATGCGGGTATCCGAGCCGGCCGCTGAAGCCAAGCGCTGGAAACAAAACGCACATCGAGATGCCCGCGGCGATCCACACACACCCAATCGTCTTTCCCAGCGTAGTCTTGGGCGTACCTCCTCGCCGCTTTGAGGCAATGAGAATTGTAAGGACCACTCCGATGCAGACCGTAATCGGCCAAGCCCGCAAATTGTGCGAAAGGTTGGCCCATACGATCGCGACGCAATAAACAATGCCCCACAGTACAAAAGTCCATCCCCAGCTTTCGGTCGTGCGACGTCCCTCCGCAAGCATGTTTTCTATGACGCTCAAGCGATCCCTTAATTCCTGCTCTGCGTTGTGGTCGAGCATGTTGGTTCTCCTTGAAATCGATTACGCTGCGCTCTTCGTGGCACGGTTCATGGCTGCTTTTGGAGCAGCATCTCGACACTACGATGCGGCGCATTATTGCCGTAAATCACTTCGGTGACTTCGTTCCATTCGCCTTTGTCAGTTAAGTGCATTGTGTTCGAGATATGAGCCGGTCCGGCAGTAAAGCTCCACGAAAAACCGCGATCACGAACTGAAAGATCCGTGTCGAGATAATGGCCGTCGTTGTAAGCGCGGAAATGATATGCATGTGAGGCATCATCGTAGGCGAGTGTGGCGAGCGCGCTGAATACCACTTTGCCATCTGCGCTCGTGCTTTTGCCCTCAATCAGCAGCACCAAGCCGTCTAGTTTGTATTCAACGTCTTCTGTCTGCCTCAAATGAAGCGGCTCGCCTTGGCCGTGGGCGATAGTGACGGGCCCGGACCACTGGCCAACGAGAAATGAAAGCTTGCTCATGGCGTCGCGCTGAGTCTCGACGCTGCTTTGGTTAGGCGGTTGCGCGGCCACCGGCAAGCCGAGAATGCTGATGAAGGTAATGATCCACACGGGTGTGACAATGGTGACTACCGGAAATAAGCTTCGGACTCTCATCTATAAACTCTTCGTTAAGGGTCAACAGTAGAGTACTCTATAACATAGAGAGGCGTCAAGCCCCTTCTTTTTCTACCTACGTATGCGAGCAAATCAGAAATTAGTGATTTTTTGTGCGGGTGCGACGGTTCGGGCAACTCCGGCGATCTGCTCGTAAGCAGAAAGCAATGCGCCGGCTGAGGCCTGCCAGGAAAACTTTTTTACCTGCTCGTATCCGCGCTGCCGCATCTTTTCTCGCAGCGAATGATCGAGCAGCACGCGTTCGAGCGCGCGCTTGATCTCAAAGATGTTTTCAGGATTGACGATCACGGCTGCGTTGCCGACGACTTCCGGAATTGAAGACGTGTTTGAGGTTAAAACCGGCGTGCCGTGTGCCATTGCCTCGAGCGGCGGTAGACCGAAGCCTTCATACAAAGATGGAAACACGAAGACCTTCGCCAGGTCGTAAAAGATGCGAAGCACTTCGATGGGGACGAATCCCATGAAGCGGACATCATTCTGCACGCCCCCACGTACTACTGTGCGCCGAAGATCCGGATGCTTCGAGAGCTCATCGCCGATGATGATGAGCTTCAAATCGGGATAGAACTCCTGCTTCACTAAGTCGGCCTTCAGCGCAGAAAAGGCTTCGATGATGCGAACAAGATTTTTGTGAGGGCTGATACGCCCGGCATAAAGAATGAATGGATATGTGACCTGATAGCGCTCAGCGAGGAATTGGCGGTCGGCGTCGGTGGAGTGGCCGGTAAGGAAGCGTTGATCGATGGCGTTATAAATGACTTCGATCTTGCCAGAATTGATTCCAAAGAGCTTCTCGATTTCGCTTTTAGTGAACTTCGAAACCGCAAAAATACGAGCAGCATGTTTTAGAACCCGACGTGTCATGTTGAAATGAATGAAGCGCTTGAAACCTGATCCACTGCGGGCGCGGTACATGTGCTCGAGAAGGTCATGCGCCGTGACCACATAGGGGCAGGGCAAGCGATTCGGAAGCCAAAAAAGATGCGGAATGTGGGTGATGTCGCATTTGAACCGCTTCACCACCGCTCGACATTGCAGTTCTCCGCGAAGAGTTTCGCCCGGAAATACTGAAACTGCTTTGAAATTTCCCGGGAGCTTACCGATTTCGTTGACCTTATCTGGGGGGCCGAGAAGGAAGTACTCGTTTTGCTGATCTAACTGTGCGAGCGCACGGACGATGTTCCGCGTGTACGTGCCGACGCCGAATTCGTTGATCCGGCGAATGTCTATCGCAATGCGCACAGGGTGATTGTATACACCGAGGGTATGGAGCGCACCGATTGATTCGTCTACAACATGTAGGCTTCAGTAGTTGCTGGCGAGATATTCTTGCCACGATTGAATACGGAAGCTGGCATCGCCGATTTCGATATGAATCAACAATTGCGCAACGATTAGCTGGTTTTGAAAGTCGAGGGTGGCCGACGTGTCGGGGTTCCCTATGAGCTGCAAGTTCCGGGAGATTTCATCGTTCTCCTGCTGGAGCGATTTAAGCTTGGCCTGCTGCACCGAAATACTGCTTTGCAGTTGCTGCTGAAGTATCTCCACGCTGCGCACGACGTCGCCGTCTTGCACTTTCTTCCACCCGGCGTAGTCCTCAGCCGCGTTGTCGAGGTGCCGGTCAATGGCACGGCTCGCAAAATTGTAGTTGATGGAAACAGCTCCGTATGGCTGGGCTCCTTGAGCGACGGGATTTACCTGCTGATGTATGCCAACTGAAAGAGCCACGTCCCAGTTATTTTGCCGGTTGAACCTGTCCAAGACCTTCTGTTCATCTTCTTCACGGTTTTGCTTTTCAGAAATCAGGTTCTTGAGAGGAGTTTCACTCAGAGAAGGCGTGTAAAGCACACTGATTTTGGACTGAGTATCGGCTCGATCAGCGTCCAGTTTTATCTTTGTAGTTTGTAGATTAAACAGCATCACACGAGTGGCAGTTTGCGCCTGGACCATTTGTCGCGTTTTATTCGTTAACGAATCGAGGGCGGCGGAAGCCTCGTCAATCAGCGCAAGCCGATGTTGCAGTGCATTTTTCTCCAGCAAAACCGGGGCGTACTGTACATTTTTCTGCGCTCCCAGCGTCGACTTATAAAGCTCGCAATTCTTTCGGGCGACCTCCATCGTAAGGCTTGCTTTCTTTACATTTGAAAGGCCCAGCGAGGCTCCGCCTATCACCTGCATGGGCAACCCGGTTTCGGGCTGGGTGGTGCCGATGAACCCAACCGGAGTTCGCAGCAAATCCCGCTGGGCGAAGGCTTGCTCCATCAAATAGGAGCAGTATTTCTGAGAATCGGCAGTCTCCCCGGCGAAGGCCAGTATCGAAGCGGATACAGGGAAGACCATTGCCAACTTCCAGAGATTCTCGAACATTTTTTCTCCTTCAGAAAAGCAGCGGCTTACGGCCAATAAAGATGGTCTTCGACTTTGCCGCTTCCGCGTACTCCAGATTCATTTGGATTAGATCGCCGCGAATCTGGGTCTTGAAGATAGGATGAGTAGCTTGCTCTTCGACCGGAAATATCTGCTTTACGGTACCCACCCGACGGCAGAGCAGCATGTTGAGGTAACAGTCGTAGATAGGTTTTCCGGGCGAAACACTGGCTTGATTGTCATAGGGCACGAAGGCGAAATACAGCGTCTGACCTCCGACGGTATTCAAGTAATACGGGCTTTGTTTTGCGGTCCGGATGGCCTGTCTTAAACGCTCGATCTGCTGCCGCTCTTCGTGGTCCTGTTTTTCTGCGACTCCGATCGCGATATCCAGTTGCGCTACTTCCGAGCGGAGTTCAGCCTGCTTTTCGAGAACGTCTAGCGTATTGGTTCCAGTTGTGGTCTTGTCCAGGACGCTGTCGGAGAGCATTATCTCGGCAATTCTGCTATCCGTATAGGCACTCTGGGCCTGGTTTAGCGCCGAGAGTTGCGTGGCCGCATCGCCTTTCGTGATCAGACCTGCAGCCAAATCTTTGTTGATGCTGGCCTCAACGCTCTTGAGCTGATCCAGTACTTTTTTCGTCTTTGCGTTGTCTGCGTTTTTTTGCTTTTCCAGATTAGACAGTTCAGGCCCGGTGGCGACGTTATGACTGTGTTCCCGCGCGATAGCCTCCTTCAGTTGAGGTTCGAGCTCGAGCAGAGCGGCGCGATGCTTGGTCATCTCCGCAATGCCGCTCTCTAGTTTGCCGGTGTCAACCTTTAGGTCTTCGATTGTCTGCTGGCTGGTCACCAGCTTTTCGCGGAAATCAAGGCTCTTTTCGTCCGTGGCGGAAATAATAATCGGCGCAGCCCACGAGCTATTTACCGCATAAAAACCCATCACGAATGCGTAAATCAGGATGCCCGCGAGTACAAGATAAAGGACGGTAAGCGCAAAGACGCGGTATAAGATCAATACTAGGTTGTAATGCAGCGATCGCTTCGGCGGAGGCTCTTTCCGTGCCGGTGGAGACGCGCTCGTTTCTGAAGCCGGCGCGCTAACCGTTGGTGTTGCCAATGGCCACCTCTTGTTGTTGCTTTGTCCGCGTGCCCCAGTCGGCGGAGTCCATGGTGCACAACGCCAGAGGAGTCAAAAACAAGCTGCTCACAAGTGACCATCCTACATAAGCTCCAAACGCGAGTGGATGGGCAACCGTTTCCTGCGTGCTGTATCTCTTGATGACCCACGTAAGAATTGCCCCTACGCCGAGTGCGCTTACCAGAGGGATTGGTCCTGTCCACGCGAGCGGGTTGGAAGTAAGCATGGTGATTGCTACGAGCAGCCCTACTAATGCGCCCAGCGGAGTCAGAACGAGCGTGAAGACGGTGTTCGGGTGCAGCTTCCAAACATGCTGCGGCAGAGTTTTCAAAGTGAAAAAGAAATCACGCACGATGCTGCGCCGCCAACGCAATTGCTGTTTGAATAAGACGGACAAGTTGTTCGGGACGGTCGTCCAACACAGCGCGTCGTTATTGATGTAAGTCCCATAGCCGCGCAACAGCGTTTGATGTGTGAGGAAGCGGTCTTCGCCCTGGTTTACCGGAATGCCGAACCAGTTGCGCGCGCGTATCGCTGGCTCGATTTCAAGCAGCAGTTCGCGGCGAATGGCAAACAGGCATCCGCTGATGCAGCACACGGAGCGCGTCCAGTTTTCGGGAATCTTATACATTTGGAACGCGGCATAGTAGATCACCGTCTGAATAGCGGTGATGACATTTTCATTCGGATTGCGAACGCCGACTCTTCCACCTACAGAGCCAATTCCGGGCTCCGCGAAGCAGGCGGTCAGTTCGCGAATTGCGTCCGGATGAAAAATGCAATCGGAGTCGATGGAGATGATTACTTCCGCCTCCGAAAGCTGCAAGGCGTTGCAAACCGAGCGTGCCTTACCGCTGTTAACTTCATTTCTTCCAACTCGAATACGGATATTGGTGAAGTCGCGCTGCGCTTTGAGGAGCCATTCGTAGCTGTCGTCAACCGAACAGTCATCCTGCGCGATTACTTCGAATTTGCGGCTTGGATAGTTGCTTCGAGTAATGCTCTCGATTGTCTGGTAGACGGTTTTGCCCTCGTTAAAGCAGGGCATCAGCACGCTGACGGTTGGCTCGTAAGTGTAATCCTTCTTCGCCCTGGCGCTCGGGAAAGCAAACTTCAGGATTATTCCCATGACATACTTCACCACAGAGATCAAAAGGCAAAGCGCCAGGATGAGCCAGAGAAGAATCGGGGCCATTATTGGCTACGCCTCGCATCGCATTGAAGCGCTCTAAAGCTGCACAATATCGTATCGCGAGAGGATTAGGAATTAATGGAAAGGGCAACAGGCTCCGAACAAACATCTACCGTCGAACCAAGAGAGTTGCGCGCGTATGTGCCCATGCCCAATTCGTTGAGCCGGCAAATATTGATCGCGACGCGCACGAAAAGATTTTAATGGATGAAAACTAGGGCACACTGCAGAAGTTGGAGTTATTGAAACATGTAAACAGTAGTGCTCTCTACTTCGACAGGACGATCAAGGATCAAAAAGGGATGAAACCGGATTCTTTTCACTTCATCTTCGACGGGCTTGCGAAGCTCTTCTGGTCCATCAATCGCATGAGCGCCAGTTACACGCCCTTCCTTGTCGACCGCAAACCTGACACTTACTTTGCCGTGTAGGCCTCTAGGAATGTTCCTAGGAAATTGCCATTGCTGACCTGGGTCCCGTCTCAACATCCCGGATGGCACAGTTACAATCCCAGTCAAAGGCCCAGGACTTCCTGCAGGCGGCAAAAAAAGCGATCCATCTGGCTGCTGAAGACTCTCAACCTTTGCCAAGTGGATTTTCAAGAATGGCTTCGAGGCGTGCATAACTTCTACATCGCGTCCGATATAGCGACCTTTGAATTGAATAATGCTGTTGTAGACGGTTTCGTTCCATCCCTGTCCTCGGGTGTAACGGAGAAGAGTGGTTCCGGGCTCGAAACAAAACTTGGGTAGCCCATTCGGTGAAAGAATTCGTCCGTTACGCAGTGCTATACAAGGCAGTGTCGTCTTGCCAATGGTCCAATCAAGTTTGTCGGGGCTAAAGTCCGATAACTCGGACACATCATATAACGGTGACAAGATTTCCCTCATCGCCTGCAGCGTGGTCTGGGAAGGCCAGTTCTGGTCACCCGCACGATACAAATCGGTTCCATTCGCAACTTCGACCTGAGAGAACTCATCCGTCTTTATAATCTTCCGATACTTCTTGGGGCTGACATAGAACTCTTCAATTGTTCCGCTGTGAACATTATCGCCGTCTTCATCGAATTCGTCATAGGAAACTTCAACGTGCCATGGAACTTGAGGCTGCATGTCCATGCCATTTGCGGCGACTAGATCGCCTAGAATTTTCGCCGCCTCGGGAGACTTGGGTACTGGACCAGATGGATTCAGGGAGATTCGTACGCCTTCCCTGGAGGTCGAGGGTGGGACGTGAACTTCCCCAGGGTGCTCTGCCTGGGGCATCGCAAAGGCGGACAGACAAAACAGTCCAAACAGACCACATAGCGCGACTCTCATCGCTCCCCCTCTATGCCCGAACCTCCGCGCTTACTCGTTCCCTCCGCTCCGCATATAGCGGGAAGGCATTCGCCAACCCCAGCACTTGGCGCCGGACGCGACTGAGAACGGAAGAGTCGCTGCGATTATTCAGCGCTTCGGCGATCCACTGGCCGACCTGACGCATTTCGCGCTCTTTCATTCCCCGGGTTGTCAGCGCAGGCGTGCCGATGCGAATGCCGCTGGGCTTGAGCGGAGGATTCGTATCAAAAGGAATCGCGTTTTTATTCACAGTAATTCCCGCTTCGCCCAAAGCTTTCTCGGCTTCGCTGCCAAACATTCCTTTCGAGAACACATCGATCAGCATCAGGTGCGTGTCTGTTCCGCCGGAAATGATGCGGAATCCTTCCGCGGCCAAGGTTTCTGCGAGTACCTTTGCGTTCGCGACAATCTGTCGCGCGTAGTCGCGGAACTCAGGCTGTAGCGCCTCGCCGAAACAGACCGCTTTCGCTGCAATGATGTGCACGAGCGGCCCGCCCTGCATTCCAGGGAAAACAACTTTATCGATCGCGGCGCCGAATTCCTGTTTCGAAAGGATCATGCCCGCACGAGGGCCGCGCAAAGTCTTGTGGGTAGTTGAAGTAACGATGTGCGCGTGCGGAACCGGCGAAGGATGCACGCCCCCGGCGACCAATCCGGCAAAATGCGCCATATCGACGAGGTAGAGCGCGCCAACCGTATCGGCAATTTGCCGCATGCGCGCGAAATTGATAATTCGCGGATAGGCGCTGCCGCCGCCGATGATCAACTTCGGCCGTTCCCGTTCAGCGATTTTTTCGAGATCGTCGTAATCGATCGTCTCAGTTTCTTTCGTGACCCCGTAAGGAATGGTCTTGTAGGTCTTACCGGAAAAGTTCAGATGATGGCCATGCGTGAGGTGCCCGCCATGCGCAAGGTTCAGTCCAAGAATAGTGTCGCCTGGCTGCAGCACCGCCGCGTATGCTTCCATGTTGGCCGATGAACCCGAGTGCGGCTGCACGTTGGCATGTTCGGCGCCGAAGAGTTGTTTCGCACGATCCCGCGCGAGGTTCTCGACAACGTCGGCGTACTCGCAGCCACCGTAATAGCGCTTCCCGGGATAGCCTTCGGCGTACTTATTGGTGAACACCGAGCCCGCCGCTTCAAGCACGGCCTCGCTGACGAAGTTTTCCGAGGCGATCAGTTCCAGGCCTTCGTGCTGACGGCGAGTTTCATTGTCAATTGCTGCTGCAACTTCGGGGGCAACATCGCTGAGGGGCCGGTTCATGGAAGGAGTTTTCATCTGCACTATCCTAAACTGCGAACTTGTGGATCGCCAGAGCTGTTGGATCAGGCAGCGGAACGTCCCGCGCGCGTCTGCGTCTTCGCGGGCGCGTCATACTGATCTAATACCCGGCCGGGAAGAATCTCGCGCAAGGCCCAATCGATCCGGCTCACCGAATCTTGTATTTCCTTCAATTGTTCGGCGTGGCCGTGAACATAAGCCGAATCGACGATTACCTGTAAGGCATTTCGCACATGGTGGTTCATCATCTCAATCGTCTTCAGTTTCTCGCTGAGATATTTCGAACGGGCATACTCGTGCCGATAGATAAGCAAGCCTGCGATCACCGCACCCGATAAATCATCCAGCACGCGTTGAGATTCCCGTAGACCGTAGTAAATGGAGAGTTGGTCGGCAACTACCAGGAAAATCAGAACAAGCAGGCCGAAGCCAATTGCTCTTAGCTCAGGATGGAAAAATGACTTGCTGCTTCGCGCTGAATCCACGAGTCGATTCATGTGCACTCCATTGTGTCGCAGCCCGAACGCAGGGCAAGTGACGAGCGAGCGGCCCGGATCGGTGAAAATGACAGCTCTGGAAACAGTATAACGACTGCCCCCATGGTAGATCTCAATGGCTTGGACCAACCATGCCTGCCTGCACTAATCACGATTACTAGTTGCTAATTGCTTGAACGTCTTTCCGAGGAAAGAGGCCAAATAATAACCGTCCAGATATTTGTACGGCGTTTCTCCCGTCGAATAATGCCCACAAGGGAGCACCAGCACCTTATGATCGAGTTTATGCTTCTCGAATTGCGCAACCACTTCCCGGGAAAATTCGGGCAGAAAAGTCAGATCATATTTTGCGTAAATAACTAGCGATTTTTTCGGCCAGCGAGCAAACTGCTTGAAGTATGACATAGGACTGATCGCGGCCCAAAGCCCACGCAGTCTCTCAAGGTCAATACCGGCCTCAAGGCCCTCCCGAATGTGCCGCGTCGATTGGCCATGCCAAACGACATCAGCAAAATACGTGGACGCATGATTGAATGCCGCAACTTTAATTCGTGGATCATGCGCAGCGGCAAGGAACGCATAACACGATCCAAGGCTGGTGCCGAGGATCCCCAAGCGCGAATAGCCCTGCTGCTCCAGCCAGTCGAAGCAACATCGAACATCGATAACACCCTGGCGGCAAGCGTCAAGTGTCCGTCCGATGTTCGCGGAAACCGCGTAATCGGCGCGGCGAGTTTCGGCAGGACGACGTATGTCGTGATAGGGCATGCTCAGCCGCAGAACCGAAATACCGAGCCGATTCAGGATGCGGCACAACGACGAGTACCCAAGCGCGTCGGAGTTCCAGTGCGGAAGCAACACGACCGCGCTGCACCCCTGCGCAGGGAACCACCGAGCGTTCGCTAAATTGTTTTCAGGATATGGCGTCCCCACTGGCGACGTAAAGCGCAAGAATTCGGCGTACTTGCCGCGAAGCTTATTCTCAAGAACCGGATCAGGAATTTCACGGGTGCTGAAGACCTGAATTTCACGCCTTTCCAGACGGAAGTCTGTCGGCGTCCTGTAGCTAAAGAATTCATCGCTCGAAGTTACTGCTCGCCGGTTGTACTCGCGAAGGTATTGCTCGCGCTCTGTGTCGGCCTGTGCCGGCAAGAATCCGTTGCGGCACGGCCATTGTTGCGACCATTCGATTCCCCACTCAAGCGGTCGCACGACGCGATTGTTATCCACGGATGTGAGCCGGGTTTCCCAGTTGTACATCCAGCGGGCGTAGAGTGAAGGCATTACCGTTAGAATAGCAACCCGAGCGCCATCTCTGCAGTGATGAACGCCAATCGGTAAGGTATGAGCACCCAGATGCTATACTCGCGGCCCGGAGCGTTCACTCATGTTGGGCAGCGTCACCCCATTTTTCATTGTTGATGATCTCGCAAAGACGCTAGAGTTCTACCAATCCCGACTGTTGTTCAATGTGCTTTCTAAAGGAGGAGACGAGAGCGGAGACTTTTGGGCAATGGTCGGGCGCGACCGGGTCATGCTCATGTTCAAGAGCATCACCCCTGATATCCATCCGCAACCGAATCACTCACGCCATGAATGGGCACGCTGGGATGCTTACATCTTCACGACCGATCCGGATTCTTTGTACAGCGAGTTTCGCGCCAAGGACGTTCCAATACATCGAGAACTGGCCAATACGAATGACGGACTGAGGGCTTTCGAGATCAGAGACAACAATGGATACGTGCTGTGTTTTGGCCGTCCGCTCAAAGGCTAGATGCCTTCGCGCCTGCAAGTCTCTTAAGGGTGGTATTTCCTCGGCACTCTCTTCGAAATTGCACACAGAATTTCGTAAGGAATCGTATGGGCGAGTTCTGCATGCTCACGCGCATCCACGGTGAGACCATCTTGCGAGCCGAGCAAAATTACTTCGTCTGCGACTTCGACCCCGGGAATCCCGGTGACATCGGCGGTCGTAAGATCCATCGAGATTCTTCCCACAATGGGTGCATAGTGCTCACGCACAATGACGCGGCCCTTTGAAGAAAGCTCGCGGTTCAGTCCATCGGCGTACCCTACGGGCAGAATTGCGATTCGGGTCGGAGCTTTGGTCACGAATGTGCCGCCGTATCCGACCGCCTGACCGGCAGGCATATCGCGCAGAGACAGGATTTGCGTCTTCCATGTTAGTACCGGTGTGACTGCAAGCCTGAGAGCGCGGCCGCTCACCGTTCTTCCCGCGCGCTCAAAAGGAAGATGGTATCCGTACAGCGCCAATCCTGGGCGCACCATTGAATGCCAACTCTCGTGGTGCGAAATCACGGCTGAGGTATTTGCGCTATGGACAACCGGCGGATCGAATCCGTGCTCGCGAAGCGTGAGACGCGCGCGCTCGAATAACTTCAACTGGTCGGCAACAGAGGGCGCGTCGAGCACTTCCGAAGATGCGATATGAGTAGAAAATCCTTCGAGCTTCAAGTGGGACGAGGATTTGAGGACAGCGCAGATTCGCGGCAGGTCTTGAGGAGCCGCGCCGAGGCGCCCCATGCCAGTATCGACTTTGAGGTGAATGGCATGCTGAGAAACGCCAAGCCGCGCCGAGGCCCGATCGAGCAATTCGATCTGCCCTACCTCCCAAACCGTGGGAGTAAGGCGTAAACGAATGATTTCTTCTTCTTCGCCGCGCCAAAAACCAGTCATTAGAAGAATTCGCGTTATGATGCCCTCTTCACGAAGAGGAATTGCTTCGTCGAGAGATGTCACTCCCAGCCAGGTCGCACCTTCCTGCTCGAGCGCTGCGGCACATTCGACGGCGCCATGACCATAGGCGTCCGCCTTCACGACTGCGCACACGTTCACGCCGCGCCCTAGATATTGCGTAAGAGCCCGGTAGTTTTGTTTGAGCGTAGAGAGCGAAACTTCCGCCCAGGTTGGGCGAGTTGCGGCGCGCTTCGCGATTTCAATCGTGGCCACTTTCGCGATTATAGTTGCCGGACTTGGAGGAGACAGGTTACCGGGGTGCTACGGGAGCAATCAGCCGTCAACCGAAATAGTTAGTACCAGTCCGAACCGCTTCGGCAATGAGGAATCGGTTGTTCATAACGCAAAACCAGATTCCTCGGATCTTAAGATCCTCGGAATGACAGCAGATCGTATTTGTTTCGCGGGTGCTGAATGCTGACTGCTGAGTGCTGCTGACTGCTCCCTTCATCTATGGATTACGAAATTAACTGTGATCTCCGTCTCCACTTCGACCGGTTCGTGGTTCAGGTAATACGGACGGTAGCGCCATTGCCGCACAGCCTCGAGGGCGGCGTGCACGAGCAACGGATGTCCGCTCACCACCTGCGCTCGTTCGATGAAACCCTCACGGCTTATCCAAGCCTGTATGATCACCGAGCCTTCAATATGAAGTTGCTGGGCAACTGCTGGATATTGCGGCTCGACTTTGTGAATCAGGTTTCCTTCCATCATCACCGAGGTGCGAACGTTTCGTGGTTGCGTTGCGACCACCGGCACCGTGGGCGGATAGCCGTTGAGAATCGAGCTTGGAAGTCCGCCGCGATCGCCAATTCCGACGACGCCGATGTTGGGTGGTGAACTTTCTGCGGTGTCGTTTGAATCCGTAATTGGTCCTCTGATCGAAGAACTGTAATTGTGAACGATGATCGGCTGGGTTACTGGAGCTCCTCCTCCGTGCGCGATTTCGCCGGTGGGATGGAAAGGGGCTGCCTCACTAATGATGGGCAGTAACACCGGATGAGGTACGGCTGGCAACGGCTCCATGCGGAGCAAAGGATAAACAAATGCGGTCGCGACCATCGCCGCTTGCAAGCTAAAGGAGACCAGCGGAACCCAGCGGCGAACAGGAATTCCGTGAGCTACAGCTAGATCGGAAAACATGATGTCTTCTCCCGGCGGCACACCTTTCTGGCATACCGCTGCTGAGAGTAAAGACACCGGAGAACACAGGCCTGCGGCATCAATCCCAAAGACAAAAAGACCGCGATCTCTCGCGGTCTTCGGAACAAAATGCGATTTCGCGGTGTCGGCTTACTTCGGGGGTGAGCCGGCAGGTTTAGACGGTGTGGTTGACCTCGGTGCGGTATTCAGACCGCCTGAAGGCCTGGAAGAACCGGTCGAGCCGCTAGGCTTCGCAGGAGCCGCAACGCCTGATTGGACGTTGTAGGCTTCGACGATGGCTTTGGTTATATCCACCGATGGCGAGTTCCAAACAACCTGACCCTGCGGCCACGGATTGGATGTATCGACAATGATGCCCACGCCGTTCTCTTGGGCATATTTCAGAATAATCGGCGCCATCTTCTGCAAAATGCGCTGACCAATCTCATTCTGCTGGCTCTGGAAATCCTCGCGCGCGTCCTGCGCCTCGCGATCCAGTTCCTTCTGTTTCTGATCGACCTGGCGCTGTAAATCGGCCTTCGATTCATCGTTCAGGCTGGCGCTTTGCGTATTGAGCTTCTTTTTGAGCGCGTCGAGTTCGTCGTTCTTGCCCTTAAGCTCGGTGCTCTTGGGCTCGAACTTTTTCTGCAAAGCACTAAGGTCGCGCTGTCCTTCGTTGCTGGCGAAGATTGCGCCTTCAATATTGATGGCGGCAATCTTTGATGCGCCGGCATTGCTGGCCATCGCCGGAGGATCGGCTGCGGTTCCGGGAGCCGCGGGTAAGGTTGAAGAGGACGCACCGCCGGCCTGGGCGAAAGCCATCGCGGAAGCCAAAATGACCGCGGGCGCTATGGAAAATACAAACTTGGGTTTCATGGGATTTGCTCTGACTCCTTGGACTACTGCGGATATTTTTGAACTTGATTTCTTCAATTTGAATCTCACAATGGATTGCTATGACGTGTTTTGCGCCACACTCGCGCAAGTCCAATGCAAACTTCGGTAGGGCAGACCAGTCTTAAAGCTTGAATTCGGGTGATCTTCAATTCGGATTACAGCTCGAATATCCGGCTCGCATCCAGATTGCGGGCAATAACCGCTGCCCATGACCGGCCACTCTGGTGTGGATGCGCCCATTATAGAAATAGCTGCTCCTTAGCGTCAAACTAGAAGGTGGTTCCCACGGTGAAGCGGAAAGTTTTTCTCGGTTCGCGAAGCTGGTAGCGGGTAGCAAAGGTGTTCCGCGCCTGCAAAAACGTATAATCGCCCGCCGGCGTGGGTGGGAACATGTCGCGCGTGACCTGGGATGGTGAATTGGCAACCTCATTCAAACGTACAGGGTTGTAAGCCCAATAAATTCTGAAAGGCGCATTCACCACAGGCAGGAACACCTGCAATTCGAGTCCAGTCGAGGCACGCGGCTGCCAGTTTGAACTGCTCAAAATGGGGAGATTCTGGCTAAATCCAATACTCGTGGTGTTGACGCAATTCAAGGTGATCGGATCTTCGGCTGGACAACCGAATTGCGTCTGATTCAAACTCGCGAACTGCTGGTCGTTAATCCTTAACTGTGATCGACGGAGAATCGGATCGAAACCTAAGTCGAAGAAGGGCGCGATCGCCACCGGGCCGGCAATAACAAAACGGTATTCGGCGTTGGCGATCAAGCTCAGGTCGCCGCCAGGAAAGGTGATCTGCTGGAATGGAATCTGTATCGTGTACGGCCCACGAGCAGGATTGTTCGGGTCTTTGGGCACGATTGATCCGTCAGGATTGCGCAGGTCGATCGTGGTAGCAGTTGGAATGTACGCAACCGGCGATACCGAACGAATATCGAACCCACGCAAATCGTTTTCTCCGCCGTCGTAGAAACGCTGGAATGGCGGCGCAACCAAGCCTCCGTACCCGGTCATGAATGAGGCAAGGGCGTGCAGGTCAATCGAGTTGCGCCGCTTCTGCATAGGAATGTAGTGCTTCCATTCCGCGATTGGACGAATGGTGCGGACCGTGCCACCGAGGCCCGAAAACTCGGTTCCTAAGAAGTAATACGTGCCGGAGTGCGGATAGAGCGCCGCATCCGTCTTGTTTTCCATGAAATTCAGCAGAAGCTTGCTGGTAATGATGCCGTTCAGTGCGCTGGGCCCGCTGAGCCCGCTGAAATCCAGATAGCTGAAGAGTTGTTTGGAAGCGTTGGTGGTTGCAACCAGTGACGACACGTCAAACGAATACGTTGCGCCGATCCTCTTAAACGAGCGATGCAACGGATGCGACGCAGTCAACGTGAATCCCTGGCTCGATTGCGTATAGTTTTGCAAGCTTTGCAATTCGGCTTGAGAAAGGGCCAGACTTTGGCCAGTCAGCAAAGCGCTTTCGCGCGCCTCATCGTAAATCAGCTTTTGGCCATACACACTGAACCCGACGGTAACGTCGCGATCCATGAAGTACGGCTCGGTAAAGCCGAACATGACATTGCGTTGCAGGGTACCGACGTTGGCCTGAACCGTAAGCGTTTCCCCAAGTCCGAGAAAGTTGTTGGTCGTATAGCTAAGACCTATAAACGACCCTGCCAGCCCGCTGACACCCCCTGACAGGCCGATCTGGTTCTTGCCTCTTTCTTTGACTTTCAGCGTGAGATCGACCAAGCCATCCTTTTCGTCAAGGTGACGATCGGTGACGTTCGGGTCATCCGGCTTCAATTGCTCAAAAAATCCGAGTTGGTTTAAACGCTGCAAACTTAACTTCCAGAGCTGTTCGTTGTAGACCTGCCCCTCTTCGAGCATCAATTCGCGACGGATTACTTTGTCACGAGTCGTGGTATTTCCCTGGAATTCAATGCGGCGGACGGAGAACTGCTTACCCTCATCAACATCGATATCGAAATACACCATTTTCTTGTCTTCGTCGATTCGGGGTGTGGGAATCGAAGTGAAGTTGATATATCCCTGAGTTCCATAAGCGTTCTTCAGGTTTTCGAGCCCTTTGGCGATCTTCTCGCGGTCGTAAATGTCGCCGTCCTTAATCGCGAACTGCGCACGCAGGGCTGCGGTGTTCGTAATCGCCTTGTTTCCTTTGAATGTAATTCCGCCGAGCTTATATCGGTCCCCTTCCTCGATGGGAACGGTGATGTCCATCGATTTGCCCGGGCCGGGACGAATCAGCGGGAAATGAAAGTCCTTGTGACCAGTGTCACGAATTTTTGTTTGGACATCACCCACATTGCCCTTGAAGAAGCCGCGATTCTGCAGCGCCTCGCGGACGAGTTCCATATCGTCATCAAGTTTGGTAGCGTCGTAAGTTTTTGCGAACAGGCTCTCGAGGAAGATGGAGTGGGGAATACCAATTGGCTTCAGGAAGTGCATTGCCGAGCGCAGGTCTCGGCTCTTAACATTCTTATTGCCAACAAATGTGATTCGGCCCACCTTAACTTTTGGCCCTTCACGCACAACGAACGTGACTCCGACGGCAGCTGGCGGAATCGGACGGACTTCAGTCCGCACGGTTGCGAATTGGTGCCCGTGTTCGGCCTCCAACTGCTTAATGACAACCTCGGCCTTTTTGACTTTGGTGGGATCGTATTGCGATTCAGGTGACAACGTAACTTTGGCTTCTTTAAAGCGATCGAGGATGTCGCTTTTGGTAATCGCGCTGATGCCCAGATAGTTGATCTCGCGTACCCGAGGCTTTTCTTTCACATAAATGTGCAGGATCCAGCCCTTAGGGGTCGCCTCGCGCTCGAACCGGATGTCCTCGAAGTAGTTCGTATTCCAAAGCGAGTTGAAGTCGCGCTCGATCGCGGCCTGATCGTAAACATCGCCAATTCGAGTGAAAATGTGGGCCTTAATGGTATCGGCAGGTATAGAGCGATTACCGTGAACGCGAATGTCGACGATCACGTCAGGTTGCTGCTGCGCAAACAGACATGGCGCGAACGCCACGACCAGCAAGAGACACGCCGTATTGAGAGCGAGAAGTTTCAAGGAAGTCTTACGAATTGAAAGACATACGCGGACAAACGAGTGTTCTCGCGGAAGCCGGCAGCCACTTCTCCCCAAAGTCGCAGGGCTCTCCTGATGAATGCGAAGAATCAGCACTTACCTCAAATCAGTGGAGTTAATGGAAAACCGCAATTATACGGTAGAGCCGTGGAGAGCGTCCAAAATCAACCCTTTGGATTCTCCTGAATCCAACTGCAATTTAGGCTCGGGCTGAATCCTGAAAAAGCTCCACCTCAACCAAGACGGAATAAAACGTAGCAGAGTTGCCCATGTCGCTCAGTTTTTCCGAAGTGAGGACATTGATATTCTTGCTGCCGGGTGTAAGTTTTGCCCAGTTCAGCTTGGCGGCGACCACTCCGGGCGGCACTTTGCCGTCAACCCGTGCTTTCAGTTGAATTTCTCCGCGGCGATTGAATACGCGAACCGTGTCACCATCGCGAATGCCCCGAGGCTCCGCATCGGGCCGGCTGATTTCAAGCAGATCCGTTTCTTCCATGGCTCGGACACTCTTCAAGTTTGTGAAAGTCGAATTCAGAAAGTTGTCGGCTTTGCGGGCGAGCAGTTCCAACGGAAATTCGGTTGCGGCTGCGGCATGCCGGGATTCATCAGGCGGAATGAATGTCGCGACCGGGTCGAGGCCCTCTGCTTTGAGCGCTTCGCTGTAAAGTTCTGCTTTGCCGCTTGCCGTGCGAAAATTTCCTTCCGCATAAGGAAGAAATGGCTTTGAAAAGCCACTTCCATTTCCCTCGAAGTTCAAACGAATGTGCCCTTCCCTTTCCAGACGCCCACGACTCATGTCTTTCAGCCAGGGATTCGGTGCCTGCAGAGCCAGGTCGATCATGTCGTCAACTGACTCGCGGAAGCAATCGTCTTCAAATCCCATGCGAAGGGCCAGTCCCCGGAAAAATTCGACATTAGGTTTGCACTCGCCGAGCGGCTCGATCGCCTGGTTGGACATTTGCAGGTAGTAGTGGCCGTAGGAGTCCTGCAGGTCTTTGTGCTCGAAAAACGTCGTCGCTGGAAGAACGATATCGGCATAGTCGGTCGTATCGGTGAAAAACTGCTCGTGCACGACCGTGAAGAGGTCATGCCGGAGCAATCCCCGAACCACTTCGTTGTGATTCGGGCAAACCGCCGCCGGGTTTGAGCCATAAACTAAAAGCGCCTGTACCGGTGGGTCCTTCACTTCATTTAGAACCTTGCCCAATTCGACCATGTTCAGTGTGCGCGCCGGGCGGCCAATAGACTTCTGCATGAAATCGGTCCGCCTGAGTGCGGCAGTGTTCAGCCCGAATGCGCCACTGGTCGATAGTTGAAAGCCGCCGCCTAGCTCCTTCCAGGATCCGATCACGATCGGCAACATAGAAATCGTGCGCGAAGACATACCACCATTCTGGGAACGTTGCACGCCGTAGTTCATACGAATTATCGAAGGACGCGTGGTGGCATATTCGCGCGCAAGCTTTCGAATGTCAGCAGCCGATATTCCGGTCCATTGCGTGACCCTTTCCGGCGGATACTCCTGTACCTTTGCCCGAAGCTGATCGAACCCGACCGTATAGCGGGTAACGTAATCTGCATCATGCAGATTTTCATTGATGATGACGTTCATCATCGCGAGCGCGAGAGCGCCATCGGTACCAGGATTGATTTGTATGTACCAGTCGGCGCAAGCAGCCGTTCGCGTTCGATAGGGATCAATTACAACCAGCTTGGCGCCATTACGGCGCGCCTCTTCGATGAATGGCCACAAATGTACATTGTTGCCATGAATGTTTGCCGCCCAGGCAATGATGTATTTGGACTCACGAAACTGTTCGGGCTCGCCACTCATGAGCACACCGTAAACTGACTTGAATCCGGCTTCACCCGCATCGGAGCAAATTTTTCTGTCCAACTGTGAGGCGCCCAATCGATGGAAGAAGCGGCGGTCCATCGAGCCACTATTCAACTTCCCCAGAGTTCCGCCATAAGAATATGGAAGGATGGCTTCACTGCCGAACTCAGCGATGATGCCCTTAAACCGCGTGGTGATTTCGTCGAGGGCTTCATCCCAGGTGATGCGCTGAAAGCTAGTTTGCGTGGCGCGGCCCCTCTTGTCCTCCGCTGGACCTTTGGCAGTAACTCGCCGCATGGGGTATAACACCCGGTCTGGCGAGTAGACCCTATCTAAATATTTGGAGACTTTCGCACATAGAAACCCGCGCGTGAAAGGATGCGCAGGATCGCCCTGAATCTTGGTCGCTCTCCCGTCCTCGACAGTGATCAGGACCCCGCAGGCATCGGGGCAGTCGTGCGGGCAAGCAGCATGGACCACCTTCTTCATCAGTTTTGATTATATTGGGACGCCTGACGTAAGAGACGCACAAATCCGGCGTCGAGAAAGACAAATGCCAAGCCTGGGACTGCCGTTGTTGCATTAACTGGGCATCCGCATGCCCGCCAACTTGCGCATCATGTTTCCTTTGCCCATCTGCTTGAACATCTTTCGCATTTGAGCATACTGGCGCAGAAGATTATTGACTTCTTGCACGGAAGTTCCTGATCCGCGGGCGATGCGCTTTCGTCGGCTGCCGTTGATTACATCGTGATGTGTGCGCTCGTGCGCTGTCATCGAATTGATGATGGCTTCAACGTGAGCAAATTGTTTTTCGTCGATTTTGTCGGCGTGCTTCTGCAACCCTGCGAATGGGCCGATGCTTGGCAACATCCCGATCAGGTTCTGAATTGATCCCATTTTCTTGACTTGACGCAATTGATCGCGGAAATCTTCGAGAGAGAAACCATCGCCGGAAAGCGCTCGGGCGGCGATGTCCTGAGCCTTCTTTTTGTCGACCGTCTGCTCCGCTCGCTCGATCAGCGAAAGAATGTCGCCCATGCCGAGGATGCGTGAAACGATGCGGTCAGGGTGAAACGGCTCGAGGGCATCATATTTCTCGCCCACGCCGATGAACTTGATAGGCGCGCCGGTAACCTGACGGATCGAAAGCGCTGCTCCGCCGCGCGCATCGCCGTCCATCTTTGTGAGAACGACGCCGGTGAGCGAAAGCTTCTTGTGAAATTCATCTGCGGATTTGACGGCGTCCTGACCCGTCATTGCGTCCGCGACGAACAAAATTTCCGATGGGTTCAGCAGCCGTTTGAGCGACTGCATTTCCTCCATGAGCTGATCATCAATGTGAAGGCGGCCAGCGGTGTCGACGATGAGCACGTCGCAGCCGGAGTTCACGGATTCCCGCCGCGCTTCTTTGGCGAGGCGTTCGACGGTCGGTGTGTTTGCTTCGCCGACTTCGCCCTGATAAATTTGCGCCTTGATCGCCTGCGCCACAACTTTCAGCTGCTCGCGAGCCGCGGGGCGATAAACGTCGACTGAAACCAGCAGCGGACGATGTCCGCCATTTTTGAACCAGTGCGCAAGCTTTCCGGAAGTGGTTGTTTTACCGGAACCTTGCAGTCCGGCCATGAGCACGACAGTCGGTGGCTGCGAAGCAAACTTTACTCGCGCGGTATCTTTGCCGAGAACCTCGACGAGCTCGTCGCGAACGATCTTGATGACCTGCTCGCCGGGCGAAAGGGATGCCATCACCTGCTGGCCGACGGATTTCGCCTGCACCTGGTCGATGAACTGCTTTACCACTTTGAAATTGACGTCGGCTTCGAGAAGGGCCAGCCGCAGCTCGCGCAGCGTCTCCTGCATGTTCTCTTCGTCGAGAACAGCTTGCCCGCGCAGGGATTTGAAGGTTCGTTGAAGGCGTTCCTGAAGGTTCTCAAACATGTCTGAATGGCTATTTTAACAGTGTAATGGCGGGATACAGGTCGGGAGAGGCCTTTGTCGAACCTACTCAGTTCGGCGGCAAGCCATCTAAGTCATCGGTGAACAAAGGGGTAAAGCGGAGTTCCGAGGCATCCCGCATCAGGATTCGCCCGCGCAGCGAAGCGGTACACATCAGCCGCGGACGTACGGCTCTTGGCATGGATCTTCAGGGGGCGATTCATCCGAAGAGTTCGCGCGAAGGTCTTTTTGTTCACCAGACCCGGGTGCTCTCACGCTATCGATGGCTGATGAATGGGAAAGAGCCAAGCCTGAGCACACAGTCGGCAGTGGAGCAACATAGCTGGCTTGCCTATTACTTCCAGGCTCCGCCCAATTGCAAGCAGACACCAACAAAAGATTGCAATCCCTTGCAGCAAACGATTGAGCTGAGAATCGCTCGCGTCGTCGGTGAAGGAATGCATGAAGATGTCGAGGTAATCAACCACACTCAGATCGCCACCACGATCACTCTGTCGCTCGAAGTGGAGAGCGACTTTGTCGCCAGGGACGAAATCGAGAATGGACGCAAGCAGAAGGGCAAGCTGAAGCGACACTGGGAGAAAACGGACAACCGGGAGTGGCGTTGGGATTTCCAATACTCCTGCGAACACCGCTATAACCACCAGGGCAATCGCGGAGTCGCGCGACTGCAACGTGGCATTACGCTACAGCTTTGCGCGGACTCTGAAGCCATTCATTCCGGAAAGAAGATTTCATTCCGCATTCAATTGAAGCCGCACCAGGCGTGGAAAGCTTGCCTGATCTGGCAGGCGCAGGTCGATGGGAAGCTGCTTCCGGTCGAGCACAATTGCAACGCACTCACATCGTCCGAGGGCGAGTACTCGCGGCAGACGTTATCGTTTCTCAGGCAGGCGACTCTCGTCCGCACGCCGGCAGCGGCGGACCTTTCCGCAGCGGTTCAACGGGTGCTCGACCGGTCGCGGCTCGATTTGGCGGGGCTGCGGCTCTTCGATCTTGACGAGGGCGATCACAACTGGAAGCTCGCTGCCGGCGTTCCGACCTACATGGGAATTTTCAGCCGCGACATGCTCGCCGCAGCGTGGCAAGCCTCGATGTTGAGCACAGACATGGGATGGGGCGCACTCACGCTGCTTGCGAAGTTGCAGGCCAAACAAACGAATGACTGGCGCGACGAACAGCCGGGGAGAATTGCGCATGAGTCGCACACCGATCCGTTGGCGGTGCTCAACTTCAATCCGCGGGCTCTTTATTTCGGTACTGCGAACGCAGTGTTTTTGTATCCGATTCTCGCAAGCACGGTCTGGCATTGGACCGGCGATAAGGATAGGATTCGTCCGCTGATCAAGCCTGCGCTCGACGCGCTGGCTTGGGCGGACAAGTACAGCCTGCGCAAGAATGGCTTCTACAAATATCAGACACGCTCGAACCAGGGAATGAAAAACCAGGGGTGGAAGGACTCCTCGGACGCAATCGTTTATCCGGATGGCTCACAGGTGGAAGATCCGCTGGGGACCTGCGAGATGCAGGCGTTTGCATACGCCGCCAAGCTCCACTTTTCTGAACTTCTGTGGTGGATGGACGAAGTGGAACAAGCACGAAGGATGTATGACGAAGCGAACGAACTGAAGAAGCGATTCAACGAACGTTTCTGGATGAAAGATGAAGGCTATGTTGCAATGGCAATCGACAGTCGCGATCGTCCAGTGAAGACGATCGCGTCCGATCCGGGGCATTGCTTGCTTTCAGGCATTGTGCACGAAGACCTCGTGCCAAGGTTAGTGAATCGCATGATGCAGCCGGACCTGTTTTCCGGCTGGGGCGTCCGCACTTTGTCGAATGCCCATCCGGCCTACAATCCGTTCGCCTACCATCGCGGCACGGTGTGGCCGGTCGAAAATGGCGCATTCGTGCTTGCGCTGGCGCGTTATGGTCTGCACCCCGAGATGTGGCAGTTGTCACGGGCGCTATTCGAAGCCGCGGCATTGTTCGACTACGATCGCTTGCCCGAGGTATTCGGCGGGCATACTCGCGACGAAAACCACCCCTTCCCCGGACTCTACGAAAAAGCTGATTCACCACAAGCGTGGTCAGCCTCGGTGCCATTCGCGATCATTCAGGCGCTGGTCGGAATTTATCCCTATGCGCCGCTGAATGTTTTGTTCCTTGATCCGTCGCTGCCTGAGTGGCTGCCGGAAATCACGATCGAAGATATGCGCGTTGGAAATGCGCAGATCACACTGCGTTTCTGGCGCGAGAAAAACGGCAAGACCAGCTATCGAGTCACTGAGCTCGAAGGCAATCTTCACGTGATCCGACAGCCGAGCCCGTGGTCGCTGACGGCTAACTGGGGAGAACGGGTGAAGGACATGATCAGCAGCCTGCTGCCAGGCAAATGATTGTTTGGACCGCAGCGCATTCCTACTCTTTTCGAATAACAGTGAAGTTGGGCCTCGGACTTTGGGAAAGTCGACACATGGATCGGAGGAGGGCAGCCCGTTGAGGTGCCTGGAATTCAGAAATCGGCTGGAGCGGAGGCAAGTTTCACAATTACGGGGGAGAACACCCTTCCTGGCTGAAAAACGTCCAGCGCAGAGAACGGAGACCTGAACCGAGAAAGGCCACAGAAGTGCTCAGCTTGCGGTCCGTCGCGACTCCGCCCGAAGACATTCGGCAGCAGCGATGACTGTGTTGCAGTGAATCATAACCGTATCTTCCAAGCGTTGCGCGTAACCGCCTGCATAAGTCACCATGACCGGAATTCCCTGCGCTCTGGCCACGCGGAACACAAGATCGTCGCGCTTTTTCAATCCCTCGATTGTCAACGCCAGGCCGCCGAGCTGGTCTTCCCGGTACGGATCGGCACCGGCGATGTAGCAGATCAAATCTGGCGTGAACTGTCGCAGGCCTGAGCTGAGCGCATTGTCGAGCCATGCAAGGTAATCGTCGTCGCTAATTCCATCCGGCAGGTCTATGTCGATTGAAGATGGCGGCTTCCACGCCGGATAGTTGTTTTCCTGGTGAAGCGAAATCGTGAAAACGTCTCCGGCGTGGGCCCCGCGCATGAGTGGCTTTCTGCCGAGAACAGACGGCCCACTCGAAGGCAGTGGCTCGCTGACCGTGTTGCTGCCGGCAAATATTGCTGCCGTTCCATTGCCGTGGTGAACATCACAGTCGACCGTCATGGCGGTGCGAATTTTCTTGTCGCGCTGCATGCGGCGAATTGCAACAGCAACGTCATGAATCATGCAGAAGCCCTCGCCATGATCGGGGAAGGCGTGATGAAAGCCGCCGCCGATGTTTACAGCAGCACCATCGGTTAATGCATGTTGCGCGGCAAGAATCGATCCTCCCGCAGCCAGCCAGAATGCGCTGACGAGTTCCTTTGAAAACGGCACTTCCAGCTGCAACTCCTCTCCGGCCGATAGCATTCCCGTTTTCAGCTTGTTTACGTATTCGGGCGTATGAACGAGCAGGATATCCTCGTCGCTTGCGGGTTGCGGCGTTATGAAATCTTGCGGGCCCGCTACTCCGGTTTCAATCAGATGGCGATAGATGCGGCGGTACTTTTCCGCCGGAAACACATGCTGCCCGATGGGTAGGTAGTATCCGTCGCTGTAAACGAGCTTAAACGGAAGCATGTGCTGTCGATCATAAATTAAAGGCGATAACGGCTGACCAGGATCTAGCTGGCAACCTTGTGTTCCTGGTTTTGTGCCGCATTGCGCGCAAAGAAGCGCTCGATGAAATTCGTGTCCGTTTGACCGGCACGGAATTCCGGATCGACGAGGATTTTACGATGCAGGGGAATGGTTGTGTAAATGCCTTCGATGATGAACATTCCGAGTGCGCGTGACATACGGGAAATCGCCTCATCGCGATCCTTGCCACGCACGACGAGCTTCGCAATCAAGGAATCGTAATACGGCGGAATGACGCCCTCGGCGTAAGCGGCGGTATCGAGGCGAACTCCAGTTCCTCCCGGAGGATTGAAAGCAGTGATCTTCCCTGCGGATGGGGTGAACTTTTCCGGATGCTCGGCGTTGATGCGGCACTCGATCGCATGCCCGCGTTGGGATATCGGCCCGTGGAGAACCTCTTCGAGCTTTGCTCCGGCAGCGATCAGAATTTGGCTCTTCACGAGATCCACGTCAGTGACCATTTCTGTGACCGGATGCTCGACCTGAATGCGCGTGTTCATCTCGATGAAATAGAGCTTGCGATCCTGGTCCATCAAAAATTCGATGGTGCCGGCATTGACGTAACCTATATCGGAGAGCGTGCGACATAACATCTGCCCGATTTCTTCGCGAAGTTGTGGAGTCACCTGCGTTGAGGGAGACTCTTCGAGCAGCTTCTGATGGCGACGCTGAATGCTGCACTCGCGCTCACCAAGGCTGGCTACTGTGCCGTATTGATCGGCGAGAATTTGAAATTCAATATGGCGGGGATGCTCAACATACTTTTCCATGTAGAGATCGCCATTGCCGAATGCGGCAGCGGCTTCCGACTGTGCAGCGTGGAATAAAGCAGGAAGTTCTTGTTCCGAGCGAACGATGCGCATACCACGTCCGCCTCCACCAGCGGAAGCCTTAATGATGATTGGGAAGCCGACGGTTCGCGCGTATTCAAGTGCTTCCCCTTCACTGCCGAGAACGCCTTCAGAACCGGGAAGGATCGGAACTCCTGCTTTTTTCATTGCAGCGCGGGCCTTCTCTTTTTCGCCCATCAGTCGCGTGACCTCGGGCGGCGGCCCGATGAACTTGATGTTGCAGGTCTCGCAAACTTCGGCAAAGTTGGCGTTTTCGGATAGCAAGCCATAGCCGGGATGAATAGCATCGACATTGGCGATTTCAGCAGCGCTGATGACAGCAGGGATATTGAGATAGCTCTGCGCGAGTTGCGGAGGACCGATGCAGATAGCTTCATCGGCAAAGCGAACGTGTAAAGAATTGCGATCGGCTTCGCTGTATATGGCGACGGTGCGGATGCCAAGCTCTTTGCAAGCGCAGATCACCCGAAGGGCGATTTCACCGCGATTGGCGATTAGGATCTTATTGAACATTGATAGCTATCAGCCGTCAGCTTTCAACCTTCAGCAAATGCGCAACGCTGGAACGGCCCGGCGGATCACTTCTTCGCCCGTATGGCGAACAGCTCCTGGTTGTATTCAATCGGCTGGCCATTTTTGACCAGGACCTTCACAACTTCGCCGCCCACGTCTGCTTCGATTTCATTCATTAATTTCATGGCCTCTACGATGCAGAGCACCTGTCCGACTTCTACGCTGTCGCCAGGCTTGACAAAGGGCGGCGAACCCGGCGAAGGCGATTCGTAGTAAGTACCCACGATTGGCGAACGCACCATGTGCAATTCTTCAGTAGAAGCAGGCTTATCTTCGACGGGGCTGGGTGGAGTCGCGGCCGGCGGAGCCGAAGCGACCGGAAGCTGGACTGGCGCGTGCGATGCCGGGACGGCAATAATTCTTTCGGTCTGCGCAGCTGCGGGTGTCCCACGCTTGATACGTACTTTGACGTCCCCGCGCTCGAGTTCAAACTCGGTTATATCCTTCTCGATCAGGAACTCTACAAGTTCTTTCAGCTCTTTTTGGTTCATGCTTGTTCGATCCACCTTCCGAACAGGGCGAAAGGTGGTACCCACGTAGTTGGTGAGAACACGCAAAATGCGCGGTTCGCCATCCGCGCACTCAGGAATAATCAGAACGTCAGTAAATCTTTTGGACAGGCCGTTAAAATGTCGCAACCCGTCTCGGTAACCACGACGCTATCTTCAATACGCACTCCCCACTTGCCGGGGAGGTAAACTCCGGGCTCTATCGTGACGACCATTCCCGGTCGCAGAACCTCGTTCTGGGCCGCAGCAATTCGCGGAGCTTCGTGAATTTCAAGCCCGACTCCGTGGCCAGTGGAGTGCGTGAAGAACTTGCCTAACCTTCGATTATACAGGAACTTGCGTGCTGCGTGATCGACTTCACCCACCGAAACACCCGGCTTTACAGTTTCGAGCGCCGCCTGCTGGGCTTCTCGAACGGCTCTATAAGAATCCTGCGCATCAGCAGCGGGGCTTCCCATGTGCACGGTTCGTGTCATATCCGAACAATAGCCCGCGAGTATAACACCGAAGTCGCACACCACGAACCCTCGTGCCGGAATTGGGGCCCCCGATGCACGCCCGTGGGGTAGCGCCGAACGCTCACCTCCGGCGATAATCGTGGGAAACGCCATCTGGTCAACTCCGGATTTTCGCGCGGCGAATTCGAGTTCCCCGGCCACCTGCGACTCCGGAACTCCGACTTTGAGATTTGCGGTGATGGTGTCAAATAGCTTCACCCCCAGCTGACATGCGGCGCGAATCCTGGCAATTTCGTCGCCATCTTTGATCATCCGCAGGGCTTCTACTATTGGGGGAGAAGAGATAAGAGTGAAACTGCGTCCGAGAGCTTTGGACAACATAGCCTTCTCGGCCACGGTCATATGTGCAGCTTCGATTCCGACCCGGCGAAGGTTCTTCCACTTTGCAAGCCACTCACTAGCGGCCAGCAGAGCCGACTTCTTTACAATTTTGACCTTGACAGCTTTTGCTTCGTCTCGCGCCTGTTGGGTGTAGCGGCCGTCGGTGAAAAGGATTCGGTCGCTATCCGTTACGAGTAGTAGACCAGCGCTACCGGTAAAACCGCACAGGTACCGAATATTCGGAAGGTGACTAACCAGAAGAACGTCAAGCCGCTGCTCGGAAATGCGTTGCTGCAGCCGCTGCAAACGAGCAACATGGTCCATGAAACGAGTGTAGCAGCCGCTCTTAAAGTGATGTGACTGGGCAGGGATAGAGGCAGCAGCGCGGCTCACACCAACGTAGATGTAATGAGTGCAGAGACAGTAAAACGATAGAAGACGTTAGCTGGTCAGCAGTGACTCATACCAGGCGCTTCCCTTGCGCTCCGCCGCCTCTGCCAGGCGCTCGCCGATTCGGGAGGCCACCTCCAGCAGCGTTGATCCACGATCGACATAATGTGGAAGATTTCTGCGAATGTCGGCGAATTTGTCAGGATATTCCGAAGCCAGAGTCGCCAGCGCAACTCCGCCAAAGATAAATACTCCAGTTGCCTTCCCTTTGATCAAGGAAATTGCGGCTAAGCCCGTTGAACCTGCAATTACAGCCTTCTTCCATGATTCCATTGATGAACTCCTTGAGCTTTTTGCGCCCGCATCCGGCTTATACGTCGGGGATGGCGCCTGTTGAGTATACTTCTCGGTCTCCGGAGAACTTGGATGCGAGAACCTAACCGTCCGATTTCCGTCGTAGTACTCCAACATTTCAAGATCGCGCTTGTTCTCAGCCTTTTTATGACTTTCGCGACCTGGCCCACGCTAACTCAGACAGCTGCTAACAGCGCAATGCCCAGCGACTCGGGAATTCGCACCATTCTGATAGACCGATCGACAAAGAACACCAAAGTGTCGGCATCGTGGTCGGGGTGATTGATTCGTCCTGCCGGCGAATTGTTTCTTACGAAAGCCTTGCCACCGGAGATAAGCGAACACTGGATGGGCACACAATTTTTGAGATTGGATCGATCACAAAAGTTTTCACATCACTCTTGCTCGCCGACATGGTCGAGCGGAAGGAGGTTGCGCTCACCGATCCGGTTTCGAAGTATCTGCCTGCCAATGTGAAGATGCCCGAGCGCAACGGACGGCAGATCACGTTAGAAAACTTGGCTACGCACACCTCGGGTCTACCGCGGCTACCTTCGAACCCGGCGAAGAAGGTTCAGTAGAACTCTACGAAAGAGTCCACCACCTCTGCCCCCGCATTGTTCGCAATCCGCAGAGCCTGGCGCTCCACGTTCTTCATCAGACCATCAAGGTAGTCGGGGGAGTCGGACACGCCAACCACGCCAATGGTGGCGCTATTCCAAAGATTCGAAGGATTCAGCTCAGCAGTCGCGACGTTGAAGTGTGCGCGTAGGCGGTCCTTCAGGCTGCGCACGACCTGCCGTTTGTCTTTGAGGGATTGCGCGTGCTCAATGCGGAGTTCGAGGGTGAGAAGGGAGACAGGCATAGGCGTTGGTCGTTCGTCACTGGTCGCTGGCCTAACACCAACTCGGTTTCGCCAACGACTGACGACCAACGACTAACGACGCTGTTATGCAATCACTTCCGCTGCGACGCGTTCGGTCACAAAAGCTTCGATCACGTCGCCTACCTTGATATCGCCGTAGTTGGCGATCGAGATGCCGCACTCCATACCGTTTGTGACTTGGCTGGCGTCGTCTTTGAAGCGCCGCAAGGAGCCGACCTTGCCTTTGAACACGACAACGTTGTCACGCAATAGACGTACTTCGGAATCGCGCTTGAGCAACCCATCGCTCACGCGGCAACCGGCAACGGTGCCGACCTTTGGGATGCGGAAGGTCTCGAGCACCTCGGCGCGGCCTTGGTACGTTTCTTTGATCGTGGGTTCAAGCAGCCCACTCATGGCGCGCTTGATCTCGTCCTGCAGCTCGTAAATGATCGAGTGCAGGCGGATATCGACCTCTTCCTGTTCCGCAAGCTCTTGCGCTTTTCGCTCGGGCCGCACGTTGAAGCCGATGATGATCGCATTCGAGGCCGATGCGAGCAGCACGTCGCTCTCGGTAATAGCGCCCACGCCCGAACGCAGGACCTTCAGCCGAACTTTGTCGTTGGACATCTTTCCCAAAAGGTCCGTCAGCACTTCCACCGAACCGTGCACATCACCCTTGAGGATGATGTTGAGTTCCTTGACGCCGGCAGTCTTCATTTGCTCGGAGAGACCTTCGAGCGAGACCCGCGATGTCTTCGCTAGTGCGGCTTCTCGCGCCTTCTGCTCGCGGTAGTCGGAAATGCCCCGGGCCTTGTCGCGATCTGCCACGACCACAAACTGATCGCCTGCCTGTGGCAAGCCTTCCATGCCGAGGATTTCCACCGGAGTTGAAGGCGGAGCTTCAGTAAGCTGACGTCCGCGATCGTCAAACATCGCGCGAACTTTGCCGTAAACGTTGCCCACAACGAAATTGTCGCTGGTACGCAGCGTACCGTTCTGAACCAGCACGGTTGCGACCGGGCCGCGTCCGCGATCGAGTTTGGCTTCGAGGACAACACCTTGCGCAGGACGATCTGGATTGGCTTTCAACTCCTGCAAGTCGGCAACCAGGCAAATCATTTCGAGCAGCAGGTTGAGGTTTGTCTTTTGCTTTGCCGAGACATCGACGAATACCGTCTTGCCGCCCCAATCTTCCGGCATCAGGCCCCGATCGGCGAGTTGCTTCTTTACACGGTCCGGCATCGCACCGGGCTTATCGATCTTATTTACCGCGACGATGATCGGCACTTCGGCGGCGTGCGCGTGGTCGATCGCTTCGAGCGTCTGCGGCATCACGCCGTCATCAGCGGCTACAACAAGAACAACAATGTCTGTGGCCTTGGCTCCGCGCGAACGCATGCGGGTAAACGCTTCATGACCCGGCGTGTCGAGGAACACGATTTCGCGCCCGTAAGCGGGCGAGTCGGTGTCCTGAATAGAAACCTTGTAGGCGCCGATGTGCTGCGTGATTCCCCCGGCTTCGCCTCCGGCAACGTTGGTTGAACGGATCGAGTCGAGCAGCGTGGTTTTACCGTGATCGACGTGGCCCATGATCGTGACCACAGGCGGACGCGGCCCAGCTTCGGTCGGAGTACCTTCGTCAGTAGATGCCGTTTCGGCGGCATCTTTGGCGGCTTGCTCTTCAAAACTGATCACGTTCGTCTCAGCTCCGAAGAAACGCGCCATCTCAGTGGCGAGTTCTGTGTCGAGCGTTTGATTGATGGTCGCAAATACGCCCTTCGCCAGGAGACGCGCAATGAGATCCTTCGCTCGTATCTCAAGCTTCTCGGCGAGATCTTTAACGCTGATGCCTTCGGTGATTGTGATGTTCCGCGTGATCGGCAGTGGCTCATTCGAAAGCGACACCCGGGGCGGCGGAACGAAGCCCTTCATTGGGCCTTCTTTTACCCCGCGAGGAACATAGCGCTGGCCTGGACGACGGGCTGGACCACCGGGACGACTGCCGGGACGCGTTGATCCTGGCGGTGGAAGCCCTGGACCTACGCCGATCGGGCGGGGACCGAGTCCACCTTGGCGCGTCGGGTGCATCGGTCGCCGTTCGCCGGGACGTAGCGGAGGACGCGTTCCTGGTGCTCCGCCGGCTGGGCGCGGACGCTGGAAAATCGGCTGCCCGGGAATTGGTCTACCCGGAGCCGGGCGGCTCCACGTTGGTCGAATCGGTTGGCCGGGCTGGGGCCGAGGTGGCGGCGCTTGTGGCGGCCGAACTGGAGCTTGATAAACCGGACGTGGGCCTGTTTGAGGCACGATCATGCGCGGCCCAGGGGCTTGCGGACGTTGTGCAATCGGAACTCCCGGACGCGGTGGTTGTTGCGTCGGGGGTTGAGGCGGAGCTTGCGGGCTCGACGCTGCTGGTACTGAACTGGGCGGTGTCGCTGGAGCGGCGGGCCTCGGAGGAGGCGGAGCTACCGGCGTTGCTGCGGCTGGCGTAGCCGTAACCGGAGTAGATGGAGCAACCGGCCTGGGTGCCACAGGAGGTGTAATCACTCGCGGAGGGACCGTCGCGGCTGGCGCGCTCGGAGCAGGAGGTTTGATCGCCGGCGCTGTGGGCTTTGCTTCCTGAGTCGGAGGCGGAGTAGCAGGTCGTGCGGGAGGCGCCGGAGGAGCAGATGAGGCTTGTTGTTTCGCGAGAATAGCTTTTAGCACATCTCCGGGTTTCGAGATGTGAGAAAGGTCGATCTTGGGCTTCATACCGTCCGGCTCGGACTTTGTCTTGGCAGACTTTGAGCCGTGGCCATCGCCTGAGCCTTGGAAATGCGCACGGACCTTTTCGGCCTCGTGCTCCTCAAGCGAGCTGGAATGGGTCTTCTTTTCGGTGACGCCGACTTCGACCAGCGCATCGAGAATCGCTTTGCTTTTGACTTCCAGCTCTCTTGCTAAATCGTTAATTCGAATCTTACTCATCCGCCTCTTTGTCCCTCCGGACTGTCCCCGCTAAGTCTTCATATCAACCTCACGGTTTTATTGTGGCGCGTGACCACTATTCTTGCTTCTCTGCCGGTTCGGGCGATCCTTCGCCCTCAGTCTGTTCTGATTCCTGCGCGCCAGCTTCGGATTCTTCCTGAGTGCCTTCCGCGGCGCTGAACTCGGCTGCTCCGCCTTCGCGCTCCGTTGGAGCTTCCTGGGATTCTTCGGCAACGGCTTCGCCTTCGTTCTCCGGCAGGGCGATGGCCTCTCCACCTTCGAGAGCAGCGAAATAATTATTGACTGCAACGCTGATTTTTTCCACCGTTTTAGGGCCAATCCCCTCGATCGCCTCAAGTTGCTCTGGCGTCATATCGGCTAGTGCTTCCACCGTCGAAATGCCAGCTTCTTTCAACTTCTCAACCAGGCCTTCGCCAAGCCCTTCGACGCTCTCAAGCGGAGTAGCAGTTGCGCTGGTGAGTTCGGCCATCTGGGCTTCCACTTCCTGGCGCTTTTCTTCTTCGCTCTTGATATCGATCTTCCAGGCGAGCAACTTGGCCGCAAGGCGAACGTTCTGACCTTTCTTCCCGATGGCAAGAGAAAGCTGGCTGTCATCGACGACAACTTCAAGGTGCTTATCGGTCGCATCGATCACTGTGACGCGGCTGACTTTGGCCGGCTGCAGCGCCTTCTCGGCAAACGTGACCGGGTCCTCGTGATACTCGATGATGTCGATCTTCTCGCCGCGCAGTTCTCGAATGATCGACTGCACACGCATGCCCTTCATACCAACGCAGGCGCCGACCGCATCCACTTCTTTGTCTTTGGACATGACCGCGATCTTGGTGCGCTCGCCGGCTTCACGGGCAATGGCGCGGATCACGACCGTGTTGTCGTAAATTTCAGGAACCTCGGTCTGGAACAGGTGCTGTACGAGTTCCGGCGCGGCGCGTGAAACGACAACGCCGGGCCCCTTTGAAGCTTTCTCTACACGCGCGATTACCACACGTACACGTTCGCCTATGGCGAAAGATTCAAGACGTGATTGCTCCTTGCGAGGCATGCGCGATTCGGCTTTACCGATGTCGAAGATCACGTCCGGGCCTTCGATCCGCTTGACTGTTGCATTTACGATTTCGCCGACGCGGCCGATGTACTCGTTGTAAACGGTGTCGCGCTCAGCTTCGCGGACTTTTTGAAAGATGACCTGCTTCGCGAGTTGCGCAGCAATGCGTCCAAGGATCCCTTCTGTCTCTTTAGGAATGATGAACTCGCCGCCGACTTCGGCATTGGGATCCGACTTGCGCGCATCATCGATCGTGATCTGAAGGTTTGGATCTTCGATCTGCTCCGGAGTCTCGACAATGCTCTTCACCGCGAAAGCGCGAATCTTGCCGCTATCTTTGTCGAGCTGAGCGCGCAGGTTTTCCTGCGACTTGTAGTACTTGCGGGTAGCGACAACAATCGCGTCTTCTACCGCGCTAACTACAATCTGCGGGTCGATCCCCTTTTCCCGGCTGAGGGCGTCAATTGTGTTGTAAAGCTCGCTTGCCATAGGAAACCCAGCTTTTAGTTGTTAGCTCTTGGCTCTTAGCGAAAGCTTATTGCTTCAAGCTAAAGGCTAAAGGCTAATTACTTCTTTCAAATCTCCGGCACCAGATTGGCCTTTTCCACGTTGGCCAATTCAATTTCCAGCTTGTGTGGCGCCTGCTCGTGTGGGGCAGTCGCTTCGCCCACCTTCTGCTTCGGGCGAAACTTACGGCGCGCTTCGGCTAAATCCAGCGTCAGACGGCCACTTTCGAAGTGTTCAAGACGTCCTTCGAAGTGCCGATTACCGTTCACCGGATCTTTCGTCGTCAACTTCACTCGGCTGCCTTGAAAGCGCTCAAAGTCGGCCGGACGAAACAGCTTTCGATCCAGCCCCGGTGACGAAACTTCCAGCACGTACGGACCGGCTCCCATCGCATCTTCGATGTCGAGAATCGTGCCGACTTCCCTGCTCAGGTTTGCGCAATCTTCGTGCGTCACGCCTTCGGGCTTGTCTCTTTCCTGCGCCACGCCTAACGGCTTGTCTATAAAGATCCGAAGCATGCGGCTTTTGCCGCCGCCACGCAGCTCAATTTCGACCACTTCCAACCCGAGCGACGCTGCAACCCGCTCGGCGATGGCTCGTACATGATCGAGGTCAACTGCCATAAAAACAGCGGCTTAGAGATTGGCTTTCACCGTTCCAAACCGCCGAAAACCACCCACAAGTAAAAAGTGGGCTTGCGCCCACTGGTGTGTTTCGCCAATCCTGGTACTACACAGCAGTTCCAGTTCCTAATATACGCGGGTAGGAATCAAAAGACAAACGGGGGCGGGGCCTGCACCGCTCGATTGGCTTGCGTTAGCCGCGATTTCTTTGACTTTACCCAAAACAGTAATCTGAGTGAAAAAATTCGCCGGGAAGGGCACGAGTCTTACTCGTGCCAACCTAAAATGTGAAATCTCGTCGGCTTTAGCCACTGAGGTGTGCATTTTGAAACCAGGGCTGCTCATCTCCCCGGGAACATACTTCGTGATTTCTCTACATGGAAGGGCTGCAGATTGGCCCCCCAGCGCCTAAAGCCACAAACGAGAGCTGAAAACCAATTGGCACGAGTAGAACTCGTGCCCTTCCCGATTTCCTATAAGCATTCGTGCTTTGGAAATTCTTTATGGAGAAAGATCGTTATCCCCCGAACTGTTGCACCAGCGCTGCTCCGGTCTCTTCTTGCAGTTCGCGGTAGTCGCAGTGAATGGTCGAACGTAGGGCAGACTCTGTCGATTCTCCCTGCCCGAGCCGCTGCAGAATTCGCATGATGTCGCTCATGCCATAGCGGTCGCGGATGTATTCGGTGGTGGCCAGTGATTCGGCGTAGGCAAGTTGCGCTTGCGCGGTTGAAAGGCCCATGAATCCGCCTTCGAGCACGTTCAGCGGGACCGCCTGGTCATTCTTGAACAATCTCGCGAGCGGCGTGCCCAGTGAGCCGAGCGCTTTCGGCTCGAGCATCTGCGCGATGCCTTCGTTCAGCCACGTCGGGCAGCGGCCTTGCGTCGCCTGATTCACGAATGAATGCGTGAGTTCATGCTTAAGCACCCGGGCGAAATCCGAGCTAACGTAGTTGACTCCGCGGAGCGGAATGCGAATCTTTCCGTCATTCAATGCTCCGGTCCAACTCGGCGCGCGGGTTACGTCGAAGTAATCCTGCCCCGTATAGAGGATCACTTCAATGCTTTGGCGCGGCTCGCTGCCGAACTCGCGAGACAAATCCTGGTATGCGGACTCAAGCGTAGAAAAAATCTGTTCGCGCAGGGATTCAGAACTCTGCGTGCCTTCGTAGTGAAGCGAGAAATGTCCACTCTCGCGCTCCGAAAAATTCCCTTCAGTAGAGGTCTCGCGCTGCGCGCGGGCGATCATTTGCTGCAGCGATGCATCGGGACGAAGGCTAATCGACTTTTTCCAACTTTCAATCGCATCCTTACTATGGTCAGTTGCGAATTGAGCGTAGCCCAACACGGCGTAGGCATCCGGTGAATCTGGCGCTTCCTGCACCGCATGTTCGGCGTACAGCAGCGCGTCTCGCGGGTTTCCGGTTTTGAGCAACAGCGCCGCGTAGAAATTCAGGATCGCGGGATTACGCGGATCATTCTGCAGCGCCATCTCGAAATCACGGCGCGAAGAGTTGTAGTCACCAGACTGAAACTCCTGCTTGCCGGCAACGTAGTATGCAGCGGCGGTCTGGGTAGCATTGCCACGGCGTTCGACTTCCCGCAGCGCCTCGCGATTCACTTTCCCATTCTGGACGATCTGATCGAGCAATTCCTGTTCACCAACCGAATTTGGTTGACTCGGTGCAGGAATCTGAATATCGGCTGCGGAAGCCGAAGGCGTTGCAATCGGAGCATCGCTCTTCTCAATGCTCTCGACCCGCGACCTAGGAATTGAGTAAGTGTCATCCCCTTTCTGATATTGAATCGCCGTGCCCGTGTCTTTCGCCTCGTCCGCGTAGATAACGTCTCCACTTTTCAAATGGATGACGTCCCCCAAAGCGGGCGCGCACAGGCCGGCCACCAGCAAGAGTACAAAGCCAGACGGCGTGACAATTCTCATCATTTAGGCGCATTCTATGGGTACACGGGGTCTTTCCGAAGGTGACAAAAGGCACGGGGCTAGAGATGGCCCCCGGTTTCAAACCTGGGTTCGGGCGTTAGTAGTCCAGGTTGAACCGTGGGCGTTTTACTTCGTCTAAGACCATGACCCATGCGTAGGGCGGTCAAAGTCGCTTCACTTGCGGTCTTGTTCTGCGGCATTTCGGTCTTCAGCCAGTCGCAGGAACCAACGCCGACCCAAACGCCCGCTTCCTCTTCGCCACACGGTCCAGCCGAGGCAATGTACCTGAAACTTCGGTCGGTTGGACTCGATAAAACCCACGTTTATAAGATTCGCGAAGCTTCGCTCGACAGAGGCAAGCTTCACATTTCACTCGATGATGGAACGATCGCCTTTACCGAAGCCGTTAACGGACATATCACTGGTGCTTTTTTTGTCGGTGACGGCGAAGTGCTGGTAATTCCTCCGAACGAGATGGAGCGCGCGTCAATGTCTTTATTTAGCGGCGCTGCAATTCTTGAAGAAACATTTTCGAATGCCTACCTTCGCTTCAACGATGATGTCTTCTCCGAATTGCAACCGTACCTGCGGCAGGCCGACGACCCCGCAGGATTCGCTTCGCAATGGGATACCACCGCGCGCAATCTCGCGGCCGACGATGCCCTTCGGTTGCTATTCAGTTTCAGTGACACGCTCCCCGGAACAACAGGTGCCTACGCCAGTTCTAGCGATCACATGCTCCACGCTTATGTGGAAGGCCTGAAACTCGGCGGCTTCGATCTTCGCTACGACTCTCTACTGCAGGAGCAGATCGAGGTCGGACAACATAAGCGCGCGAATGGCGAGGATTATTACAACGTGTGGACATCGTTCGCCGTTCCAGTAGTTCGGAGCCAGAATACGATTCCGGCAACGCGGGACCCCGATGAAACTCCGAATTCCGAGCTCGAAATAACTCATTTCAAAATCCGAACGCACATCGGGCCAGTAAAGGAACTGAATGCGGAAGCAGTACTCAGCATTACTGCGCGCCAGCGAACGCATCGCACCCTCTTGTTCGAACTGTCGCGGATGCTAAGGGTCAGCCAGGTGCTTGCGGACGGCCGTCCGGTTGAGTTCATTCATAACCAGGCGATCGAAGGTTCCCATTTATCAAAGCGCGGCAACGACGTAATCGCAGTTATTTTGCCCGCGCCTCTTGAAAAGGGACAGAAAACGGAGCTGACCTTTGATTATTCTGGGTCGGTTTTGTCGGAAGCTGCCAACGGGCTGCTATACGTTGGGGACCGAGGCACATGGTATCCGAATGTCGGCTTCGCAATGTCGTCTTTCGATCTGGAATTCCGCTATCCCGCGGGATGGACTCTGGTTGCGACTGGACATCGAACCGATCTCAAGACAACAGATGCGGGCCAGACATCCACTTGGGTGACAGAACGGCCGGTACCTATCGCCGGATTCAATCTCGGCAGGTATTCGCAGGTCACCAACAGCGCCAGCAAGGTTCCGGTGACTACATACGCAACCGGAAATGTCGAACGCGGATTCCCTGGCACAACAGCCGACGCTCAGTTACCGCTCCTGCCAGATCCGCGGCGACTCGGAGTTCCTGGAAGATTGCCGTCCTTAGCAGTCAGGCCCGACGCTCCGGCGCCCAAACCTTCGAACAATGCGCAGATCGTAGGAGCCACTTCAGCCCGTGCCATCAAGTTTTACGACAAGTATTTTGGCCCATATCCCTATAGCGAACTGTCGATCACGCAAATGCCTGGAACAGTAAGCCAGGGCTGGCCCGGGCTGATCTTCCTTTCGAGTTATGCATTCCTTACGCCAGAGGAAAGAAATAAATTGCAGTCCGACCCTGTTCGGCAGTTGATGTGGGAACAAACCGTAGCCCATGAAACGGCGCATCAGTGGTGGGGCGATCTGGTGAATTGGGCCGGTTATCGTGATCAGTGGATCATGGAAGCTCTGGCAAATTACAGCGCGCTCATGCTCCTCGAATCGCATGACCCACTGAAGTTTCACCAGATCATGCAAGCCTACCGCGATGATCTTTTAGCGAAGAACGACAAGGGCGAGCCGCTCATGGATGCTGGGCCGGTGGCGTTGGGCTACAGGCTTTCGTCTTCCGAATTTCCTGGCGCTTACGAGCCAATTTGCTATGGACGCGGGACTTGGCTGATTCACATGCTGCGCACGATGATGCGCGATGGGCAGGGACGAACTGGCGCCCCCGACAGGCTCGAAGATGAGCCTTTTGTCCGCGCTTTACGAAAGCTCAGGCGAGATTACGCCGATAAATCCATCAATACTGCAACCCTGATGCAGATTTTCGAGTCCGAGCTGCCGGAGTCCGACTGGTACGAAGGGCACAAATCGCTCGACTGGTTCTACGAAGGATGGGTGAATGGAAAGGCAATTCCGCGCTACGCATTGCGCGATTTGAAATTCGTCGATAAAGGAAAAGCTACTCTGGTGAGCGGCACGATTGTGCAGGACGATGCTCCAGACACGCTGGTCACATCGGTTCCTCTTTATGCGTCCATCGCCGGGAGAAATATATTTCTGAAACGAATATTCGCAGATGGTAAAGAAAGCCAGTTCCACATCTCAGCACCGGCTGGAACACGCAGGCTTGTCGTTGATCCGGAAAAGACGCTGCTCAGCCGCGCCAAGTGAAACTTTTCGGAGCGGCCTTGACGGCAATTACCTGACGGTCCCGCGCAATTCAGCGGCCCTGTGACTTTGCATTTCCCGCGCTAAACGCTTTCCACCTTCGTAGTTCACTGCGCGTAAGATTTCCTTTGGCATTTCCGCCAACGAAACTACTCTCTGCAACACCCCACGCTCGGCACAGGCACGCGGCATGCCGTAGACGGTGCAGCTCGCTTCATCTTGACCGATGGTAATTCCGCCTGCTCTATGAATTGCAGTCATGCCTTGCAGCCCGTCGCAGCCCATGCCTGTCAGAATAATTCCGCACGAACGGCGTCCGTACACGGCAGCAACCGAGAGCATCATCAAATCGACAGATGGCTTGTGAAGAATGCCCTGGAAACCATCCGAGAGAGCAATAGTTGTGCTTGAATGCATGGACTGCTGCAGTGTAATTTGCCGTCCTGCAGGCGCAATGTAAACGGTACAGGGATCGAGAGTATCGCTGTGCTCAGCTTCACGCACTTCAATTTCCGAAATAAGGTCGAGCCGCTTGGCCAACGGACCGGTAAATCCAACCGGCATGTGCTGAACAATGATGATTGGCACCGGCAGATCGGGCGGGAGCTCCGGAATGATCTCCTGAAGTGCTCGCGGTCCACCGGTCGAAGTACCGATCGCCAGAATTTCAGGAACAGCCGCCGGCTGATTGTCAGCTTGCGGCGCGAGGGGGGGATGCCTCTGCCTGGGCCGGTTTGCTCTATAAGTCGCTGCGTGCCCCGCGGCTTCGATCTTTGAGATCAATTCATCCCGGAAGGGACCTGTATGGAGCAGACACCCCGCTTCAAATTTTGACAAGCAATCAAAAGCCCCCAGGCTCAACGCTTCGAGCGTAATATCTGCACCATGACGCGCGTGTGAGCTGAGTATGATCACCGGACGTGGCGAATCTTCCATGATCTTTTTCAGCACTTCAATCCCACTCAGCAATGGCATTTCAATGTCGAGAGTAACCACGTCCGGCTGCAATTCGCGCACTTTCTCGATCACCTCGACCCCGTTTTGCGCCATCCCGCACACCTGGAGGGAAGGAGCGGACTGCAGAATCTCACGCAAAATTTCGCGGATAAAGAAGCTATCGTCGGCGATAAGGACACGGATCGGCGATGCATTAAGGGAGGAAAGATTCATCAGTGATTTCTATAAATTCGTGATACCAGAAAACGCACTTCATCAAGCAATGACTGCATTTCGGCTGTAAGCCGAACAAGATCAAATGGGCGGAGCGCCGCATATCGCGATGCCAGTTGGGCGAATGCCGGCTCTTCGGCCAGGTTCGATCGTTCTTCGAGGTATCCATAACCAAGGCCGCCAAAGCGGCACAGCAGATCACTGATGCACACGATGCTGGGAAGGCTGTAATCGCCATGAACATTCGACGGTGCATGGTGGCCGGCGATGACCTGCGTCAACTCAGGTGGCAGGTTCCATGTGCGAGCAATGATTTTCCCGCTATCACAGTGAGTGATTCCGAGCACGTGGTCTTCGGCTTCGTGCAACGGTATGCGATTATTTCTGGCTTCTTCGTAGCTGCGACGAAATTCGTGCGGAGCCACCCAGAGGACCGCGATGATTCCAATGTCGTGGAGAAGTCCGGCCGCATAGGCCTTCGCCGGTTCAGGAAATCCGATTCTGATTGCGACCTCGCGGGCGACCATGGCGCAGGCCAGCGAATGCGCCCAGAATACGGATGGATTTACGCCGAGAGAAATTGCCGGCATAAGCTTGAGTAAGGAACAAGAAACTGCGATCTGCTGAACGCGATCAAGCCCTAGCGCGACCACTGCCGATTGAACAGTTTCGACTTCACGACGCATTCCGAACAAAGGTGAATTGGCCATCTGCAGGCAGCGGCCGGCAAGGGATTTGTCTTGGCCAATAAGGCTCACGACTTGATGGATGTCCACCTGCTCCACCGGCTTTTCCATGCACTTCAGCAAGGGAATGAGCGCGGCAGGGACTGTCGGCAGGTCTCGAGTGGACTCCAGTTTTTCCAAAATAAGGTTGGCGGTAGCGGCTGGCATGGCCTGTTTAGAGTGATCGGCCACACGCGGGAAGGACTTTATACCTGCTAGCGGAAATTCCTAGCCCGAGTGGACTAAGAAAACGGTCGGACAAGAAGTCCGACCTACATGAAACTGAGTATTACGCGGGCAGCAGCATTCCTTTTTCGAGATGCCGCGTTATGTGGGCGTAGGAAGCGGCATGGGGATCGTGCGTAACCATCACCACAGTTTTATTGAAGCTCTCGTTGAGGCGCTTAAGAATTTCGAGTACTTCTGTGGCTGATTGGCTGTCGAGATCGCCCGTAGGCTCGTCGGCGAGGATTAAGGTTGGGTCACTGACGATGGCACGAGCGATGGCCACGCGCTGCTCCTGTCCGCCGGAGAGTTGCTTTGGCAAATGATGAACGCGCTCTTCAAGGCCGACCAGCTTGAGCGCGGTCATGACGTGGTCGCGGCGCTGCTTGGCATTGAGCTTAGTCAGCAATAACGGCAATTCGACGTTTTCGAAGGCAGTGAGCACAGGGATCAAATTGAATGTTTGGAATACGTAGCCAATGTGCTCATTTCGCCACTTCGCCGATTGCGAATCGTTAAACGTAAAAATATTCTGCCCCAGCACGAGCAATTCGCCCCCGGTAGGCCGGTCGATGGCAGCAATCATGTTCAACAGCGTAGTTTTGCCGGAACCTGACGGCCCCATCAAAGCGAGGAAATCGCCTTGCCCAATTTCAATCGAAACGTTATCGAGCGCCTTCACCTGAAACGCATCGCGCTTGAAGATCTTGCTGACATTCCGGGCCTGTACAACCTGCGTCTTAGTAGCGACATTAGCAATCGTAGCGGTGCTCATGATTGTCCCTTAATCTTGATTTTGTCCCCGTCTCTCAAATTCTCTGGCGCAGTAGTGATGATGGCTTCCCCGCCATTCAATCCACTTACCAATGCCCCGGCGTTGCGCTGCGAAATGACTTTCACGTCACGACGCATAGCTTTGTCGTTGAACGCGATCAGTACATATTTCTGGCCATTGTCGTCGCGCAGGCCAGCACTCGGCACATAAGCGCCCTGAGCCTGCGTTGGCGTGTTCCTGTTCTCGTCGGCCATAAACCGGACCGTCGTGTTCATGTCGGGCCGCAGATGCGAGTCCGGATTCAGAATTTGTACCTTCACTTCGATGGTCGCTTTTTGCCGATTTGCTTCGGGTGACACTTCAGCGATCACGCCATTCCAATGCAAATCAGGAAATGCATCCACACTAACAATCGCCTTTTGGTGCGGCGTGAGCTTGGCAAAATCATCCTGGGCGATGTCGAGGTCCGCTTGAATATCGTTTAGGTCCGCCAACGAAACAACCGAGCCCTGCGGCCCACCTTCTGCCGAGCTTGCGAATTGGGCGGTAATCAATTCGCCCTTTTCAGCCGTGCGATCAAGGATGGTGCCGCTTACTGGGGCCCGAATGACCGTCGCATCCAGCAGCGATTTTGCGTAGTCTTCCTGCCCTTCAGCTTGCTCCAGAGCGCCTTTCGCGCGCTCAATCTCTTCAGTCCGCGGGCCGAGCTTTGAGAGCTGGAATGATTGGTTGAGCGAATTCGCGCGCTGCTGGTCGGAGTCATACTTCGCTATGGCATCGTCCAGAGCCTGCCTGGAGACGACTCCTTGGCTGAATAGCTGACGCGTGCGATCAAGCGTCACCTTATCATCTGAAAGAGCCGCACGGGCTTCATCAAGATTGTGCCGGGCTTGCGCAACCTCCTCAGGGCGGGAGCCGTGCTGCAGTTCTTGCAGATAGGCGCGAGCGCTATCAGCCGCACCTTTCGCCTGCAGGTACTGCGCGCGAAACTCATCGTCCTCTAGCCTTACGAGAACTTGGCCCTCTTTAACCTTGTCGCCTTTTTCCACCCCAATCCACTTCACGCGGCCCGTGACTTTCGAATTCACATTGATTTTGTGGTGAGCAACAATGTAGCCGGTCGCGGTGAGAATCACGTTACCCGCGACATTGTTGCCGCCCTCCGCCGCGGCGCGCACAACTTCCACTTCCGCTGTCGACCCGACGAATAGCCGATATGCTAGTGCGCCAATTCCCAGCAACACAATCAAACCTATGCCAGCGAGAATGTAGGTTTTGGCCCAAAGCGAACCGGCTCCATCCTCAATGGGCGCCGAGCGGTCGATTCGCAAGCCTTCAAGATCTTTGTGTTTGGTATCAAGTGCCATTTCGTTCTTAATCTCTCAATGCGGAAAGAATCTCACGCCTCGCCGCACCCCACGCCGGAGCGACACCGCCGATGAACCCCATGACGAGCGCAAATACCACGGCCGTAATTACAACTGAAAAAGTAATCTGCATCGTGAATACCACTTCGCTGAACGTGACTTGATTCGATGTCGACGTGCTCATGCCATTGAATGGCAACATCAGAATGATGCCAATCGCAGCCCCGACCAGCGCCAGCAACACGGATTCGAACAGGAACGAAGTCACAATGCTACCTCGCCTGAAACCCATCACGCGTAGCGTTGCAATTTCGCGCGAGCGATAGGCGACAGCGGCATACATTGTGTTGGCCGCGGCAAAAATGGAACCGATTGCCATGGTGAAAGCGACAATGTAGCCCATCAGACGGATAGCTCCACCGTTGCTCGTCTGCTTGTCGTAGTATTCGGTTTCGAGCATCCCATCCAGTTGCAACTGCTGATCGTCCGAAACCCGATGCTTTAGCGCGTCCGCTGCTACAGCATCGGTGGCGCGCAGATACGCGCTCCCAAGCGCATCCTGCCGATTAAATTGGTTCGCCACCTGATTCAAATCCGACCATATTTCAGAGTCGTAAGCCGAACCGCCGCCATCGAAAATGCCAACAACTTTCCAGGGTCCTTTACCGAAGTCAATGTTGTCGCCGACGTTGGTATTGGCATAGCGTCCGTGTATGGTTTTGCTGACTACAACCTCGCGCTGCCCTGGAGCAAACCATCTACCCTCGAGCAGCTTGACGTGATTGCGGCGGAGTTCAAGGCCATCCTGCTCCATTCCGCGCAGAATGACGTTAATGTCCGCTCCATTCCTCGGCAGCGCAACGATTACCACCCACTCGCCCGAAACCATCGGTTGCCCGTGACTGTCCGTCGCGATTCCCGGAAGTTGTTTCAGAATCGGCAGCTTGTCTTTGGTGAAGCCCCCAGTGAGTTCCGATGTCGATCCTTTTCGCATGACCAGCACATTCAACGGATCGCCGCTTGAGACAAAAGCCTTCCTCATTCCTGCCAAGAGCATCATCAGGAAGACGGTGGTTGTGACCGTGAGCGCGATTCCGAGCGCCGTCATCAGCGTCAGGCGCTTGCGGAGAATCATGTTGCGGATGTTGTAGCTGATCGGTATCGCCATAATTCCTCTACCCGATATGCCTCAAGCCTTCTACAATCCCCGTCCGTGATGCGCCGTAGGCCGGAATTGCCGCACTAAGAAATCCAGCCACGAGGGCAACTCCCCATGAGAGCGGAGCGGTGAATTTCCACTCGTGTAACGCAATCACAAATAACTGGGCACCCTGCGGCGAATGGGTGCCGAACGAAAGAAATAGCAGTGCAATCAGCGTCCCTATCACGCCGCCAATAAAGGCGATTGCCAAGGCCTCCCCGATAAACAGGCTAAGAATTGTTTTCTGCCGGAATCCGAGTGTCTTCAGAACCGCGACCTCGCGAGTACGCTCACGAATCGACATCGCCATGGTGTTTCCGGTGACGAGCAGAATCGTGAATACAGCCGCCGACGAAATTATGAGGATAAAAGCCTTTATGTTCCCCAGAGTCGCAAGGAAACTCAGGCCAAAAGCCTTCTCGGTCTCAGTTCTCGTAGGTTCCGTCGCATTTGCAAAAGTTGCGTCCACGGCATGCGCGACTCGATCGACATCGTTCGGCGAATCAACCATGATCGTGAAAAAGCCTGCTGTTCCCTTTGCCCACGAGACGCCTTCCTCAACATATTTCTCATTGAAATAAAGTGAGTTGTTTGGCAGCTGGGCAGTGAAAATTCCTCGCAGAGTCAGCTCGAGCGTGATCGGATAAATATCGCCTTTCAAGACAATGCGGTCGCCCACCTTCCAGCCGTACTTTTTCGCCAATTCCTTATCCGCCACACAGCCGGCACGGTCCTTCTTCCATGCCTCCAACTGGTCGGGAGGGATGGACAGCTCTGGATAGACATCGAAGAACTGGTCTGGGTCCGTGCCGAAGCGCGCAAAAAAATTTTCCGGTTTCTGGTCCTTGTAAATGCCGCCGAACCAGTTCATGGGGATGACTTTGAGCACACCAGGAATATGCTCAATTTTCTCGCGATAGTAACCCGGGATCACGTTCGCGAGTGAAACCTTATGACGCGTGATCAGGCGCTGATTGGACTGAGCGCTGCGCAGGTCGTCGCCATAGAAGGCCCGCCAGATCGACATCAGGAAGGAAAGCAGCAAAAGAGGAAACGCAATGCTTAGCACCGTCAGGATGCTGCGCCGCCTATTGCGAAACGCATTCTTGCGCACATAGCGCGATAAGGTCATTCTTTAACTCCGGGAGAATCACGCTGGGCTGAAATGAGAGCCTGGAAGCAGTTATTCCAGCATAGCCGATCAAGGCACCAATCAACAACCATGTCTAAAATCACTTACCAAGCTTGAAATCGCCAGTGCAGATCGTCAGAAACATCGTCTGACATTTGTCATTAGACACGTCGTGCGTCGCGCGTCGTTCGTCGTTGACCAAATCAAGAACAACCTGTGAAATGATTTCGGCTTCGGGAAGCTCCACCCATGCAGTAGTCGTCCCCCACACTTCAGTACGTGACCAAAAGGAACATAGTTTCCTGGACTGCGTCTACATCTGGCCTTTGTCAATCTTCCGCGACAGCAACGGTCAAATATCCCGCTAAGCAACGTGGCGTTAAGTACTTCGGTAACTCCAATCAATCGGCAATAAAAATTATGATTTCTGTACTCCCCACGCGCATTTCTCTCATTGGAGTTGAGCTAGGCGATGCCGAACAAGATCGGGCGTTTCGAGATCATCAGCCAAGTGGCGCAATCGCCATTTGCCACGGTTTACAAAGCAACCGACCCTGAAAGCCAGCAGACTGTGGCGCTGAAAGTCGTCACGTTAAGCAACGTGCTCGACCGCGACTCGCTGGTAAAAGCTGTTTTTGAAGAGGCAGACCGCTCGAAGCCGCTGAACAGCCCGAACATCGCGCAGCTATACGGGGTGGGCGACGAGGAGGGCCAACTGCTTGCCGGCGCTGAATACATTCAGGGAAATCCTATTGCTACCACTCTGGCGCGCGGCGACGGCTTCTCCATTTGGGACATTCAGGATATTGCCCGCCAGGTCTGCCATGCTCTCGACCACGCGCAGGCACACAAGGTGCTCCATCAGTCGCTCGAGCCGGCAAAGATCATGGTGCAGTGGGACGGAGTGGTAAAAGTCCTCGGCTTCGGAATTTCTTCCATGAATGGGCAGGCAGGAAGTTCCGCGGCTGTGCCCGAAGTATTCCATTACGTTTCCCCGGAGCAAATGCGGGGTGAAGCCTGCGATCACCGTTCGGCGATCTTCAGCTTGGGGGCCATTCTCTATGAAATGGCAACCGACCAGAAGGCGTTTGCCGGAGAAACGGCGGATCAGGTACGGGCTGCGATTTTGGAATCCAAACCCGCCCCACCGAAGACTTTGAAGGCAAAAGTCGGAGCAGAGCTGAACGACCTGATCATGAAGGCGCTAGCGAAATCTCCAGATCAGCGGTATCAATCCGGACAAGAGCTAATACACGATCTTGAGCAGTGCAATGCAGCGCCTAAGAAAGCTACAGCTACAACAGTTCCGCCACAAAAGCCTAAAACTCAGGCCGCCGCAGCCGGAGTAGGAGCTCCGAAATCTGCCCAAGCGGCTAAAACGAATCCGTTCACTCAGACTCCTTCTGGCTCAGATGCGCCAAGCGTGCCTGCGCCCGTCGCATCAGCCGCAACCGCTACGCCAACGGAAGCGCCCAAACCAAGCTTCGCGGTCGATCCCATGATGGCCGACAATGACGAGGGCACGCCGGCCGCAGCTGCGCGAAAGAGCTTTTCCGAGCTGGAAGAGCTGCCTCCGCTCAAAGAAATTTTTGTTCCTTCTATATCACCTTCGGAGCCTGCGGCAGAAGAACCGGCACCGGTTGAACCGCCGCCTCTCGCCAAGAAGACCAAAGCGGCGGAAGAGAAGCCCAAGGTTCAAGTCCGTGCGGCCGCGAAGAAGGCCGCCACAGAAATTCGCAACACGCCAAAACAGCTTTACGGTTATGCCATTGGCGGAGCGGTGCTGCTGATTGTGGTGATTATCGCAGCGATGACGATCTACAATTTTTTCCAGGACCACGATAGTGGTGCTGGCGTTTCAGCTCCTCCAGTTCAAACGCCGAAGAAGCACGCGCCGAAACCTGTTCCGCCGCCCGCCGCGGCTGCTGCTCCTACACCTTTAACGGAGCAGGCTGCCATTCAACCGCCCTCGCCACCCGAACAAAGCCCGACTCTTACAGTCACTGAAGAACCGGCAAAGCCGACGCGCGGGTCAAGACACAGCCGGACGCGACTCGAAGGACCGCCTCTTCTGGCCAAATTGACGGTAGCTTCTAGCCCGGCAGGTGCGCAGATCAGCTTTGACGGTAGCCCGTTATGCCAGAGCCCGTGTACGCTGACGGACATCGCCGCCGGACAGCACGTTCTCCTTGCCAGCAAATCGGGATATGGTTCCGAATCGCGCACTGTTGTTTTGAGGCCCGGCTCTAGTTCCTCAATCACCATCGCACTGAGCTCGCTGTCGGCCATGCTTTCGGTCAGCAGCTCGCCTGCGGGTGGGGTAATCGTGATTGATGGGCACGATACGGGAAAACTCACACCCAGCCAGTTCATCGTGAACAAGCCTGGCAGCCATACGGTGGTTGTGCGGCGGAATGGATATCTCGAAGCGAGCAGCGCTTTTAATGCTCAAGTTGGACAAACGACGACAGTCAATCTCACGCTCACGCAGCTCGGCGAAACAGACGATATTCGCAGCGCTGGCGGGAAATTCAAAAAGCTTCTGAATCGCGGCGAATCAGCCAGCATGGGCGTCGTCAGCATCAAGACTCAGCCCAAGGGCGCGCAGATCATGGTCAACAACCGCGTCCTCGACAAGACCTCGCCGTTTGATTTCTACCTCAATCCCGGAGCGTATGTCATCGATATCACCATGTCCGGCTATCGGAGCGTACATAAAGTGGTCAACGTGGCAGAAGGCGAGAAGGTGGCGATAGAAGAGACCCTGCTGCCGCAATAAAGGTCAGGTACGATTTATCGCTTTAGGAATATTATGCGGCGGAGACCAGCAATCATATTTGTGAGCCTACTCCTTTGTGCAAAATACTCACCTGTTGAAGCGCAGAGCTCAAAAGTTGATCCCCACCGACCGGCGTGCACTACGTCCGAATGTCATAAGGCAAAGTCGTACGTACAGCAGCACTACTGCGGGGCTCCCGAAGGGAACGGTCCAGATGATAGCTGCGACATTGTCATTCCCAAAAGCCACCCTAATTTGAGAATTGTTGCGCAGTTCGCCTGCAACTGGATTGATGGCGCAGAGAAGTGCGGTCAATCCGGACAGCCATCTCCCGAACTATCGAACACGCTGACGAATAAATTGGAAGCGATCGGCCTGCCGCCCAAAGTCAGAGGGCAAATCTATTTTACGGTCTGGCAGCCGATAGGTGTCGATTGGTCTTTGGTGGAAGCATATTACGACTATATCGACAGTAACGAGAGTGAAGAGCTATGCCAAATACTTGGCACCTTCGACGAAAAGCTCCACTTAGACATCCTGAAAAAAGTCCCGTTCCAAGAAGTCGATGCGGAGAAAAATAATCTTACAACGTGGTCTGCACTGGATTTGGCGGATGTGAATGGAGACGGGCATCTCGAATTGGTCCTGCAGGGGGACGCATACGAAGATCACTGGATCGAGGTTGACGCAATAAATGGTGGGTCTTTCAAGAGAATTTTTTCGGGGCTGGGCTATTATTTGTAGCTGTCGGCTCAGCCCCTCCCGTCCAGCGCTCGTTTGACCATATTCCGCTCATCACGCTAAACTAATTCAGTTTGCCTGTATTTGTGGCCCTGCTCTTCCCGCCTCATTGCAAGATTGCGTGTTAGGGACCTCGGTTTAGGGCCGTCCGCTAAAGTTCGCAGGGCCGGAGCGGAACAGCAAGCACATAAAATTAGAGTTGCTCTCATAGTCGCAGGATGAGTTTGTCTCCCGACCGCATACAGGGCAACGGAAGGATCAGATATGTACGCGGTGATTCGCGCTGGCGGTAAGCAATACAGGGTTGCGCCGGGAGATGTTCTGCGGCTGGAGACGCAGACCGGCAGTGGCAACGGCAAAGTTGAATTTAACGACGTGCTTGCGGTTTCGTCCAGCGAAGGACAGATCGCGCGTCCTGACTCGAAGGCGCTCGTAACCGGCGAAGTGCTCGGCGAGGGCCGCGCGAAGAAAGTTCTCGTCTTCCATTACAAGAAGAAAAAGCAATACAAAAAGATCGCCGGACATCGGCAACCGTTCACCTCGGTACGAATTACCGACATCGCTTTCGATGGCCAGAAGTTCACTGCTCCCGAACTGCCGAAGAAAGAAGCGAAGCCTAAGAAGGCTGCTGCGCCGAAGGCCGAAGCTGCTGCCGAAACCAAAGCGGCCAAACCGGCTGCGAAGAAGAAATCCGCTGCTCCGAAAAGGAGTGCAGCCAAGAAGGGTTCGTCGAAGAAGAAGTAAGTTTTCGCCACATCTACCAATTTAATGTCATTCCGAACCGCTTCAGCGGTGAGGAATCTGCAGTTTGTTTTTGATTTACCAACGGCTGACGGCTGAAAGCTGACGGCCAAAAAGGTAGGAGCTTTTTTATGGCCCACAAAAAGGGACTAGGCAGTTCACGAAACGGCCGCGATTCAAACGCGCAGCGACTGGGATTCAAAGCATTCGGTGGCCAGGTTGTGCCTGGCGGAACGATCATCGTTCGCCAACGCGGGACTCGGGTGAAACCTGGGCTGAATGTCGGCCGTGGCAAAGACGATACCTTGTTTGCCAAGATCAGTGGCAAGATCGTGTTCAAAGATCGCGGCTCGATGGGTAAGTTCGTGGCGATCGAACCGGTGGAAGCGAAATAGCAAGAAAGCACTCAGCTTCAGCGAAACCACATGCTCCGGCCCATCACCGGGGCATTTTTATGTTTGAATTGGGTTTGGCCAATACCAACGACGAACGACTAACGACCAGCGACTATGTTTATTGATGAAGCCACAATTCGCGTCAAAGCGGGCGACGGAGGCAATGGTTGCGTTGCCTTCCGGCGGGAAAAGTTTGTCCCGCGCGGGGGGCCTTCGGGGGGCGACGGCGGCAAAGGCGGCGACGTGATTATGGAATCGAGCGAGCGCCACAACACGCTCGTGCATTTTCGGTTCAATCCCGAATACAAGGCCGAACGCGGTCGTCATGGCGAAGGCTCGAACAAGACCGGACGCGAAGGTGAAGATATCACCCTCAAAGTTCCTGTCGGAACGATTCTTTACGACGCCGACTCGGGCGAGAAGGTACACGACTTTTCTGCTCCCGATGATCGCATTGTGATTGCCCGCGGAGGTCGAGGCGGTCGCGGCAATTCGCAATTCAAAACGTCAACCCACCAGGCGCCACGCGAGCACGAAGATGGCCGTCCAGGCGAAGAACGCACGCTAAGGTTGGAGTTGAAACTGCTCGGGGATGTTGGACTGGTCGGGTATCCGAATGTCGGAAAATCGACGCTGATCTCGCGAATTTCGGCAGCGCGGCCAAAAATCGCTGACTATCCATTTACGACTCTGCAACCTAATCTCGGCGTCGTCCTGGTCGGCGATCCGCCGCATGAAACCAGCTTCGTGGTCGCGGATATTCCCGGACTCATTGAAGGCGCACATGAAGGCGCAGGACTCGGCACTCAATTTTTACGTCACATCGAGCGCACGCGATTACTCGTGCATTTGGTCGATGTCTCGGACTCAAGCGGCCGACCTGATCCGGTGAAAGACTTCGAAGTGATCATGGGAGAGTTGAGCAGCTTCAACGCGGGGCTCGAAAAGAAGCCGATGATTGTTGCTGCTTCAAAGTACGACGTGGCGAATAAAACTAAATTGGCAACACTGAAACGCTATGCAAAATCGCATGCTTTGGAACTGTTTCCGATTTCGGCCGTAACCGGCGAAGGAATCGATAAACTGAAATACGCGATGGCGGAGAAAGTTGGGGAAATGAGGCGTACGCAGCTTGCCGAAGTGGGCGCGTAGCAGGATATCTTTGGTTTTGGCGAACGACGGACGGCGCACGACGCGCGACGGCTTATGAACATTGGCCTTTTCGGCGGCACCTTCGATCCGATTCACAAGGGCCATCTTGCGCTTGCTCACGCCGCGCTTGAACGCTGCAAACTGGGAAAGATTTATTTCGTGCCGACGAACATGCCGCCGCATAAGACCAGCCCACCTGCGGCTTCATACTTTCATCGTTTCGCCATGACTGTACTCGCAACCCATGATGAGAGGGCGTTTGTGCCGTCGCTGCTCGAAGCTCCTGGCGAGTTTGTTTTGCATGAAAAGAAAGCCGCGAAGGGGAGTGTGGCATCTGCGCCGAATTACAGCATCGACACAATTCGCAAACTGAAACGAGAACTGAAGAAGAGCGACCGTCTGTTCTTCCTGATCGGGATTGACGCATTCAAAGACATTGCGAAGTGGCGTGAAGCCGATGCGCTCTTTGCGGAATGTGAGTTCATCGTGGCCAGCCGCCCGGGATTCTCGCTCGCCGATGTTGCTGGGTCTATTCCTGAAAAACTGCGGCCGCGATCAGAAGTCACCAAGCCATTCTCGAAGCAACCGGCTACGGGTGACCTGGTCCTGCCCGGAGTTACATTGCATCTGCTTGACGATGTGAATCAAAATGTCTCGGCGACTGCGATTCGGCAGGCGGTCGCAACGAAAAAACCGATCAAGAAGTTTGTCCCTGAAAGTGTGGAAGAATACATAAAGAAGGAGGGCCTATACACTCGTTGACAGCCCAGCAGCGATCTGCCCCCCGAACAAAGAACGAATCAAAGAAGCAGCTCTCCGAAGCATTGGCTGCATGCCAGGACAAGAAAGCTGAGGAAATCACCCTGCTGCAAATGGATCCTTCCTCAGGCGCTTTCACCGACTATTTTCTGATTTGCAGCGGAACAAATCCTCGGCAAATTCAGGCGATTTCAGATGAAGTCGAACTGCGACTGAAGCGCAGCGGAGTTTATCCGAACAATATTGAAGGATATAAACAGGCGGAGTGGGTGCTGATCGACTACGTGGATTTCGTGGTCCACATTTTTTCTGAGTCGGCGCGCAGATACTACGATCTGGAGCGGCTTTGGAAATCAGCGAAGAAGCTGGAGCCAGCCGAGTTCGTCGCAAAACCTCGCCGCCGCCGCGCGTCGGCGAGTACTGGAGCTAAGAGGCGAGCGTAAAAGCTTTTCACCGCAGAGTTCGCGGAGGAACAAGCGGTTAAAATCTTTAACTCGTGAAGCTCACAATCGCATGGATCGGCAAGACAAAGAATCCGGCAATTCAGTCTCTCACCGATGAATACTTAAGACGCCTCAAGCAATACTGCGAAGCGGAAGGCATGCCACTCAAAGATGAGGCTTCGCTTTCGAGATCTTCCGGCCGCGATGGGCGGAGCACGCGGCGTCATCTCGTCCTGCTCGACCCGCGCGGGAAACACCTATCCTCCGAGGAATTGGCGGAGTTCCTGCGGACGCATCAAGAGCGCAACCCACAGCCAATCTTGTTCGCAATAGGCCCCGCAGATGGATTTTCTGAAAACGCCCGAAATCAGGCCGATTTCACCTTGTCTCTTGGAAAAATGACGATCGCACATGAACTGGCCCGGATAATTTTGCTTGAGCAACTATATCGGGCGTTCACTATCCTGAAGGGACATCCGTACCATCTAGGGCACTGATGCCGCGAACGTCGCCTTGCACTTCGGTGACGTTTCCGCACAGCGCAGCCGATCGTAAAGTGCTCTTCAGCAGCCCTTCCCTCTCAAGGAGACCCATGAAAGATCCTCTCGAGGTGCTTCGCCGCAAAGAGGCCGAATTGCAACGTCTCAAAGAGGAAGTCGAGGCGTTGCGCCTGGTTGGCAAACTGCTGAACGAAAAGAGGCACGTTGATCGCGAGCAGCCACGCGGGAAGGTGCTGCAGATGCCCGAAGTAAACCTGGCGTGATTCACATCAAATCTACCGTTCGTCCGCGGTGCTGTATGACCTAAATCAGCGGTAAAGACTGGCATAGGTCTATACCACCAGCAACCTTGGCCGCGAATATCTCTGAATCCATGGCGATGTTTTCTTTTTTACGCCTGATCTCCTAAACTCCAGTCAGTGGCATTCGCCGATCAATTAGGACTGACCTTCGCGGCGCCTGAGCGGAAAATCTGGGCCGTACGCGACTTAGTTGCGGCGGTACGCACTCGCATAGAGCGCGAGTACAGCGACATCTGGGTCGAAGGCGAAATCTCAAACTTTAAAGCGCACGATTCCGGGCACCTTTACTTCACTCTGAAGGATGAAAATTCGCAATTGCGGGCCGTCATGTTCCGCTCGCAGGCGCGTCTGCTCCGTTTCCGTCCTGAAAACGGAATGCACGTTGTGCTTCGCGGACGCGTAACGATTTTTGAAGGCCGCGGCGAGTTACAACTCTCAGCCGAATACCTGGAGCCCAAAGGCGCAGGGGCACTCCAAATTGCTTTCGAGCAGCTCAAAGCGAAGCTGGAATCTGAAGGGCTCTTCGATGCCGCGCGCAAAAAACCAATCCCCGCTCTGCCGCGACGCATTGGTATTGTGACGTCGCCCCAGGCGGCCGCGCTTCGCGACATTCTGAACATCTTGCGACGTCGACACCATACGGCAAATGTGCTGATCTATCCCGCCCAAGTACAAGGTGAGACCGCGGCCAGCGAAGTCAGTGCTGGAATTAAATATTTCAATCGGGCCAAGAGCGTTGACGTAATTATCGTGGCGCGAGGCGGAGGGTCCGCCGAGGACTTGGCTGCTTTCAGTACCGAATTTCTTGCGCGTGCAACGGCAGCATCTCAAATTCCGTTGATTTCGGCGGTCGGTCACGAAACAGACTTTACAATCATCGATTTCGTTGCGGACCTGCGAGCGCCGACTCCGTCGGCCGCGGCTGAACTGGTCATCCGTACGCGGCAGGAAATCGAGGAGCAAGCCGAGGCTCTCCGCCTAAGACTGACTCGGGCAATGCGATATCGCCTGCTGATGTCGAAGCAAACGCTCACCGAAGTTGCGCAGCACGGGGCATTTGCGCGCATGACGGACGGCATCAATCAGCGGCAGCAACGGCTCGATGACTTGTACTTTCGGCTTGAAAACGCCGAGCGCAGGCTCATCGAAAGACAACATCGACGTTGGCAGCAAGTCTCTGCGGCCATACGCCATTACGACGCTCGGCGAATGCTTGGCGGAATTCGCCGGGACCTCGCAGCTCAATCGGCGGCAATCGTTGCCGCAACAAAGGCTGCTTTATTACGCCATGTCTCGCGCGTCGATCAATTCGAGCGGCAGCTGCGAGCCTTATCCCCTCTCGCTGTGCTCGAACGAGGATACGCACTTGTTTTTGATTCGAGTGGTGCGCTGGTGAAAGATTCTTCGCAGGTGGGAACCGGCAGCGAAATTTCCGCCCGGCTGGCGCACGGATCATTGACCGCACGAGTTGAGAAGAAAAGTGGGTAGCGATTCGCGCTTCGTGATTCGTGGGCAGTGGCTCGTGGGATGACGGACGACTGGCCGCTAGAAACCCACTCTCTACTGCTTACCCCTTGCATTACAATTACTTGTGCGCCGTTGCCTGGAGCGCGCGTTGCGAGGAACACGCATTGATTCACGTAGCCGGATCCTGGCCCCATGTCACAATCGCGGTCATCGATATTCTGCTGGTGTCCACGATTATCTATGAGTTTCTGGCACTCATTCGTGGTACACGCGCTGCCCTGATCCTGATCGGCCTTTCGATCGTGGTTCTTGCGTTCTATGTGTCACGAATCGGCGAGCTGGTCACGCTGAATTGGCTCATCTCGCGCGCTCTGCCATACGGTGTGTTCGCCTTGATCGTGATCTTCGTTCCAGAAATTCGCCAGGCACTGGCACGGCTTGGCCGGCGAATGACTCTCACTCGATCGGCGACAGAAGTGGATACCTATGACGACATCGTCTTAGCAGCAAATCTGTTTTCGCAGAACCAAACCGGCGCCCTCATTGTGATTCAGCGCGAGATCGGATTGCGGACTTATATCGAAAGCGGAGTTGCTCTGGACGCGCAAATCTCGTACGACCTGCTGGCCACGCTATTTCGTCCCAGCGCTCCGCTTCATGACGGCGCAGTAATTGTGCAGGGGGATCGCGTCGCTGCTGCTGCCTGCTTCCTGCCGCTTTCAATGAACCCCGTGCTCTCGACTCAGCTGGGTACGCGGCATCGCGCCGCGATTGGAATCACCGAAGAAACCGATGCCATTTCAATTGTTGTTTCGGAAGAGACCGGTAGCATCAGCCTTGCCGTGGCCGGCAAGATCGAGCGCGATTTGACGGTTGAGCAATTGCGTGAACGGATGAGCAGCTTGCTCCGGCGCTATGTTCCGCCAACTCCGCTGCCAACTGCGATTACGGACGCGGCTGGAATACTGGAGGAGCCCGAAAACGCAGTTCCGCTGCGAGACATACAAAAAAGCGGAGGCGAACGATGAATACAGGAGACTTCTTCCGCCGCTATGTATTTCACAATATAGGGCTGAAGATTACGTCCTTGCTGCTTGCGACCGGATTGTGGCTGGCAGTTTCAAGCGAGCCTCCCTCCGAAATTGCCGTAAACGTCGGGATTGTCTTCCGTAATATGCCCGACGATCTTGAAATCAGTTCAGAAAGCATTCCCTCAGCACAAATTCGCGTTCGTGGGCCAGAACAGGTGATCCGTCGCTTGCAGCCTGGCGATGTGCATCTGGAAATTGATTTGACCGGCATGAAGCCGGGTGAGCGGACGTTTGACTTGACTGCCAATCAAATCACCTTGCCCGATAAACTGCAGCCGGTAGAGATTGTGCCAAGTCAGATCCATTTGGTCTTTGACCGAAGAATCACCAAATCGGTCCCGGTTCGACCGCGCGTTATTGGAACGTTTCCTGCTGGATACTCCATAGCCAGCGTGCAGTCGAATCCTGATAACGTTGAAATTGTGGGACCTATGAAATCTATTAACGCCGTCGATTCAGCAATCACCGATCCCATCGACGTCTCTGGACTCATGGACCGTACGACGGTGTCGCGGCATGCCTATGTTTCGGACCCGCTTATTCAAGTCACGGAGCAAACTCCGGTGCGGATCACGATTACGATGGAGAGAGCGTCAGCGGAACCCGGGCATAATCATTGATCATGATCACAACCAGGCAGCTTTTCGGAACCGACGGAATTCGGGGCATTGCGGGTGAATTTCCGCTTACAACTGAAAGCACGTTCCTCATTGGACGCGCGCTAGGACACAGTCTGGCGAAAACAAACCCGACACCGCGGGTCGTAATCGGTCAAGATACACGCGAGTCGAGCGGCTGGATTGCAGATCGCGTGGCGCTCGGGCTTATGTCGGCCAATGTGGAGGTGCGCAGCGCAGGCGTGATAACAACCCCGGGAATCGCGTATCTTGCCCGCTCGCAGAAGTTCCATGCGGGCGTGGTAATCTCCGCATCGCACAATCCGTGGACTGATAACGGGATCAAAGTATTTTCGGGTGACGGATTCAAACTACCGGACGCGCGCGAGCTCGCGATCGAGGAGGAAATATTTGCGTGCTTGAGGTCGCCTGATTCGCATCCTGAGCCTTCGCTTAAACCTTCGCCTACGTTGCCAGGCGAGCATTCGCTTCGGCGCGCATATATTGACTGGCTTGCAAAAAATATTTCGACAGATCTGAGTGGCCTTCGCGTTCTTATCGACTGCGCGAACGGGGCTGCCGCTGCTGAAGCTCCCGAGTTGTTTCGGGCGCTCAGAATTCAAGCGGACATCATTTACTCGGCTCCCAACGGCAAAAACATCAACGAAGGCTGTGGGGCGCTACATCCCGAAACGACAGCGAGAAAAATCGCGGGGTCCAAAGGTAGGTTCGATCTCGGAGTGACGTTTGATGGCGACGCCGACCGGGCGCTGTTCAGCGATGGCTTCGGGCGTGTGGTGAACGGCGACGGGATTCTGTTGCTGGCCGCCCGCGATATGAAGTCACGCGACCTGCTTCGGGCAGACACTGTGGTGGCGACGACGATGTCCAATATGGGACTTGAAATCGCACTGCGCGATTCCGGTATCCGTATGTCGCGGGCGAATGTGGGCGATAAATATGTGCTCGAAGAAATGATAAAGACCGGAGCAACTCTTGGCGGTGAACAATCAGGCCACATAATCTTCCGCGATGGTGAAGCGACCACCGGCGATGGCCTGCTTACGGCGTTACGCGTAATGGATGTTATCGCTCGTACGGGCCGCTCCCTCGCGGAGCTGACCGAGGACCTGAAGGTGTTCCCTCAACGAATTCAAAATATCCGAGTGCGCGAGAAGATTCCGTTCGACCAAGTTCCCGAAATTCGCGGAGCAATTAAATCCGCAGAGCGCGAGCTTAACGGCAATGGGCGGGTCGTTGTGCGCTATTCGGGAACAGAACTGCTGGCTCGAGTAATGGTGGAAGCGGAATCAGAAGAAAAGATGAATGCTTTGACGGATGGTATTGCCGGAAAAATTAAGGCGGCCCTTGGGTCGTAGTTCTCTTACTGCCCAAGCCTCGCAAAGCTCAGTTCAAATCCCGCCAATTTTTTCCCACCCCAATTTCAACCAGCAATGGAACAGAAAGCTCCGGATGAACATTCTCCATCTGCTCACGAACTAAGCTACGCATCAGGTCGATTTCGTCTTCCGGCACTTCGAACACCAACTCGTCATGGACTTGAAGCGTCATCTTCGATTTCATGCTCTGTTCGCGGATAACGCTGTCGATTCGAATCATAGCCAACTTGATTAGATCGGCTGCGGTGCCCTGCAACGGCGTGTTCACTGCGGTACGTTCGGCGAATCCTCGAAGGTTGTAGTTCTTGCTGTTGATGTCGGGAATCGGCCGAACACGTCCAAACAACGTTTTAACCCGCCCATCTCGTCGAGTCTCATCCAAAGTGCGGTCGATGAATGCGCTCACGCCGTGATACTGGTCGAAGTATGCGTCAATATATTTCTTGGCTTCTGAAGTTTCGATTCCAAGATTCTGGGACAGGCCGAACGGCGAAAGGCCATAAACAATTCCGAAGTTCACGACCTTGGCTTGCCGTCGATGATCGGCCGTAACCATCAGCGGAGGCACTCCGAACACCTGGGATGCAGTCAGAGTATGAATATCATCGCCGCGGCGGAAGGCCTCGACCAGCAACGTGTCCTTGGAATAGTGCGCTAGAAGGCGCAGTTCGATCTGCGAATAATCTGCGGCAAGGAGCAAGCATCCGGGCGCGGCTGTAAATGCCGCGCGAATTTCGCGACCTAGCTCCGTGCGAATAGGAATATTTTGCAAGTTCGGATTCGCGGAAGAAAGGCGGCCCGTCGCAGTTCCAGTCTGATCAAAAGTCGTATGCAGGCGGCCAGTGCCGGAATTCAGCAGAGCAGGAAGCGCGTCTACATATGTGGACTTCAACTTGGCAAGTTGACGATACTCGAGGACCAATTTCGGCGCCTTGTGGTTCGAAGCGAGTTCTTCCAGAACATCGACCGCGGTTGAGATCGTCTTGCCCTTGCCGTATTTCACCGGCTTTGGCAGATTCAGTTTGTTGAACAGCACCTCCCCGAGCTGCTTCGGCGAATTGATGTTGAACTCGGAGCCGCAACAGTCGTAAATTTCGCGAGCTTTGGCGTCAATTTCGACCTCGAGCCGCTCCGACATTTGGTCGAGCGCGACGCGGTCAATGGCGACTCCGGCCTGCTCCATGCGGGTAAGAACAGGCACGAGCGGCAGATCAATTTCCTCATAAAGCTTCAGAAGATTCCCATCTTCAACTTCTTTGCGAAGAGTGGCCGCCAACCGGCCAGTCATGTCAGCAGCCTCGGCGAGGGAACCTTCTAAATTCAGATTGAAACGGCGCAGCGCAACCTCCGCCAATGCGTGCGACGAGTAAGTGGGATCGACGAGATATGAGTACAGCCGAGTATCGTGTTCCACTCCGGCGAGCACGCTTTCTCCCAGCACATGCGCGGCCGTCTTCCAGTCGTGGATCGCTTTCGGGACAGCTGAATCGCCGAGTGTCGCTCTTAGTTCGATCTCCGCAGGCGAACCGGCGGAAACGCTCAGCGCTGAACCCTGGTCAATAGAAACCGCGATTTGAGTGGTGCGAGTACCTGCGGAAACAACTTCAGTTAAGGCAAGCGGCAAACGGCCTTCTTCGGATTGCTCTGCTTCTTCTTCGTTGTCCGCCAACTGAAGGGCGGAGTCGATGGCAATTGCGATCGGAACATCAGGCCTTCGCGAACCGAGAAGCGATTGCACATCGGCAACAGAATCAGTCTCCCGGTAGTTCCCTGGTTGCGCTTCAACAACCGGCAACAATTCTTTCAACAGTGAAGTAAATTCGAGTTCGGTGAACAAGGTGCGGAGAGTTTCAATGTCGGGTTCACCGGCATGCATCTGCTCAATGTTGAGCTCGATGCTCACATTGCAATCGATTGTGACGAGCTTTTTGCTGAGGAGAATTTGATCGCGATTGTTCTGCAGTGATTCGCGGTAGGTTTTCCTCTCTACTTCAGCAGCGCGGTCGAGCGCAGCTTCCAGGCTGCCAAATCGGCGGATAATTTCAACAGATCCTTTATCGCCGATGCCTGGCGCCCCGGGAATGTTATCGATCGAATCTCCACGCAGCGCCATAACATCGATTACTCGCTCTGGCGGTACGCCCAGAATTTCTTCAACCTTGGCGGCATCGCATATAAGGTTGTCCTTTGGAGGGTTCAAAACCAGCACGCGATCATTCACCAACTGAAGCATGTCCTTGTCGCTCGATACAACATAGACGTTTCGGCCGTGCGCAACTGCCTTTGTCGCGAGAGTGCCAATCACGTCGTCGGCTTCAAATCCTGGAACTTCGAGAATGGGGATACGGTAGGCCTCGAGCGCGCGCCGGATATACGGGATTTGTTGTGCTAGGTCGCCGGGCATCTCTGTACGATTGGCCTTGTAATCTTTGAACTGTTGATCTCGAAACGTGGGCGCCGCGACATCGAAAACCGCAGCCAGATATTGGGGAGAGAAATCGTCGCGGAGTTTGCGCAGCATATTCACGAAAACATAGATCGCTGCCGTCGGAAGCCCTTTTCGCGTGGACATTCCGCGCTGCCGCGCCATGGCGTGGTAAGCGCGAAAGATGAATGACATTGCATCGATCAAAAAGATGCGCTCGTGGTCGTCAACTGGACGTGGAACCACCTTCGGCTTCGGCTCCGAAACGGGCGCGGATTCAGCAATTGCCCTTATCTGTCTCTTCGCAGGCAAGCATTAAGTCTAACAAGGAGTACAGCTCATTTCAGGCGCTAGCTTTGGAAAGAATTACCCTAATGCAGAGTATTTGGTGCTATTCAATAAACATGCAATCTCCGTAGGAATAGAATCGGTATCTCTGTTGCACCGCCCATTGATAAGCCGTGAGCACACGTTCTTTGCCGCCAAACGCGGATACCAGCATTAGTAGACTCGATCGCGGCAGATGAAAATTTGTCAGCATCGCGCTGACTACACGAAACTGAAATCCGGGATAAATGAACAAGTCGGCTTCACCTGTGCCCGCATGAACGCGTCCGGAATCACGCGCCGAGTACTCCAAAGTTCGGACGCTTGTTGTGCCTATCGCTATCACTCGACGCTTCTCATCTAAAGCGCGGTTTATCTTTTCGGCGGATTCGGCAGCGATGCTGTAATTTTCGGTGTGCAGCTTGTGTTCCTCCACCTTCTGCTCGCGAACGGGCTGGAAGGTGCCCAAACCAACATGCAGCGTAATTTCCGCCATGTCGATCCCGCGCTCTCGCATTTCGGAGAGAATCTCCGGAGTGAAGTGCAGGCCTGCCGTAGGCGCCGCCACCGATCCGCGTTCGCGCGCATACACGGTTTGATATCGATCGCGGTCGGCCGGCGAGTCGTCGCGGGAAATGTACGGTGGCAAGGGCACATGCCCCAACCGCTCCACGATTTCCAAGAAATTCGGGATTCTCGCGAAGCGGATTCGGCGCTCGCCGAAGGCTCCTCTGCCGATGATTTCAGCCGTGAGATCAGCATCCTCGCCGAAATAGAGTTTTTCACCAACTCCGATCTTGCGTCCCGGGCGTACCAGGCACTCCCATTCGTTCGGTTCTCCTGAAACTTGTTTTGTAAGTAGCACCTCCACTTTTCCGCGAAGGAAATCGCGACCCGCAGGATTTCGTGTGCTGATCGGTTGCGATCTCAGTCCACTGCGGCGTGCATAGAGCCGGGCGGGGAAAACCCGAGAGTTGTTGAACACGACCAAATCGCCGCGATTGAGCAGTTCGGGGAGGTCGCGAAAGCGCATCCCACGCACATCGCCGGAAAGCCGGTTGAGATGCAGCAGGCGGGATGCTGCGCGATCAGGAAGCGGCTCTTGCGCAATCAGATCTTCGGGAAGATGGTAATCAAACTCTGAAACCAGCACGCTCGAATTATAGAAAGGTATCCGCTTCTGGCTGCTACTACAGCGCGCCATTTACACTTTTCGACACAAATACCGATTGTTTCTACTTTGAACCTGCGCTAACATACGCGGGCTATCTCTTGATCGTGTCCAGCGAACATAAATCCCGAAAAGCTATCGTGGAGATTGGCGGAAGGTTGCACGAGCGCGGCTTTATTGCTGCATGTGACGGCAACGTGTCCGTGCGACTGAGCAGGAACTCGGTACTGGTCACTCCGACGGCGATGTCCAAAGGCATGATGAAGCCTTCGGACCTTGTAATTGTGGACATGACTGGACGCAAATTGAAGGGTCGCCGAGAAGTGACGAGCGAAATCGGGATGCACTTGCTGATTTATCGTATGCGTCCTGACGTGAACGCCGTAGTTCACGCCCATCCGCCTACGGCGACAGGATTCGCAGCGGCCGGAATGGCCCTCGATCAGCCGCTGGTGTGCGAAGTGATTATTGGTCTCGGCCAAATTCCACTGGCCCCATATGGAACTCCTGGGACTCCGGAATTGGCCGAAACTCTGGAGCCCCTGGTTCCTCAATATGATGCGGTTCTGATGGCCAACCATGGCGTGGTGACATACGGCGGTGATTTGCAATCCGCTTACATGAAAATGGAAACCGTGGAACACTTTGCCCGGATTGCATTGACCACACACATACTCGGACGGCAGCAATATCTCGAAGATGAAGAGGTCGACAAGTTAGTTGCGGCGCGTCAGAAGTATATGGGCGTAAACTCGGCGGCACCGATGCCTGTGCAATATTCGACCAGCACCCCTGCAGCGCGGACCAAAGGCTCACGGCACTCAGAATCATCCGATGTGCTTTCTACTCTCCTCCGATCCTGAAACGCACGCCCGCCCGAAAACTGGCTTCTAACGCCGGGTAGCCAATGACTTCCTCGTAGAACCTGTTGAGCACATTGTCTGCGTTCACATACGGGGTAATTCGAGATGTTGCAGAAAACCACGCTCCTATTCCAACCAGCACGTACCCGGGGGTGTGATCGAAGTTGTAGCCGAAGAAATCAGAGTCAGGCCGCGGGCCTACAAAACTGCCCGAAAGCTCCGCGCCCCACCGCTTACCGAGGTAGTTGGTCTGCATTGTGGCCGAATGTTTGGGCCGCCGAAGCAGCGGCTTGCCAGCCTCAAGAAGTACCTCGGTTGCCAGCGGCTCTTTCAATATCTGATTGGAGTCGTAGGTATACGAAGCTTGTACCGAGAGTTGCGCCAGTGGACGTGCACGAAAGATCACTTCTGCGCCATGCGCCATTGCCTCGTTGATGTTCACATATTGGCCTTCACAAAAGCATGGCAAAAAATTGAAATCGATTTGGTTGCGGAACAGGTTGTTGAAGTACGTAGCAGACAGTGAGTAATTGTTGCGAATGCCCTGTTCAACACCGGCTTGAAACGAACGCGTCTCTTCGGGCCTGAGGAACGGATTTGCCAGCGTTGGGAATCCGCCGCCATTTCCGAACGATTCGGCGAAAGTCGGCTCTTCGATCCCAGTTGCATAGGAGAAAAGCAACCTGGTACCTGTAAAAAAGTTGTTGCCTTCGAGTGCGAGCAGGTTCAACGAAAGCCGCGGGACAAATTTGTTTCCGAAGCTCTCGTTACGTACAAAGCGTCCGCCGGCGATGAATGAGAACCGCTCGAAGTTAAACAATTGTTCAGCGAAAACTTCGTGATTTCGCCGCAGGCCGTGAGTGGTGAACGGAAGATCGCCGGTGGTGCCATTTTCGTCCTCGAAGTAGTACCCCGCAGTGGTCAGGCTCCAGGCGCGTTCGGCGTAGCTCGCCTGATAGTTGAGTCCAGCCCGGTCGTAGTTATTAACGTTATCGAACTGAAAATCTTCGTCCCCGAAAGGGGAAATTCGGTTCCCCTGATCGATTCCATCAACGTTGGTGAGGTGCAGTGTGTAGTCAAAAGCTTCGATTTGCTGCTCGAAGCCGCGCGGGCCTGAGATGCTCAGTTCCAAACTGCCCAGAAAGTTATTTTGCCGCGCACGCTGATCGAGATCGGGAGGGAGCAGAGCATTACCGTTGAAGTTCCATTCGTTCTGCACGCCAGTAACGCTGTTATCGTGCCGCATGCGAAGCCGCAGCGACGACCAATCGCTTAGATTTGCGCCGACATTTGCACCCTCGAGCGAATTGGAATAATCGTCGTTCGGCCCTGAACCCATACTGTTGAACTGGCTTCCGAACAGGTTGTAATCAAAATGCCTTCGCGCGCCTGCAACTGACGCGTAGCCGTTCTCCGTCCCGTAGTTGCCTGCATCTGCGCCGAATAAGAGTTCAGGAGTTGGCGTATTGCCGGTTTTGCTCCAAACCTGCACTACGCTGCTCATCGCATCGGAACCGTACAACGTGCTCTGGGCACCGCGGAGAAACTCCACTCGATCAGCCTGGAAGAACGGCAATGTTCCGAAGTCGAATGTCCCGCCTGGACTGTTTATCGGAACGCCATCCACGATCACTTTGTTATAACGTGACTCTCCACCGTTAACGAATAACGATGATATCCCCCCGCGCTGGCCTGCCGTGCTCACAATTGCACCGGGCAGAAAGCGCAACGCATCGCTCGAAGAGATTGGGCGCATGGTGTCGAGCTGCGCGCCGCTTAATGTGTCGATGTCGGCGCCGGCTTCCTCGCTCGGCACCGGCGTTCGTGTTGCCGTGACAACAACAGTCTCGTTCGCGCCTGCAAGGTGCAGTGCGATCGTGATTTCGTCCGCGTGACGGATCTCTGCCGATTCCCATTGTTCGGCGAAACCCGGAGCGAGCACGCGAATGCGAAGAGGGAAATCAGTGACATTGCGGAATTCAGCCATTCCTGTCGCCGATGTTGTTTGAATCGCTTGCGGGCGGGTGGAACTCCTTGTAAACAGCTCGACTCGCGCGTCAGGAACGGACGCGCCCTGAGGATCGACAACCCTGATCGTAAACTCCGACGCCAGCGCTGAAATGGATAGGCAAATAACCGCAAGAAGCCAAAAGCAGAACCGCATCACTCCTCCTTTGGTCGCGAAAGGGGTTGGTGTTGTCAGTTCACGCCGGTCTCCTGGCTCGCGAGTAAGGAAGTGTGACACGGGCGAGGGCGCCCGTGACTCCAAGTCCGTTGTTTGGCCTCAGGCCTTCCCGGATCTCTCCAGTGGCCCGGTGCGATGTCCTCGCTTACAGTTGCGCGGCAGCGCGGGGTTTGCACCCGCTTCCCTGTTCTTCTCGTGCGAGAAGAACGCGCGAACCTATTTCAGAAAGCAACAAGAATGTACCCGCACGCGTCGACGAAGTCAAACGCTGCTCCATGACCATTGCTATATCTCGACAAATAACCCGTTATGACTATAATGACCACCATGACCATAAGGACTGTAAACCAATGGACGGTGGCTGAGGCTAAAGCAAAATTCAGCGAAGTGATTGACAGAGCCCAATCCGATGGGCCACAAATGGTGACCCGTAATGGCCGGAGTGCGGCCGTTATCGTCGCGGCTGATGAGTGGGCCAGAAAGACTAAGCGCAAGGGGAATCTGGCAGAATTTTTTGCTTCTTCGCCGCTGCGTGAATCCGGATTGAGGGTTAAACGCTTTCGCGGAAATCTTCGCCGAGTACAGATGTGAGCTTTCTCCTCGATACAAATGTGGTCTCGGAGTGGGTGAAGCCCCTGCCTAACGCCGGAGTGATTTCGTGGCTCGAAAACGTCGACGAAGACCAGGTTTCGCTCAGCGCCATTACGATTGCGGAGCTGCGTTACGGCATCGAGAGAATGCCTGCAGGCTCTCGGAAAAAGATATTAGCTGATTGGCTGGAGCACGACTTAACAATCAGATTTGAGGGCAGAATTCTCAGTATCGACCAGGCAGTTGCCGATGCATGCGGACGACTGATTGCTGCGAGCGAAAGGCTGGGCAGGAAAATGGAAATGATCGATGCTCTCATAGCCGCTACCGCTCGAATTAACCGCCGAATAATCGTTACGCGAAACACTTCTGATTTTGAAGCAGTGACGAAGGACCTCCTGAACCCTTGGCATTGAGTCACCGGAACCACAACGACCAAACCACATCGACTGCCGTATGCGTCACAATCGAGGCAAAGATCTGGCGATTTGCTCGCCAGGCGCGCCCGTAAAAGATTCCAGCGATGCTCGCCAGCAAAACATAACGCCAGTTAAAAGCTGCGCCGTGATTGAAATGGGATAGACCGAATAGCATCGCGGCTACGAACAATGCTGTAGTTCTCCCGATTCGAGTCTCAAGCAGATTCTGAATGATCGCCCGGAAAAATAATTCTTCCGGTATTGCGACCAGCAAAAAAGTCAGCAGAAGGGCGGCGATAACCTGACCAATGTGCGGCACGGCAGCGTGAAAGTGAATGAACCCAGTCAACTCTCCCAGCAGCAGCGCAATTGGAAAAAAGAAAAACCATTCGCGCATTCCGATCACGAACGAGGAACGATTGGGAACGAGCGAGTATCCGGCTCCTTCAAGATCACGAATCACCAGAAAACAGTACAGCGCGACATCGGCAAGAAAAAGTTTGGGAAGCAGACCCAGTTCCGGCGGCCATGCACTCTGCAGTAATTTCAGGTAATAGGTTGCAGCGATGATGATCAGAACGGTTGCATCTCGCCAGGTAAGCATTATTGGGAGCTTTGGAAGCTCGAGAAACGCTGAGAGGAGCACCGGAAACGCAATAACGATGACGGCCGCTCGCCAACTGAATAGAGGCGACCCAGCCGCAAAGGCAAAATAGCTAAGTGAAAGCAGGCCCGCCGCTGCGATCTTGGTGACTGAACCGCAGCGCCTCAGAGGCTCTCGAGCACCAAAGCCGAAGAACCACAATGGCGCAAACAGCAACGCGAAGCTCGCAAAGGCGTGAGTAAATTCCGGGCCTAGCGATACTCCGAGCGTGGAGTGGCGAAACCCAAACCATAGCGCAACCAGCAACGCAGCATAGATGAACCACGCGACAACCAACGGAAGCGGTTTTATGTGTGACATCTCGAATTCGCGATTGTAGCCTGACGCCTTTTCGCGGCGTGTAAACTAAGTCGCAATGCTATATCGTGAACGACAGCGGAACCGAGCGGCTGCATGACTTCAGATTTGAAAGTCAGCTTTGCCGGGATCGAACTCAAGAATCCGATCATCGCGGCGAGCGGAACGTTTGCTTACGGGGTTGAGTTCGAAGACGTCGTTCATCTCGACCGGCTTGGTGGCTTCGCAGTCAAAGGGCTCTCGCGCGAGCCTATGATTGGCAATCCTCCGCCAAGGCTCTATGAAACAGCCGCGGGAATGCTGAATGCGATCGGGCTGCAGAACATCGGGGCACGCGCATTTATTGAAGAAAAATTGCCGAAGCTGCGGGAGATCAAAGATGCAATTGTCATTGCAAATGTTTTCGGTTACACGCGCGAGGATTACGAGCATACGATTCAAATTTTGAACGAAGGTGAAGGAATTGCTGCATACGAGCTGAATGTCTCTTGCCCCAATACCGAGCAGGGCGGTATCCAGTTTGGAACCGATCCCAGGAGTTTGGATGAGGTGGTCACGACCGCCAAACGCAACTCGCAACGGCCGCTAATTGTGAAGCTTTCACCAAACGTGACCAGCATTGCGCAGATGGCACATGTGGCGCAGGAGGCCGGCGCGGATGCCGTTTCGCTAATCAATACTTTTGTGGCGATGTCGATTGATGTTGAGACGCGCAAGCCGCGCATCGCCAATGTGACCGCCGGCCTTTCCGGGCCAGCAATCAAGCCCGTTGCCGTGCGCATGGTGTATGAAGTTTCGAAGGCGGTGCAAATTCCGGTGATCGGCATGGGAGGAATCTCGACTGCGGAGGATGTAGTCGAGTTCATGCTGGCGGGTGCTACTGCCGTTCAGGTCGGGACTGCGAGCTATTGGGACCCTCGCGCGACGGAGAAAATCGTTGAGGAGTTGGCAAGTTGGTGCGAAAAGCACGAGATCAACAAAATCGCCGAGCTCACGGGAGCAATAGCGGTTTAGGTTCGTTTTTGCGCACAAAGCATCGAATTAGCTGAGCATCACCATTCACGAGGAATTCACCATGACCAAAGCTACATTTGCCGCTGGATGCTTTTGGGGAGTCGAAGCAACTTTCCGCCAGATTCCTGGCGTGATTTCAACGCGGGTTGGCTACATTGGAGGCGACTTCAAGAATCCCACTTACAAAGACGTCTGCACTGATCGAACCGGTCACGCCGAAGCGGTGGAAGTGGAATACGATCCGGCGAAGGTTTCCTACGGCGATCTGCTAAAAGTTTTCTGGGAGAACCACGACCCCACGCAGTTGAACCGTCAAGGACCGGATCTCGGCACGCAATATCGCTCAGCCATTTTCTATCACTCGCCCGAACAGGAACTAGCCGCGCGCAAATCAAAAGAGGAGCTGCAACAATCAAAACGCTTCAGCCGTCCAATCGTAACGCAGATCGTCCCGGCGACTCCGTTCTATGAAGCGGAAGATTACCACCAGCAGTATCTTGAAAAACGCGGGCTGACGAGTTGCCATGTCAGCAACGGCTGAATCGGGGCAGATGAAGGTTACGAGCCCGTCAACTTGACTCGCAAATCTTCTGGTAATCGCTGCCGAATTTCTTCGGGCAGGCGATCATGCACCCGCCGCGCGCCCACGCGGGCAACATCGACCATGGTTGCGGGTGCCGGGGTAGCCACTGCGACAATCAGCCAAATAAGCGCCGAGAGCGCGAAACCTGTTAGTGCGACGAGTTCCAGAATCAGCGAATGCTTGGGCTCGAAGTGGTGAATGACCCCAAAAGCGAGCAGGAAAACTCCGGCCGAGACCGAAGCAAGCACGATCAAGCCCAGATCAATCGCGCGATGGAGTCGCTGGCGCGAACGGCAGTACTCGCATTCAGCAAAGTGGGCTTCATAGTCGCCGCGCATTTCCGGCGCGATGCCAGAAATGTCGTACCGCCACCCTGCCAAAATCTTTCCGACCACCGGATCAACGCAAGACATATTGAATCATTGAATCATTCAGTCATTGAAATCATTGAAAACCGCGATCGCATGCGGGTTCAATGATTCAATCACTCAATGATTGACTCATTCAATTTCTACAGTCGGATCGTTTCCATTGGCGCATCTTGCGCTGCCAACATCACCCGGTTGCGAATCAGCGTCATCTGCGCGCCAAGCGCGCCTTCTGCTGCCCGCAACGCAACTTCCGGGTGGTTGTTCTCCTGGGAAATGTGCGCCAACACTATGTAAGATGCAGCTCTATCATAATCTTGCACAAAAAACTGTGCCAGAGATTCATTGGATAGGTGGCCGACACGGCTCATGACCCGCTGCTTCACTGACCACGGGTATGGCCCGACGCGCAGCATCTCAAGATCATGATTTGACTCGATCATCAGCACATCGCAACCACGCAGATGATCGCGCACACTGGCTGGCATGTAACCGAGATCGGTTACGATAGCGACCTTGGCGCCTTCGGCGCGGAAGGTGAAGCCCACCGGATCGGCAGCATCGTGGGGAATGGTGAAAGGCATCACCGTGATATCGCCGACCTGAAACGCACGGCCTGCAGAGAACATTTCAAGTTTTGCGAGCTTGGGCGATTCCCCCGCATCGTCGCGGAGAGCACGCGCCCACGCCTGGTGCGTTGCGCCCGTCATGAACACCGGCACATTCAGTTTCTTCGCCAGCGTGGCTAATCCGTAAACGTGATCGGAGTGCTCATGCGTAATGAGGATTGCGGAAAGTTCGCGCGGCTCGCGACCGATGGATTTCAGGCGTTTGAATGTCTCCCGGCACGAAATTCCAGCGTCGACAAGAATGCGCGCGCCAGAGCTTTCGACAATCGCAGTATTGCCCCGGCTGCCGCTCGCGAGCACAGAGACCGACACGCCCATGCGTTGCAGCATACCTTTAACTTCTGTGGAAGCGGGAGTAACTCGTTGGTTAAGTCTGTACCTCCGGGCACGGTTTCACGTCCCAAAGTTCAATCTCACTCCTCGCAAATCAGCGACAAGCAGGCACTCACCACCCGGGTCAGTGGGTGTCGTCAGCCGTATCGGCTTCTTCTAACTGTTCATTTGGAGTGCGGCGGTAGGCTTCAATAACCTGGCGAGCGCGTTCGGCGTCTTCTTCGCGGACGCGAATCATTACGCCCCCCATAGGAAATACATCCTGTGCGAGATCAACCGGGGCAATGTCGCAATCGATTCCTTCGGCTTCGAGCAATCCGCGTACGATCATGCCTTCGGATTCTTGTTCCGTATCGAACACGCGCACCAACTTCTCATTCGGGTCAGGCGAAGAGTTGGCATTCGCAGCCATACGCATCCTCCTAGCGTTATGTACTTGCACAGTATAGATGCACGCCAGCGGAATGTGTCTGCTCAACAAAGCCATGCCGCGCGGGTCAACGCACAAAAGGATTGGGAAGACGAACCTTAGTAGTGACCGAAGTGTATTGCTTCGAGCAGCACTCACGGGGACAATAGCGCAACGTCGATTTAAGGCGGCACATCTAATTCTGAAAGCCGCGGGTAACGCGTCCCGCGCAGATTGTAAGAAGCAGATTTGCAAGAAGAAGATCGGAGAGAAGGCCCTTTTGGACGCGCATTTGAGTGAAGCGCAGAAGATCCGCCGCTTACAAGTTATGGTCAATATGGTGATGTCGGTGATAAGCCAGGACCCGAACCTTACCATCGAAGAAGCTTCGGAACTTTGCGCGGGTACCAAGCGCGCCGCCCTCGCCATGTTCCCCGATAAAGAACTCGCCTACGACATCCTGTATAAACCGAGGTTGCAAAGGTTAATGCGGGAGAGATTTCATCTGCAGTAACGGCAAGCACTTGGTTTAAGCCTTCGCCCATTCGAGGTTCAAGGGACTAAGCTTACTCCGCACAGTCGTCAGGAAATTTCTTGCAAGTTCCAGACAGGTGTCTTTTTCGGGAACCACGACCTTCAGCCGCGTCGGATATTCGTCGTAAGTACGACCTTCGAGCTCTCGGCCATTTCGAGATTTCCTGACACCGCCCCATTGCTTAAAAAAGAATGGAACACCGGCTGCCTGGCACTGCTCGCGTATCGAGACGACCCACTGCTTTCTGATCGTGCGTGCACCGGGACCGCTTTCACCACCAACGATCACCCAATCAATTCCGCGAAGGTCAACCTCTCCAAGATCTTCTAAGAGCGGCTCGATTGAAAGAAAACGAGTCGCCGCCGGGGTATTTCTTAAATATTCGATTCGTGGTAGTCCGTACTTTCGATCTTCAACACTCACTCCCCACCAGATGTGGCGATGTTTGGCTGCGAAGCGCAGCCCACCATTTAAAAGTGCATTCAATCTTTCCGCTCTTTTCGTGAGCACCTGATAGGTGTGCCAGTTCGCGCTCACCATGACCTGCGAAACAGCTTCAGCGTAAGCGTCGGAGACGCCAGGCTGAAAAAGATCGCTCATTGAATTAACAAACACGAGCTTAGGAGAACGCCAACTGAACGGCTCAGTCAATTTCTCTGGAACCAGACGTAAATCGAATCCTTGCTCGTAAGGATGTCCTTTAACCCCGCGAAATCGCTCCGCGAATGTTTGGGCGTAGCAGTGCTTGCAGCCGGGAGATATCTTGGTGCAACCACGCACCGGGTTCCAGGTGGCGTCAGTCCATTCGATTTGGGAGTTAAGCGACATTATCTGTCCCACTCAAACGCAGTCTGGTCAGTACCGTACTTCAGTACATCGTCCCATAAATCATGCGCCAGCGAATGCTTCGAGAACATGGCGATGTAATATAGCGGCAGGTTCTTTTCGTCCGAACTTACGCGTTTCATCTTGTGGAGCGGGGTCGGCAGGTAACCCAGCCTCTCCATGCTTTTGGCAAACTCCTCCGCCAAAAACTTCGGAAAGGCCACAGCATTCAATTGCGCAAGAGTCCATCGTTCTCGCCATGTGCTTGAGCCCAGAAATTCGTCGACTTTGAACGCATCCTCCATCACATACCGCTTGTAAGCACGATTCGCATCAGACCAAACTGCGAGCAACACGATGAAGTCGATGTATCGCTGGGCAAACGTCCGCAGAGTCGTAAACTTCAAACTGATATCGTATGGATCAGCAAAGCAAAGTGAAAGTACGGTATGGCCCTTTGCGCCGAAAGGGATTGCCGTCAATATTTCGTCAACTTTTTGATTGCAATTACCTGAAACATAAGCAACATCGCGAGCCGGCGCGACCCTCTTGACACGCATCTTTAACGCTTCGAGCTTTTCGGCATCTTCCTCACAAAAGACGTACTTGTCGAAAGGATCCGCCAGCAGCAGCGCTCGCAGTGGCGACCCCATGATGAGCCTCGCCGTGCCGCGGACTCTGGCATAGCCGGCGCCCGCATACAAATCGACATAGACCCGCTTGCCCCATTTATTTTTCATCCCGGACGAAAAGAGTTTTGCGTAATAGGCAACATGGTCCTGCTTGATCTCGGTCCACGATCCGACCTCGGGGCACTGAAGGCCATCCTCAATGAGAATTGGATCGTCAATGTCTGACATATTCGTCTTTTATTCGCCCAACATTATCTCGCCTGAGGATTGGAATAGCAAGCCTTCTTACTCACAGCGGTATGTTCCCATGCTTCTTTGGCGGGTTCTTGTCGCGCTTGGTTTCGAGCATTTCGAGCGCCTGAATCAGCTTTTTGCGCGTATCGCGGGGTTGGATCACAGCGTCCACATATCCACGTTCGGCTGCAACATATGGATTGGCGAAGCGGTCGCGGAATTCTTCGATCTTTTGTTGGCGGAGTTGCTCGCGCCTAACCGTGCGCTCAGCTTCTGATCCGTGCGCATTACCGGTGCGCTCGAGTTCCCGCTTGTAGACGATGTCGACCGCGCCTTCCGGCCCCATCACTGCAATTTCCGCAGTTGGCCAGGCATAATTCACGTCAGTGCGGATGTGTTTGGAGGCCATAACGCAGTATGCGCCGCCGTAAGCCTTTCGAGTGATTACCGTGAGCTTTGGCACCGTAGCCTCGGCAAACGCAAATAGCAATTTCGCCCCGTGCCGGATGATTCCTCCGTACTCCTGATTCGTACCTGGCAGGAAACCCGGGACATCTTCGAACGTGATCAGCGGAATATTGAAGCAATCGCAGAACCGCACGAAGCGCGCTCCTTTTACCGAAGCATTGATGTCGAGCGTGCCCGCAAGTACTGCCGGCTGGTTCGCAACGATTCCCACGGAGCGACCGTTCATACGCGCAAATCCTACGACAATGTTTTTCGCGTAATGCTCCTGTACTTCGAAGAAATATCCCTCGTCGACCACCGCGCGAATGACGCCTTTGATGTCGTATGGAAGGTTGGACTGTGCGGGCACTAGTGAATCGAGCGCGGAATCTGTCCGGTCGACCGGATCGGTGCAGGGTTTTCGCGGAGGATCATCGAGATTGTTCGATGGAACAAAGCTGAGCAGCTCCCGCAAAGTTGAAAGGCACTCGGCATCATCATGCGCGAGAAAATGCGCGACCCCGGAAGTCTCATTGTGAGTTTGTGCGCCGCCGAGCTGATCTTTGCTCACGTCTTCGTGCATCACAGTCTTAATCACGTCTGGTCCAGTGATGAACATGTAAGAGGTGTGATTCACCATCGCGATGAAGTCGGTAATCGCGGGTGAGTAAACTGCACCGCCCGCGCAAGGCCCCATAATGGCCGAAAGTTGCGGAACGACACCGCTGTAAAGTGTGTTGCGAAGAAAAATGTCTGCGTAGCCGGCGAGTGAAACCACGCCTTCCTGAATGCGAGCTCCGCCGGAGTCGTTCAGCCCTATCACGGGCGCGCCGACGCGAGCGGCCGTGTCCATGATCTTGACGATCTTGGCGGCGTTCGCCTCAGATAGTGATCCGCCGAAGACGGTGAAGTCTTGCGCGAACACAAAAACAAGACGGCCATCGATGCGGCCGTATCCGGTGATGAAACCATCACCATAATATTTCTGCTCGGCCATGCCAAAGTCGGTTGTGCGATGGGTGACAAGGCGATCGGTTTCTTCGAATGTGCCTTCATCGAGAAGGAATTCAATGCGTTCTCTCGCCGAGAGCTTGCCTTCTTTGTGTTGACGCTCGCGGCGTTCACGGCCACCGCCTTCGTGCGCAAGCTGGTCACGCCGCTTCAGCTCTTGCAGCTTCTGCTCAAGGTCCATGGCAGGGGATTATAAAACCCGTCGCGCGTCGGGCGTCGCCAGTCGTTGGGCAATCGGGTCGTGAGACTCCGGTTCAGAGGTTGGAGCTGAACACTTCCGCAGCCAAAAGGCTTCTAACCGCAGAGAGCGCAAGTAACCGCTCCAATCGTATGTAGATCCCTAGATCGTGCCCTCTTTACCTCGCATTCGCACATAAACGAGCGCGAAATCCGAGCCCTTATCTTGAGGATCAATGGCGACAATGTGCTGATTGCTCTTTGTTCCTACTTTCAGCTCAATGGTTTTGCCATTGTTGTCGCCCTCGCATTTCAGTTCTTCAGAATCCCCTTTATCGGGATTCGTAGTGTTGTAACTGTAGCCGTGCCCGCGAGTATGGCATTCAAGAACGTTGCCGTATTTTTTCAGTTCATTGCGATAATAGGCGATTACTTTGTCGGGCCCATCGTTCGTCTGATACTCAAGCGCTACCACTTTCAGGCCAAAGGCAGACGTTGAAATATTCACATTCGCGTCCTTCTCTTCACCGGAGTCATCCTTGTGCTTCAGTTGTGCGCCCGGATAAACGTTTATTCCGGTATCGCGCACGTCCGCGCCTTTGCTCACGTGAATTCCACCAAAGGGCGTGTCAATATCAACTTTTTTATCATCGCCGTTGTCGTTCTTTTTCACATTGATGCTGCATCCTGTCGAGATCAGGAACACAGCTATCAGCACGATGAACATAGAAATGTGACGGTCATTTTTCACGTTACTTCTCCTCTGACGCTGAGACCTCGATTCCGGCGCCTTTTTCGGCGATTCCCGGAATCGTGACCGGCAGGTGGCCATGAATTTGAATTTCTCCGAATAAAGCCTTTACCGCGCTGAGTTCCGAAACCTGCGCATTCGAAAACGTACACAGGTAATTCTGCACGTCGGGGAAATCGCGCGCCAGATAAGGATTGCCCATGGCGACAACCATCGTCTTCGACGCGGCAGATTTAAGTATCTGCCGGAGCAGGTCGGCGCTCCCGTCCGGCAGTGAAGCTGAGCCATGAACCCCTGTAGCAGTCTTCACGACCCGCCCCGCGCTGGGCGACGCGTACACTGCGGCAACCACTTTGCCGGCTTGCTGCACGGCCCTTAGGATTTCGGGTGTCATGACCGTGGCGAGATCCCCGTCGGTGTAAATGACATTTGCATCCGGCACCCGCATTCTGATCTGCCGTTCGAAGCTGTGCCCGGACTGAAGCCGAACGTCATCCGAAAAAACCACCACCACCAGGTGATTTCGCACCTCTACACCAGGTTGATACGGCAGACGGTTCGCTCGGGTTCCAACTTTTGTTAACGGCAGCACTGCCCCATTTTGGCGGACCAGCGTGACTGCGTCATCAGCCATCTTCTCACCATCTGCGATGTGGTCGGGGGTACCCACGGCTTCGTCCAGTTTTGAAATGTCGACCAGCCGGGCTTTGTTTAATCCGAGAGATGCTTTCGCCTTCAGTATCTTCAATACGGATTCATCGAGCCGCGATTTGGAAATCTCGCCACTACGCACGGCTGCCAGGACGGCGCGATACCCGGCATCGAGATCTGGCGGGATGAGAAGCATGTCATTACCGGCTTTGAACGCATCGACTGACTCGCGGCCGATGTCTGATGCATAGAGACGCGTCAGCCCCGCCATTTCAAGCGCATCAGTAATCACAAGCCCATGAAAATGGAGTTGCTCCTTCAGAAGTCCATTAACGATCACTGGCGAGATGGTTGCGACCGAGTTTGGCGTGGGATCAAGCGCCGGGACAGTGACATGAGCCACCATGATCGCGTCTACCCCGGCTTCAATCGCCGTGCGAAATGGAGGCAGTTCCACAGAATCAAGCCTCGCGCGATTGCCGGTGACCTGCGCAAGTCCGAGATGCGAGTCGGTTGCCGTATCTCCGTGTCCCGGGAAGTGCTTGGCAGTGACCAGCATTCCCGCTGAATGCGCGCCTTTGATGTAAGCGGCAACAAAGTCGCTAACCTCCTGGGGCTCGCCGCCAAAAGAGCGCGTGTTGATGATGGGATTGTCGGGATTAGAATTCACATCCGCTATCGGAAAAAAATTCCACTCAACGCCGATAGCTCGCGCCTCTTCGCCGGTGATTCGTCCGAAGTCTTCGGCATATTTCGTATTTCCAGCGGCACCAATTGCCATGGCATTCGGAAAGGCTGTGGTTCCATTCAGGCGGTTGCTTACACCCAGTTCAAAATCCGCGGCCACGAGCAGCGGGAGCTTCGAGTCACTTTGCAAGCGGTTCAGGAGCTCGGCGGCTTCGTAAGGCTGGTTCTTGTAGAGAAAGGGCGGCTCATAGCGGACACTCATCACGTATGCGCCAACGTGGTACTTGTTCATCTCGTCGCGCATTTGTAGATAAACCGGACTCTTCGCACTAAGGTATTCGGCGCGGACCCAAATCATGAACAACTGGCCCACTTTTTCTTCCGTCGACATTTTGTGCAGAGTCTTCTCCGCCCACTTTTCACCGCTTCGGTCGAGATGCAATCCCAGAGGCTGATATTTGGTCTTGGCGACAGCGAAATTTGTGACAAATGAAACTAAGAGCAGGAACAGTGCGAGTCGGGCTATGAAAAGTCGGGTCATCGAAAGTGGGGTCATCGAAAGGAAGATATCACGATGCGATCTGAACTCGGTTTTCAACGATGGCAACTGCTTGTTGTATTGCGCTCAGTTGGTCTCCGAATCCCTGGATCCAGTGGACGTCGGGCTCGCGCCGGAACCAGGTCATCTGGCGCTTGGCGTAATTGCGATGGGCCTGCTGGACCGCGCTCACTGCCGACTCGCGGTCGAACTCTTCATTGAGGAATTGCAGGACCTGTTTGTAACCGAGGGAATTTAGCGGGCGGGCAGCATCACCATATTTTGCGAGGAGTCCCTGCGTTTCCTCAATCAACCCAGCATCGAACATTGCCAGCACACGTTCGTGAATCCGCCGATAAAGGTCGGCGCGGTGCGGATCGAGGCCAATTCGCAGGATGTCGAAGCCCGTGAGCGGTTCGCGGCCAGCTTTCCATTGCTCGCTCATCGGCTGCTTCGCCGTAAGACAAACTTCTATGGCGCGAATGATCTTGGGTACGTCATTCGTATGGATTCGCGTCGCGGCTTGCGGGTCCACCCGTTGCAGTATTCGGTGCAAATAGTGAGGGCCTTTCTCTTTTGCGCGTTCTCGTAGTCTCTCGCGCAACTCCTCTGAGCGCTCCGGGCCAGAGAAAAGACCGTCGATCAAAGCGCGTAAATACAGTCCCGTACCGCCGACGACAATCGGCAAAGCGCGCCGCCCGGAAATTTCGCGCAAGACCGTCCGCGCTATGCGCGAATATTCCCCCGCAGTGGTATACGCGGTCGGATCGACAACGTCGAATAAGTGATGCGGAACCCGCACCCGTTCTTCCTTGGTGGGCTTAGCTGTGCCGATGTTGAATTCACGGTACATCGCGACCGAATCGCAGTTCACGACTTCGCCTTTGGACCGGGCTGCGAGCTCAAGTGAAAGTGCAGTCTTGCCGCTGCCTGTAGGGCCAAGAATTACGGCCAGAATAGGATCCCGCGCCACAATTAGCGTGCGCTCCAGTGGATGTTGTGCCAGTAACGCGTGATTGTGATCGCAAGAATAAGAATGACGATCACGATCAAGCCAAGGGTTTCAAGCCGCTGGTGCGGCGCGGGTGCGCCGGCAATGCGTTTCCTGTCTTTGTCCGTATGCGATTCGGGCACGGCCGCTATTGTAATCGAGCAAAGTTCACGATTGCGGCTGCTTGCGTGGAACGACAATATCGACACGGCGATTCATGGCGCGCCCCTCCGCCGTGGTGTTTGTGGCGATTGGATGGTACTCACCATATCCTGAGACTGCCAGGCGCTCCGGGTTTAAGCCATCGCGGATGAGCAAACGTATCGTGGCAGTGGCCCTCGCAGTTGAAAGGTCCCAGTTGGAAGAGAAGCGGGCGTTGTGAATGGGAACATTATCAGTATGTCCCTCGATGCGAATGAAGCTGCCGTCCTGCTGGAGAACTCGCGCCAACTGATCAAATGCCGGCATGGAACTGGCTTTAATCTTGTCGGAGCCTGTGTCGAAAAAACCGACCTCGCGCAAGCTGATGACCAGTCCTTCCACCGAACCGCGAACAGCAACATCGCCGTTTGCGATCTCGCTCGCGAGCGTGTGCTCGATTTGCGACTTCAGGGCAAATTGATCTTCTTCGGCCGAGGCACTGGGCGTGTGAACCGTGGTGCCACCTACGTCTGTCCCAGCGGGCGGCAGAGATCCGCGCTGCATGAACGCAGTTTGAATTGCGGTGGCAAGCTGGCCGGCGCGGCGCTTGTCGAGTTGCGCCGCGGAGTACATAACCACAAAGAACGCAAACAGCAGGGTGATGAAATCCGCGTAGGAGATCAGCCAGCGGTCGCGATGTGGCGCGCGAGCACGCCACCTTTTTTGCCTCATGCTCCTGCCGCCTTTGCTTTTTGCGCAGCGGGAACTTCAATTTTCGATTCTCCAAGAAAACTATCCAGCGCCGTCCGCAGCATGCGCGGACTCATGCCTTCGAGAATCGAGATCACGCCCTCGAGCACCATCTCGCGCCGGGCCTGTTCTTCTCTCAGGCGGATACGCAGTTTGCCGGCAGCCGGTAGAAAAAGCAGATTGGCTGCGCCAACGCCATAGATGGTGGCCACGAATGCGACCGCGATTCCGCTGCCTACTTCGTCGATCTTATCGAGATGTTGCATGACCTGGATGAGACCGAGCACGGCGCCGATGATCCCTACCGTTGGAGAAAAACCACCAGCCGACTCGAATACCTGAGGAAACCGCTCCTCGCGATCGTACTGATTATCTAGTTCGAGCTCTGCGATCTTACGGAGCTCTTGCGGCTCGGTGCCATCCACGGCGAGCATCAACACTTTGCGCATGAATGGATCGTGTACATTTTTCAGTTCGGCATCGAGGGCGACAATACCGCGGCGGCGCGCGATGTCAGCAAAGTTGACCAACAGCTCGATTGCGGATTGAACGGTGACAGCAGGCTCAAAGAAGATGCCCGCCAGCCGGCGGACTGCACACAGCACCACAGGCATTGGGAACTGGATCAGTACTGCGCCCGCCGTTCCCCCGAAAACGATCATCGCAGCAGTCGGCTGTAGGACTTGCGAAACGTTGCCGCCTTCGAGCAGCAGCCCGCCGACAATTCCGGCGAGTCCCAGCAATATTCCGCTCACGCTGGCTTTGTCCACGGCGCGCTTACCTTTCGCTTTCTTTGTGAGCATGGGGAGAAATGCACGTCACCGGAAGCGCTTTCGCGCGCACGCCGCTCCAGGTCACGGTGGCCGAAAACAGCTCCCGGCGAAACTCGACAACGAGATCAACAATCTGGTCAGCACACTCGCGCACCAGAATCTTCTCTCCGTTCAGTAGCGTGACAACCGTGTCCGGGCTCTCTTCCACAAATTTGATTAAGTCCGAATTTATGGTGACTGTCGAGTTGTTCAACCGGGTCAGGCGGATCATGGCGCTAGCTACGTGATCGGCGTAAACGCCGCGGCCAGTTCACGAGCGGGCATGTACGTGCGTTACCGAAGTTCATGGAGAAGATTGAGGCTTTTCTAAAGGGAGGCCCCGATAGGTCGATGGTGTGAGAGAAAGCAAGAAGGTTCCGCGAAACTTACGCCCTCGGTTGACGGTTTCGGGCGAGGCGATTCCGAACGACGGGACCAACTCAGCCACAGGAGCAAAAAATGTCGCTTAGCATTTTGAACAATCCGGCTTCGCTGGTCGCGGAGAATCAGTTAAATGTCACCAGCTCCAACCTGCAAAGCACGCTATTCCAGCTCTCTTCGGGGTCGCGCATCAACAGCGGCGCCGATGACGCTGCTGGCCTGGCGATTGCCGACGGCTTACAGGCCAACATCACGGCGCTCACGCAATCTGCCCGCAACGCAAATGATGGCGTGGGAAAACTGCAAGTGGCAGACGGCGCGCTATCGCAGGTCACCACCCTGCTGAACCGCGCGGTCACGCTAGCTACCGAGTCAGCAAACGGAACCGTTTCTGATTCTCAGCGGACGGCAATTCAGGCTGAGTATTCTTCAATTCTGGCCGAAATAAACCGTATTGGAAGCACTACTACCTATAACGGAACGACGATCTTCGCCAACCAGGGTGATGCGACGAGCGCCACTACGAGTCTGACCGCCACAACCACCCTGGGCGGACAAGGCGGCTTCGCCACCGGCGCCGGTACCGGCTTGACCACCGGCTCGGCGTTGCTTACCAGTGGTTCCCCCGCAGGATTGACGCTCACTATCAATGGGAATCTGGTGTACACGGCGGGAGCCAGTGACACAGTCCAGAACCTGATTACGGCGGTAAATGCCACCAACCAGTACACGGCGGCAATTAGCGGAGGGCATTTAGTGGTGACCGCAATTGGAAATACGACTGCGCCGACGGTTGCCGGCACTTTGACCACCAATGCGAACACTGCCGTTGGCGCTTTTGCTGGCACTGCCGGAACTGCTAAGGCGGTGACGGTAACCTCGGCTGATGCCACCCGCTCAGTCACGGTCACCGACAACGGCGGCTTGACTGTGCAGCAACTGATCACCGATATCGGCAACTCGAATCAAGGCTTCGCGACCCAGTTGGTGAATGGAGCGCTGGTCATTACCGATGCCGAGAGCACACAATCGCCTACGGTGAGCGGCACGGCAACGTCGGGAGGGGTGTTAGGCGCGTTCAGCACGTCAACCGGAGCAGCCCAGACCAGCATCTACCTGAGCGATTCGACGACGGCCGGTTCAAGCCCCATCAATGTCGGCATCGGCGCAATCAGCACCACCAGCATTACGGACGGAGGCGGCGGCAATCCCGTGAATCTTTCGACAACCGACCTGTCTACTCAGGCGGCGGCGCAAACAGCTCTGAGTTCGATCAACCAGGCAATTCAAAACGTGGCCAGCATGCGCGGTACGCTCGGGGCCGGCATTAACCGGCTGCAGAGCGCAAGCAACGTCATCAATAACCAAGTGCAAAACCTCACCACCGCCGAAGACGGAATTCGCGCTGCCGATATTCCCTCGACCGTAGCGAACCTGACCAAGTACTCGATCCTGGAACAGACCGGCATTGCCGCTCTCGCCCAGGCCAACCAAACCCAGCAGCTTGTACTTTCTCTGCTCCACTAAGCAGCCCGACCGGGAGAACGTGAACCAGCGTGCTCCCGGCTTGCTTTTTGGAACAATGCACGAAAGGACCCGCGAGTAATTAAAAGTGACTCGTAATCAGCCAAAGCGCGACACAGTTGCTGTTGGTAGAAGCGCGATGACGCACGAAGGTTAGGAACGAGTAATGTCGATCAGTCTGAACTCTGCCACGCTGCTTTCGGGCAATGGCATTGACGTAAACTCGCTGGCAACGCAGGTGCTTGCGCCCGAGCAAAACCAGTTGCAGCTTTATCAGCAGCAGCAATCGGCTTTGCAGACGCAGGAGAGCCTGCTCACCGGCATGAACAATGACCTGGGCAGCCTGTCCTCGGCGGTAAATTCGCTAACCGACGTTCTGGGGCCTCTGGCGGCGCAAACGGTAGCTTCTTCGCAACCCAGCATCGTAACCGGCTCGGCGCAAAGCACGGCAACTCCGGGGACACACACAATTGTGGTGAGCTCACTGGCGACACAGGGCACGGTCTATACCGACGCGGTCGCGGGTGCCAACACTTCCATTTTGCCGAACGGCGCACAGAATGCCGATCTCCAGATTGAGGTTGGTGGCGCCGATGGCGCCTCTCACGACATCACGATTACCGCCGGCAGCAACGACACTCTGAACACGCTTGCCAGCTACATCAATTCGCAAGACTGGGGCATTACGGCAACCGTTCTCAACGACGCCAGCGGAGCCCGGCTTGCGGTCTATAGCCAATCGACCGGGAGCGGCGGGGCGCTCTCGATTGCGAACAATACCACGGCGTTGAATTTCAATATGCCTCTTGGCGGTACAAACGCCACCTTTACGGTCGATGGGATTCCGTTCAGCAGTGACACCAATACTGTGACTGGCGCAATTCCCGGAGTGACGCTCAATGTTCTGGGCGCCTATCCCGGAATTCAGGCGCAGTTGACGGTTGGGCCGGGTACGACACAGGCTGCGGAGGCGATCGACAGTTTTGTCTCGGCCTACAACACGGTGATTGGCGACATCAACACGCAGTTCACGGTCGATCCGAGCACGAACTCGGAAGGGCCACTCGGCTCCGATAGCTCTCTTCGCGTCTTGCAATCGAGCCTGCTCGCAGACGCGACATATTCGCTCGGACGCGGCTCAATCGCCAGTTTGTCCTCGATTGGAATCACGATGAATGATGATGGCACACTCAGCGTTGACTCCAGCCAGTTGAATAATGCTCTCTCGCGAAATCCGTCGGAAGTTTTGAACTTTTTTCAGAACGCATCGCAAACCGGCTTCGCCAATAACTTTCAGACTGACCTGCAGAACTGGACCGACCCCACCATTGGGCTGCTCAACCTTGACCTTACCGAGAACCAGCAGCAGCAAACCAATCTGACGAACACGATCGACGGCTTCGCGGACCAAATGACGGCGCAGCAGCAACAACTGGTGACGGAATTCAGCCAGGTGAACGCCTTGATCGAAGAATATCCCTACATGCTTGAGGCGATAGACATGCAGCTCGGTATTCAGCCCAGCGCCTCGAACAACACGGCTCCTACCCAGGGAGCAAGCAGCACCGGATAAGTTTCGATGAACCCTAAACGCGCATATCAGGAAGCAGCTGTTCGGGGCGCCAACCCGGTGCGGCTAACGATTCTGCTTTACGATCAATTGGTTCAGGATGTTTCGCGCGCGGCGCAAGCGCTCGGATCTTCGCGGCTTGAGGACTGCGCGCAGCACATTGGCCATGCCATCTCAGTAATCGGATACTTGCAGGCGACTTTGCGCAACGACACGGGGCGCGACGTTGCGCGAAATCTGGGCCGCTTTTATACCATGCTGCGCGAAAAACTCATGGAAGCGCAGGTACGATCGTCGCGCGAAATTCTGGCCGAGTTGCAGCACCAGCTCATGGAGGTTCGCGAGGCATGGATCAAGGTCGAAGCCGACACCACCGTCGCGAGGCAATCAGGGTGAAAATGGCAGCAAAACCCGCGGCGGAGCCCGCCCAGGTCGCAGACGAACTTTTCAGACAGATCTCACAAGCTATTGCTGCCTTGCGGCAAGTAGTGCCGCAAGTGAGCATGGCCCACAACAGTTCGAGCCCAACAAAATGCGACGTTCCAGCCGTTAGCCTTCATGATTTAGCCGCAGCTTTTGCTCGAATCGTGCAAATGGGAAACATTCTTTCGAACACCCATTCTGATGTTTCGGCCGAAATCGCCCGCGCACTTTCGCACTACAAGCGTCTGCTATGGCAATTCAAGGTGAACCTTCCCCGCATCCAAGGCTGGCTCCTCGCAGAACGGGCGAGGCTTGCGGCCCGGCGTTCACACTCGGCGTCGGTCGAGAGCTGGGTACGGGCAACTCAGCAAACCAGGTGAACGCTCTAAGACCCTGTGAATTTTAACCGCCCCTATCCGAAACCGAGCTCGTCTGCGGCCTCGACCGGAGTGCCGCAGCGCCTGCAGATGACCGCGCCACAATCACCGCAAGTAAGAGGATCGATCACTTCCATCGCGCACCTGGGGCAATAGAACTCAGCCCTTCCTTCTGGCTGAGGTGTTTGCGGTTGGTCCATTGATCGCAATCTAGCATAGACGACAGCTATAGTTCGGGTGAGGAACAAACCGCAAACCTTTCTTCCCAGATCGGGAGAAGTCAGGCCGACAGCGCAGCGGAATCAAGTAAATTCAGAAAACTCAGTTTTTTTTCCGCAGGAAGGAATGAAGCTTCGAAGGAATTGCGCGCCAGCTCGCGCAGGTGCTCGTCGGTGAAGCCGAATTCGTTTTGTGCCAGCTCATACTCGCGGAAAATGGAAGTTGAAAACATCGCGGGATCGTCGGTGTTCAGGGTGAGCATCAGGCCCTGATCGAAGTACTTGCGCACGGGATGATCATGCACGCTCAGGCAGCATCCGGTGCGGAGATTGCTCGTAAGGCAGATTTCAACCGGAACCTGGCGCTGCGCGAGTTCCTCAATCAGTTCGGGATCCTGGCAGGCTGTAAGACCGTGTCCGATGCGCTCTGCGCCTAAATTCAAAGCGCCCCAAATGGACTCGGGGCCGGCGCTCTCTCCGGCGTGGCAAGTAAGTCTGAGGCCGCGATCACGTGCGTACGCGTACTGCTCGCGGAATAAATCGGGCGGCGCTTTGACCTCATCTCCTCCAATGCCGATTCCAACAACATTGCGTTCGCGGTATTTTGCCGCGAGTTCGAAAACTTCTTGGGCTTTGTCGGCTCCGAATTGGCGGACTGCGTCGAAAATCCAGAGCAGAGATATGCCGAAATCTCTTTCACCGCGCTCGCGGCCACGCTCCAGGCCTTCGAAGATGGCCTCAAAGTCCAGCTTGCGCCAGAGACAGACACCGACTGAAACGTAGACTTCGGCATGGAGCACATTTTCAGTTTTGAGCTGCTCCATCAGGCGATAGGTAATCAGCTCGTAGTCCCCAGGCGTTTTCAGATCTTCGGTCAGTGCTTTGAACGCCATGAGGAAGCCAAGAAAATCCTTGTAATGGTAGAGCGATTCTGCTTCGGCGAGTGTGCTTTGTTTTCCATGGCGCTGGCGAAGTTCGACTAGAGTTTGCGGAGTGACGGAGCCCTCAAGGTGAAGGTGCAGTTCGGCTTTTGGAAGCGAGTGGATGAAACACGAGCTCACAATCCAATTGTAAGCTTCATATAAAAATCGCCGTGGCAGCTACGCGACGGCGCGCTGGCTTGCGCCCTTCAGCACCTTCAGAAACTCACGCATGAAGAATGGCAGGTCCATCCAGGTCCGCGAGGTGACCAGATTTCCGTCCACCATCACCTCAGCATCTCTGAACTTGCCCCCTGCGCGCTCAATGTCCGGCGCCAGCGCTTCGTAAGTGGCAATGGTGCGCCCGCGAACAGCGTCGATTGCGGCGAGTATCAGCGATCCGTGGCAGAGCGAGGCGATCGGCTTCTTGCGTTCAACGAAGTGTCGGACGATCTTCTGCAGTCGTGGATCATTGCGCAGGTATTCCGGTGCACGCCCTCCGCTGAGGATAATGGCATCGTAGTTTTCGGGGTCAACGTCAGCGAAACCGATGTCGGCGGGAATGTGGTATCCGGGCTTCTCAACGTAAGTATCCCAACCCGGCTCGAAATCATGCACCACTGACCTGAGGATTTTTTTGGCAGGCGCGCCGATGTGCACCTCGATTCCTTCCTCTCGCAAACGATGGTATGGATACCAGGTATCCAGCGATTCGGTTGCGTCGCCGGCTACAAGCAACACTCGTGGCATAGGTGGAACCTCCCGAAGCGACAACTATCTTACGCCGAATTGAAGAACCTGCGGGTGCAAACGCCAGCTCAGCGGCTATAAACCAACAATGTCTCAGTTCGTACTTGCAAACTCGCTATGTTTCCTGCTGTAGAACCGATATATTCCCAACCCAATTATCAGCCAGCCGAAAAAGCGCAGCCAGGTAAGAATCGGCAGGCCCGCCATCAGCAGCGCACAGAAAAGAACGCTCAGCACTGGAGCAACGATTCCGCCCGGAGCGCGAAAGCCACGGTGGCGTCCGGGATCCCGATATCGCAAAATAATCACGCCGAGCGAAACCAGCACGAAGGCAAACAACGTCCCAATGTTCGACAAATCGGCGAGCGTTCCAATGTCGAGAATCCCGGCAGGAATTCCCACCACGAATCCGGCAATCCACGTCGCGGTCGATGGGGTGCGAAAACGCGGATGCACATAGCAGAACATCTTTGGCAGCAGTCCGTCGCGCGACATCGAAAACCACACCCGCGCCTGACCCAGTTGAAACACGAGCAGCGACGAAATCATTCCCAGCATGGCGCCGAACAGCACGCCCAGCCGCACCCAGCGCAGAGTCGCCGAGCCGGTGATCTCGGTCAGATGCTTCATGCTGTTGACCACGGGAGCGGCATCGTCACCGATCGAGTTCCAGGGCACAATCCCAGTGAGCACGACGGCCACGCCGATATATAGAATGGTGCACACGATGAGCGTCGCGATGATTCCAATTGGCAAATCACGCTGCGGATTGCGCGCTTCTTCAGCCGCGGTCGAGACAGAATCGAAACCGATGTAAGTGAAAAAAATGATTGAGCCGCCGGTCAGGATCCCCGACCAACCCATCGGTGCAAATGGATGCCACAGCTTCGGATTGATGTAGTCCGCTCCCACCACGATGAAAGCCAGGATTGCAGCGATTTTCAAAATCACCATGGTGTTGTTGGCTTCGGCGGACTCGCGAATGCCGCGTACCAGCACTATGGTGAGGAGCATTACGATCAAGAAAGCGGGAATGTTGAAGCCGAAGTGAAATCCCGGCGCGTAAAGCATTTCACCTTGTAGTCCCGTCATTCCGGCAGGTAAGTACGCAGGCGAAATCCAGCGCAGGCCAGGATGCCAGCCGAACCAGTCGAACATGTTTACCAGGTGCTGCGCGAAGCCCACGCTCACCGCCATATTGCTGACGGCATATTCGAGAATCAGGTCCCACCCGATGATCCACGCGATCAGCTCGCCCATGGTGGCGTAGGTGTACGTGTACGCGCTACCGGCGATTGGAATCATCGAAGCGAGTTCGGCATAACACAGGCCAGTGAAGGCGCACACGATCGCGACAAGAACTAAAGATAACGCGAGCGCTGGCCCGGCTCCCGGACGGCCAAGGGTTGCAGTGTGCCTAATCAGATAGTCGAGCAGCGGGGCATTGAGAATGGAAGAACTATCGAACTTCTGACCCGCAATTGCGGTGCCGATGACGGTGAAAATTCCCGACCCGATCACCGCGCCAATTCCAAGCGCAGTGAGCGAAACTGGACCGAGCGTCTTCTTCAGCCGTCGCTCGGGCTCTTCCGAGTCGGAGATGAGCTTGTCAATCGATTTGCAGCAGAAAAGCTGGCTCTGCGATGTATGTACGGGAGGTTCCGGCGTCGACGCTGGTTGCGACAAGCGGTTGATGTCTCCTGGATCCTTCAACCATTCGATCTGAGGATGCCCCACCCTTCGCGATCTTCGAAGGGTGGGAACCCAGAACTCTTACCGTTTCGCCTGACCTCGCGCCAGCTTCTTCACTTTGCGCTTTTGCGAGCCGCGAGCGTACTCACGCGCTTTCAGTGGATGTTCCAGTTTGCGTTTCTTGCGCGCCGTGCGTTTGGCTTTTTTGCGTTCGTCTCTGTTTAGTGCGGTTGTATTGGCCATTTTTTAACCCCGATTGCGTAATTTTGTAATCGGGTAATTTGGTAATTTGAAACAAGACATCATCAGGTTTCAAATTACAAAATTACACAACTACCAAATTACGAGAAATTTTTTCTCGCGCTTACAAACTTACCAAATCTTTTCACGCTTTCTCTAGTTGCGCGTACTTCTCGACCAGCTTTTTTAGTCCGAAGCGAGGAAATTGTACCGTAATCTTCGCCTCCTCGCCGTCACCTTCACGCTGATACACCGTGCCCTCGCCGTATTTCGGATGTTTCACCTTCTGGCCCGGCCGAAATCCTCGGCGCCCTTTCGGCTCTTCAACCTGAACCTTGGGAGTGGAAAATTTTTTACCGCGCGAGGCGAAGAACTCAGCAATGTTGTCAATCGAATTGTATTTCGGAAGTGGTTGCTTGTTCGCGGGAGATTTTTCGTTCCAGGCGGCCGATTGGTCCTCGTCCTCGTAGGCATAGTGCCGACCATGCGGCTCAGACATGCCTGTGCGAGCACGGTCACGCGAGGCTCCTCCTGATGCATATGAGTAGTTCCGGCCCCTGTCAGACACGAATGTCCGACCCACGCGGCTTTTGCTGCTCCCTAACTCCTCCATTAACTCCGCTGGAATCTCCTCCAAAAACCGCGATGGAACGCTCGCCTCGGGCAAGTCGGTACCATAACGGCGGCGGTAAACGGCGCGCGTGAGCACGAGTTGGTCCATGGCGCGCGTCATGCCCACGTAGCAAAGCCGGCGCTCTTCTTCGATGTCATCAGGATTTAAAAATGTGCGCGAATGCGGAAACAGACCCTCTTCCAGTCCACAAAGAAAAACAAGGGGAAACTCCAGTCCCTTCGCCGCGTGCAGGGTCATTAGCGTAATTTCGGCGCGCTCGTCATAAGCATCGGCGTCGCTGACGAGAGCAGCGTGATCAAGAAACTGATCGAGGGTTTCGCCACGGTCTTTCGAATCCATCGCCGCATTTACAAGTTCGCGAATATTTTCGACTCGCGAATAGGCTTCGGGAGTGTCTTCTTCTTCGAGAAGCTTGATGTACCCCGTGCGATCGATGATGAACTTTAGAATTTCAGCAATGTTGGCCGGACCGCCGGGCGAGCGAAAACCTTCAATGGGTTCAGCGGTCTCAGCTTTCTTTTCCGATTCTTCTTGAGGCAATTCGAGGTCACCGCCGGCTTGGGCCGAACTCCCCGCGCGAATTTCCTCCGCCCCACCGAAATTGAATGCAGCGGGATCAAATTGGGTATCGTCGCTCTCTGCCAGCAAGTCAAATCGCGGAGCTTCTCTCTGGCGCACAGGCGAGGACACCAGTTCTTCCACGTTCTGTGCTGCTTCCCCAATCGCGCTTTCCTGCAGCCGGACAGCGTAGGTTCCCGCAGCCATCGCCCGCGCGTCTTCGATCAGTTCCCGGAATGATTTCAGCGCCTGCAGAGCTCGCGCGGGAATCAAGGCCCGCTGAATGCACTCGCCGATCGCCCCCCACAAGGATAGGCCAGTCTCAAGGGCAATGCGCTCGACAACCTCCATCGTCGTCTTTCCAATTCCTCGCGTAGGTGTGTTGATCACGCGCAACAGCGAAACCGAATCGTCGGGATTGTGAATGACCTTCAAATAGGAAATCAGGTCTTTAATTTCGGCCCGTTCGTAAAACGAAAATCCGCCAACCACGTGATACTTCAGTTGATAGCGTCGCATTGCTTCTTCAAATAAGCGTGATTGCGAATTGATCCGATAAAGCACCGCCGCGCGCGCATCTTCACCGCGGTCCGTGGCTTCGCGAACATATCGAGCGATGGAGTCGGCCACGAAGAGCGCCTCATTCTCGCCATCCGGCGCTTCGTAGTAGCCGATCTTCGTTCCGCCCTGTCGAGAGGTCCATAGGTTCTTGCCCTTACGGCGAAGATTGTTAGCGACCACTGCCGAGGCCGCCTGCAGAATGTTTTGCGTCGAACGGTAGTTCTGCTCGAGACGGATGATCTTCGCCTCGGGAAAATCCTTTTCGAATTCCAGAATGTTCCGAATGTCAGCGCCGCGCCAGGAATAGATCGACTGATCTTCGTCGCCAACAGCGCACACATTGTGACGCGTGCCTGCAAGCATCCGCATCAGCTCATACTGGGGACGATTGGTATCCTGATACTCGTCAATCAAAATGTATTGAAAGCGTTGGTTGTAATATTCGCGAACGCTGGCGGCAGATTTCAGCACCCTTACCGCCTCAAGCAGCAGATCGTCAAAGTCGAGAGCGTTCGCTCGTAGCAACTCTTTCCGATACTCCTCGTAAATATGTGCGACCCGCTCGGTCTTGGGATCGGCCGAGTTGAGATACACTTCTTGCGGATCAAGCATGTGGTTCTTCGCCCACGAAATGTGAGACAGAACAGCGCGCGGAGTGAGCTGTTTGTCGTCTACCCCAAGCCGCTTCATTATCGATTTCGTCACCTGCTGCTGATCAGCTTCGTCATAGATCACAAAACTTTTGCTGTGCCCAATTGGCGGCTTGCCTGGGACAGCAGAAGGGATGCGCAAAGCTTCGATATCGCGGCGCAATAAGCGCACGCAAAAAGAATGGAAAGTGGAAATTACCGGCTTTGCGATTGAGGATCCGCCGACCAGTTTCTCCACGCGCTCCCCCATCTCTGCCGCAGCCTTATTGGTGAAGGTCACGGCGAGAACCGACTCAGGCATTGCACCGAGGCTCTCGATCAAGTGCGCAATCCGATAAGTGATGACACGCGTTTTGCCGCTGCCGGCACCAGCCAGAATGAGCACCGGCCCGTCGGTGGTCTCGACAGCTTCACGCTGCTGCGGATTGAGTTGGGAGAGGAACGACAAAAAGTAAATACCTGAATTGACTGCTTAAATTCTACATGGAGCGTACAGGCAGACCGGCTTCAACCTCCACATGGAACAAAGCCTGACTATGTGGAATTCCTTAGTTGTGCTTTAAAGTTGTGCTCTAATCTTTGCTCCATGAAAATTTCTGTGCGTTCGTTCGCGAAGATCAATCTCGGCCTGCAGATTGGCCCTCTGCGACCAGATGGATTCCATGAACTGCGCACGGTTTATCAAACGATCGCGTTGCATGACGTAGTTCGCGTCTCGGTCGGACGTGGTTCTGGAATCGAAATCCGCTGCGAGGACCCGCGCGTGCCTCTGGACTCCACCAACACTTGCTATCGCACAGTTGAGCGCGCGATGGGAGCCCTGAAAGCGCGCGGCCGAATCGTGATTGAGATCGAAAAAAAACTTCCAGTTCAGGGAGGATTGGGCGGAGCGTCTGGAAATGCTGCCGCGGCGGTATTCGCACTCGAAAACGCGCTTCGCAGGCAACTCCCAGGGCCCATGAGGTTACGCATTGCGGCGGAAGTCGGGTCAGATCTCCCGCTGTTTCTGATTGGCGGAACTGTGCTGGGAGGCGGGCACGGCGAAGAAGTTTATCCGCTGCCTGATTTGCCGGCAATGCCGTGCGTAATTGCCTTGCCGGAAATTGCCGTTTCAACGCCGAAAGCTTTCTCCGATTGGGACACTAATGTTGCCGAGCGTGGCTCGGCATGGACGGGCGAGGGCCCCCATGGCCACGTGACCAGTGCTGGCTTCACCATCCGGAATACTGCCAAATTGACCAACTCTACTCCGTCCGATAGAATGTTGGAGTTCAGCCGTGAGATTTCTGCTTGGCTGACTGCGGCATCCGGTGAGGGTGTTCGCAGATCCGGTGTCTCCGCCAAGGGTGGAGGCCGGGCCGAGAACCTACTGCTCGACCTTGTCCGTACCGGGATTGAAAACGACTTCGAAAAGGTCGTCTTTCCTAAGCATCCCGAATTGCGCGGGGTCAAGCGAGTGCTCGAAGGTGCAGGGGCGCTCTACACATCGCTCTCCGGATCGGGCTCGGCAGTTTATGGGCTGTTCGGTTCGCGTGAAAGGGCAGCGGCTGCGGCAAAGAAGCTGGAAAAGCACGGCACGCGGGCAGTAATTACAAGCACGCTGAAACGGCGGCAGTATTGGAATCGATTGCAGCTTTTGAATTGAAGGTTTTAGATATCTAGTTGTTGGACTTCATCGAGTTTCAATCTACAATCTGAATCGTTCAATCCGCAATCGAGCTATTGGGCCGTCGACTAATGGTAGGTTGAGGCGCTTAGCGCGCGTCTGAGCCCGCTGCCGAAATCCTGAGCGTAGCCAGGATCTCCGGGCTAGGTCGCGGTAGATATTAAGTATTGGGCCGTCGACTAATGGTAGGTTGAGGCGCTTAGCGGGCGTCTGAGCCCGCTGCCGAAATCCTGAGCGTAGCCGAAGGATCTCCGGGCTAGGTCGCGGTAGATTAAGTATCGGGCCGTCGACTAATGGTAGGTTGAGGCGCTTAGCGGGCGTCTGAGCCCGCTGCCGAAGTCCTGGCGTAGCCGAAGGATCTCCGGGCTAGGTCGCGGTAGATTAAGTATCGGGCCGTCGACGAATGGTAGGTTGAGGCGCTTAGCGGGCGTCTGAGCCCGCTGCCGAAATCCTGAGCGTAGCCGAAGGATCTCCGGGCTAGGTCGCGGTAGATGTTAAGTATTGGGCCGTCGACTAATGGTAGGTCAAGTGCCTTTGGAGCACTTTGTCTAGGTTCGAATCCTAGCGGCCCAGCCAACACAGCCTTCAGCTCTCAGTCGTCAGCTGAAGCGTGGTGACGACGACGGCACGATTTGACTGCTGACGACTGATAGCTTTTCTTTATGGCAACTCTAGCAACCGCGGCCGAGAAGATGAGCGCAGACGAGAAGCCGGAGCGCAGACCGCACCGCGCCCGCGTGGATGAGAAATTTAAGATCTTTTGTGGCACGGCGAACCAGCCGCTGGCAGACGAGGTTTGCGCATTTCTCGGCATGACGCGTGGTCAGGCGCTGGTCCGAAGGTTCGCCGACGGCGAAGCCTATGTGCAGATTCAGGAGAACGTGCGTGGCGCTGACGTCTTCGTAATGCAGCCGACGTGCCGGCCCGTTGATTTGCACCTGATGGAATTGCTGCTGATGATTGACGCGCTGAAGCGGGCATCAGCCCGGCGAATTACGGCGGTTATGCCGTATTACGGATATGGCCGGCAGGACCGGAAGGACAAGCCTCGCGCGCCAATCTCAGCCAAGCTGGTAGCAGACCTGCTAACCACGGCAGGAGCTGACAGAGCGCTGCTGATCGATCCGCATGCGCCGCAGATTCAAGGTTTTTTCAATATCCCGGTGGATCATCTGTTTGCATCGCCGGTGCTAGTGGATCATTTCAAGAAGCTGCAGTTGCCTAATTTGACCGTGGTATCGCCCGATGCGGGCGGCGTGGAGCGCGCAAGATTCTTCGCCAAGAAGGTCGACGCAGCTTTGGCCATCGTCGACAAGCGCCGCGTTGAAGCGAATGTGGCGGAAGTAATGAACGTGATCGGCGATGTTCGCGGCCGAACTTGCTTGGTCATCGATGATTTAATAGATACCGCGGGAACGCTGGTGAAAACCGCGGGCGCGCTTATAGACAGCGGCGCCAGTTCGGTTTATGCCTGCGCTTCACATCCGGTGCTTTCGCCGCCGGCGGTGGAGAACATTGCGAATTCGTGCATCAAGGAAGTAGTGGTTACGAACACAGTCCCGCTCTCGGAAGAAGCGCGGAGAGCCCACACCGACTGCGGAGGCAAAATCAGAGTTCTTACTATTGCTGGATTGATTGGACGCGCAATCCAGGCGATTCACGAAGAGGCGTCCGTGAGCAAACTGTTTGTTTAGGAATCGAAAATATGCCTACAGCAACACCGGAAACGAATCTATTAGAAGCTCAACCGCGTGAGGCGGGAACAAAGAACGATGCCCGACGTGTGCGGCGCAGCGGCAAGATTCCTGCCGTGGTTTACGGGGCAGGCAAGCAGGCCACGGTTGTCAGTGTCGATCCACGCCAGGTTTCGCGCATTCTGCATTCGCAAACCGGCCACAACACGGTGTTCGATCTGGCGCTTGATGGTGAGCGCACAAAAGCGATGATCGTTGATTGGCAGTACGAGCCGATCAAAGGCTCGCTCTTGCACATCGATCTTAAGCGCATCGCCATGGACCGGAAGCTGCGCGTGAATGTGCCGATTGAGCTGGTTGGCGAGCCCGTGGGCGTGAAGCAACAGGGTGGCATTCTCGAGCAGATTGCGCGTGAGGTCGAAGTCGAGTGCTTGCCTGGTGACATTCCGAACCAGGTGGACTTGAACGTGGCGGAGCTGGTTTTTGGTATGGTGTTGCGTATTGCTGACCTCCCGAAGAACGAGAAGGTGAAGTACATCAGCGATCCCGACCAGCCGGTCGCGCACATCATCACTATCAAGGAAGAAGAAGCTCCGGCTGAAGCCGCGGTCGGCGAAGCAGCTGCTGCGCCCGCAGAACCCGAGGTCATTAAGAAGGGTAAGCAAGAAACGGGTGAGGAAGGCGCTGAGGCCGCTCCGGAAAAGGGCGAGAAGAAAGACAAGAAATAGAACCTGTCGTGCGTCGCCGGTCTTGCGTCGTCCGCTTAGGCAGTTGCGCGCGACGCAAGACGTACGACCTGCGACGATGAACGCGCGTGAAGCTGATCGTTGGACTTGGCAATCCGGGACCGGAATATGAGTTCACGCCGCACAATGTAGGCTTTCTCGCGATTGAGATACTGGCCGACCAGCTGAACGTGGAAGTTCGCAATCGCCAGTGCAGGGCGCTTACTGCGAGAGCACAAATCGGGCAAGAGCCGGTGGTGCTTGCCAAGCCCGAGACGTACATGAATCTAAGCGGACTCGCGGTTGGCGAGCTGGTGGAAAAGCTGGAGATCAGTCCGGAAGCGGACTTGATCGTAATTCAAGACGAGCTGGATTTTCCGCTTGGTGGGTTTCGAATCCAGCGGGCGCGCAGTTCGGCGGGGCACAACGGGATTGAGTCGATCATCGAATCGCTTGGAACGAACGACTTCCTGCGGATCCGGGTCGGCGTAGCGCCGGAATATAGGCCGCGTGATGGCAAAGAATACCTGCTTTCACCGATGCGGAAGGCTCAATTGAAGGTGCTTGAGCCGGTGCTCATCGACGCAGCGGATGCAGCAAGAATGATCGTGATTGAAGGCCCGGCAGCGGCGATGCAGAGATTCAACAGAAAGCCGGAGATCACGGATCACTAATCACTGGCCACTGAAATCACTGGCCACTGACCACTGAGTTTTGGAGAGTGCAATGAATCGTACGTATGAATTGATGTTTATTGTCCGTCCTGACATGACAGAGGAAGATCAGGACAAGCTGATTTCGAACCTCGAATCAGCGGTCACTTCTTCGGGCGGGCAAGTTAAGAATGCGGAGAAGATGGGCAAGCGTCGCCTTGCGTACACGGTGCGCAAGTTCAATGATGGCCTCTATATGCTGCTGACCTTCGAAGGCGGTGGCGGCCTGGTGCATGAACTGGAGCGGCGTCTGCGCGTGAGTGAGCCGGTGATCAAGTTCCTAAGTGTGCGAATTGACGAGGAACAAAAGCGCCTGGATAAGATCAAAGCGATCCGCGACTCAAAGCGGAAGGTACCGCCAGTGGCAGCAGCACCGGTGGCAGCAGCGCCTGAAACTTCAGGCGAGGCACCGGCAGTGACGGCATAAAAACGTCGTTAGTCGTTGGTCTTCGGTCGTTGGCCAAAGAACCATAGGACTCGGAAATGGCGGCTCAATCCCGCCAGAGTTTTGCCAACGACGAACGACTAATGACCAACAACGAGATTTTCTAAGGAGCATCATGGCAGAAGAAACTAGAACAACATCAAGTTCAGCGCCCGATGGACAAGGCGGTGGCGAGCGCCGTCCGCCGCGTTCCGGCCCCGGAGGACGCGAGGGTGGACCCGGTGGCCGCAAATATTTCCGCCGCAAGAAGGTCTGCAAGTTCTGCGTCGAAAAAATCGACGCCATCAACTACAAGGACGTGCGTCTGCTGGCGCAATTCGTGGCTGAAAGCGGCAAGATTGTTCCGCGACGTTTGTCCGGCGTATGCACACCGCATCAACGCCGGCTGAGTTCGGCCATTAAGCTGGCGCGTAATATCGCGCTTCTGCCGTTTGCGGGACGCGCAGGCTAACTTCTCTCTCGCAGATCAACGCGGATTCCCGCGGATTTCTGGACCGAGTTGATCCGTGTTCATCAGCGTGAATCCGTGTCAAATTGAATTTACTGGAGCCATTATGGAAGTCATTCTTAAGGAAGATGTCGCAAAGCTCGGTTCGCGAGGCGATGTTGTGAAAGTTGCCGAGGGATACGGACGCAATTTTTTGCTGCCTCGCCGCCTGGCGATTGAAGCTAGCGCCGGCAACAAGAAAGTCATCGAACAGATGCGCGCCGCCGCAGTGCGACGCTCTGCGAAAGAGAAAGCTCAGGCCGAAGAGCTCTCGAAACAGTTCGACGGGCTCTCGGTTTCATTCCAGCGCCGTTCAGGCGAGCACGATCAACTCTTCGGCTCCGTTACTTCTGGCGATCTTGCCGACGCTCTTGAACGGAAAGGGTTCAACGTCGATCGCCGCAAGATTCAGCTGCACGAGCCGCTTAAAACTATTGGTGAGTTCGCCGTTCCTGTGAAGCTGCACAAAGACGTCACCGCGCATTTGAAGGTCGTCATCGAGAAAGAAGCAGCGGAGTAACTGTTCGCCGCTAGTGGTTGGTGGTGGGTGGTCCGCAATGTCGTGCTTGTCGGTGCCCATCGACGCGTCACGAGACACTAAACATGAACACTGACCGCTAGCCACTGACCACTGCTTTCCCTGACACAAACCTGTTACCTTCCACGATGTACCGCAGCGGCATGGCCGCCGCTTTCGTAATTCCAATTCTCTTCGTGATTAGCACCTGCGGGGGTGGAGTGCCGTCGTCTGTGATATACAAATCTGATTTTGCGCTGGTCAGGTCTTTGCCGTTGTCCCGCTCGCGTGTGATCTCGAATGCTTCAGCGAGCCTTCCAGGTCCGCTTGTTAGTAAACGCAGGTCAGAATCTTTGTCGAGTGCGCGGGAATTGAGCATCTGTTCCATTCCATCGAGCGGCTCCAGAGCGCGAAACAGAATTCCTCCGGGAGTCCCAGCAGGCAAGCAGGAAACATTCAGGCAGTAGTGGTTCCCATAAATGAAGTACACGTACGCAAAACCAGGAGGGCCGAATAGAACTGCGTTGCGTTTTGTTTTCCCGATTGAGGCATGGGCGGCGGGATCATCGGCACCGAGATAAGCTTCCACTTCAACGATTCTACCGGTGAGGCGTTTGCGTCCTTGTCGCCGAACGAGAATCTTGCCTAGAAGATCGGGTCCGACAAGGCGAGGGTCACGGTCGTAGAACGACTGCGGCAGAATGCTGGTTCGGAGTGCGACCATGCTCGAAATGCGATTCTATCCGTTTGCAGCGCGCCTACGGCCCGCGTTGGTTGTTTATGTCGCCTACCCAGGGCTGAACGCCCGGCTAAATTCCGTCGTTCATGGGAAGCTCGGCGGTACTGATGAGTCCTGCATGAAATAATCAGAACAGGAGATCTGATTGGCCTGCGCCATCTGCGAAAAACGAAAAGAAAAGCGCTTCTGTCCGGCCGTGCACGGGCGCATCTGTCCGCAGTGCTGCGGTGAACAGCGCGAAGTCACACTGGACTGTCCGAGCGAATGCCCGTACTTGCAGCAGGCGCGCGAGCACGAGCGGCCTCGCCCTATCGAAGAACTCGACCAGAACGCTCTTTTTCCGAAGGTCGAGGTTGGCCAGCAATTTCTCTACGAGCAGGAGCACCTGATCCTGGGATTGTCTTTTGCCCTCGCCAAGAGCGCACACGCTGATCGCGACATTCGCGATTCCGATTTGATTTCCGCATTAACGGCGGTCGCAAAAAGCTATGAGACCCTCGCCAATTCGGGCCTGCACTTCGAAGCACCAGTCACAAATCTCTCACACCAGGCAATCGCGGCAGAAATTCAGAAGATGGTGAAGGAATACCGTGAGGCTGAACAAAAGCACATGGGCTACACGCGACTCCGCGATTCGCACGTGCTGAAAGCCCTCGTCTTCTTGCTGCGAATGGCATTAAGCCGGACTTCCGGACGTCCGAGATCTCGCGCGTTTGTGGATTTTCTATTCGCGCAATTTCCCGATCGGCAGTCGGCGATTGCCTCCGCTGATGAAGGCAGTCGGATCATCGTCCCGTAACGTACTGCCTTTCATCGGAAACTTTGATCTTGGTCCGCGGGATAAACAAATCCCCACCGTTCCGCAAAGAATGCACGGGATAGCGAAACCCAAACCACAAAGGAGACGAGCGGACACACGAGGTTTTTAAAGCGCCCGGAACGACGGCATTCACGCTCTTTCCAGCTTCTTCGCATGCTGGCCGGCGGGCAGTGCGTCCCGCAATTCGCGTATGCTTCGCTTGAACACCGGGTGCCGCACATCCGGTGCAATTTCCGCCAGCGGCTCTAAAACAAAACGTCGCTCGTGTAATCGTGGATGAGGAATCGTTAGCGACGGTAGTTCCACGATCGAACTCCCGAACAACAAAATGTCGATATCCATTGTGCGCGGAGCTTTTTCCTGGCGTCGCTGGCGACCCATGCTCTGCTCCAGGTTTAGGATGGCGGCGATCAATTGCCGTGGCATCTTCTCTGTGTCCAGCTTCACTGCGCAGTTCAAAAACCACGGCTGCGGGGCGGTACCGACCGGCTCGGTTTCATAGAATGCGGACACAGCGGCCACATTGCCCAACTCCCCTAATTTCTCAATTGCCATTTTCAAATTCGCTGAGCGATCACCTACGTTTGATCCCAGCGACAGATAAACAGTCTTGTGCATGGTTCCTGCGCAGATCTGCTTTTGCGCCAGCACTAAGTTTGCTGGTTTCGTAAGTCTATTGCCAGAAAAAAATGGCGGCTCTCAGGGAACCTGAATGGGAACTTGCGCCTTTGTCGATTCCACGAAATGCTTTGGTAAATGGCCAGCCTTCCAATCGACTTGAAAATCGGCCGCGCGCAGCGGCTTCTGCGAATGATCGAGCAGGACGCGCCGCTCTTAGCAATACGAACTGCGCAACTCTCCAGGGAATGTCAGGAATCGGCACAGTCACACGCGAATTACCTGGCGGCTCTCACCCGCGCGGAATTGCAGCGGTTGAGTGAAGAGAAATCTCTCGCAGAAATATGCGAGCCCACCCCGCAAGGCTCCGACTAGTTCAGGCTTGAGCGGCGGAATGTACCGCTTCGCGGACGTAAGTCTCAGGCGTCTCTTCTGCAAGGGTAGTTTCCTCCCACAAACTACGGTCGCGGAGCAGGCGCGAAACGAGTGCCGTGTGCATGGCATGGCCGGCGCGGTCCGCAACAACTTTTCCCACCACGCGGCGCCCGATCAGCGCCAGGTCGCCGATGAGATCTAGAATCTTATGGCGCACAAATTCATCGTCGAACCGCAGCGGAGGATTTTCCAGGCCTTCTTGCGTTAGCACCAAGGCGTTTTGGTGAGAAGCTCCGCGAATTAAGCCTTGCTGGCGCATGGCTTCCGCCTCGTGCAGAAACCCAAACGTTCGCGCGGAAGCGATCTCGGAAACGTACTGCCCATTCGTAAGTTCCAGCAAAAAGGATTCGCGTCCGATCAACGGATGAGGAAAGTTGATGGTGTAAGAAACCGAATACGTATCTGACGGATAAACTCCAATGAACTTATTGCCTTCTCGCAGTTCCAGGGGACGCAGAATGCGAAGGTAAGTGCGCGGGCGACGCTGCTTGCGAATGCCGGCTTTCTTAATGAGGTCAATGAACGGTTGCGCGCTGCCGTCGAGAATTGGCAACTCCAGATTATCGAGCTCCACAATGGCGTTATCAATTCCCATGCCGACAAACGCCGACAACAGATGCTCGGTCGTTGAGATCAGCACACCTTTTTTCATCAAGCTGGTGGCGTAGCTCACGCGAGCAACATTTCTGCCTGTGGCTTCAACTTCGAAGTTATCGAGATCAACCCTGCGAAAGATGATCCCCGTACCGGCAGGCGCCGGCAGAATGTGCAGATTCACTGGGGCGCCGGAGTGGAGGCCAATGCCGTTGCAATTGGCGGCGGCGCGGAGTGTTTGTTCAGTGATCAGAAGCTCACCTGCTTTACAGATTACTAGCAGATGACTTGAAGCGTATGTGGTAATTTGACCACAGTGCGCGGCAATAATGACGCACACGGCAGCATGCAACTGGTGTATTTACATAGATTTACAAACTCTGGTGACGTCTGAACTCCATAAGCAGCCTGTCAGCTTCTCTCCCGGCGCTCACCGCTTGTGCTTCTTCGAGGAGCTGGCCGCCTTGGGGTCGAACAATGAATCGCTCAAATCCTGGTTGTATTTTGCATCCGTAAGAAAGGTTTGTGCAGCCATTTCGCCATTGAAGATTCGGGTGGTATTGAATGGCGTCATGATGCCCTGAATCGGACGGTAGTCGTCGAAAATCTCATCTTCAACATTGCGCTCTTTGTCGAGAGGATCTCGCCACGAGTAGCTCTTCTTCACCGGCAGGTGCGAATTGATGTCGATGTTTAAGGTGACCCCTTCGTTCTTCGCGTTCATGATTGTCACCTGATCCGTCTCTTTCTGCGCAGCAATGTTCTGCCCTTCGTAGAAAAGGGCCACGCCAGGTTGATTCAGCCATTCGCGAAGAACAATATCGAGCGAATAGTGCCGGCGTCGCAAATAAGGATCCAATTCATCTTTGTGCTCCAGATTTCGCACGCCCTTGTAGGTAATCTCGTATCCGTTGTCGCCGTTGAAAATGTCGATGATGTCTCGCTTCTTTGTGAGCTCGATTCGGTCTTTATCAGGGAATTTCCTGAAGCGCCAGAAGATGGTGCCCATGCTGTTTGCTTCGCCATGATGAAAACTATAGGCGCGGCCTTCGAGCGTCATGTCCTTCCAATTTAAATAAGCATCGCCCCCAAGCGCCTTGATTGACTGATCAAGAACGGATTTCGCTTTTTGTGCGTTACCCTGGTCGACCGGAATCTGCGAAGAGGCATTTGGCGCAGCTTGACCTGCGCTCGGGGTCTGCTGCGCGAAACAAGCTGTCCCCACCAATAAGACGATAATAGCGTATTTCATTCTCTTCTATATTAGAAGCAACCGGTCCGACCTGTGCTGCATGGCGGTTCAACCCACCAATACCGCCCCGCCATTCACATTGAAGATTTCTCCGGTAATGAAGCCGGAATGCGGCGTGCACAGAAACAGTATCGGCGCTGCGATCTCTTCCGGCGTGCCCACGCGGCCCAATGGAATCGGACGAAGGACTTCCTTTGCAATCGCCGGATCCTCGAGCGCCGGCCGCGACATGTGCGTGTCCACCCAACCCGGTGCGACGGAGTTCACGTAGATGTGGTCTCGAGCGAGTTCCGAGCCCAAACTCTTCGTCATGCTGATGATGGCGCCTTTTGTAGCCGAATAATCGCAGTGGAAGGCTTCCCCACGCTGGCCTGAGGTTGAACTGATGAGGACGATATGGGCGGGAGACTTCGCAGTCGCTGTCTTTTTCATTTGGGCGACAGAGTGCTTAACGAGCGCGAAAACTGCGTCGAGGTTAATGGCGAGGGTGCGTCGCCAATGCTCGTCGCTCATCCTGTCGATTGAGAAATCTTCAGCAGGCCAGATTCCGTGGTTCGCAACTAAGATGTCGAGCTTGCCAAAGCGCTCGACCGCCGCGATAATCAAGCCCTCCGCCGTCTTTGTCCCATCGAGGTTGCACGCGATGGTGGCGCACTTCCCGTCACCAAACTCTTTATTGCAGTCTGCCACCAGCTTTTCTGCCGCATCGCGGGACTTTTCGTAATTAAATAGAACCCTCGCGCCAGCTTCAACAAACATTCGAACTGTCGCGGCGCCAATTCCTCGCGAGCCGCCAGTGATGAGCGCGACTCTTCCTTCGAGTGAAAGGGTGACCGGCATAGCTGGATAGTTTCCAGCCTGCGGTGCGAGTTTGGCAAATCCAGGACGGCGGGAATTTTGCCGATAGCTCAGTCAGTTCGCGATCCGCTACTTAATCGGCAGGCCATTTCACGGTAAGCGCGTGCATGATTTGGCCCGATTTTCGAAAGTTTCGTTCGATGCGAACGTTGGCGGCCTCCCCGGTCGGGGCTGCCGCAGCAGTCACGGAAACACCATCGTTCACTTGCACGCAATCCATCCGCAGTATGCCGTTGTCGTTGAAAACCAGGCCACGGAAGCGTCCGGCGCTCCCCGTCACCAGAGGATTGGAATTCAGCTGCTTCGTATTTGTGTCCACATACACGAACATCTCGTTCGCATTCGTAAGAACCGCCGTCTGAACTGGCTCAACAGCCAACGTTGGAAACAGGTCGTATGCTGCGAGCGCGATAGCATAAGCAGTAAATCCGCCGGCATTCGAAGAGCCCGTAATGGTGCCGTCAATTGTTTGTGGCTCCAAAGTTACCGTGCTTGCTGCAGGGTAGTCGGGGTCGAATGGTTGAGGTGCATGGGTCGTGACGTAAGCACTTTCGCCGTTTACCAGAGTTGTGTTGTTGAAGCTGGGCACAAATGGAAGGGTGCTGAGATGCGACACAGTATCGGATATTTGAAAGTTGGTTGCGGAGAGAATGAAGGGCATTGCCTCCGCAGCTTCTTCATTTTCAGAGAAAAATCCCTGTTGCTGCGAACCGAAAAATAAAGCTGTCGGTCCATTCCCGAATGGATCCGAGGGTCCCGTCTGGATTACGGTTCCCGCCAAAACGCTTAGGTCAATTGTATTCGTATCCGGCACTGCAATGCGTGTCGCCAACTGCGTGCCGTCCGATTGAATGACGATGTCAAAATTGATGATCATTCCAGTTGCCAGAGCAGACAAGCCGCTGATCCCTTGAAAGGCAGTGCTGTTATTAGTCGCAACGGAAAGTTGTTGGCCGTCTGCGAGTGTGACATCGATGCTTCCACTGGCATTGTCGAGGGACGAGACTTCCGCGATCAGATTAGATTCTGGATAACCTTGACCACCTTTACCCGCTGAGAGCGGTTCCATAGAGAACGTGGGATTGATCGCGTACGGGTTCAATCCACCATTCGGGACGTAGCAGCTCCCGATGTTCGCGGATTGCGAAACCGCGAGATCGAGCACGAGTCCCATATTGCTTCCTGTAACAGTAATGGCTGAAGGCAAAGTGACAGATACCTGTGAATCCGGCGTAGCCCCGTATGCGTAGGTAGCAAGTACTAAATTGCCGGGATCACTTCCGGCAGGCGGAATATCTGTGACGCATGTGAAGTAGGCGTAGCCAATGGTTGCGGTAGCTGAAGTGTAAATGCCTTGGGGGATACTAGCTGAAACCAGAGGCTCAGAAAGCCCATTCAGGTGCATAAACTCGGCCCCTTGAGGATTAGTAAGCAACGAAACTGTGTTCCCGAGTCTATTGGTCAAGCTCAGGCTGTTTATCGTGAGCCCGAAGGCTGAAAACTGATCGTTTGCCGTGCTCGATAGCAGCACCGTCACTGTCGTGTTTCCTCCAAATCCAGTTTGCGCTGGAGGTTTGCTGGTGCTGCAGCCCGTTGTAAAAGTTATGAAACCCGCCAGGGCGAAGACTAATAAGGCAAATAATAGAGAGGAAGAGTGAGCGCCAGAGGAAAAAGCACGTTCCGTCATAACTACCTCGCAGTAAAGCGAAACACGAATGGAGAGGATTGTACCTCGCGTAAGTTGCTGGGGAAGTAAATACGCGTAAAGGTTTGTAGCCCAATTGTCTGAAGAAAGGCGTAGTAGGCGGGAAGAGCTAGCTGCCTAGATTCGGCATGCTACGTTCAGATTTCAACTCGCGTGCGAGAACGCGGACCAGCATGCCATCGTATTTGGTTCCACTACCGCGTTCCAGTTCCGCGATGGCTTGATCGCTGGTCTTTGCGGGAGTAAGTCCGCGGTCGCTGGTGAGATTTACATACGTGTTCGCGACAGTAATAATGCGCGCCCATAGAGGGATATCATCGCCGCGAAGTCCAGCCGGAAAGCCGCTACCGTTGAGGTATTCGTGATGCGCCACCACGGCGTTCTTTATTCTTTCGCTTTCCGGCAGTGTAGATAGCACCTCTCCGGCAAATCGTGGATGAGATTTCAGCAGTTCGAATTCTTCTTCACTAAGCGACGCTTGTTTGTTCAGCACCCGCTCCGGAATAAACATTTTTCCCAGATCGTGAACACGACCGGCAAAGCTCAGGTCGTGCACCTCGGATGGCGCAAGGTTGAGCGCCCGCCCGATAATTTCGCAATACTGCGCGACTGCTTCGCCGTGTCCGGAGGCGTGTAGCTCTCGCGACTCGGCTGCGCGCGAGAGCGTTTCGATCGAATCCTTCAAGACGCGCGATTCCTCATCATCATCCGCGGCCGCAAGCTTGCGCAGAGTAGCAACCAACTCCTCCAAATGCTCGGGCCCGGTGTGCTCGCGTTGCAGAAATGCTTCGATGTAGCTGGTGACCAGCTGCCGCTGCATAACGCCGCCCTCTTCACGTTCGAACTCCTCTGCGGTCGAGACACGATCGCCGCCGGCTTTTTTCGAGATGTACATGCCCATGTCGGCCACGCGAATAATGCTCTCGGCCGAGAAGCCGTGGATCGGGAAACTTGCCACGCCGAAACTGCCGGTAATCTGGTGCTCGTTGAGCATCGGGTCTGTCGCCAGCCAGAGTCGCAGGCGCTCAGCCAAAATTTGTGCCTGCTCAACAGAAGTCTCAGGCATCAGAATGATGAACTCGTCGCCGCCATAACGCGCGACGACGTTCGACTGCCGGCACTTGTTTTCGAGTAGACGGCCAACTCGAGCCAGCACGAGATCGCCTTCAAGGTGACCGGAACTGTCATTCACCTCTTTGAATTTATCCAGATCGACCAGCACAACCGAGAACGGCCGCCCCGATCGCGAGGCGCGTTTCCATTCCGCCGAGAGCGCCTCCCAGAAATACCGCCGCGTTTTGATTCCCGTAAGGCCATCAGTGATCGATTGCTGCTGAAGTTTCTGGAAGACAAATGAATTATGCAGTGCCGTCGCCAACAAATCGGCAAGCGTGTTCATCACCAGTACATCGTCATCGGAAATCGCGCGCTCGGCTTCGCTTTCGACATTCAAAATGCCGAGCAGCGTGTCCCCGTAAGTGATCGGCATACAAAGGACTGCCCGTGAGCTCGGTAACAGCGATTGCAGCTTTCCTCCTTCGCTCGCGTGAAGCAGCGCGGTTTCTCCCGTGCGAGCTACGCGCCCAATAATTCCTGCCCCAAGCGCGATTTTTTTGCCCTTTTCCTGCGCCGTCGAGCCTGCTTCGGCTCTGATTTCAATTTCCTTGGTGGCGTAATCGAGAATACCGATTCCGATATGGTCAAAGCGGAAGTTCTTTTGGATATGGCTGACGATTTCCGCGAGCATCTGTTCGGCGTCTTCGCTCGAAATCGCGGTCTTTGAAACACTGTTCAAGAATGCGAATTGGCGTGTACGCCGCTGTTCTTCCGCGAACAAACGCGCGTTCTCTATGGCCACGGAAACTTGCCCCGCCGCGGTCTTAAGGACTTCCAGATCACGCTGCTCAAAGACGTACTCGCGGTCTATACTCAACGCGACCATCACCCCGGTCGCTTTGCCATTGACCAGGACCGGCGCTCCGCAGAGCGACTTGGCGGGTCGCGACGGTATAAGAGTGACGCCCAGCCGCTCACGCGCTCGCTCAAGGTCTGAACGGATCAGTAGCGGCTGTCCGGTACGCAGGATGTATTCCGTGAGTCCATTAGCAACACGGCGTCGCTTCTTCGGAATTGTCTGGCCATCTTCCACTTCCAACTCGAACACAATCGTGTCGCCTTCCTGGAACGCAACATAGAAGTTGGAGGTGTCGAAAATTTGTCCAAGTTCTTTTTGAACTGTGCGCAAAACCTCGGCCTGATTCAAGCGCGAGCTGATTGCCTGCCCAATCTGCGTCAGGAGCTGGTATTCCTTCGTGCGGCGTTGCGCATCATGCATGATCACGTAGTTTTCGAGTGTCAAACCGATTTGCAACGCAAGGCCAATCAGCAGGCGCAGATTTGAATCCCCGAATAGCCTCCGTTCAGCGTGAGGAAAAAGAATGACACCGAAGTTGTGCTCTCGCGTTTGCAGACTCACCGCCGTCGCATTGCGAATCTCTTCGGCTACCATTGCTTCACGAAATTGCTCGAATCGTCCGCCCGGAAAAGCAGGCAGAGGCTCAGTCATCTCCAGCAGATTACGGAAAGAAACAAATCCCCCCCGCCGGTACGCCAACTCGCAAACGTATTCGCCGGCACCGGTCGAATCCAGTTTGTTGGCGAATTCTGGAGAGAACCCCAGTTGGACGGACGGCAGCACTGCCCGCCATCTCTCGGAAATGCAAATCACCGCTCGCGTGGTCGGCAGCGGCGCGACAAGCCGGTCCAAAATTCGTTGCATGCTGGGCACCAGGTCCGTCGCGGAGAGAAGGCGCATGGGATCGGCATCGAGTTTCGAAAATGCCAGTGCGTTTTCCTGTACCGCGTTGCGCTCGTTTTCAAAGAGCACCATGACCATGGCAAGGCCGAGCAGCATCTGCGGCAGCGGTCCAAGCAACTCACTGCCCAAAACGTGAATGGGTTTGAATTGCCCGAATGTCGTCAAGACCGCCCAAAAAGCTACCGCGAAAGAAAGCAGTCTGAATGCGATGGAATTCTTGCGCTGCGCAGTGCGGTAAAAATCAAACGAGCTGTAGCCCAAAATAAGCGCAACTGTCACCTGAAACGGATCGAGCGAAACCTCAGACGAGAGTACCCACTGAATATCTGGACGTATCGCTCTGGCGATTGAGAGCAGCAATCCGGAACAGCCAATGATCGCCTCATACCAGCGCAGGCGAAAAGCCTCGGCACGTTCCGAAGTCGTCAGGCGTCGCGTAAGCCGGGTCGAGATCAGGATCGCCAGCGCCATCCCGATGAGCAGCAGCGACGAGAAAAATAAAATAATTTTGTGCGCCCCGGAAACCGTTGCCAGCGCATTCAGCAGAAAATGCAACGTATAGGCTGCCCATGCGAGCTGCCACGCGCGGAAGTAGGGCTGCCGACTCTGCTCGTGTAAGTAACTGAAAAGCAGAAACAGCAGGAAGGCGACTAAGCCCGGTAAAATTGCGGTGCTAACCAGAATACTATTCATGATTTGACCGACGTGAGCTGATGGTCAGTCTGCGCGGGGATACGCCAACTACTATGCTTTCATATGTTTCCTAACAAGACAACAAGTTTGCACACCCGGATGGTGCCTTTAGGTGCAACTCAGCCTAGTCTTTTGTGTAACTTGACGCTACTTTGCGCCACCTCGTAACATTCATTTTGGTTACTAAGGGAATGTCCTCACATCCGTCTTCCGTTGTGCCTCCTGCCAACAAACTCCGCGTGCGGTTCGCTCCTTCGCCCACCGGCTATCTACACGTCGGAGGCGCCAGGACAGCACTTTTCAACTGGCTCTTCGCACGGCACTTTGGCGGAACTCTGATTCTGCGAATTGAAGACACTGATATTGAGCGGTCAACCGACGAAATGGTCGATGGAATCCTGCAAGGCCTGCAATGGCTCGGAATAAATTGGGATGAAGGCCCGTACTTTCAGACCAAGCGAACCGAGCTGTATCAACAGGCGGCGTCAAAACTTATTGCGTCGGGAACCGCGTACTATTGCTTCTGTTCTCGTGAAGTACTAGAGCAACGCCGGGCCAAAAGCGCCCAAGAAGGACGGCCGCCGAAGTACGAAGGAACTTGCCGCAGGATAGATCCTGGCGAAGCTCTGCATCGGAAATCGGCAGGAGAACCGGCTGCAGTCCGGTTTGCTATTCCGGAAGTTGGGGTTACCGCGTTCGATGACGCAGTGTTCGGCCACGTAGAATTTGCGAATACCGAACTCGAGGACTTTGTACTACTACGTTCTGATGGCAGTCCCACCTACCACCTGAGTGTGGTTGCCGACGATATCGATCTGCGCATCACCCATATCATTCGTGGTGCTGACCACATTTCAAATACGCCGAAGCAAGTGATGCTTTATCAATCGTTAGGCGCTCAGTTGCCGGCGTTCGCACACGTTCCGCTCATCCTCGGACCCGATAAGACTCGCCTCAGCAAGCGCCACGGCGCAACCAGCGTCATGGCTTATCGCGATCAGGGGATTGTTCCCGAAGCTTTCCGGAATTTTTTGGCTTTATTGGGCTGGACTCCACCGGAAGGGACGCCGGAAGTTCTCGGCGATTCAGAACTCATTCGACTGTTCTCTCTTGAAGGGATTTCGCGCTCGAATGCCGTTTTCGATCGCGCCAAGCTCGACTGGTTCAACACCGAATATATTCGAGCCTATCCTGCAGAACGCTTACGGCCCTTGATTGAAGAAGAGTGGAAGAAAGCTGGCGTAGTATCCGTTCTCCATGATCGCGACTGGCTGCTTTCAACCATTGATCTGCTAAAACCACGCGCCCGAAATCTGAAAGACTTTGCAGGATCGTTCCGCGCATTTTTCAGCGATGAGTTTGAGCCGGATTCAGGCGCCGTGGAAAAGTTCTTAAAAGATGAAAATATCCGGCGGCTTCTGGTTCAGTTGGCGGACCGGTATCGCGATTCAACTGATTTCAACGAGCAAGAGACGGAACGAATCCTGCGTGATTTCGCTGCCGAAACGGGCGTGAAGGCTGGCGCACTGATCAATGGTTCACGCGTCGCACTCACCGGCCAAGGTGTTGCGCCCAGCCTGTTTGCCATTATGAAAGCTCTGGGACAAGAACGGACGGTTACCCGTCTCAAAGCCGTCGAAAGACTTGCGATGACAGCTTCAGGAAGCAGAACTTAGGATCGGCACTCCTGAACGCATTTATCATTGCCTCGATGCGTGACCCGCTCCGGCATTTCAATCCCAAGCTCCTTCTTTGTATCGTCGCGGCGTTGCTCTCCATTGTTGTACAGTCCGGCGAGCTCGGATCAGCGGATACCATGCACCGCCTGCAAACCGCGCACTCATTCTGGACTTCCGAGCCTCCGGTTTTCCCCAACGAATACCCCGAGTTCGGCGTGCACGGGCGTGGAGGCAAGCTCTACGACTGGTACGGCATCGGCCAGCCGCTGCTCATGTTGCCGGCAGACATTATCGGAACCTATATCGAGAAGCTTCCAGTTTTTGACGATTATCGGGGGAATGATCCCACCGTTCGCAACATCTTCGTCACCTTCACAACCAATATTTTGCTGAATGTTCTTACTGCCCTCGTGGTATTTCGTTTCCTGCAACTGCTGGAGTTCGATGTTCTGGAGTCAGTAGCCGGCGTGCTCGCACTCCTGTTCTGCACGACCCACCTGCATTACACGCAGAACATGATGGAGAACAACTACATCTGCCTGTTGACGCTCACCGGGTTCTGTTTCCAATACGAGTGGCTGCGAACAGGAAGCAGGCGAGCTCTAGTGATCGGATCCGGAGCATTTGGATTGAATCTGCTCACAAGACTGACAACGGCGCTGGATTTACTCTGTGGCGGAATTTTTCTGCTCTTGATTCTCGCCATCGAGAAGGCAACACCCATAGACCTTTGGCATAAATTCCTAGGCTACGCGAAGACTTCATTTCCCCTCTACGCACTTTTCTTCTTCCTCGATCGCCTTTACCAGTTCCTCCGCTTCGGAAATTGGACAACGACTTACGTTCACTACTTCGCAATAGAGCATCGGTTGCAAGACCCCAGTTTGCCGGCGAAATATCCCTGGGAAACACCGTTTCATGTTGGCTTTCTAGGCCCACTAATTTCGGTCGACAAGTCAATTTTTTTCTTCGACCCGCTGATCGTGCTCACCATTCTGGTATGCGTGTTTACCTGGAGGCGGTTCAGCCCCGCAGTAAAGGCCTACGTGGCGGCCGCGTTCATGTTGGTCTTTGGATACATCTGCCTATACGCGCGCTACACGGTTTGGAGCGGAGACTTCGCCTGGGGTGACCGCTATGTGTCAACCGCAGTTGAGCTGGCCGCATTTATTTCAGTACCGATTTTGCTGAAGTACCGAGCGGAGTTAGGCACCGTACTTTGGAAAATCGGCTTGGCGTTGATTTCCCTAAGTCTTGTAATTCAAATTGCGTCGCTCGCCTTCTGGCTGCCGCTTGAAATCTATCAAGCAGATGATTTTGGCCATCCGCAATTTGTCATTGGGTTGCGTTTCAAAAACATCGTGGCCTTCGCACTCGGCAAGATGGACGCATGGCGATTGAACACTGATTCCATGACCTACGACCATTGGGACTATCAACACCTCACGACCTGGAACTTTTTGCCGTTTGTGTTGCGTAGGATGGGAGCCACACCGAAATGGGTGCTGGATATAGTTTTCAGCCTTTGGGGAATTGCAATTGCCGCATTGATGTACTCACTGTGGGATTTACGAGGAGCACTAACGCGTCAGCAGGAGCGGATCGATTAGGCGGGGCGCTGCTGCACTTCTTCTGCGGCAATTTTGCTACGACGGTCCGAATCCCACGAGATCAGGTGGTTTAAATCGTAGCTGTAGGGGCCATAGGCGCAAAAGGATTTCTCGTCAAATAACCGCTTGATTCCGCAGCCGAGGCAAACCTGGTAAGTATGTTCCTGGTAGCGCACTGGCCAACTCATCTTGCGATGCCAGCAGCCGCGCAGAACCAGCACCGCAGCGCCTGCAACGCCGGTAGCCATGAGCCCAAGAGGGACTTTCCAACGCGACTTCTTGTCCTGCGCCATCCAACGAACCTGAGGTTTGTATTGTATCAAGCGGAAGCTGTGGAAGGCTTACCAAAGTCAGCACCAAGGGCGGATTTGCCCTCACGGATATATTGCGATTGCCCCCGAACCACTGTAACTTAATTGAGAGATATTCCAGCCCGCATAGAAGCCAACTGGGACCGATCCAGCTGACGCGACACGGATGGCAGCGGAACAACGATCGGTGGCATTGCGAAGTGAGTTTCGATTCGTGCTTTTGATTCTCCGATTCGTGCTTCTGATTTGACGATGAGTGCGACTCCAAAAAATGTCGGTGCCGGACTGGATGCTCCTCACTGGCTACCGTCCATAAGTGAACCAAATTCTCCGCCGCAAGATGGTCAAGACGCGTTGCAAATGCTGCTGGCCTTTGCCTGCATCCACGATCAGGCCGTCCAACGGCGAAGGCAGAAGGATTCCAGTTCGGCATCCGCCACATACGACGAGTACTTTGGCCTGGATGACGTATTGCGCCTGGTGGCGGCGCGCGCCCGGGCCGTCACAGGCGCGGATGGAGTGGCGATCGCGCTGGCGAAGGATGACGCGATCATTTGCCGTGCCAGCCTGGGGAAGATTGCCCCTGATCCGGGCGTTCGCCTTGATCCTAATTCGGGCTTTTCAGGCGCATGCCTGCGCAAGCGCGAAACCGTCCGCTGCGATGATTCCGAAACTGACTCGCGAGTAAACGCGCAGGTTTGCCGCACACTTGGGACCCGTTCCATGGTCGCAGTCCCGCTCACCGCCAAAGGTCGAGTGATCGGGTTGATCGAGGCGTTTTCGGCAGAGGCGTTCGGCTTTAACGACAGCGATGTCAAGAGTTTGGACCTGCTGGGCGAACTGATCCTAGCTGCAATTCACCCGGCAGAAGAGGACAGACTGGCACAACTGGCAGAGCAAATTCTGCCCCAGCCGCCGGCAATGCCCACCACGGCGCTGCCAGAGCCTCTCGAGGCAGAATTAGCCGAAACTCCGGAGATGGAAACAGTTGCACTTGCGCCTTGGCCGGACACAACGGCGTTGTCCGAGTCGCGTGAACCAGAAACTGAATCCGTTGCAGCCACCGAGGGTACTCTACCCGCCGCTGTCACAGAGGCGAGCCTATCGCCATCCCTACCAGGGCCCGCGACCGAAATTACGCCCAGGGTACCTTCGAACGAAGAAGTTTCGGCGGCTGTGGCTCTCGTTGAGAATCTTTTAGCGAAGGCGAAGGAACAGACATCGGAACCGCCTGCCGTAGCGGAAGAGGTCGGTGAACCGGAGCTTCACGCGCAAGAGCAGCCGGCAGCCGCCGCCGAGGCTGAGCCTCTTCCCATGCCGACGCCTGTCCTCTCTTTTCCCCAGGAAAAGCGTCCGTTAACCGGCATCATCGCAATTGCAGCTTTGATCGTTGTCGCTGTCGGCCTTGGTTGGGGCTGGCTCCATCGTGCCGAACAATTGACAAGCGCGAATACAACGCATGCAACGCCGTTCAGCAGCCCAGCTGAAAACAGTGCTACGGCGGATACTAAGGAACCTGACACCCCCATTGAACCGGCGGCGAAGCCCGGAGTCACTCCGGAAGTCACCGGCGTTCGCCACTGGTCTTCGCCAGAGTCGAGCACGATCGTGGTCGACTTGGGTGATCAGGTGCAATATGAGACGCACACGCTGGATAATCCACCGCGGATTTACTTCGATCTATTTGATACCAAGCTCGCGCCCGGGTTGCTGAATCAGAGCATTGTCGTAGATGACACATTTATAAAGCGGGTGCGCATGGCCCAGCCGAGCGAAAGCACAACAAGGGTCGTGCTGGATACGAAAGGGATGACAGAAGTCTCAGTTAAACTTGACCCCAATCCCTATCGGCTGACGATCGACGTTCATAAACCGCCGGTGAGTTCTGCTCCAGCTTTGACCAAACCTTCGCCCTCGATTGCGAGTTCGCCGAAAAAAACTTTCCGCGCTGCTGCGGGCGCTTCCGAATTCCGCGTGGTGCTTGATGCCGGACATGGCGGCTGGGACCTCGGTGCTGTCGGTCGCAAGGGTCTGCTCGAAAAAGACCTGGTGCTCGATATCGTGGAGCGCCTGGGCAAACTGATTCAGGAGAAGCTTGGGGCTGATGTGGTCTACACCCGCACCGACGATTCTTACTTGCCGCTCGAAAAGCGCGCGGAGATCGCGAACATTGCGAACGGCGATTTATTTCTTTCAGTACACGCTAATTACAGCGATCTCGTGACTGCGCGTGGCGTCGAAACTTATTACACGACGACATATTCATCGCTTAAAGCCCGCACTCAGGAAGACGACTCCACTTTAAAAAATGTTGACTGGACAGGAGTTGATATTCGGGAGAAGGTCACCAATTCCCATCGACTTGCGGCGGATGTCCAGGACTCCCTATTCGGCGCCCTTGCCATACGGCATCCCGCGATTCGAAACCGCGGAGTAAAAGAAGCGCAGTATGTCGTTCTGACTGGAACTCAAATGCCTGCCGTGCTGGCAGAAGTCTCTTTCGTGAGCAGTCCTCTTGATGAGGACAATCTGGAGAACTCCGCTTCCCGCGAGCAGATCGCGGAAGCGCTGTATCGTGGCATAGCGAGATATCGCGCCGAAACGCGGCGCACGAAGTTTGCCAGTCGTACGAAACCCTCCGCTAACTCAGACTAATTAAGTTCGATCTGAACCTCGGCACGAACAGCCGATCTGCAATCTGTCCTTCGAACCGCTCCGCCCACCTTCCCGGAACCGCCACGCCGCAATCAGGGCAGCAACCGTTCGGCGTGATGCGGTAATCCTCGATGAAATATCCGTATCGCTGAATCAGCTTCGCTCCGCAGTGAGCGCAATGCGTGTCTTCAAGGTCCTTCACTCGCCCCGGAAGATTGCCCGCGTAAATAAATTTCAGTCCGGCAGTTTTCCCAATCTCGACGGCGCGTAATAAGTCTTCCGGCCGCGTGTCTTCGGTCTCGGTCATCTTGTAGTCGCTATGAAACGCGGTGACATGCCACGGAATCTCGGGTGATACGCTGGCCACAAATTCCGTCAATCGTCGCAGCTCGTCGTCTGAATCATTGAAGCCCCGGATCAGCAAGGTCACAATCTCCAACCAGACACCGGCCCCATGCAGCCACCGAATGGTGTCGAGAATTGGACCGATACGTCCGCCGAGTTCGCGGTAATGCCTCTCGTCGAAACTCTTCAGATCAACTTTGTAGAAATCGATCCATGGACGTATGTATTCAAGCACTTTCGGTGTTCCATTTCCGTTGGAGACGAAAGCGGTCTTCAGCCCGGCAGCTTTGGCTTCTTTAAATATCGCAACGGCCCATTCAGCCGTAATCAGCGGCTCATTGTAGGTGCTAACCACGACCTTCGCGCCCAATCGCAGCGCATCACGCACCAGCAGTTCTGGCGAAGCTCCAAGTGGAGAAGATACAGCGTGCGGGTCGCGCAAGGCCTGCGAAGTCACCCAATTCTGGCAATAAGAACAGTGCAGGTCGCATCCGAGCATCCCAAAGCTGTACGCAAGCGCGCCAGGATAAGCATGGAAGAATGGCTTCTTCTCAATGGGATCGCATTGCACTCCGCCCACATAGCCCCACGGGACATAAAGCTTTCCACCCTGATTGAAGCGCACTTTGCAAACACCCGCCTGTCCTTCCGGAATCGGGCAGCAATGACCACACGCATAGCAGCGAATCCGGTTGCGCTCAATCGGTTCGTACAGTTCGCCTTCACGTACGTTTTGGTTAAGTACTTCGCGGAGGGACGACAACGGGAACCTCTGTGGATATTCTAATCCGTGCCTGGAATAGCGGCTGGCGAGAACACAAGCAACTACGTACGCCAAGTCACACGAAGGCTACGTTGGAAGGACCGTGTACCGGAGCCTGCCCTGAGCGAAGTCGAAGGGTGGCCTTCATGGTAAATGAATTTCTACCCCGAGGCGCGTAACCGGCGCAGTCGATGCGTCCGCAGCCAGGTATCAGCTTCCTGTTGCTCGGCGGCCCTTTGACGATCGTTCAGGTGGGGAGCTGTATTGATCACGATCACCCGCCCGGTCTCGTCCCCGGTAGCTTGGGCCAGCAAGCCCCAAAAATACGCTCTGCTGTAATCTCGCTGGGCGCCCTGTCCAGCCCAGAAACAACTCGCAATTTTCGCCGGTGCCCGAAGATCGCCATTCTCCGCCGCTTTTATAAACCAAGCTAATGCTTCGTGGTAATCCTGGTCGACACCATCTCCGGTCGCGTACCGCATCGCGATTGCGTACTGGGCTGTAGGGCTGCCGGTCAGTGCCGTTTTCCTCAAATCGTCGATGATCATACCGGCGTAATCAAGACTCGCAGGCGCCGTTTCCGCGGCTTGCGATTTCGGGGGAGAGACGAAACTATTCATCGTCTCGGCAATCCACGGTGCCGTTAACCACACCGCAAAAACCACAGCCAGGATTCCCGTCGCAAAAAGAGTCACCGTCCGTCCAGTCTCCGGAGGTTCGGGCAAAGCATCGGCATCGCCAATGGAGGAAGTCTCTGACTTCTCCTCAGCAAGGGGTTCGGCCATTTGTCGTTCGATAAGGGGAACCGGCTTACCCGCGGCCTGCTTTGCATGACCAACCGCCTTCGCCACAATTCCCGCCAGCCGCTCGAGCGTTCGGGCATCGTTGTCCCAGAACGCCGCCGCTTCCGAGGAAAAAATCTCGAAAACGCCGAGGATTCCGCCCTTAATCGTCTTGATCGGGCACGCAATTACAGATTGAATTCCACGAGCACGCAAAGCTCGGCTTTCTGCGCTCACATCGTGCTCTGTATCGTCGCATTTGCACACCGCTGCCGTGCGGACGCAATCTCCGCAGAACCCGAGCCTTGCATCGAGCCGAATCCCCAGCTCTGGCGAATCGGTTCCCGCACGAGCCACGCAAACAAGATCGGATGGATGGTTTTCGTCCTTTAGAGCGATGAGCGCTCCACTCGCCCACGTGAGCGCCAGAGCACGTTCGGCAACCAGTTGCAGCGCTGCGTCAAGGTTCGGCGCAAACAGGTCTACATCCTTCTGTAAATCCACCCACTGAGCGATGAGGGAGCTATAACTCGCGGCGGAATTTGGGATCGTGCGGGAGGTGTTTGCCTGAATTGGCGGAACGGCTTGCTTGCTATTCTCAAACTGCTGCGACGTTCCAACTCCTTCGTTCACCGCCATCCATCGTTGAAGCTGCTGCAGAGAAGCGTCAGTTAATTCAGGAAACCGGATGCCGGTTCTTCCGGAACTCTCGGCCCATACGACGTGACCCGCCGCTTGAATTCGTGCTCCGGTTTCAGAAAGATCGAGCACCAGCGGCAACAGACGATTTACGTTCATGGGCGCGGGCGCTTGAATGCATGTACCGGACTCGCTGATGTTCAAGATTTCGCAGAGTTCGTGTGCAACATGCTCAGAGCTCGCGTTCAGGCTGGCGTACGCAGGAGTATGGACCGCGCGCCGTACAGCGCGCCGCCTTTCCCGGGCAATAATTGCATTTTTCGGGACGCTTTCCACCGAGCTGGCTCCTGCGGCGATCCACAGATTCTCTTCATCTTACTCCAGCACTGGCGCAAAACAAGCTGCAAACCTGGGGCAGGTTGGGTTCTAAGTTCAACACTGGTGCGGGTTTGCGACCATAGACGAGACCCGCGAAATGGCCGCAACCATCATGCTGGCAAGCAGTTGCATGGTGGTCACGTGTTGATCGTGAAATGCGTTCGGCGAGGCGGAAAGCACCTCGAAAATGCCAACGGTCCTTTGATATCTCCGCAGCGGGGCGGCGAGGATTGAGCGCACGCCCAATCGCCTGCAACTTGCCAAATCCACCTGCGGATCGTCTTCAGCATCGTTGCAGAGCACCACTTCCCCGCTTCGCAAGCACTCTGCTGAAATTCCGGAATCTGTTTGCAAGCGAATCCCGACATCAGGCGCGGTCCGCCCGCCCGCGCGCGGCACACGATCTCATCTCCGCTTCGTAGCGCTATGGCAGCGCCAGTCGCTCCGGTGAGGGCTTGCGCACGTTCGGTGATCACGCCGATGGCTGGTTCGAACTCAAACTTCGGAGCTGGAAAATTTTCGTACGATTGCCGGCGAACCGGCATCGATAGCTCACATTCAGTCTCGCCGTCAGCTTCCATTGCAACCTGCGATGGCATGATCTCAGTGCCGGGAATCGTAAACAGCAGGTCGCGAACAATACGATTTAATTCGTCATCGCGAATCACACGCGCCAACGGCTGCGAACGCAGCGACCCGCCCAGCAATCGGGAAAGACTTAGGACGGCTTTGCTTCCGCAGGCCAAACATGCAGGTGTCGCGTTCGTACTGATCATCTCGCACTGCACGCAAAAAATAGCGGTGGACAAAGAGAGAAAATGAATATGAGAACCCGGTAATCGTGCGGACATCGGGCAAGCTTCCTTCCGACAGGAAAAGAACCAAGGTAAGTTCCTGGTTATCTTGTTCGAAAGTAGCGGAGTTGGTTCGGCTGTGGAAATCAGCCGGCCTGCAACAATGCGGGACTGATCTGCGAGGTCAGAAAATCAATGTCTGCTGCCGCCGTGCGGTAAAGCGCGTCGGCCAGTGCCTTGGCAAGGGTGGTTGTCATTAAATTGATGTCTAGCTGCAAGTCGCGGTTGGCATACCCACGAAACATGAGGAGTGTGCCGCAATAGTGCTGGTCGGTCGTGACCAGGTCCAAGTTCAGGCTCCACATATTTCCAAAACCAGGATCTGCAAGACTTCCCTGCTTTCTCCATCTGACGTGCGGACAAACAGTAGGTTGCACGATTGAGAATCCATCGAGGTAAGAAGGAAGCTCGGCTCTTAATTCGAAGGCGTCGAATTCATTCGCTTCGAATGCGGCACTTAGTATTTGGCAGAGTTCCTGAAAGTTACCAGTGATCTTAAGCTCTTCAGCAGCCCGGCGGATCGCCATGTTGTTTGCGAAAACCTGCCGCTGCTCCATCGTGCGTTGCGCCACGCGCCGCAGCTCTCCGAACTCGAGGTAACCAAGGCGCTGAACTCCGATCCAAATGCCCGTACCCACAACAGCCAAGACCAAACCTAAACTGCTGCCGGTAGGCCAAAGCAGGAAGAGACTCAGCAACGCGAATATCGCCGAGACTCCGTAGAGCAGGATCACTACCTGACGATGCGACATTCCGCGCTGCAGCAGCTTATGATGTATATGCTCGCGGTCCGCGCCGAATAGCGGCCTGCCACTGATCCATCTGCGAATTACCGAAAGAGAAGTTTCAAGTATTGGCAACCCGAACGAGACCACGGGGATTGCAACTGCAATGATGGTCGGGGCTTTTTGCGCGTCATATAAAGCGAGCGCGCTCAGTAGAAACCCGATGAACAGGCTGCCGCAGTCGCCAAGAAAAATCGTCGCCGGATTGAAGTTGAATCGTAGAAACCCGAGTATTGAGCCTGCAAGCGCCAGAGTAATGAGCGCAATCATCGGCATATTGCCGACGAGCGCGACTACAAACACCACCAGAGTGGAGAACAGCGCAGATCCCGCAGCCAGTCCATCCAATCCATCGATAAGGTTGAATGCGTTCGTGATCGCGATTACCCACAGAATCGTGAGCGGCAAACTCGTGTACCAGGCGAACTGGTGCGGGCCGAATAACACGGGTAAATCCAAAATGCGCAGCCCTCCGGCGAACAGCATTGCGCCGGCGACACCCTGAATGAAAAATTTCAGGTAGGGACTTGCAGAACGAAGATCATCGTAAACACCCAGCAGAAAGATCAGGATTGCAGCCGGTAGAATCGTCGGCAGCGGAGTTAGCGAGGGAACAATCGCTTTGTCATTCGAAAGGCGGGCTGCTAATAAGGCGATCGCGCCTGCGGCAAGAAAAGAACTCACAATTGCGACACCGCCTAGCCTCGGTACTGAAACGCAATGTAAGTGGCGGCTGCTGAGCGGCGGCGACACCCACCCTCTTCGCGTCGCAATGTCGCGAACCAATTTCGTGAAGATGAATGAAAGCAGCAGCGAGCCGCAAAAAGCTAGGACGAGAACGATCACGCTCAGTCCCCCCTCAGAGCTGCGTGGCATTACTCGCGGACGCGAAACGAGTTGGCTCTACATACAAACCTACTCAGCAATATAGAGCGGTTACTTCCTAACAACTATTCTCTCTGTGGGTACCCGGCATGTTTCCGAACTGTGTACCGCAACGAAATCAACGCGTCTGCGTGCGAAAGCTCGTGCTAGACTCCAGCAAAATGCGAGTAGTTTGGAAAATTATTGGCCTCGGGGCTTACGTAATTGCAGTGATGATCGCGCTCGGAGTTCCGGGCTCTGGCCAGACGGCATCGCTCAGCCAGCCTCCGCGCCCCGGCTCTCCTGACACGAAGATTTCTGCGCTGGCCGGTGATCCAGCACTGCGGTTAGGAATTGGCGATCTCGTCGATGTCAGCGTTTATAACGTTCCCGAACTCGAGACAAAAATTCGCGTAAGCAGCGATGGCAATATTGATCTTCCGCTGATCAATCAGGTCCATGTCGAAGGGCTGACAGTTGAAGATGCAGAGGCTGCCATCGAGCAACGACTCGCCCACGGTGGGTTTGTTAAGAACCCGCACGTTCAAATTTTTGTTCAGGAGTACACCTCGCAGGGAGCCAGCGTTTTAGGCGAGGTGTTCAAGCCGGGGATTTACCCTGTGCTTGGCGAGGAGAAGCTGTTCAGTCTCATCTCTGCTGCCGGCGGCTTCACCGACCGCGCGGGCAAAAACATTAGCGTGATGCATCGCGGTCAGCCCCCTGTTGTCGTTCCCATTTCACATAATCTTGAAGACCACCCTGATAGCAACATCAGCGTGCTCGCTGGCGATACTGTTATTGTGCGCCGGGCGGATGTCGTCTACGTTGTAGGCGACGTAGGCAGACCGAGTGGCTTCTTAATGGACAGCGGTCATATCAGCGTGCTCCAGGCTATCGCTCTTGCCGGTGGCACAAACTCGACGGCGAAGCTGAGCGGGGCGCGAATTATCCGTAAGGGACCCGCTGGCCTCACCTCTGTCCCTGTCCCGCTGAAAAAGCTACTGCATGCCAAGGCCGACGACATGCCGATGGAAGCCGATGACATTCTTTTCGTTCCGACCAGTTCGCGGAAACAAATGGAAGCCCGCAGCGCTGAAGCCGCTGCACAGCTAGCAACCGCCGTGGGAGTAGTCGCGGTCCATCCCTAGGCGGCTGCCGCCAGTATCTCAATACGGCCAACCATTTCTTTCAGTATCTCCAGATAGGCCTTCGAGGTTTGCTCGCGAGATAAATCCCGCATGATGTATTCGCGTCCATTGCCTCCCAAAGTGAAGCGTAGCTGAGCGTCAGCCCGAAGTCTCAGCACTGCGTCGCAAAGCGCTGCCGGATTTTCCGGCTCGATGCAAATACCTGCTTGCGCGCGATCGAGAATTTCGCGGGCTTGTCCTTTGACGCCAAGAATGACTGGTCGCGCACAAGACATGAATTCCAGCATTTTGGTTGGAATCACAGTTTCAAAAACTTCCGATTGCTTTAGTAAGACAAGGCAAGCATCGGAAGCAGCAATATAGTCGGGAATTTTCTCCCGGGGTTGCTGCGCCACAAATCGAATGTTAGTAATCCCTTTCGACTGGGCCGAACGCGTGAGCCTCTCGCGATCCGCGCCCTCACCGACAACGAGGAACAAAATATCAGGCTCGGATTGTTGAAAGACTTCAGCTGATGAGACCAGGGTTTCGAGTCCGTGCGCGAGGCCTATCGTTCCGATAAAAGACACGACAAACTTCTTTTCCGCCCCCAGTGCTTGCAATAAAGCTCTATTCTCCGGACGGGGGCTGAACATCTTCGTTTCAACTCCGTTTGGTACAACCGCAATTTTTTCGCTCGGCACGTCCCAATTTGCAACCAAGTACTCACGAAATGCCGGGGTAACCACCACAACCCGGTCCGCCCTCCGATACAGAAATGCTGCAATGTTTTCGAGTAGGCGATAAGTGCGAGACTTCTCATTTCCCGCACCCACGGCAACCAGCGACTCCGGCCAAAGGTCACGCACTTCGAAAACAAATGGAACGTGATGAAGTCTCGAAAGCCACCAACCAACAAGACCCACGAGCAACTGTGGCGAACTGGCGATAATGACATCAGGCCTCGCCAGAAATGCACCCGCGATACTCGCAGAAAGAAAGAATGACATGTAGCTCAATATCCTTTGCCATGACTTCCGCATGGGCATCGGCAGGAGCCACGAGCGCACCACGTTGACGCCGTGAATTTGCTCTCGGAAAACTAGCCGCCTAAAACGTCGCCTATAATCTCGCTTAATCACGCCGTCGGGATGATTCGGAAAGCCCGTAAGCACCGTTACGCTGTGCCCGCACTTCACCCAGTGCTGCGATAGTTCGGAGACTCGCGCCGCCGGGGCGTTTATTTCCGGCGGATAGTATTGCGAGATGTAAAGAACCTTCAGAGCGGCCTCAGTAATAGCAGAGTTTAAAAGCGCTTTTGTAGCAGAGCGCCCGGGTGCGCTTTGATCTGCTGTGCGCGTACGCCTCCCACTTTTGCGCATAGTGCTCGAAAATCTTTTCCGCTGTGATCTTGTGCATCACTTTCAATTGTGCGATGTGTAGGCGGTGGTAAAACGGACTCGCGATCATGGGCAGGAACGTTCCCGATAATTCATAGCGAGACCAAAATCCAAGATCGTAGCGGGCCAGATTCGCTTGTAAAGTTTTTATCGCCGAGCCGAACAGGGTCATCGCTTCGCGTGATCCCGTGGCTAGAAAGTAGTCATAAACGCCCCACGCTGCCCATATAAACCCATTCAGAATATGTGTCGGCGGCGAAACGATGTATTCTTCAAACCAGATATTCCTGTCTGCATCACGGAAAGTAACCCCGCCTGAAGTTGAATCCACAGAAAAACTGGCAAATGCCATCGCGGCGCAATCCAGATATCGTTTATCCCCGGTCTCAGCATTCGCGCGCAGAAGCAGTGAGATCCCCTGACCTTGCGCCAGCCCCGAGTACCACGGCGCCTTGAGAGTCCGGCGATACTCCCAGTCGAAATCGTGATTCCAAACGTGAAGACCGAAACCGTTGCGCTGAAGCCGTTCGCAAAGCCAATCGCTGGCGCGCACGAACCGCTCGCGCGCATCGGCTTCGCTGGTCCGTAAAAAGCGGTTGTAGTTTCCCAGGCCCCATTGAGCAATTGCGATCGGGTTGTACTGAGTTCCAATTCTGCCGCGATAATCGAGTAAAGGAATTCCACGCGGGTCCAACGGGCCTGCGTAAAGCGCCTTCTCTGCGAAAGTCTGGTAATACTCGCCCAAGGTGTGCGTTGGCGCTCTATCATTCAGTTCGGCAGAATCGTGCCAGAAGCTCAGGTGGCTCTTTTGGGGCGTCAGATAGGCGCTGCAAATGCGGCGGTAATAGCTGAAGGATCTCAATTTGTAATTGGTAAAGACTGGCCCGACTATAGCATCGGAGTGCCGGACCGTTCCCAGGGTGGAACCTGCCGAATAAAGAGCACCTTTTGAGAAACTTTCGCCATTAGGAGATCAGTCCTGCTGCAGTTGAGGACACGACGGGCTTCGCGGTATTCACCTGATGCCCGAAACGCAGCGAATCGGCAATACGAATCGTCGTTCGGGTCGAAGCAACAATCTCTTCGAAAGATATGGGGAACGGAGAACATGCACGAACGCATTCCGCGAACGCCCTCCACTCGGCCCGATGGCCCTTATCTCGCGCAAACCAGGAATGAACAGTCTGCTTCTTTCCGTGTCGTATTAATTCAAGCTTGCGAAAGTCTTCAAGTACAGCAACACAACTGCCGCCAATTACCTCGACCCTCTCCTTCGAAAAAACACGATCGCCATTGCAGGCGTAAACGATTGTGCCAACCGACCCATTCTCGAACCCGAGGGTAGTTGTAATATCCTGCACGCCAGCCCCTTGTATGCCGTGTGCGGACACCCAAATTGGCGGTGCGCCACACAGGAATGACAGAAAATCAACGAAGTGACACATTTCACCTAAAATTCGCCCTCCGCCCAATTCGGTGTCACTGATCCAATGATCTGGCGGCAACGAGCCAGCATTCACGCGATAGATCATGTTGAGCGGCCCGGCAGCGCGGGATAAAAATATTCCCATTCGTTTCGCAAGCGGCGCGAACCGACGATTGAACCCCACGGCGAAAGCCTGGTTCGTGGTCCTCGAGTAAGCCTCCTGAATAACGTCCAGTTCGCCTTCGTTCAGGCAAAGAGGTTTCTCGCAAAACACGTTTTTCTTCGATTCGAGCGCACGGACCACCTGCGCCGCATGCAAGTGGTGCCGGCTAGCTATCACCACCGTATTAATCGAGTTGTCGGAAAAGATTTGTTCCTCGTCAGTCGTGCAAAACTCAAAGCCGAATTTCCGCGCTGCGGAGTGCGCGCGAACACCATTGCCAGCACAAACTCCTGCAAGCTGAACGCCGGGAATTTGCTTCATGGCAGGAATCAGCACTCCGGTTGCGAAGTTACCGGCCCCGAGGAGTCCGACGCGGACGACGTCGTTGTCGCAGGACCTTGAACTTCGAGCCACTAATTCAAGCCTCCGGTTTTCGCTCCGTTCATTCCCGGAGTAGTTCAGAAGCACCGCGAGATGCGGCTGCTTTGTTTTTCCTGAGATTAAATCGTAGGCAGCAAGTGCATTTTCGATGGCAAACCGATGCGAAATAAGTGGCTGCAAGTTCATCTTGCCATCTGCGAGCAATTGCAGAAAGGCTTCCATGTTGCGCGTTTCGCTCCAGCGTACATAACCAATTGGGTAATCGCGCCCTTTCTGCTCAAAAGCGACGTCGTAACGTCCGGGACCATACGAACGCGACACTCTGAAGTCGAGCTCCTTTTCGTAGTAGCGTTTTCGGTCCAGTTCCATACCGACACTGCCCACGGCGACCACAATCGCACGATCACGTGCCACTTCTGACGCGAGATTTACCGGAGCGCTGCTCGAAGTTTCCGCAGTTATCAATACTGAGTCGGCGCCATAATTTTTCGAGTGGGTAGTAACCAAGTCGCGAAATTCTTCCTCGGACGTGGTTGCGGCTACTGCTCCCATCCTCGCTGCAAGCGTGGCGCGTTCAAGGACCGGATCAATCCCGATCACCTTACAACCAGCTGCACACAGAATTTCGACAGCAAGCTGTCCCATTAAGCCGAGTCCGATAACTGCGACAATCTCGCCAAGTTTAGCTTCCGCCGTACGAACCGCATGCATCGCCACCGATCCCAGCGTTGTAAATGCAGCGTCATCGAAGCCGATATTTGCAGACGGAATTCGGGCGACGAGCATGCGCGGAACTGACGCGAATTCGGCGTGCACGGCAAAACTTGCTCCTGCACAGGCGACGCGGTCTCCGGGAAACAAATCATCAACTTTGCTTCCAACCTCGATCACCGTTCCGGCACAGCTGTACCCAAGAGCAGAGGGTTGGTCAAGCCTGCTGCGCACCGCCGCCGCGGCTGCAAGTGGTCCGTCACGCCGCGCTTTATTTACTACCTGTCGAAAAAGATCGGGACGCGATTGCGCCTTTCGAAGCAGGCTTTTTGAAGCGAATTCCGCAGAAGCTCGCTCCGTCCCAGCTGATACCAATGACGCAGCCACCTTGACCAGAACGCATCCAGCGGCCGCAAAAGGGGCGGGGACCTCCGCTATCTTTAACACTCCCGTTCGCGCACTCTGCAAGACTTGCTTCATGCGATAGCCACCTGGGCGGCTTCAGGGACGTTGAAAGCTGAGCGCTGGTCAATGAAGTTCTGCATCCACAACTCCAGCGTCAGCAGCTGCCAGATCTGCATCGACCAGTCTTGCTTGCCGCTATGGTGTTCCTGAATCAGGCGCTGTACCTGATAGGGACAAAATAGTCCTCGATCTTTTATGCGCGACTCCGTGAAGAGATCGCCAATCATCTCCTTCAACTCATTCGCTAGCCAATAATCGATTGGCGCGGCAAAGCCAGCTTTTGGCTGACGAAGCACCTCCCCAGGCAACACATTCGCCATCGCTTCGCGAAAGATATGCTTCGTCATCGGCTTCAAACATCCTTTGAGTTTCATGCGGGGAGGCACGTTCCACGCAACAAACTCGGCCAGCTCACGATCCAGAAACGGCACCCGTACCTCGACCGACGACGCCATGCTCATCTTGTCGTTATAGGTGAGATTCAAACTGGTCATGAAGATTTTCGTGTCGAGATAAAGCATTTGATTGAGGAAGCTGGCATGCTCAACCTTTTTAAAAGCCGCCATATGCACATAGTCTGAATCAAATGCTCCTAGGTCGGCCCGCAGAGCACTCGAGTAAAGGGTTGATTTCTGCGTGGCATCAAGGTACGTGCAATTCCGCACAAATCGTTCGCGAGCCGGCAATGCAGCCGAACGAAGCATTTTCTTCAGCAGCCGTACGCTGCCCTTGAATTCACTATCTCGACCTGTGGGGACGCGCTCAGCGGCTGATTCGCACGAACCACGAAGCGCTCTCGGAAGTTTTGCGTAGGCTTGAGCCCAGTAATGTGCCGCGTATTTCCGATATCCCGCGAACAACTCATCGCCACCGACACCGGAGAGCAACACCGTAACATCACGGCTCGCCTCACGACAAAGGAGGTATGCAGCGAGGATCGCCGGGTCCGCTGTAGGTTCGTCCATATACCAGCAAAGTTGTGGCAATAGAGAAGCTACATTCGGCTCGACGACAATCTGCCGATTCTCACAACCCAGATCTCCTGCAAAGCGTGCTGCAACGGCAGGATCGTCGAGTGTGTTCTCGCCTTTTCTATATTTGTCCGGGAATGTAATCGTATATGTGCGGAGCGGACCGGTTGATGCGCTCGCCATACTTGCGACAATGCTGGATGAATCGAGTCCCGCGCTCAAAAACGCGCCAACCGGCACATCGCTGACCATCTGTTGCTCGACAGAATGTTGGAAGCGCTCGCGAATTTCATCAGCCAGCGCTTCTTCCGAGAGCGGAAAGAAATGATGATCTGCGGGGAAAGTTAAATCCCAATATTGAGAAATTTGCAGCTCGCCAGCGCAGAACGACGCGGTATGCCCGGCCGGCAACTTCAGAATTCCCTTAAACAAAGTTTTAGGATCGGGGACCCACAAGAAAGTCAAATATTGATCAAGCGCCTGCACATCGATCTCCGCACGAATTCCGGGAACTTCGAGCAGGGCTTTGGCTTCGGATGCGAACGCCAATCGGCCATTGATCGAGGAATAGTAGAACGGCTTTATCCCGAAGTGGTCGCGCGCCATGAAAATTAGCGGCCGTGCTCCACGCAGGTCACAAATTGCGAATGCGAACATTCCATTCAGGCGTCGTACGCACTCGCTTCCCTCTTCTTCGTAAAGGTGAACGATCACCTCGGTGTCAGAGGAAGATTTAAAACGGTGGCCCTTCGATGCAAGTTCGTGCCGCAATGTGCGGTAGTTATAGATCTCCCCGTTGTAAGTGATCCAAATGGTTCCATCTTCGTTCGACATCGGCATGTGGCCATGCCCGGATAAGTCACGAATGGAGAGCCGGCGGCTGCCCAAGCCGATGTAAGAACCATCCGGCGAGCGATGCTCCCAAATTCCACAATCGTTTGGGCCACGATGGTACTGCACGGCGTTCATGCGGGCCAGGGCTTCTCGGTTGCCGCAATTTACAAGCCCGCTAATTCCGCACATGGCATTCCTCGACGTGTTTAGCGCCGCGATCTGTTATTTCCGAAACCTCGCATGAACCAAGCGTGGCTTCGTACAATTTGGCCTTTATGTGGAAAAATTGAATACCCTGGAACGCGCAATAGATCAGGCCGGGGACGCCATCGAGAAATCCCAATTTCAGCAGATACTTATAAAGGAAGAAAAACAAAGGCGACCCGGGCACCCAGAAGAAGTGCTTGCGAAGCCAACGTCGGCGTTGCGCTTGCGATCCGGAAAGCTTTGGCCGAATCTGGTTGCAGCTATCCTGCGGGGCCGACCAAACCTGCGCCTCCCAATTCGAATATTCGTTGTGCTTCTGAATATACCGGGCAAGGCTCTCCTCGTTCCGATGCTCAAGGCGTGCCTTCAACTTGCGAGTAGCGCCATCTACGATGACGTGCTCGTGAACTTCCATGTCGCACATTGAGGCATCCTGCTTTCGCGTGCGGCACTCAAACCGTCCTTCACCCCGTCGAAACAGGCACAGCTTGTAAAACGTGGCGCCGCTATGGCGCAACAGCTTGCCTAAGAAGAAAATTTCCAGGCCGATGTAATAGCCGTTGAACTCAGGATTTCGGATTGCCTGCCTGATTTCGAATATCAGGTCGGGGGTAAGAGACTCGTCGGCATCCAGCAGCAATACCCAGTTAAAACTTAGAGGAAGTTCCTCGAGCGCCCACTGCCGCTTCTTCGGCCAGCCTCCGCTATATTGAAATTGGACCACTTGCGCGCCGAACGATTGCGCAATCTCCACGGTTCCGTCAGTACTTTGCGAATCTACAACGTAAACTTCTCCAACGCCTCGCACGGATTCCAGGCAACGCCTTATGTTTTGCGCCTCATTCCGCACTGGAACGATAACGCTAACGGGTAGGACACAATCATCTGGCGCCCTGGCAGCGTCGCCGCATTGTGTGGCAGAACTATTTTTTTTCGCCATGTACGGCATGAGAATCGATTGCGCCATTTCGACTGATTGCTGCCGCAATCTTACTGGAACACTAATGTCGGAAAACCGGCTGGGGAGTGCACAAGTTTGTACTCTACAGTGGTATGGCCAACCTTTATTGTTTGCACGTGGCCTCTGCGACCAATCAGCTGAACCTGAAAGATAAAGTCGCCGATTTTTGGGATCTTCAGCCCTGCGGCAGTCGTTACCTGGATAAACAAGCCGGTCTTTTATCTCACGCTGAAACACGGTATCGTCTTGAGCCGCACATCCCGGCTTTCGCGAAGTTTGCTTCCGCACGTGGCTTGCGAGTACTGGAAATTGGGGTGGGAATCGGAGCTGACTACGAACAATGGCTAAGAGCCGGCGCCAACGCCACCGGAGTCGATTTATCCAATGCCTCGCTGGAACTCACTCGCAAGCGCTGCGAGCTGGCAGGATTACAACCTGATCTACTTAAGGCCGACGGTGAAAACCTACCGTTTCCATCAGATGTTTTCGACGTCGTGTATTCATATGGCGTCATGCACCATAGTCCCGATCCGGCGAAATGCGTGCGAGAGGCCTGGCGCGTCCTAAGACCCGGTGGCGAAGCTCGCATCATGTTGTATCACCACCCTTCGATGACTGGATTTATGCTGTGGCTCAGGCATGGTATTTGGAGCGGAGGTTCTGTTCGCCACTCTGTGCTCGAGTACCTCGAAAGTCCTGGCACAAAGTCCTTCACAAAGGTTGAAGTTAACGAGTTAATGCAAAATTTCGAAAACCTCCGAATGGACCAGGTCTACAGCCCCGGGGATCTGCTCTTGCATCAACCATCGCCGCGCTTCCGCTCTCGTGCCTACCGCCTACTCTGGAAGACTTTCCCTCGTAGTTTTGTGCGTAAGATTGGAATCAAGTGGGGCTTATTTCTTCTGATTTCGGCCACAAAGCCTGCTGCGTGATGTGGAGAACTCAATGAATGCCCCGAGCACTGGGGTTCAATGGCTCGATCTCAGCAAGGTCGATGCGCTAACAACAAAGTCTTTACCGGCAGGTAGCATCTCGCGCTCCGAGCTTCGCTTTGCAATCCTTTTGTTTCTTCTACTTTCACTAGTAACTACCGCCCCATACCTGCTTGGATGGCATCTTTCATTCCCAGATGAAGTATTCAGCGGCATCCTGGAGCACAGCTTTGATGTGAACAATTACTTAGCCTATGCCGCGCAGGCCCAATCAGGTAAATGGCTCTTTCACAACCCAATGACAGCTGAGCCACACCGGGCTGTATTCTTCAATTTTGAGTGGCTGATGATCGGAAAGTTAGCGCGCTGGCTTCACATCTCATTGCCAGCGGCAACGAATCTTGTACGGGTGTTGTTTATCGGATTAATGACTTTCGCCGTATATTGGTATTCATCATACTTTTTATATCGCGTATTATTTCGCCGTATAGCACTGGTAATGGTCATGCTCGGCGGCGGCTTTGGCTGGATTACAGCTGTGCATCTCCTTCATATCCCCCTACAATCGTCATACTTTATCGACCTAACCAATGCTAATCTTTTTCCTTTTTACTGGATACTTGAGCTTCCACACTTTTTAGTATCAGCAACGTTCGGTGTGCTTGGATTATGTTTCTTTTTTCAGGCGGAGCAACACAGGAGCTATCGTGATTATTGGGCGGCTGGGCTATTCTTTGTGCTGGCAGGAACCTGCCGCCCCTATGACATGCTCTATTTGATGCTGGCCACGACTTTATTTCTCATTTGCGACGGTTTAAGAAAACATTCGTTTAAGTTTATATCCGTGCGCTTGCTGCCGAATTTTATTTGCCTGCCCGTCCTAGCGTACTATTACTGGATTTTCAAAATACACCCAGTGTTCCGATGGTGGAGTCTCCCCGGCAGCCCAGCACCACCTCCTTGGCTTCTAATTGTCGGCTTTGGAATGACTTCGGTTCTTCTCTTAACTTCGATCCCAAAGTTCCTAAGAAGAAGGCTGGATGATCGCGCGCTTTTTCTCTATTCTGCGGCTTTTACCGCAATCGCCTTAAGCTACCTGCATCTCTTCCTACACTTTGCATTTCAATTTGCCACTAACATACTAATACCGCTGGTCATGCTGGTGCTGCTTCATTGGCAAGACAGTATTTGCCAATTACAGAGATTCCCTCGATGGCTAGTAGCATTCGTTTTGCTTCTCAACAGCCTTACCGCTTTTGCATTAACAGGGAATTCCTGGCTGCTTGTGAGCAAGGGGGACTTCACGGTTAATGCTGATCTCCTGCAAGCGTACGCATGGCTGAATACCCATTCAGATGCTAGCGAAATTATCCTCGCCGATTACCAGAACTCAAATTTACTACCTCAATACGCCCATAATCGAGTCTTCTGTGGCTATTACAATGCCGTAAACTTCGCAGACAAATCTAAAGCGCTGAGTTCTTTCTTTTCTGCAAACTCGAATGAAGGCTCCAAGCTGAAGCTTTTAAAGCAAAATGATATTCATTTTATTTTGACCTCCGGGGCAGAGGCGCAGGTGATTTACGGGCTGGCGAAGCACAATCCGATATCCGAGGTCTTTCATAGCGGATCCATCCAGGTGTTTTACGCGACATTCACCCGCGACAACTGACTTGGACAAGTACTCGGTACTAGCATCTGCTTACGTCTCATCCCTTTCATCGCCTCAATAAAAACGAAGCCTACTATAAGGTAGGCCCAGACAAAGTAACGCCCTTCCGGAGACGGGTAAAGAAAAAAATGCAGGACGGATGCAACAACAACCGGCACTAAGTATGCTGTTTCGAAACTCCGTAGCTTCCATCCGACACTGCCCAGAAGCAACCAGGGTGCGATTTGAGAAGCGAGCGATTCTGCCCCGACAGCGAAAACTCGCATGTAGGTTAACGGCGTGATATGTGGGACTATTTCCGCTGGGTACTTTCCTGCGACGAAACTATATTGAAACAAGACACCCCAGCCGTAGTTCCCAGAAAATAGATCAATTGTCTCAACACTCCCACAAACCACCCCTGCGAGCACTATGCCATGACTAATTCTGAGCTTTTTCCGCACCACTAACCACGCCAGCATGGTCATCACAAAAATTGCGTTGTCAGTTCGCACCCACACTGAAGCCATTAACAGAAGAATAGCCGGAGCGTATTTTTCGTTAATGATCGCAACAAAGGCACCGAGGAGCACAGCGCCTGACAGAATGTCCGGGGTTCCCACTCGTGCAGCGTTCACAATCCCCGGTGTCACGACCACGAGAGCTGAGTACAAGTATCGGCGGGTAATCGCACCAAGTAGTACTCCACAAAAGAAATATGAGGCGGAAGAAATCAAACGGATGGCTTCTGGCGGAGAGCCTGTCATTTCGGACATTAAAGCCACCAATTCAACGTACACAGGTCTAATAGCATATAGTGGCAGCAACTGGGCTAAGTGCTCGGGACTATCCATAATGCTGCTGGCCTCCGCCCGGGGGCTTTCATGTTTAACAATGGAGTACACCTGCTGAATTGGTTGCGTTTTCAAGCGGGCCAATGCTTCATATGCGTATCGGTCAAAGTCGTTCGCTTCAGGTCGTAGATAACAAATAAAGGCCAACCCAAAAGCGAATATTACGTACATTCCCATCCTGAACTTGTCATTTCGGGACCATTTTTGCCGAAGGAAATGGCGCTGTTCGAAAGTATTCAAAAACATCCGGCCCCTTTGTGCCCGCAGGGCAAGAGAACGATGATGATCAAATATCCAGTAGTTGCGAGGAACATGTTCACGCCGGTCGCGCCGAAATGGTCCCAGAATACGTGCGGAGCATGCCCACTCTTTGCCAAATGACTGAGCACGACCGCAGCGATTGAGACCGCGCGAAGGCCATCCAGCGAAGGAATTCTTTTCACTGGCCCAATGCTACCAACGTTGTTATGCGGTTGGCCTCAAAGACTGATTACCAATGGGGTTCCGCGCGAGTTCCCGCTTTCGCTCTAAGCCGGCTCGGCACAGCTCTTCTGCAATTTTCAACACATCTGAGACATGCTTCGACCAACTAAAAGCCGATGCGCGCCGTGCGCCGGCCTGCACCAAACGTGACCTAACGTCCGGATTTGCAGCAACTGTGATAATACGTTCCGCCAACGCGCCACACTCAAAGGGCGGAAAATAGAGGGCCGCATCTTCGCAGACCTCGCGGTGAACACGTAAATCAGAGGCCACCACCGGCAATCCACAAGCCATTGCTTCTACTAGCGGATGCGCAAAAGTTTCGGTATACGCAGCGGTGACGTAGAGATCGCAGGCGCGATAAAGATGCTGTAAGCACTCATACGGAATTGCATCCAGTTCCTCGATCATTTCCCTGATACCTAACTCTCGAATCAACCGGGCGGCGAAGCTCGGGTCATATGCACCAGGGTTCTTGCCGGCCTCCAGCTTGCACGTCAGGAACAACTTAACCTTTAACTTTGGAAGTTGTTCCTGGATCAGAGGCAGGGCGCGCAGCACGGTTTCAAAATTACGGTAATAGTTGTAGTGACTGACAAAGAGCAATCGCACATAGCCCTCAGCCTTGCGCAGCTTTTCCTCGACTTCGTCGGGAAGCCGCTTACCGGGTGACAAAAACGTGTAGCGGTCGAAGCCGTGGGGCACAGCGGTGATTTCCCGCCCAGTCCACCGGCACAAATCGTCTGCAAATGCTTCGCTCGGAGCAACCGTGCAATCGGCCCACGCGATGGACTTCTTAGCTAAAACGCCTCTTATAAAGGTGTTAAAAAGAATCGAGTAATTCCGTCTAAATCTAAGGTCTCGATAAAACTCGGAGGAGGTGTAAAGGGAATTGCCGCTGAGCAAAATTTGGGGAACCGGCGATCCGCGAACGGCGAAATTCCCGGCCGAGAGCAGAGCGTCGGCGCCGGATGTCGTTATAAGTGCCGCTAACTCTCGTTGTTCGAACCAGAATCTCCGAGCAGCATTAACTCTGTCCACCGGGTATAACACGTCAAGATTGGGAAGAGCTTCGAATTCGAGTTTCACGTCTGGCTGTACCGCCAAAGTGATCGATAATCCAGGCACTCTGGCGAGGTGAGGAATAACGTTCCGAAGATAAGTCAGCCCAGCGCCTGCGCTTGCTCCGAGCGCATTTATAAAAATCCGCATCAGCTGGCCACCAAGGTCGCAAATCGAGGATCAGGAGTTACGACTGTGGCTTCATCCGGGCAGACCTCCGCCGACGGGTGCATCAACTCGTCAAGCATAAATGTCATTGCCCAGAAAAAGACAGATACGTAGTAGCCGACTGCGAATAGCCAATCCTCGAAGGTGGCTCCTATAAGACCTGCCACGATAACTGCCGCCGCTGGAATAGCTGGAGAATAGATGCTTCGTGTGCGCCATCCCTGGACCAGTGCTCGTCTCGCTTGCCAGGCAGTGGCCAAGACTAACAGGTAAAAAGGGCACACTCCCAAAAGACCAGACCATTCCATAATGGCGAGATAACTATTTCCATGCTCCCGAACCATCCTGGAATCGACGAAACGAGCACGCGTCAACTCGAAGTAGCTTGCGCTTAAGTCCGTCGTACTGGTTCCAAAACCGCTTCCGAACCAAGGATGCCCCTTTATTACCGCCAGGGTTGCGTCCCATGGCCCTTTGCGAGACCCTAGGAGGCCTTCCTCACGTCTGCCCTTGTAGAGAAAAAGAGTTGCAATCGACTCCGAGTCCGGATCGTCAACGTTCTGCACCGGTGGCGGAACAAACGCTCCGACTAGAACCGAGATTGTAGCTAGCGCCAGGGTGCCACCTATGAGCAATCTGTAGCGTCGTACCGTTATGCAAAGCAGGAAAGATGAGACTAACGCGGCTGCGACGCCGGCACGCGAAAAGCTGCTCATCAGTAGGGCGATTGCCAGGCACAATGCCAGCCCGAGACGACACCTCCTGACGGCTGACTCCGCTCCTAAGTACCCCCACATGAGAACTGGCACTACGGTGATGCCCATCACCGCGCCAAGCGAATTCGGATTCCCGAAGATTGACTGTCGCAGGACAAAGTAGGCGATTGCAGAAACGTAGACTGCACCTTCCGCAGCCACTAGCAATCTGCTGAAGAGATTCTTTTGCTCGAATCCGCCACCCGCAAGGCGAGCACCGGTCGTGCCATAAAGGAAAAGAAACAACAAGCTGAGTGATTTGAGCAGTGCTTCCTGTGGGTAAGCAGAGACTGATGCCGATACGATGGCAGAGAGCACACAAAGAAACGCAAATAAGTGAATCAGGCCAAACCGATAGTTGCGGCTTTTTATGTATATTGCAAGCCCCGCGAGGCTTCCTGCCGCGAGTACCACCCACCGACCCTCAAGCCAAGCTTCACTGAGTGGCAGTCGCATGCCAGCCCAAAAGAATGCTGCCATCAGGACCATAAAAAATGACTGCTTGTATCTACAAAGGGATGCGATAAGAATCTGCCCGATAATAATTGTCGCAAGGAAAGCCGGGTTCGCGAGGTATCCCGGCTTCATCAGCAATAGGAAAGCGAGCAAAATAAAGCCACCGAAGAGAATAAGGGCCTGTAAGCCTGATTCGCGCATGGGAGAAGCGGCCAACAGCCGCTATTCTTGGATCATACTGGCGCACTTCGCCCAGAGCGGTTGCTGAATCAGGTTCCATTGGGATTCTTAGAAATCTTTTCTGGCCAGCGACTTCAAAGCCGAAAATCCCAATGAAGACTTTGTGTGAACTACATCGTCATGGATGTCGGCACTTCAGCGGGCGCGATATCCCGATATTGCGGCTTTAGCAATCCCGGATGCGCATTGATCGGGAGAATAGTTCGAAATAAGCTGCCTGCTACGAAGTGACATTTCTTCACGAAGGCTTGCATCTTTCGCTAGCTCTTCCATCGCGCGTGCAAGTTGTTGTACATCCCTGGGTGCGGTAGTCAGGCCGTTCGCCTTAATCAGGTCCGCCGCACATCCTGCTATTTCGCTGCATATGATGGGCACGCCACAAGCCATCGCCTCATTAACCACAAGACCCCACGGGTCGCTGCGGGTGGGAAATACTAAACAATCCGCTAGGGCATAGTAGCTAGCTAACTCGTCACGGTGCACAAAGCCTGGAAAACGGACTACACCCGGGGAAATCAACCGGCTTTGGAATTCCAGTTCAGACCTCAGCGGTCCATCACCGGCAAACACCAGGCCAACTTCAGATCGAAGTTTGTCGCTCAATGAACCGTACGCCTCAATCAGTTCCAAAATGCCCTTCGATTTAACAAGCCTGCCTACGAAAAGGAAATATCGCCGCGGCAACCCAAGCTTCGCTCTTGTTCGTGAAGCATCGGCTCGTGCAAGCTCTGCATTTGCTGCAAAACGCTGGCTGTCAACTGCATTGGGAGCAATGAAGACCGGCTTTGTTGAGGCCTCGATTTGTCTCACGTACGCTTGGGCAGACGTCCCGGGCACGACGAAACCATCGCATTTTGCGAAGAATTTTCGCTTCAGGGATTCAATTATCTTGGACTCGCTGCGCTGATCTGCTCCGGTACTTTCAGACCACAAAAGAAACCTAACATGGTTTTGCTGTGCCCAGCGCTGGGCTTGCCAAGAAGCTAAGTAGTTATAACCACCGCACAAAATGACATCCGGAGCCAGTTCCTGCAAAACAGCCGGAACCTTTTGATTCAGCAGAATCGTATGTTCGCCGAGTCTCGTTCGCCATGAAGGAAGCACGGAATAGGAAAACCGAATCTCGTCAGTGTAGATATGCCATTCTCGAGTTGCCGGATCAGTTTCAGCCAGGAACACAACTTGAAGGTCGATATCTAGATTCTGTGACAGCGCATTGAATACAGGAATGCGATAGGGAGCTATGATCTCGGTCAAGATTATCAAGCGGGTTTTCATCGATAGCATTGCTCGTAAATCATCGCTAACTGCTTCGCTTGATGCTGAACGGTGAAGCGTTCGACTATGAGTTCACGCGCCGCTGCTCCGACTTTCCGGCAAAGTACCGGATCGCCGAGAAGCATCGCAATTGCCTCTGTCAGTTCCGCGTTGCTTCCCGGTGAAACGAGAAAACCCGTTCTGCCGTGTTGAATTACTTCCTCAATGCCCTGCCCTTTACAGGCGATTACTGGCTTACCACAGGCCATCGCTTCGAGGTAAACACATCCCAATCCCTCGTAAACGCTGGGGAGCGCAAACACCGTACAACGGCGCATCGCCTCAGCAACAGCGTCCTTACTCTCCCGCCCTCGGAAATTGACTTTGTCACGGACGCCAAGCTCGCTTGCGAGCTTATTAAGATTTCGACCCTCGCGGCCATCTCCCACTATCTCCAGAGTGCAATTGATGTTCTTCGAGACTGGCGCGAAAGCGCGAAGCAGGTCGGCATGCCCCTTAGTTGGGATCAGATTGCCAACACTCAACACCGTCAGGAGCGAATCGGTTTTTTCCCGGGTAGAAAACGTTTCAGCGTCTACGCCGTTGTAAACGACAGCCGTATTTGCACTAACTTCGCGCAGTACCTGTTCCCGCACCTTCTCGCTGATGCAGATTACTGCCGCCGCAGAGCGATACACCTCTCGTGCGATGCGTTTGCACCAAGTTCTTACGAGGATTCCCGCCTGTCGCACAAAAAACGCGTCGAGACCATGCACAGAGATCACGAACGGTATTCTCAAATGCTTGCTCAGCAGCATTGACGCATGTCCGCATGGGAGAGCTGCATGCGCATGAATTAAGTCAAAAGGATTCCGGAGGTGCTCTTCGAGAAGCCTTCGCAGCAGCTGCTTCGACACGAATTCTCCGGATGTAGGTAGCCCCACATTACTCGGCGCACAAAAGTAGGTAATGCTATCGGATGGTGCGCTCCGCAACGAATGAGCATGCCCCCGGTAAAAGGGGTGTACCGCAACGGTCTTATTCGAGATGCTGTGACTCCCCAGATATGCGAGTGGTTCAGAAACAAACCTGCCCTGACTAGGGTCTTCCACTGAAGGGTAGAACGGAGTAATAGTAAGCACTCGAACGCGAGATTTTTGACCGCCCGAGGTCAGGCGCAACCGCTCGAGGTCTAAATCGCCGAATGGCTGGCACGAAGTCACGACGCTCTCCTTGCATTTGCAAGCGCCGCAAATTTAACAAACTCTTCGGCCCACTGATTCGTGATGACGCTCCAATCGTACTTTTCACTATGTTGCCTGGCATTTCTGCCCATTTGCCGCCGCAACTCAGCGTTCCGCAACAAAATGTCCAACCGATCAAACACCTGCTCGTCTGAGCTCACGATGTAGCCGCTCGTTCCATCCAGCACGGTTTCAGGCGAGTAAGTCTCTCTGGCAATTACAGGCAAGCCACAAGCTGCGGCCTCCAAAATAACTTTTGGCGACCCTTCCCATTTCGAAGGAAAGAGAAAAATGTCTGCATTCTGGTATTCGTCGAGGAGTTTTTCTGCGGGGAGTGGGCCTAAAAGCGAGACATTACGCAGTCCAAGTTTTGCGATGCGAGCTTTCAGCTGTGGCCCGAGTGGACCCTCGCCTGCAAGACGAAAGTCGGCGTTTGTGAAACGTGCTGCAGCATCCACTACAAGTTGTGGCTGCTTATAGTGGCGGAGTGATCCGGCAAAAAACACCCGAGGCCGTAGATTTGAAATCCAATACTTTTTAGGAACAAAGAAGCGGGTATCGACCCCAGTTGGGATTATTTCACTCGCCAGCCGGTACTCGTGTTGTAAGCTTTCCTGCACCCATCGAGAATTGCTGAATAAATAATCGCAGCGAAGTATGGTGCGCTCCCGCAGCCGAACAGCATCTTCTGAGATCGTCCATTCTCGTCGAAGGTCTGATGGTGCTTCGATCGTGCCAATGGTTATGCGTCCGTCTTTCCACTTACGTCGCAAGCTCAGGTACCATCTGCTCGCGGGGGAGGCTTTCATGTAAAACAAGATTTGATGCGCGCCCCACAGAAATTCGCGGAAAATGTGCGGTGTTTGCCGGCGTACCGGAAGCTGGATTAAGCGCATGTTCTCACGTGCCGCGATTCGAGGATCCGGCTGTCTTACAAAAAACATACTGACGTGAAAACGCTTTGCATCAAGCCTGCTTACGATTTCGCGGGCATTGCCCATCTGTGCATTCAGTAAGCCCGCGTCCGCAAAACTATCTACTAATATCCGGATGGGGTTTGTCGAATTCACCACCACTTAATTGACCCTGGCCGCAGTTGCTTGTGTCCAGTTCAGGCGCAGATCTCTCAGCTGCGCCGCTAACCTCGTATCAAGATCTCTGGACTTGTAACTTTGACAGATGTGTTTCTCCGCAAATTGCAACAAACATTTCCTCTGCTCCTTCGCCGCTTCTAACGCTAGGGGATTGACCTCGTTCGGATCAGAGTGCACATCGAATAGCTCTTCTATGCCCAACGCAAAATTCACCACTAACTTGTAGCTCTGCTTTCGAACTGCAAGTAGCCTGGGAGCTGATCTCTTGTTTACCTGGGTAGGGTTATTACACCCGAAAGCGCATTCCGTAATCACCGGCCACTCCCAACGTTTGTTGTTCAAAAGATGTGACCAGCAACTTCGTCCGCGGAAGCTCGACGGCGTCGATATTTCGAGGGCATCAAGGAGTGTAGGCGCAAGGTCAATTAATCCGATGGGATCACTCAAGTCGCGACTTCCCGAAAAACCAGGAACTCTCAGGAGCAGCGGCACATGCACGAGTTCTTCATGTACCGCGAGCGGCGAATGAAATCTTCCGCCATGCTCCAGGAACTGTTCTCCATGATCCGCAGTAACTGCGACAGCGCAATCGTCCAATACCCCTAACTCGGCTACTCTTCGAACTAACCTCTTTATTTGCAGATCTGCCCAGCGAATCCCTGAGTCGTAGAGATCCACAATATCTTGTTTCCTTTTCTGAAGCCGCACAACATTTAGGTCCCCTCTGCCCCAATATGCGTTGATGTACTTCGCGCGTTCGCCGTCTAGCCGATCGGCAGCAATTTCAGCCGTCGCTTGTAACTTCGGAAAATAGGGAGCATGTGGATCCATGAGGTGAATCCAGAGGAAAAAAGGTCCGGAAGAATACTGATGGAGCCATGCGGTTGCACAGTCGATTAGGACATCTGCCGAGGGGAAGCGGCGCAGAGCATCTAGGGAATCGCTGCTCGAACAACTCATCCTTTGGCAATACTGGAAGTAAACTTCGTCATAAGCTGCGCCAAGCAGTGGCAGGCGATGACACATCTGCGACAGGAATTGATTTGCGCGCGTGCGGGTACCCGGCCGCGCCGATCCGCGGCTACCCTCAAGCGCGAAGTCTGAGCCATTTGCGTTCAAAAAATCCCTGCACGTGTCGAAGCCACTGTCATAACCATATGCAGCGGAAACGTATGGGTTTGCGGCAGCGAAAGCAGCTGTTGCGAAACCGCGTTCCTTTAATACGGTCGCGATCGTGTTTTCGCCGGGGGCAATGCCAATCACGTCTCGCCCTAGAGCAAATGGATATCGTGACGTGAGCAACGAAGGTAACGAATAGTAAGTCGGAACACCTGAGACTACGGCATTCGTAAAAACAAAACTTTGTTTTGCTAATGAATCGAGAAAAGGGGTGGTTTGCTTAGGATAGCCCAGGAAACCTACATGGTCTGCGCGAAGGCAGTCAATCGTGACCAATATAAGTGAACGTGGAGTATGTCTCACAGCGCTGCCTGCTGCGCGAGTTGCGGTTTACATTGCCGCCTAACCGAAACAGCGATTCGCTCATTTCGGCTGTCGAAAACGCCTTCAGTCACAATCCCATAGAGATCCCGATCAGTTACATACAGCAGCTCTGGATATTTACCTTCTAGAGCGGTCAATAATGAGCCCAATGCCGCGATGGTCGACGTACGGAAGCCCTTGATGCTGGAATGGTAGTTAATTGAGTGTGTCGAAATAATCACCGGAAGCCCGCGAGAAAAGCAGTTTCCAGCGATCTCGATGTATTTTTCAATCTCGAGTTCCCGTTGGCTCGGCTCCAGATCGATGGTCCGATACAGATGCAAGATGCCCATGTGATCGATATGGGGAGCAGTTAAGCCGCTTCCCGTGCCGTTTTGCGCCACACGAATTCCGGCTGCGGACCAGGCGCGGTATGTATCTCCATTCGCTCTGTAACCCGGCGCGCATGCAGATAATGGCGTCATTTTGAACAGTGCAAAGAAACACTCGCATGCCTTTCGTATTTGCGCATGCTGAAGTTCTGAGGATAAAAATCCAGCCCGAGGTCGCTCCGGGTTCCAGTACTCGTAGCCGATCCACGGCATGCGCCAGTAAATGTATGGTGTTTCAGCCTCCCAGAACGCGCGCAACAGTGCCGCTCTTTCTCCGCCCGCAGCCAGGACATTTTCGATCGCTAACGGGCAGAAGTGAGTAAGGCCGTGCAAAGCTGGGCAAAAAACTCCTTCGCGAATGCCAACGCGATACGCTTCAAACAACCCAGGGCGCGACCAGTACCCAGGAAATCCTTTTGCCAACGGCATTAACTCGATATGCCGATAACCTCGGGATTTCATGTTAGGGAAATCGAGGTTCGCCACGCAAAAATTCATCGTCATGGACGGCGGACGGCCTACCGAATCTCGATGCTGCATAAGCAGCGAAGCCAAGGCTGTCACGTCGTCCGCAGTTTCATGGGAATACGAGTCATAGCAATCTTGACCGAGACTTATTCCTTTCGCACGAAGCGCCTCGTAACCTTCGCGATCACGGACACCTACTCGACCCCAGTCGTCACTCTGAATGGCGACCAGTGGTCGCGAGAACACAAACCCGGCGGATTCGGTTCTACTGCCCAACAATCTTCGCGCAAGCTCTCGCATGGGCCCTCCTCCGCAATCACGCGGGTGAGCGTCAGTGGTCTTGTACGTCAGCGCTCTAAACGTATCCTAGCGCCTTCAAACGCTCTTCAATGACCTTGTGTTCCTGCTGATCCATTTTCAATGCATCATCGCGAAGCAACTCTCTTAACAGCGCCTCCAATAACTCTTCGATGGACGCGAAATTCGTACCGAACTGCTTTTCTGCCGCATCACACAAGTGTGCAGTTAACTTGATTGTGCGTGTCTCATCCATAAGTTAGGCAATAGCCAGTTTGCGAAAACTACGGCCTATTCTCCCCCATGCCAACCTCGCCAACTCTCGATCGGCATCTTCGAAAGCAACCAGCGAAATCGCGCCTAGAAACATGGCATAGCTAAGTATTAGACCGATTCCCGCAACCTCCCATGGCCGAGCAAACGCCAGCGCAGCCCGTGACAGCACAAACACACAACCTGCGGTGGTAACAGCCGGCAATAGCAGCCTGAGATGGCCGGTATGGTAAGGAAAAATATTGAGCAGGCGTCGTACCGATATCAGCCCCCAAACATTGGTCGTAATTGTGCTCGTCATCACTGCGACCGCCGCGCCCATAATTCCCATGCGAGGTATAAGCAGTAAATTGAGTCCGATCAGCAGAGCTGCAGTGGTCGCCTGAATTCGGATGAGTTCCTTCTGATTGCCCGACATCAGCAGCAAGTAGCCAACTGATCCAACGCTGCAATTAAACAATTGCCCAATCGTCCCGAGCACAAGGACCCCAGCGCCTAATTCGAAAGCCGGCCCAAAAATAGACATCAACTCGCGAGGAAAAAAAATTAAGGTCAATACCAGCGGAAAGGTCAAAACAACAATCCACTTCGTCAGAGTGGAATAGAGTTGTTGTAACAAACTGCGATTCCCCGCTGTGTGCAGTTCGGAAATCATCGGCGAGAAAATCTGATTCACTGAATCAAGCGCAACCGGTACGAAACCGACCAGCGCCATTGCGACCGCATAAATTCCTACCTGCCGCGCGCTCACATAATGACCGAGCACGATTACGTCAGCTTGGCCGAATGCAAATTGCAGGGCAGTCATTCCCGCCGCTGCAGCGGAGAATGACACAACATGTCGTTCGAAGCGAACCGGCCATAACCCACGCCAGCCGGTTTTTCTGGATGCCAATCCAGGGGTCATCCTCGAAACAAAAAAACCAAGCAGCCCCAGTACCAGTGTTGCAGCAATTACTTGTGCAAAGAGATATCCGCTCAAACCAAATCCCATGCTAATCAGCAAAACCGCAACCGCTATGTTCGTGGGCGTACCGATAAAATGCGTGACTAAGGTCCGGCGCGCAACGTCCTTGTAACCGCCCATGACCTGCCCTAGGAACACGTTCAACACACCCAATCCCATGATGGCTGCGAAAGCCCAGAAATAATGGCCGAGTTCAGGAGAATGATAAAAGTGCGTGGCCAGCCACGGCCCGACAATCAGGATCACAGTTCCCAGCAAAACATTTAGCGCCACAAGCAGCACAACGCCGCTACGCAGGAACTCGATCAATCTTGAGGACTCGCTCTTCGCCGAATATGCCGCCACAAACCTGGCAGCAGCAGTAGGAAGACCGAGAGTATCGAATAGTCCGACAAATCCGACAATCGTCATGCCGAGCGCATACAGACCCAATGCTTCTGCTCCCAGCGCTCGCGCCAGATAAATTTTGAAAAAGTATCCGGCAGCAGCCGTAAGTATGGTTCCTGCGAAGTACACGAAAGATTGCCGCGTAATGCTGCCCATCCGGGTGCGGAACCCGGGAGCTTCAGTAATTCTTCCTGGAAATAGTGCGCCCAGTTCTGGCTGCGAAATGTTGGTAGCTGCGCTCATCTAATTCGCATAGAGGGTCGGCAGACCAGTCCTTAATTGTCGAGAATAGTGCAGGCTCAGCCAAGCGGTAATGCCAAAATGGGTTCACGATATTCGTCAGCCCGAGCTCGTAGCGCGGCCATTCAGGCGGTTGGATCTGGTTGTCATCTGGGAGAAAAATCGCGTAGATCGACTCTGTTGGTGCTTCGAAGCTACCTCAGCTCGCTACCAGCTTCCAGTCGAGTGGAGTGCCTTTTTCAATGTCACAGGCCGCGTGCTGGCCGATGATCTGAGGCAAATGACGTGTATGCAAGCCGTGCCCTGGTCGCACCGATCGTAAATTCTTACTTGTAAACGTCTCGCCTTGCTTCATGTCTTGAACTACAAATAACGAGCGCCGAAAGGCGAGGCTCGCCTGTTCCCTCTCAGTCGGACCGAAATGCACTTCCCCAAGCGCCTTCTCCGCCAATCGAACCGCGTCCACCATCGCTTTGAATTCATCCGGTTCAAGCGAAAACGCGCTGTCCGGGCCTCCATCTGACCTGGCCAGTGTTAAATGTTTTTCAATGATCCGGGCCCCTAAAGCGACGGACGCAACTGGAACTGCAATCCCGAGTGTATGGTCTGACAATCCAGAAGGAACTTTGAACCTGCGCTCAAGTTCGGGAATTGTACGAAGGTTCATCTCCCGAGGCGGTGAGGGATAAGCGCTGGTGCACTTCAGCAATGCGATTCCTGGCGTTCCGCATTCTTGTGCGGCACTCAAAGCCTCATCAATCTCGTCGGCGGAAGCCATGCCCGTTGACATGATCACCGGCTTCCCCGTTCCTGCAATCTTCTTGATGAGCGGCAGATCGATCAATTCAAACGACGCCACTTTGTACGCAGGAACATTCATTTCTTCGAGGAAATCCACAGCAGTTTCGTCGAATGGCGAGGAAAAGAGCGCCAGCCCCAGAGCGTTGGCAATCTCTTTTAGCCTCGGTTGCCACTCCCATGGAGTAAAAGCGTCAGCATAAAGTTCGTGCAACGAGCGGCCGTCCCAAATTGTTCCGCCGGCGATTTTGAATTCTTTTCGCCGACTCGAAATCGTAATGGTGTCCGGCGTGTAGGTTTGCAGCTTGACAGCATCGGCACCGGCTCCCTGCGCAGCATGCACCAGCCGCACCGCTTCTTCGAACTTCTGATGATGGTTCGAAGACAATTCCGCGATGATGTAAACCGGATGCCCAGGGCCGATGTAGCGATTCGCTATGACAAGGTCAGTCATTTCACAGGTCCGTTATCGCCGCGCGCTAAAGATGCAGGATTCAATCTGCCCGTCACCGATGCCTCGGCCTTTCAGGCGATTTACCGTGACATCATTCCCGACTGGAACTTACATGCCGAACAAAGCACGTAGTCAAGTCGGATAACTTCGTAATTCTCGGCCAGGAGCTTGGCCTCTATCCCTGGAATTACTTGTGACACTGCAAAGACGGCCTCACCTCCGTCATCGTGCCACGCTTTGGCGATAGCCAGGCAGCGCATCACGTGCCTAGCGCCAGTCTCCGGACTCGCATCCGGTCGAATCAGCAGCCGGCCTAAACCCATGCGCGCTCCGCTTCCGCCATTTGGACGTCAAGCGCTCGATTTCCAGAAAGCAGTTCGCGCAACCGTTCAGGCCGAATGGTTTGCCAGATTCTTTCCCGCTCTACAATCGGGAAGTTTTCTAGCATGCGCGGTATTTCTGAAATTGCGTCACCGCTCGAAAGCTCCTTGGCTACCTCGAAGCTGATAAACTGCTCAGCGTACAGCGAGCTAGATGAATCCAGCCACTTGCATAAGAAAACCGGAACGCGGTGGAGCGCGCAATCCATAGCGGCGGTCGAGGTAATGGTTACTCCAAACCAGGTTTGTGCGAGTAACTCGCCTTCTAGCGGTCCATCCATAATTGTTAAGCGCGATCTCAGCTTGCGACCAAGTAAGTCTTCAACCAAATGCTTCCGTGCACGCCGGTTTTCAAAGGGATGAAGCTTAAGTATTAAGGCGCCACCATTACTGTCCGCCAGTTGGGCCAATGCTGGCAAGACCTGTTGATACCTCTCCCGGCAACGTTGACCAAAATGCTCATACGGCTCGGAAAAGAAAATGATTGCTTTTTTATGCTGGTGATTGATGCGAGCGGGTTGCTTCCGCGAAGGAGCACCCACCTCAACCTGTTTCGCGGGACGGCGACATACCTCGATCACATAGTTGCGCTCCATACTGCCTTTAACCAGGAGGCAATCCGCGCTGGTCCCTCGCAGCGAGTACCGGCGATCGAGCGCCCCATGGTGGCAGGCGACTGTCGGCAGGCCTTTCGCATGCGCGATCAGGAGCGGCAATCGCGTATGCCAGTTCATCTCGTCGGTGGCCAGCACAGCCGAAACTGGTTGCGACGCAAATACCTGCAGCCATGCATCGCGAATAAATAGTCCTTGCTGCAGAATATGCCGCACCAAGTCGAAGCAACCGACTTCAGCCAGAATCGAGAGCGCCCTGTCCCGACGAAACTCCTGCAGCAAACGATGCCATGAAAACAATAGCTGCTGAAGCTCGCGGCTGGAGACGTTCGCGGGCGAATATGAAGCCAGCGCGGAACAAGCAACATTTTCTGGAATGAGCTTCACACGACCGCTGCGACGCGTTGAGACCAGCAAGAACTTTTTATCCGGCAAAATGCGCGCATAGTTGAGAGCAGTCGATGAAGCATTCCCATACGCGCTGGGCAACAACACGACGGCGTCTGATGAACCAGCTCTTTTTGTTAACAACCTGCGGAGACGGTAATTGCTATCGTATTTGTCACCCAGAATTTCGAGTATCTGCGATGGACGTAGTCGCAGATGCCGAGGTACCCGTGTCGTTCTTTGCCGTCCTAGGGGTGAGGCACGAGTAAATTCATGGACGCGGCCTGGGGCCATGTATTTCAACACTCTGGCGCAGAATCCACTATCTATTACAAAGAACTCTGCATTCGCGTCGCAGCTACTAACGAAGCGTTCCAGTCTGAGTGTTTCGAGCATCTGCTCGTAATATTCGATTGAGATTAAGTCCCACCAGTCGAAGCCTAGATCATCGATGACATGATCTGTACCGTGATTAAGAATTTTTCCAACCAACCTAAAATCAGCAAATTGTGACTTGGGGACTGGCTCTACTGGCAAGCCGATCAATTCGCTCCAGCGCTGGCACGAGCTACTGTAAGAACCGCTAAGGTCGAAGATGAAGTCAAAGCTTTGTCGAAGGTCCGCGATCTTCTCAGGATGGTCGTTATGGGTAAGTAGCAATATGCGCATATTGCTCAGTGCACCATCGCATTACTCTGAATCGCTTTCTGTACTATATGGGCATTAGTGGCCTCAAGATGCGGCAATCGCTCCATCAGGCTAATGACTTCTCGCCACGTGAAGTTGTCATTGTTGTTGAAATGTGAATAGATGGCGCGAATCAGTTCTAAATCTTCAGGAGTGTCTAGTGTCCAGCGATAACGACTGTAGTCTCGGCCCGCGGAAACAGAAACAATCTGAAACAGGTCCTGACCCTCGTAAAATAACGGCGTTACATGCTCGCGCTGGTATGGTTCGCGGGCTAGTTTTTCCGTTTTCATAAGTGCGGTCGTGCTGAACACCTCGGTGTCCAGTCCGCGAGGAAAGGAACGCCGAATGACGTTGCATGCGAAATCAGCTTTTTCAGTCACACACTTTTCGACAACCTGATCGACGATTTCAGGATCAATCAATGGGCAATCGGAGGTGATGCGCACAACCAAGTTCGCCCGGGAAGCGTTGGCTGCCTGGCAGTAGCGCCCAAGAACGTCATTCTCTGCTCCCCGAAACCATTTCACTCCTATTCGCTTTGATTCGGCCACGATTGCATCGTCCTGGGGCGCTGTGGTCGTTGCAACCACGATTTCATTAATTCGTGTTGCGCGGGAAAGCCGGGTGATTACCCTGTAGAGCGCGGTGTTGCCGCCGATATCCATGAGAACCTTACCCGGCAGGCGGGTCGATCCCATGCGCGCTTGAACGATCGCAACAACCCTCACATTAAGCTCCGTAAGTCTCGCGTTTTCTCAATAGAAAAATACTGTCTATGTTTTCCGTTTGCAGGTATTTCAGGCGTTCCTCGCGAACGAGATTGAGATCCGGGAACCGCGACAGGTACAACTTTGCGTAATCCATTTTCCATAACAACTCGCCGCGCCCGTGATAAAAGACGCTCGCCGGCTCGGAAGAAAAATACTCCGTCCCCCAAATGTATTGCTTCGCGCAGCGATGAATTTCGTTCAGAGCTTGTGGAAGATCCGGAGCAGCAATGTGGATTAGCACTCCTGCGGTAAATACGAGATCAAATGAGTTACTCTCAAAAGGCAGCGCCAAAGCTGAGCCCTGATACAGGGCAACATTGCTTACCCGGGGTTTTGCAATGTTCAACGCATACGACTGGATCTCAATGCCGGTCAGGTTCGTATAACCCAAACTTTGCAACATCAAAAGCTGATTCCCAATATTGCAGCCTACTTCGAGAATACTTGCTCTTTTATCGATATTGCACAGGAACAAGCCACTGATCTCACTGCGCGACACTCCATAATTTTTTAGCCACAGAGAATCCAGTTCCGCGCTTCCGAGAACATTTCGATCGGTATACTCACGGCCGAATTTACCCTTCCAGACTTTGGTCTGAGCAGTTTCACCGGGTTGAAATCTTTGTGAGCTGGACGCTTTCGCTGAATTCAAATGCTTATCTCCGGTAATAACTGACAACCAGCACTACGGCTCGAATTACATCGTTTACATCCTGATCGCTCATCCCCTGAAACAAGGGCAGAGTAATCAGAGCTTCATATGCAGCTTCCGCCACCGGAAACTCTCCCCCACCATATCCGAAGCGCTGCTTATAGTAAGGATGTAAGTGAATCGGCACATAATGTACGTTGACGCCAATGTTTTCTGCCCGCAATGCGCGGAATATCTCGTCGCGTCCCGCCGACAATCTGTTCAGATCTAGGCGTACTGCATAGAAATGCCAGGCAGGAACAACGTGATCAGAGACGACTGACAAGATCAACTCCGGGAGATCACGAAATGCTTGCATGTACTTAAAAGCGATCTCTCTGCGCCGCAGAAGGTTACTTTCCAGCTTTGATAATTGCCGTAGGCCAAGCGCACACGCAATGTCCGAAAGCCGATAGTTATACCCGAGTTCCACCATCTCGTAGTACCACTTACCTTGGGCCTGTCGGGCCCGGGCGTCACTGTCAATTCCATGACTTCGGAATTTACGGAGCCTGTCGGCGAAGCTCACGTTGTTCGTGGTAACCATCCCGCCTTCCCCGGTCACAAGATGCTTGACAGCATGAAAGCTGAAGGCGGTCATATGAGAAATACTTCCCACGCGACGTTCGCGATACTCCGCTCCAACCGAATGGCAGGCATCTTCAATCACTGTTAGACCGTGATGATCTGCAATCTTCAGAAATTCACGAAGATCGGCAGGATGTCCCGCATAGTCAACTGGCAATAACGCCTTCGTGCGAGGTGAAATGGACTTAGCCGTGAACTCCGGATCCATGTTCAACGTGTCTGGCCGCACGTCTGAGAAAATTGGCGTCCCACCTTGATACAGAATGCAATTCGCAGTGGCCGCAAACGTCAGCGGAGATGTGATCGCCTCATCGCCGGCCTCGATTCGGGCTGCAAAAGCAGCGCCGTGCAGAGCTCCGGTACCGCTACTAAAGCTAACCGCATATCGTGCACCGACCCATGCCGCAAATGCTTCCTCGAATTCTTTGACCTTCGGACCGGTCGTAAGCCAGTCAGAGCGTAACGTCTCGACAACTGCGCGAATATCGTCTTCATCGATGGAGTGTCGCCCATAGGGAAGCAAGCTATCCCGCACAGGTGTTCCACCATGCAGGGCAAGCATTTCCTTGGTTGCGATAGTCGTCCCCATTTAAGCGTTGGTGCGCACTTCAGCATCTTTCGTTGCTAGCGAAGGTGTAGGCGCGCTCCCTTCCACCAACGAGTAAATGTCGTAAGCCGTCAGCCATTGCGAATTAGAATCGCTCGCATATCGGAAACCTTCGGCAACTGCTGTCGCAATTTTCCAATTCTCCTTCCGCCACCACGAGTGTGCGGGATGTATGACGAACATGTCCTCGGTCTCCGATGTGCTGCGAGCTTCGTCTTCCGAAAGCAATACCTCATGCAACTTCTCGCCCGGGCGAATTCCAACGCAATCGATCTGACATTCAGGCGCGATTGCTTGCGCCATATCTAGCACTTTCATGCTGGGAATTTTCGGGATGAATATCTCGCCGCCGTGCATCTGCTCAACGCAGCGAATCACGAACCTGACCCCTTGGTCGAGAGTGATCCAGAAACGAGTCATGCGCGGGTCCGTGATCGTGACGCGCCCGCGTGAGCGTTGTTTCATAAAAACTGGAATCACACTGCCACGGCTGCCGACAACGTTTCCATAGCGCACGCAACTGAAGCGGGTATTTTTCGCGCCGGAATAAGCGTTGGCCTGGACGAACATCTTCTCAGCGCAAAGCTTGGTGGCTCCATAAAGATTTACGGGATTTACCGCCTTATCTGTGCTCAATGCAACTATCTTGCGGACGCCGCAATCGATCGCGGCATCGATTACGTTTTTCCCGCCGATGATGTTGGTCTGAATGGCTTCGAATGGATTGTACTCACATGCCGGGACTTGCTTTAGTGCGGCCGCGTGAACGACGACTGTAACGCCACAAAATGCCCGCTCAAGCCTTTGCTGATCGCGGACGTCGCCGAGGAAATAGCGCACGCTCTCGTGGTCCAGCCCTGCAGCACGCATCTCGTGCTGCTTCATTTCATCGCGGCTTAAAACAATCAACTTCTGCGGCTGGTACTCGCGGAGCATTATTTCCACGAACCTGCGGCCGAATGAACCCGTGCCGCCGGTGACGAGCACCGTCTGGTCTGCCCAATTCATTCGCTGTCCCCTCGATCCACGCTCACCACTGTATTTCAGGCAATCGTACCTAGCATTCTTAATTACACATCGCTGTGGATCGCTAATGTTTCCGAGCTGCGGAACCAACTGAATCAAGTCCAGCTTGCGATTTTCTCTGCCATACTCCAAGCAAGTGGAATTGTGTCGTGTCGGAGCCAGATCCTTTCAATCAGGGACAGGGGAGGCAGATGGAACCAGTCTCAGTAACGCCAGCCAATCTTCAATCCGTGCGCGAGTTGGTGCCTGTTCCCCTGCAATTGAGCCGAAGTGTTGCGATGAACCACCCAGCATTCGCAATGCACGACTCCATTCTTCGCGACTACCTGCGCGTACTGATTAAACGCAAGTGGCTTGTTCTCGGGACCGTCGCTCTCGTTTTCAGCGCCGCACTGATTGCTACTTTGCGCACCACGCGCATTTATGACGCCGTTGGCAGCATCGCAATCAACAAACCTGATCCGATGCTGCAAAACCTGCGGGATGCGGGAAATTATGGTTACGAGTACTACGATCCCACTGATCTCGACACCGAAGTGCGGATCCTGAGTAGCGACTTACTGGCCCTCCAGGTGGTAAAACAACTTAACCTCGACCGTCTTCCTGAATTCGGGGGACACGGGGCGCCTTCATCCACTTCGCTGGAACTTACTACCGACGCATTGCAGCCAGATTCAACGCGCGCCAATGCTCTGATAGGGTCTTTCAAAGCAAATCTTCGGGTAATGCTCGAGCCGAATACGCGAATCATCGACATCCACTACCGAAGCCCGAATCGTGAGCTCGCGGCTAAAATCGTCAACACGATTGCAAGTACTTATATCGAGCAAAACTTCAAGACTCGATTCGAGTCGACAATGCAGGCGTCCGACTGGTTGTCGCACCAGCTTGTCGATCTGCAGATGAAAGTCGAAACTTCGCAGGAGAAACTGGTCAAATACCAGAAAGATCACCAGATCCTGGGCATTGACGATAAGCAAAACATCACCACTGCCAAACTTGATGAACTCAATAAAGAACTCACCGCAGCCGAATCCGAACGTATGCAGAAAGAATCGGTTTATCGGCTGGCTGAAGCCGGGGATCCACAATCTGCTGCTGCCGTGGTTGCGGGCGCAGCACAAGATAAGACATCGGGAGCGACTTCGGGGCTGCTCGATAAGCTACAGGAACAGAAGGCCGATACCAAGATTCAAATCGCGCAATTGAGCACTCAGTTCGGCCCCGCGTACCCGAAGCTGGCACAGCTCAACAACCAAATTCAGGAGATCGATTCGCAGATACAGGGCGAAATGAAAAAAATCGCGGCGCGCCTCCGCGGAGACTATCTCGCGGCGCTGCAACGCGAAAACATGCTGCGTTCCGCGCTGGATGAACAAAAGCAGCAAGAGAACAAACTAAACGAAAGCGCAATCGAATACAGCTTCCTGAAGCGTGATTTCGAAACCAACCGCACACTGTACGAAGGCTTGCTGCAAAAACTGAAAGAGGCGGGAGTGACAGCCGGCTTGCGCTCGAACAATATTCGCCAGGTTGATATCGCCCGCACTCCCAACGTTCCCACTGAACCGAACATTCCTCGCAATCTCGGCTTTGGCCTGCTGTTAGGCGTGACCAGTGGAATCGGTCTAGCCTTTCTGCTTGAGGGCGTCGATAACACGGTACGCACCCCCGAGCAGGCCCAGGTGATTTCGGGCTTGCCTTCTCTGGGAATGATTCCGCTCGGGTCGCGAACGAGTTCGGAAACAGCGCCGCGCGGGCTTGCAGTTGCTTCCCCGAAAGAAGTTGTTGAACTGATCACACAATCGCGGCCCCAATCGCAGATGTCAGAGGCCTACCGTGCCCTGCGCACTTCCCTGCTGCTCACCTCAGTCGGTGCTCCTCCGAAAGTAATCCTGATTACCAGCGCCTTGCCCCAGGAGGGCAAGACGACCACCAGTATTAATGCAGCCACCGTCCTCGCCCAGAAAGGCACGCGCGTGTTGTTGATCGACGCGGATTTGCGCCGCCCAAGCATTCACAAAACACTTGCACTCGGACCGCGAGTCGGTCTCAGCAATGTGCTGACTGGCGGCGCGACGCTGCAGGACGCTACCTTCCGTTCTCCGTTGCTCCCGAATTTGTACGTTATGCCGGCTGGAACTCCGCCGCCTAATCCGGCCGAATTGCTTGCCTCGCCACAGATGGCAGAACTACTTTCGAATCTTCGTGGGCATTACGACCACATCGTCATCGACACTCCGCCAACTTTGTCGGTAACGGATGCAGTCGTGCTTTCGCCGTGCGCGGATGCAATCGTGCTGGTCATCCGTAGCGGCCAAACCACTAAGCCCGCTCTTCGCCGCTCGCGTGAAATTCTCGGGCAAGTAAATGCCAGAGTTTCGGGTGTGCTGTTGAACGCAGTGGACCTGGATTCTCCCGACTATTACTACTATTACGAGTATCAGGGGAAATACGGGCATCGTTATTACGATGACGACGTGGAATCCGGCCAAGATTCGGCCCGTGCGATTTCGTCCGGCGCATAGATTACAACCATGATTTTCGAAGCTCGCCATCACGGCAGGCGCTGGGTTGCTACCGCACTCCTACTCTCCGGACCTGCAATTTACATCGGACTGGCCGCCGCCCAGGTTATCGCCTCACAACTTGGCCAAAGTGAGAGAGAATCTGATGTCCGGTGGTCGGTGAAGCTTGATCCATTGAACGCCGAGTATCGCGACAAAATTGCCCGCATTGAGCTGATCGAAAAGCAATCACCCGCAGACGCCGTTTCCTGGTCCCGTGGCGCAACAGCTCTGAACCCGCATCGCGAAAATTACTGGCTCGATCAGGCGGTTGCCGAACAACTCACCGGAGATTTCGCGGCGGAGCGGATTTCTCTGGCTCGCGCAAGCCAAGCGAATTCCCACTCGGCTGGTCTCGCCTGGCAGATAGGAAATCTTTATCTCTCGCAAGGAGCTACAGAAGCAGCCTTTCGCGATTACCACAAGGTGCTCGAGAACAGTCCGCAGCTTGTCCCGCGGGCAATTCAAATTTGCTGGGCACTACGTCCGGATGTGAATTTCCTGCTGCAAAACGTAGTTCCGCCTGAGGGTGACAAGGCATTCCTCAGTTTTCTCCTTTCTAATCACGAATCAGATGCAGCAGCAAAAGTATGGGCAACAATCGCTGCATCGCGGCAGGCCGTCGAGCAGCCGTTCTTATTTGAATATCTGCGCTATCTGCTGGTTAATCATCAGGCCTTGCAAGCAATTCGCGTCTGGCAGCAAGCCGCTGACCTGTCAGGATTAGCGGCGTACCAACCGACGGACGAGAACTTACTTGTGAATGGAAATTTTAGTCTGCCAATCCTGGACGGTGGCTTCGACTGGACATACCAGAAAAGCTCGGCAGTCATGCTTGCGCTCGATCCCGTCGAAACACATTCCGGTCCGCGTTCACTGCGTATTTTCTTCGAAGGCGCCGGAATACAAGATGCTGGCATTAGCCAGATCGTAGCGGTTGAACCAAATACTGAATACGTTTTTTCGGGCTACTACAAGGCCGAAGAAATGGACGGAGTTGGCGGCCCCCGGATCGCAATTCACGATTTGTACACCCAAGAGCCGCTCTTTACGAGCGACACCCTGGGCGAAATCGATTCCTGGGTGCAGGTCACTGGTAAATTCACGACTCGCGCTGACACGCACCTGCTGGTTTTGCGTATCGCGCGAGTGCCCGCCGATAACCCGATCCGTGGCAAGCTGTGGATTGACGATTTAAAGTTAGTCGCCGCTAGCCATCTTGCGTCTTTAGAGAAGGGACGACAATGAGTGCTGCTCCTGTTTTGTCCGAACCGATGCTGGAAACTATCGAGGCGAAGCCGGTCCAGTCACAGCGCGACATTCAAATTCTGTACGGCCTTGCATCGTTATTCATGTTCTCTGTTTTGGCATTCGGCGGTCGCGAGCGCTGGCCGCTTTTCATTTTGCAGGCCGGCACGGGCGTTCTGTTCGCAATCTGGAGCCTGGATCAAGTGCGCTCGCCGCGGATCGACGTCCGCTGGAACCCACTTTTCGCGCCAATGTTGGCGTTCGCAACCGTGCTACTCATACAACTGATTCCCGGAGTCTCCGCATATTGGCACACGACCTACGCTCAACTGCTTCAGTTCATCTCTTACGGGCTCGTCTGCTTTCTGCTTATACAAACGCTCACCAGGAACCGTCACATTCGTAAACTCGGTACCGGCCTCACGATATTTGGAGTCGCCGTCGCCTTTTTTGCCGTGCTCCAAAACCTCAGCTCTCCTGACAAGCTCTTTTGGCTGCAAGCATCGCGATTCGGCGGCAGAGTGTATGGACCATATATCAACCACAATCATTACGCTGGTCTGATGGAAATGCTGGTTCCTATTCCGCTGGTTTTTGCATTTTCCCGCTTCGCTCACCAACGCGAACGCTGGATAGCCGCCTCAGCCGCGGCTTTTATGGCGGCGACCATATTTCTTTCCGGCTCGCGCGGTGGAATGGTCGCGTTTGTCGCCGAAATTGCAGTTTTTGTGTTCTTCGTTTTTCGTGAACGGCAACAGAAGAACATGGCGGTTCTTTTGAGCACTTTCCTAATCATTCTTCTCGGCGTGATCGCGTGGAGTGGTGGGCACGAAGTTAAGCAACGAATTACTACGCTCGCAGTCACCAAACAGCCTGATCTCTCAAGCGACATTCGCCTGCAGATCGACCGCGACACTTTTAACATGGTTCGTCAGCGCCCGTTGCTTGGTTGGGGAGACGGCACATTCGCAGACGTCTATCCCCATTTTCGAACCTTCTACACCGATTCGCTGGTTAATGCGGCTCACAATGACTACCTTCAGGTACTCGCCGAAACTGGGCTCCTCGGCTTCGCCATCGTGGTCTGGTTTTTGATAGCAGCCATTCGACCTGCTCTTCGTAAAGCCCAAAAGTGGACCTCGAATTTGAATGGCGCCGTATCACTTGCTGCTCTCCTTGGAATTACCGGAATACTCGTCCACAGCTTCGTCGACTTCAATCTTCAAATTCCCGCAAACGCTGCGCTCTTTTATTCACTCTGTACGCTAGCCGCTATGGAGCCGCGCTTTTCAACTCACCGTCGCGAACATCGCCAGCCGCAACCTGAAGCACCGGTCGAAGAGCCTCAACCGCTTAGCTTATAAATCAGCCCCCGCTTGCACGGCTACTCCGGTTCTGCTACTGCTTTAACAGGTGATCATCGAAGTTCTTCATCGAATCGTGAACCATCGCGAATCGCTTTCGCGGGAGGAGGCCGCCCGCCTGATGGGCGAGGTCCTCTCCGGCAAATGCACTGACGCGCAAATTGCCGCGCTGCTCGTTGCTCTTCACATGAAGGGCGAAACCATTGAAGAGATTGTCGGCTTTGCGGAAGCAATTCGCGCCGCGGCCTCCCCGATTGCGGTTCGTGGCAATTCGCTTCTAGATGCCAGCGGCACCGGACGCGAAGCTCTCGTTGATACCTGCGGCACTGGGGGAGATGCGGCCGGCACCTTCAATATCTCGACCGCAACGGCGTTCGTAGTCGCAGGGGCCGGCGTTCGCGTCGCAAAACACGGGAATCGCAGCTCCACCCCGAAGATGGACGCGCAGGGCATGGCGCAAAAATGCGGTGCTGCGGATGTGATGGAAGCTCTAGGCGTGAATATTCAGCTTCCTGCTGCCCGGATCGGTGAGTGTCTGGAAAAGGTTGGTATCGCGTTTTTGTTCGCGCCTGCGATCCATGCCGCCGCCAAGCATGTTCAGAATGCCCGCCGTGAAACCCGTCTACGCACCGTGTTCAATGTTCTCGGTCCCCTTACGAATCCGGCGGGAGCTTCAGCGCAGGTGGTTGGGGTTTACGCGCTCGATCTCGTCGAAAAAATTGCCGAAGCTCTGACCATGTTAGGAATACATCGTGCATTCGTCGTTCACGGACTGGATGGGCTCGATGAAATCACGATCACTGGCGCGACACGGATCGGCGAAGTGCGGGAAGGGCAGGTCCACACCTACGAGATAGATCCTGAGGAATTCGGTATGAAACGTGCCAGTCTCCACGAGATAGCCGGCGGCTCGGACGCGGCAGAGAACGCGTCAATCATCCGCCGCGTTTTAGAAGGCGAAAAATCCCCCAAACGCGATGTGGTCCTAATGAATTCGTCAGCCGCACTGGTCGCGGCCGGCAAGGCAGCGAACTTGCGGGAGGGCGTCGCGCTTGCGGCCAAATCCATCGATAGTGCCGCTGCCGCCAGAAAGTTACAAGCCTTGATTAAATTCACTACTGGCCAGTAAGCGATTCGTTCTCTCGGCTTTGTAGTTAGCTCTTGATTTCGACCTTCTGCATCCACTGCGCCACCTGCACATTCCAGCCCAGTTCTTTCCTCATTGCATCGCGCAACCGCGACGAGGCTGATGGTTCCCCATGCACGAGATAAGTCACGGAAGGCTCGCTTGGAAACGTTCGCAGCCATTCGAGCAACTCCTGCGTGTCCGCGTGATCGCTGAATTGCTCGAACGCCGCAATTTGCGCGCGAATCGGGACTGTTTGCCCCAGCATCTTTACCTCAGGCGCGCCGCTTTTGATCGTGAAGCCGCGCGTTCCCGGAGCTTGAAATCCGATAAAAATCACGGTGTTCTTAGGGTCAGGAAGCCGGTGAAGCAAATGATGTTGAATGCGCCCGCCGGTCACCATTCCGCTTGAAGAAATAATGATGCAGGGCTGCTCGACATCATTGATCTTCTTTGACTCGTCCAAAGTCTGCGCGAAGTGAAAGCCCTGCCATTGCAGGGGTGAACCGTAGCGGCTTATCAGCTGTTTGGTCTCATCGCTAAACTCTTCTGCATATTTCAAGAAAATTTCAACTGCTTTGATCGCCATCGGACTATCGCAATAAACCGCCACGCGCGGCGTCTGTCCGGATTCCATCAATTCTTTGAGCATGAAGACAAATTTCTGTGTGCGCTCAACGGCAAATGCCGGCACAACTACGCTGCCGCCTCGTTCAACCGTTCTGCGAATTAAATCAGCAAGCGCCGGACGTGGATCGTCCGTCGGATGTTGGCGATTACCATATGTCGATTCCATGACCACGACATCAACGTTCTCTCCTGATTGTGGGCCCGAGTAAACCACCTTTCCCGGCGCGAGCTTCTGATCGTGCACACGACCAATATCGCCGGTGAAAAGCAGGCGCCTCGGATGGCCGCCGTTGGTTAATGTGATCTCTGCCATCGACGAACCCAGAATGTGTGCCGCATGCACAAAGCGGAACGAGACCTCAGGCGAGAGCTGCTTCGTTTCGCCAAAATTTACTGGCTTGAAATACCGCAGGCAGGCCTGCGCTTCTTCTTCCGTATAGAGCGGCAGCGCCGGATCGTGCCGCGAAGTTTTGTGCTGGTTGTGGAACTCGGCGTCTTCTTCCTGAAGGTGCCCGGAGTCGGGGAGGATGACGCCGCAGAGATCAATCGTTGCTGGTGTTGCGTAGATCGTCCCGCGAAACCCCTGCTTCACCAGGCGCGGAATCCACCCGCAGTGGTCCAGGTGCGCATGCGTAAGAATGAGGTACTCAACATCATTGGCCGCGAGGGGCAGGTCCTGCCAATTCCGCTCACGCCATTCCTTCTGACCTTGGAACAAGCCGCAGTCGATCAACACCTGCGTTCCATTCTTGCCAGACAAGTCATTACAGGTATTGATCAGGTGTTTCGATCCGGTCACGGTTCCGGCGGCGCCAAGAAATTGAATGTAAGCCAAGTAACCTCCAGTATTGAGTCATTCAATCATTGAGCGATTGAATCATTTTTAAGGAACACCGAGGAGAGGAATGATTCAATGATTCACTTTGTACTCATTGTTGCTCATGTCAGTCTCAGGCACGCTGCCATCGCTGACGGTTACACTCTGCGGCCACGAGGGAGCCTCGATACGAATTGACGCTTTCGACTTCCCATGCACGATCAGCCTGTCAGATTTTTCACCATCTTGCATATTGAGTATGACTGGAATTCCAGCCCCCGCATCTCCGAGATTCTCGACACTCACTGTCACCATGTAGCCGCCACTCGGCAGCGCACTTGAGAATACGGAGTCAATACGAAAATCCGGCAAGCCGCGATCGTGATAAACCCAATCATCGAAGAACCACTGCAGATCGCTATGTGATTGCGTCTGAATCAGCTTTTGCATGTAATCGGGATTGCTGTCGTCTCTTTCTTTGTAGTTGAATAACGCGTTCTGCAGCGCACGATCGCCGACTATGTCCCGCAGCATCCACCACACAAACATGGCTTTAGTTTGGGCCAGAGTTTCATGGCTGGCGTTGATTAGTGGAGTGCCGTTGTGCTTCGCTCCGACTAGCTTTTCAGAATGAACTACTGCGCTGCGGTGTGCCTGCATGTATCGCATTGCCGCCTGCCGGCCCTCTTTTTCTTCGATGAAACGTGCCTGGATGTAATTTGCGAGGCCGTCGTGAATCCACGCGTGCGAAGATGGAAAGAAAAGATGCGTTAACTGCTGGGCGGCAGCAAGCAGGAATTTTGTATCGGGGCCGGTCAGCGGAATCAATAGCATGTTTCCCGCGTCATACGGCGCAGACTGCGAATCCAACAGATCCACGACGTTCGCCTTCTGCTGCGAATTCTTGCGATGATCGCCAATCCATTTTGTAAGCAGCGGCGAAACTTCATCTATCGCAGAGCTATAGTCGTCCGCTCCGGGTTTGTGATCTGACAGAAACCGAATATCAGCGATCGAATTAGTGAGTATCGAATAGTTACCGATAACAAAGAGCGGCGGAACAAGTCCGAGTTGAGGAAAATAGTGGGAAGTACAGCTCAACGAGCTATCGTTGGTGCCGCCGGCGCTCATTGCAGGTATTTCGGCTGGTATGTCATTCATGAGAAGTGTTGGTGAGGTAGACGCATTGAGGACGCACATGTTCGCATTCATTTCGGCTTTGCCCTCGCGCCGATCCCAATCGTCGACGGCTTGACTGGTACTGTTGTCCGCCAAGCTTGCGGCGTCGGTTGCGATCGGGTACCACGTGACATATCCGATCCCGCGCACGGCAGTAAATGTCTTGCTAATCTGGTCCCAATCCGTGTGCTTCGCACTCTCCTCCGGCACGCCGATTCTTGTGAGGCGACTCGGGTCCAGCGGAATCACTCCTTCATATCCGATTTCGAGTTCTATGCTTTGTTTCGGCGCAACCGCCTGCGGCAGCACGACAATCGCCTCCGACAACGCGCCGGTGTGATCAATATCTGAAATATATGGCTGCGTGACGTACTCAACCGGCTTGCCCTGAAATTGGATAGCACTCCAATGAAGAGACGAGGAAATCTGCAGAGTGATTTCTCGCTGCGGAGAATTCGAATCATTCCGCAGCGTGATCTTCCCCCGGACACCGAGCCGCTCCTGCTCCGGCTCAACGCGCACGTTCAAGTCGTATTTCGTGAAAGTGAAGGCCTGGCGATCGAGCGCGCTGGCGCAACACGAAACAGATAGAACAAAGAGCAGACAAACCAGTTTCTTCATTTCGACTTCGTAATACTCCAGCGACGCTGCCGCACAATCTCATAAAGCACCACTCCCGCCGCAACCGAGACATTCAGCGACGGAACCTCTCCGAGCATAGGAATTGACACTAGAAAGTCGCACTTCCGGCTTACCAGATCGTGCAATCCTTTCCCCTCGGCGCCGAGTACGACAGCACAGTCCATTTTGTAGTCCACTTCGTCGTAGTTCTGCTTCCCGCGTTCATCGAGCCCAACAATCCAAACGCTCTTGCTTTTCAGCTCCTCGAGCGTGCGCGCAATATTCGTCACCTTCGCGACAGGCAGATGTTCGCTTGCCCCGGCCGATGCTTTCGCCACTGTTCCGGTAACGCCCGCCGCCCGCCGCTCCGGAATCACCAAGCCATTTGCCCCAGCTGCCTCTGCCGTGCGCAAAATTGCTCCTAAATTATGTGGGTCTTCAACGCCGTCGAGCACCACAATGAGCGCATGCTCACCCCGCTTTGCCGCAATCACGTCGTCGAGATCCACGTACGCCTTCGACGACGTGACCGCCACAACGCCCTGATGCGAACCGGTACGCGCCATCCGGTCGAGTTCTGTTCGAGGTAGGAACCTGACTGCCACGCTGTTTGCTCGGCATTGCTGAATCAGCTTTTGCAAGCGGAGATCGTCACGTTCCTTCGCTACTCCCACCCACTCGAATGCTCGCCCGCGCGCCTTCAATGCTTCGGAGACAGCGTTAATTCCAAAGATCACGTTCATGGAAGCCCTAGTCTAAATGCTTGCGGCAAATGCTACCTGGACGATGCCGCAGCATAATCGGAAGTCGGAGTAAGCGCGCGTTCAGAAGCGCCCAATTGGATATACTCTCGACAGGAGAATTCGTGTCTCTTTCGACTGTAATCGTGGATGACGAGCAGCTCGCACGCGACGAGTTGGCCTATCTGCTCAAGAATATCGGCGATGTAGATGTCGTCGCTCAGGGAAAGAATGGCCTGGAAGCGGTCACGTTAATTCGAGAGCACAATCCTGATCTCGTATTTCTCGACGTGCAGATGCCCGGCCTCGATGGCTTCGGAGTAATCAAGAAACTGCTCGACAAAAAAATCCCTCTTCCTAAGATTGTTTTTTCAACTGCATTCGATCAGTACGCAGTCCGTGCCTTTGAAGTCAATGCAGTCGATTACCTTTTGAAGCCGTTCGATCGCAACCGCGTCCAACAATCCGTTGAGCGTGCAAAGACAAAGAATGAAACTACCAGCCCCTCCGACAAACTCGATACGCTCGTCCGAATGCTCGAGTCGCAGAAGCCTCAGACCTCAAAAATTTTGATCAAAGCCGCGGGCCGTCTTTTCCTCGTCAGCCAGAAAGACATCTGTTTCGCCTCAATCGAAGACGGAATCATCACTGTCATCACCGGCGGCCCAAATGGCATGGAAGGCCAGTCGAACTGCCGCACGCTCGAAGAACTGCTTGACAGCCTCGACCCGAACTTGTTCTGGCGAGCGCATCGGTCTTATCTCGTGAACATCAATCGAATCAAAGAAGTCGTGCCCTGGTTCAAGAGTTCCTACCAGCTTCGCATGGATGACAAGAAACAAACCGAAATTCCGGTCAGCCGCGCGCAAACAAAACGGCTGCGCGAATTATTTGGACTGTGAACATCTATCCAGCTGAACCACCTAAGTAAATCCACTGAATTGCTGCTCTCCTCATCAGAGTTGAAGCACGTGTGGCTCTCGGTCAAACACGATCAGACACTGCGAAAACAGGAGAAAAAACGCACGCTTATGTACTAAATATTCCAGGCTTGTTTTAGCAATCTTTTTACCCGCAAGCCCATGTACTGCAAGTACTTAGACCTCAAAGGTCAATGACTTCGGTAACTTTCGCCGCCTTACTTTGCCATGTAATCTGCGCATGATGTCAAACGAATCGGGCAATCCGTCAGGTGGTGCAAAGGCCGTGCGGAAGCGCTATGCCGAAGTGCAGGGCGCGCCGCGTTTCCCAATTAAGCTTCCGATGCACATCAAATCGCAGGCTGGGGAATCAGACACGGAGACCGAAAACGTCTCCGCGAACGGCGTGCTCTTTCATCACGACATAGATATGCCGATCGGTTCGACGGTCGACTTCACGATTTCATTCCCTGCTGAGGTGGTTGGCAGCGACGAGGACGTGAAAGTTCAGTGCCGTGGCCGCGTGGCGCGCACAAGTGAAGATGGCGCGCGTCGCGGTGTAGGCGTCGTGATTGATGAGTACCGTTTTGAACGACGCTGAGGTTTAGAAGTGTTAAGCGAGTCGGACGGAAATGTCCGGCCCACATGGGCAATGCATGGCAAGCGCGGCGCTAAGCACGGGAGAAGCAAGAGTGGCCCCTCCTGAAATGGAGAGCACGGAACAATTCATTCGTGTCATCGTAGCCGACTCGCAGGCGATCTTTCGCGCGGGGCTGCGCAAGATTTTTGCCGTTGAAGACGACATTCGCGTCGTCGGCCAGGCTGAGACTCTGCCCCAGGCAATTTCTGCCGCCAAGAAATTTTCCGCCGAGATTTTGATCTTCGAATCCGCTCTGGCCGAAAATCCCCTTGAGGCCGTGCAGGAAATTATGAAGACTGCGCCGGGCCTGAGAATGGTTGTAGTGACAGAGGCGCCGCAGCAGGAACTCACGCTCGAACTTTTTCGCCGCGGTGCGCATGCGATTGTTTCCCGTGAAATCGATTCTGACTTGTTTGTCGAATGCCTGCGCACCATCGCAAAAGGCGAGCCGTGGCTTGAACCGCACGCTACGAAATGGGTGCTCGAAGCCTTCCGCACACAGAGCAGCCGTCCCCACGGTGGACGCTCAAAAGTGCAGCTCACGCCGAAGGAATCGCTCATCGTTTCCTGCGTAACCCAGGGAATGAAAAACAAAGAAATTGCCGCCCGCGTGGGCACAACCGAACAGGTGGTCAAGAATTATCTGCGCAAAGTCTACGATAAGCTCGGCGTCGCCGACCGTCTGGAGCTCGCGCTTTACTGCCTGAACAACCGCGTGGTGCTGGATTCGAAAGCTGCGCCGCAGCCCGCGCCATCCCCCCAGCAGGCAGGCCAACAGGTTTCTGCTGACACAGAAACCGCCGATACCAAGAACCATTCCAATTAGTACGTATCGTCTTTGTTTGTTCAACCGGCTTCTTCGGTCTGGTCTTTTTCAACTGGTTGCGACTTCAGCAGCCGCCCCATAGAATCGATCTCAGTCCTTCCCAAGATGTGACACGCCGGAGAGATGGCCGAGTGGCTGAAGGCGCACGCTTGGAAAGCGTGTTTAGGGGAAACTCTAACGTGGGTTCGAATCCCACTCTCTCCGCCAGTTGCTGCCAAAGCGCCTGTTTCACATCGTTGATAACAGCTGTGCGCAGGGGATTCATCTAGGCCCAGTTCACGAGCGCAAGGACCATGGGGCTAACGCTTCTTTTCCACTGCTTGCGGAGAAGGCGGGGTGGACCGCCGTATTGGGACTATCGCCCCACGCGAGGGGTCGGCTGCAGCGTTTGCGCGGCTCAGCACTTCCTGCTGGATGTACTTCACGAAATCCTGGATCTGGCGCTGCATCTCTTCCATGCGCTCGCGCATTTGCAGGATGATGGCTATGCCGCTGATGTTTACACCAAGATCGCGCGCGAGGTTAAGAATGAATTCAAGGCGCGCCAAATCTTCGTCGGTGTAGAGACGCGTATTGCCTTCGGTGCGGGAAGGTTTCAGCAATCCCTCGCGTTCATAGAGCCGCAGCGTTTGCGGATGGATGCCATACATCTCGGCCACCGCCGAGATCATGTAGGCCCCTTTAGAGCGGCGTTTAGTCATTGTGGGAAGTGTACAACACGAGGAGAAAGGGTCTGCGCAGAACTAACATGCCGGTTCACTCGTTTCGCGCACGGTCCACCCAGCAGGCTTCAACGCCAGGTTCAGCGCGTAACCGAGCACGCCCAGCGCAATCACAATTGCTCCGAATGCGAAGGAACTTATGCCCCACACCCGCTCGCTCCCACTACGAGCCACATCGAAGCCTAGCAAAAGCATGGGCGGAATTCCGACCGCGACTGCGCCCAAAAGTCCGCCCGGAACCCGAAATGGGCGATCGAGTTGCGGTTCGCGAATTCGTAACACCACAAGCGCCATGAATTCCAGCACAAGGCCGAGCCCGTAAATCAGGATGTCGATCGTGACCAGTCGCTCGAAGCCGAGCCCAAGGCACGCAGCCCAGCCAATCGCCAATGTGACGATTGCAACCCAGGGAGCGCGGCGGCCATTCAACTTTCCAAAAACTTTCGGCAGCATGCCATCCTGCGCCATCGCTAGCGGCAGGCGCGAATAGCTCATCACGAGCGCGTTGAACATGCCGAAGGCGCTCATCATGCTGGCCAGCACGACTGCGATCCCGAGCAACGGTCCCCCGACCATGCGCGCGATGTCAGCCCACGAACCGGTTTCCCAAGCCGCAGGCGTGAGTCCTGTTCCCGACATGGCCCCGACTGGCAGCACGTAACTCAAGGCGACTATCGCTAACGCAAGCAGCATGGCGCGAGGATAGGTGCGCTGAGGACGGTCAACTTCGGTCGCAATTGTCGAGGCGTTGTCCCACCCCATGTAATTCCACATGCAAACAAGCAGGCCGCCGAGTATGTCCACCTTCCCAGCGACCGGCGTCACAGCGACATGCGCGAACGCGCCGCGCTCGAATAGCGCAATCACCGCTACCAAAGCGAATGGCGCAGTGAGTAGACAAAACAACCACACGGAGGTGTCCGAAACCGCCTTGACTCCCGCAATATTCAGAACACCGCTCACGCTGACGATGGCCAGTCCCACGATCACGCCGCGGTGACTGATCGAGAACCACGGAAACAGCCGCACCAGATAGGCCACAAACAATGTCGGATAAATGGCCATATCGAAGACCGACGCCGCAAGTGAAAGCCACGCCTCCTGGAATCCCCAAAAATTGCCCATCGCGCGGCGCACCCAGGCATAATAGCCACCTTCCTGTGGCAGAGCGCTCGAGAGTTCGCCAATCATGAGCGTAGTCGGAAAGCTCCACAAAATTGGCGTGAGCAGGAAGATAAGTATTGCGCGGGCGTAGCCGGCGCCCTGAACTGTGTCTTCTATGCCGTACGTTCCACCAGAAACCATGAAGAACGTAGCGATAGCCAGCGGCCAGAGTGTCAGGCGTGCAGACTTCATCGAAGATGTAGGAACAGATGTGCGCCGGACTTTGTGGCGTGCGGAACTACTCGTTGCCAATTTCGATGGCTTCCTCGCCGAGCGATGAGCATCGAGCTATGCGCTGTGAGCAGCGGATATTCGTTCGCGGCACGTCTTCTGCTCACAGCTCACTTTTCGCCGCTCATTGACTTCGTGGATTTAATTTAAAGAAAATTCGCCTGGATGCAAGAGGAATTCCGCGAAAATCTGGTCGTGAGTTGCCGACCGAAAACCACGCCCGACGCGAGTTTCAGTGTTTCAGACCGAGAGCTTGTAACGTGACTTCATCAGGAGTGTTCTTGCCGTTCGCCTCGGTGTTGACCACGCCAAAGCCTCGGCCGTGATCGCGGCCTCCGAAGTCCCACATGTTCCATCCAATGCCGTTGTGTTCGAGCGCGGTGCGCACATCATGCAACCAGCGGGCGCGGTCAAGCGGATCTGAATCTTTTCGGTAAACGCCGAACTCATTACAGGTGAGCGGCACATTCCAGCGCTTGGCCCATTCCGCAGCCTGGCCGATTTCAACCGAAATGCGGTTCGGATCCCAGTGGTCCAGCGCGTACTCAAGAATGGCGAGGTGGTTCACCGGGTCCGGCTGTTCAGCCGCAACTTTCTCGGCATTTTCCATGTTCGAGGGATAAGCCAGCTTGCTTTCAAAATGCCAATAATTCACGCCCCAGGTTGCGCCCTGATGCGTGAATGTGTGCGGATCGTAGAAGTGGAAGTTGTAAATCACATCAGGATCGGGCAAGGGAGTTAACGAAAGCAGGTCTGGAATGTCGGACCAGTTCGCTCCCGCTGCAACGATAGTGTGCTGCGGCGCACCCTCGCGAATCGCATTTGCCAGCTTTGCCTGTACTCCAGCCCAGCGGTAACGATCCCGAAATTCCGGCTCATTCAAAATTTCGAAGTACACCATCTCGGGATCATAAGTCGAATAATGCCGCGCAAGTGCCCGCCAAAAATCAGAGAATTGCTCGACGAAATCATCCTGCTGCACCAGCTTGGCTTTGAAGTCGCTGTCCGGATGCATGTCGATAATGACTGCGAGCCCCTGGTCCAGAATCATTTTGACAGCCGCATCGAGGTAGCCAAGATACTCCGGAGGAAGCTCATCGGCCATGTTGTGACGCATCATTGGTTGTGGATTTATGCTGAGACGGACGTGATCGAACCCCATTGACTTAATCAAAGCCATGTCGTCCGCGGTCGTCCAAGTTTCGAAATGCTGCTTCGTGTATCCCTTCGGATCGTAGACCTGTGCGAACCACTCGCTCAAATTAATTCCGTGGCGAAGGTGCGCGGCGCGATGCTGGGCGAGAGAGGTTTGCGCAAAAGATAGCGTGGAGACACAAACTGCGAACAACAGAATTAGCTTATTCATGAGTGTGAAATTGTTAACTTTGGATTCTAATCGTGGTGCTCGTGCGCGCCATGCTGTTCGTGTTCTTCGCCCTGGTGATTTGCAGGCGAAACCCCGTATGCGTTTTTCAAATAGTCCTGCACTCCTGGCGGTAGCTTCTCAATTCGCGACAGAAAAGCTGTCGTTTTCCAAAGGTCCTGATCCGCCATTACGTGGTCCCACGCCGGCATTCCTGTATACCGCACGCCCGTGCGGATCGCGTAATAAATGTGCCACTCGGGGTCATCCAGAGGATCAAGTATGAGCTGCGGAGGAGGCGGATACATGGAGTGCTCGAGTGGGCTCGGCTTGTAATCTAGCGTTCCATGGCAGACGGCGCAGTTCATGGTGTAAAGCTTCGCGCCGTCGATAAGGGTTTCGTCCGTAGCGGCAACTGGATTCGTCATCCGTGGCGCATGGCGGTCCATCGATGAATCGAGCGCCGACATTGCAATCCGCCGCTCTAACGCCGGCGGGGTGACATCGGCACGCGTTGGAAACACACCGAATTGTGCAATCAGCAACGCAGCCACGAACAGCAAAACAATGGTGACGATTATCCCGAGTATGAAGCCTCTCATTTCTTCTCCTCAGAGACAGTCCTTGAACAGAGTGCTTTTCCCAGAACAAACTGGCTCATTGAATTGAGTGCGCAGTGCGCAATAAAGTTACATTGCGATTAGTAGGATTTCAACCAGCGTGCCTTTTCTACGACGTCACGAAGTTGGGGCAAGAATCGCTCTTCCTGGGGCGGAGAGAATGGCACCGGCGTGTCCAGCGAAGTGATGCGGACAATTGGCCCATCCAGATCGTCGAAACATTCCTCATTTATGATGGCCGCAATTTCCCCAGCAATGCCACCAGTCCGCGTGTCCTCGTGGAGAATGATGACTTTGTTCGTCTTCCTGACGGTCTCCGCAATCGCATCGCGGTCGAGCGGGGCGAGCGTTCGCAGATCCAGAATTTCGAGTTCCAACCCTTCTTTTGAAAGAAGCTCAGCCGCCTCAAGCGCCAGATGAACCATCGCGGCATAGGTGATCACGCTGATATCGCTGCCCTCTCGGGCGATCCGCGCCTTTCCAAGCGGAACAACGTAATCGTCAGCAGGAACATCTTCCTTAATACGCCGATACAGATATTTGTGCTCGAAAAAGACCACCGGGTTATTGTCGCGAATGGCGGACTTGATCAGCCCTTTGGCGTCGTATGCGGTGGCAGGGCACACAACCTTCAGGCCGGGATTATGCACGAACCACATTTCCGGATTCTGAGAATGAAACGGACCGCCGTGCACGTTTCCGCCGCTCGGCCCTCGCAGGACCAACGGCGCAGGAGCCCCCCACAGATAGTGGGTCTTCGCAACCATGTTGCTGATCTGATTCATCGCACAGGCGATGAAATCCATGAACTGAAATTCAGCAACCGGCCGCATTCCGGTCAGCGAGGCTCCAAATGCCGCGCCCACGATGGCGGACTCCGCAATCGGCGTGTCAATCACGCGCTCAGGCCCGAAACGATCGATGAAGCCTTGAGTGATCTTGAATGCGCCACCATAAATGCCGATATCTTCACCCAGACAGAAAACCGTCGGGTCGCGCTCCATCTCCTCCCAAATTCCCTGGCGAACGGCTTCTAGGTAAGTGAGTTGTGGCATGGTTAGAACTTAAAAACCAAGGCTGATTTTTTATCCCCTGGATCCATGACTTCGATCATGAATGGGGTCGAATCCACCTGCCGCACATTGTAGCTTCCGTGAATTTCCGCACAGCCGTTTACTTTATGGGTCAGTCGCCGCTGGTACCACCACGCTGTCATCACTGCCTTCTTGTCGGGATTGATCCCAGCAAAACATTGCGATACACCGCATTCCACTATGCCGCTCAGCTTTAGTTCGAGCCAGGTTCCAGGTTGCAAGGCGACATAGCTGGCGGGATCGTCCGGATTGGCAAAGAGCGCACCACCCGAAGTGAGAAAAACCGGAACCGCGTGTTTTGAATCCGTGGCCAATTTGAAACTGATATCTCCCACTTCGTATTCCTCCTCGGTCCGATCGGCCGAGGTTCGTACCACCTTTTCGCCGTCAGGAACCTGTGGGATCAGCACCGGTTTTGTGCCAATATTTTTGAGTTGCACGTTCGCGGTGAAATCATTCCCGATCTCAAGGGGGTTAGGAGTGGTTGACACAATCGTTAACTGCACGTCTTCCGTCTTCTTTGAGCCGTCAGAAGGCGCCGCTATACCGTCTGCCACTCCTGACTGTGGTTTGTCGCATGTTTGCGGCAATGAGATATGGTCGGCAGGCGGCCTCCAGCCAGATGTGAGATCACGAAATGCCGCCATTTGCGCCTGCCCACTTCCGCCGAAAAACAGAACAGCCCCCAGGCTGCAACATGTCAGCAGAAGAAAGCTCGGCCTGTCTCGCATAAAACGAAAGTGTACTACTTTAATTGCCGGCTAGCCTGAACTCGCGAATACAGTCGGCCATATCGCCTCTCGGCGTAACTACGGCAACGGGAATTAAAACCAGAGCCAGGCAATATTGCTCGCCTCCACTGTTCCGCCTTATATTGTGAAGCTTGGAGGAAGGACTTGCGCCACCTTATTAATTGGATCCTGAGCGCTCTCGCAGTCTGGGTTGTATCTCAACTGATTCCAGGATTCCATGTCACCGGAGTTGCTGCGGCACTCATTGCCGCGCTGGTTATCGGATTTGTGAACGCCACCCTGGGATTACTCCTCAAAATCATCACCTTGCCTCTGACCATCCTGACCTTGGGTATTTTCTGGTTTGTGATTAACGCTCTCATGCTGGAGATGGCTGCCGCCGTTGTCCCGGGATTTCGTATTGACACATTCCTGGCGGCCTTCGAGGGCGCCGTCGTTTTGAGTCTCGTGAACATGCTGTTCCGTTGGCTGGCAGGAACCGGAAAGCGCGGCGATTTCCGTGCCGAAAAATAAGCTTCCCGAAATTCCCCATTAGGAAGGAAGAATTCAGAGGTAAAAGAGGGGCAAAGTTTAATTCTGCACTCCCGCTTCTACATTCTGAATTGGCGTTACACACTTCAGTAACTTCTGGGTTGACTCGTCTCAGCCGGCCTGAGCTACACTGCAAACAGCACGTTCTCAGCTTCTACTTTCGCGTTGGAGCGCGGGATGAATCATTTGCTTCTGTCTCTGGCAGTACAGTTTTCGCTTGCCTTCGGAGTCGCAGGATTGCTCTGGCCGGAGCGGCTTGTGGCCGTATTCGACGTGCTGATGTTCCCCTGGCCAGCCACGTACAAGCTTGTAAGAGCGAATGCCTGGGCAGCGCTTCTCCTATCGGTGCTTTTGTTCGCCGCCCTCTTAGCCCGCATGCAGCCCTGATCTTTCAAGGCTGTGGCACCAACTTGTCATGATGGTGGAAAAGCCGGTGGCTGATATCGGGATAGAATTCATCCACAAGCCCACCCAAGCTGCCATAACCGATTGAGATTGCGCTGCGGCTCATTGTGAGCCCGAATCCCCGCTCCGGCGCAGGATAGTAGGCATTAGAAACGCTACCCGAAGTGAGGGCACCCAGGACGTTCGACCAGGCAACGCTTCGACCGCCCTTGTCTGTGTGACAGTCAATTTCCTGAAGAAGCGCATATCCAAAACGGCGCTTGATCGGGCCTTCGCCAAGTCTGAAATAACGTGGGTCTTCTTTGAAGAGCACCGGGTAAAGAAAGTCGGTAAACAATCCGCTCGAAACTTCATCTGCGAGCGTAGCTCCATAACGCTTGCCAAATCCGGCGGCGCCTTGCCCATACTCCGGGAATTCGTCTTCAGCCTGGCTAAACCCAGCCTGTAATCCGACCACTGAAAGCTGTACCGGATCGAAAGCGGATTTATAGAACAGGTGAAACTTTCCGCTCGCGGAAAGCGGAGGCGGGTTTCGGCGGCTGGTAGTGCCGAAGTTAGGCAAGACGCCAAGCAGACGCTGCGATTGCTCCTGCTTCTCAACTTGCTTTTCCCGATCGGTCGTAGGAGCAGATTTTGCTTGAGAAGCTTGAGCCTGGGCGCCTGAACCGGATTTCGGCTCATTGGCCGGAGCCGCCGAGGACTGCGCGTAAAGCTCTACACCCCAACAGATCAGAACGATTGCACAGACCCAGCTCCGAGCAAAAGAGGGCATATGAATACAGAGGCAGAGTTCCAACAGATTGTTGCCTTCCCATGTTGTCGCCTGTGCGAAGCTGAGTATTCACAGGAGGATGCACTTGCATAAAGTGCCTGGGCAAGGCTGTTACACAGAAGGGTAATCAGGGTTACTCGATTCGCACCAGTTCACTCGCGCCCGATTGTGACTGCGACGCCGGCCTCTGCGGAGCGCGCCACCCGTCCAAGATCGACACCTGGTGAACGCACGAAACCGTGCAATGTGGTGCGCAGCCTTTTTCGGTAAGATACTCGCGGCGGATGTCTTCGACCGTGTATTTTTCGAGCGGGATAGCCGGATAGCCGCGCTGCTGCGAACAGTAGTGCACGAGCCCGTCTTCGCAGATATACAAATAGCGGGCGCCCGCGCGGCACCGCCACTGGTTCGGACGGCCCAAGGCAATGTTGTCCTGAAATGCATTGATGCGAGTGAAGCTGCGCTTTTCGAGCGACTTCATCTCGTGATAAATGCGGCGCTCTTCGCCTCCAAGTGGCTGTAGCTGGCCCTCTCCGTCGTGAATGATTCCGATTGTCGAACTGAAGCCAAGTTCCAGCGCGCGCTTGCCAATAGTAAGCGCATCCTGCGGATTCTTCACACCGCCGCCGACCACCGAGTTGATGTTCACGTGAAAGTCGGCGTGCTCGGCGAGCATCTGGAGTTTCTTATCAAGAACTTTCAGGCTCTTCTTCGAAACCTCATCAGGATTCACGTTGTCGATCGAAATTTGCAGCCATTCGAGTCCGGCCCGGTTCAGGCGTTCAATACGATCAGGGACCAGCAAATAGCCGTTTGTAATCATTCCGGCGACGATCCCGTTGCGGCGAATCCGCTTAATAATATCGTCGAGCTCGGGATGCAGCAACGGTTCGCCGCCGCTGATCGTGATGACCGATGTCCCAAGCTTGCCGAGCTTATCGACACGGCTGAACATGGTTTCGAGCGGCACAGGCTTTGAGAAATCATCAAACTCGTTGCAATACTTGCAAGCGAGATTGCATCGCCGCATAGGGATGATATGAGCCAGAAGGGGATGGTCGGTTGAAACCAGTGCGCCCAAAATTTTGCCGACCCCACGGACAGTTCTCCATGAGGCCCTCAAATTCCGGCGTAATTTGGTTCGAGCAGTCGGCATTCTGGGGTTATAGATATTAGAACACAGTAGCGGTTAAGTGTAACGGATTGAGCAGCGTATCCCTGGATTTACGGCCCGAATTGCCTTCGACGTGGACCGGGGAGGGGTGGATCAGTGATCCCTTCGTGATCGAGATTCCTGTCCGACGATCGCCTCGGGTACCAAGCCACAGCTTCATCAACTGTTTATCCCATCTCGCGCCTTGAGCCTATCGGTTGCCTTCTCGACCGTTTTTCGATATCAGAAAGGGGAACCTCGTCCACGGCGGCCTGCTCGGTAAGACGGTTTAACAAGAACTGCTTAGCCGTATCAACCGTTTGCAATGGTTCACTACTCCTGGTCGGATAAAAATCTCCGATCCACCCAAATAGGTCAACCCACCTCAATCTTCTCATCCGCTAGCTTCTTGTCACTCTCATCCGTTCCCGTGAGCTCGAATGAATTCGTCAGCACGGCTTTTCCTTTTTCCACACTGGTAATCACGTACGAACAGCCGATCCAGTGCGCCTCGGCGAAATCAGTCTGTGACCACTGCGCCGGATGATCGGGATGCGAATGATAAAAGCCGATAATGTCCTCTTCGCGCTCCCGCGCTTCGCGCTGAATACGCACCAACTCTTTTGGATCAATGTTGTAGCGGTTTTGCGGAGAGTCAGTTCGAGTATTCCCCGCGCGAGCAATCGAGGTGACAATACGCGTGCCGTCATCATCGGAACGGCCGAGCAGCACTCCACAGCACTCATGCGGGTACGTCTCCTCGCCGTGCTGGCGAAGAGCGTCGTAGTGGGATTGGCCAAGTTTTAGCATCAGCTACTAGCTCCTAGCTTCTAGCGGTCGCTTGCGCGAGTTATCTTGCTAAAAGCTATGAGCTAACAGCTAGAAGCTGTTTTCTGTCCAGAATCTTTCACTCAAGTACTTATCCCCTGAATCCGGCAGAATCGTCACAATCACTGCTTCCTCATCCCGCTGCAATCGGTTTGCGATCTGCATCGCGCCTGCGATCGCCGCCCCGGCGGAGATCCCGACCAACAGACCTTCTTCGCGCGCGGCACGAATGGCGTATGCGTATGCGTCTTCAGTTGCGATTCCCCGGTCTTCATCCGCCAGCGAGGAATCGTATATCTTCGGCACGATCGCGCTGGCCATGTGTTTTGCGCCTTCAATCCCATGAAACGGAGAATCCGGTTGCAGCGAAATGCAGCGGATCTCAGGACTCAATTCCTTCAATCGTCTCGAGGTCCCAATGAAGGTGCCGCTGGTGCCGAGCATTGAAACGAAGTGTGTGACGCGTCCTTGGGTCTGTTGCCAGATTTCTTCCGCTGTGCCATGGTAATGAGCTTGCCAATTGGCGTCGTTCGAATACTGGTCGGCGTAAAAATATTTCTGTGGCTCTTGCGCATAAAGCTCGCGTGCTTTGCGGATCGCACCATCGGAGCCGTCCGCAGGGTCGGTGTAAATTATATTTGCGCCGTAGGCAAAGAGAATCCGCTTGCGTTCAATGGAAACATTTTCCGGCATGCACAGCGTGACCGGAAATCCTTCAGCCGCGCCGATCATCGCATACGCGATGCCGGTGTTGCCGCTGGTAGAGTCGAGCAAAGTTTTACCGGAAGTCAGCCTTCCATTGCGATGAGCTTCCTTCACAATGTTGTAAGCGGCGCGATCTTTTACCGAGCCACCGGGGTTATACCACTCGGCTTTTCCGAGCAGCTGCACGTTCGGGAACTCGCGCGCAAGCCGCTCCAGCCGCAGCAAAGGGGTATTCCCAATTCGTTCCAGGCTGCGCTGTCCGAGCTTTACTTGAGCGGCTCGCCGGACTGCAGCTTCAGGCTGTGCAAATTTTGCAGTTGAAGGGCTCATGAATCTGTGACTATCGTAATGTCGCCAGAGAACAAATTGGCGATAGTCGTTAGATTATAGAGGAGCGCCCGCGGATACAGTGGAGTGGGTATGCGTCGATTCAGTAAGGCGCGCATCTAACCTGACGACGAGGACCGATGACGATTTTTGAAACAGGAGCCAAATTGGCGACCACAGTTGAGCAACGCAAATATGAAGACGCAGTGCAGTGGCTGCGCGATCACGGTTTTGATCTGATCGAGGCGCCGGGGACGCAGGGCCGCGTGTTTTTGAAGAAATATAACGTCTCGGCTGCGATCCAGAAGGACGGCGATGATGGCGTGAAGATCTTCGCCTATCCCGGCTACCTGATCAACGGCGAAATTTCAAAGCTGATCAATCGCGGGTATCAGCAGGTTTTAAAAACTTCAAAAACTGAGATTGGCGCAACCGCCGACCACCTGGGGGCTTTGCAGCAGTTCAGCGAGGAGCTAAAAGAGGCCTTGTGCCTGCCCAGCCTATACAACGAATCATTGGGAACGGTCAGCGAGGCGTACCAGTACGACCGCATTGTGGGCCGCGACAAACCAGCAACCGAGCGTCCGAAGCGCCCCTGGGAGCGGATTACGTTGGGCAAAAAGAAGGGTCGGGCGTAATTTCTGTTGCATCTCTGCGAACTCTGATTTTTCTCGGCGTGCTCTGCGGTTAAAATCTCTTTGTCTAACTTCAAGGAAACGCTAAGCTCGCAGAGTACCGCGCTGCTGAGAATGCTGAAACACCCTCATCTCATTGCGCATTGCCAATTCCAAAAAAATTCTCAACCTGCGTAAGATCCGTCGTTCTCCGATAATTCGGTAAGCTCTCCACAAACACTCGCCCGTAAGCCTTCTTCAGAATTCGATTATCGAGCAGCGCCAGCAACCCACGATCATGCAATGAGCGAATCAACCGCCCGAATCCCTGCTTCAGCGCGATGACAGCCGAGGGCACCTGATATTGGAAAAACGCATTTCCGCCGTCAGCATCAATCGCCTTTACCCGCGCGGCAACCACTGGATCAGATGGCACTGCGAAGGGTAGCCGGTCAATAATCACGCAACTGAGTTGCTCGCCCTGAACGTCCACACCCTGCCAAAATGACGACGTCGCAAACAGCACGCAATTCGGCGTGAGCCGAAACTCCTCCAGCAGTGCCGATTTCGGGGCGTCTCCCTGGAGAAGCATCGGGAATTCAACCTCGCCTAAAAGGCGCTGATAGATATCCCGCATCTGCGCGTAGCTGGTGAAAAGCACGAACGCCCGGCCTCGCGTGATTTCGAGCAACTGCCGAATTCTTTCCGCTGCTTTGATCTGGAACTGCGGGGTGCGAGGATCAGGCAAATCCGGAGGGACATAGAGGATCGCTTGGTTTTGATAATCGAAGTGCGAGGCCACGACTAGTTCGCGGACATGCTCAATTCCGAGACGCTGGCGAATGTACTCGAACCCTCCTCCGACAGCTAACGTTGCCGAGGTGAGTACGACAGAATCGAGCTTTGACCATAAACACTCGCGAAGAATAGGACCGACATCAATGGGCGTCGCCTGAATAGAAACATTCAACTTTTCGCGGCCCGTCCGCCGGCGCTCAATCCAGAAGACGGTGTTCTGCTCCTCGGCTTCCATCGCAAAACCGAGTTGCACCTGCAGTTCCTGTGCGCGTCGTGTGAACGCGAAAACCTCCTCGGGCTTTGACGGAAGATTTTCCAGTTCGGAACTCAAGTACGTAAGCGACCGTTGCAGTCCTAGGAATTCTTCGCCATTTTCTTCCATGAATTCGCGCCGGTTTTCGAATGCGAATCGGCCTTCGCCTTCAGGAAGCAACGAAAAGAAGAACGCCGATCGCTCGCGCAAACTCTTAAGCGCGCCGGAGAGCCCACTCGTGTACATGCGGTTTCGTTGCAGCGAAGTCTCAACATCGCGACAAAGCTCTTCCATGCGCGCTGCGCTAACGCAAATTCCAAAATAACTGCCCGCCACATCTTCGAGTTCGTGCGCTTCGTCAAAAATCACCGCGCCCACATCCGGCAGAATTCCCGCATCCGGAGCGCCGTCCGCCTGCTGCTTGATCGCGAGGTCGGCGAAGAACAAATGATGATTCACGATGATGATGTCGCTCTCCATCGCCCGCCGATGCATCTCGGTAATAAAGCATTTTTCCCACGCGCTGCACTTCTGGCCCAGACAAGTATCCGCGCGAGCGTCGAGCTTGTGCCAAAGCGCGCTAGCTTCGGGCAGCGATGCCAGTTCAGCACGATCACCACTCGCCGTGTTTTCTTCCCACGCGGCGATCGCTCGATAGTGCTCGATTTCGTCGAGGCCGCTCAGCACTGGCTGGCCAGTCAGGTCGTACAGCTTCTTGCGGCATAGATAGTTATTGCGGCCCTTCATGTAGCACACGCTGAGTTTGCGATTACCCTCGGGAAAGAGCGCCTGCTCAATAAACGGAACGTCTTTGTGAAAAAGTTGTTCCTGTAAATTCTTGGTGCCGGTTGAAATGATGACGCGCTTTCCGGAGCCGATGACTGGCAGCAAATACGCAAGCGTCTTTCCCGTTCCCGTTCCCGCCTCGACGATCAGATGCCTGCGCTCTTCGAGCGCCTGCTCGACAGCTTGAGCCATCTGCAGTTGCCCGCGTCGAAATTCGTAAGCAGGATGCGTGCGCGACAGCAACCCACCCGGGCCGAAGAATTGATTGAGGGAAGGACTGGTCTTCTTCACAAAATCAGGAGAGGAAACCGCGGACTGAGAACTGGCAGGCACAGAGTCAATATAATAACCAGTTCTCGTGTGGGGTGGGCGCGCCCTCGCCCGCCTTTAGTGTTTTCGAAAGATCAATGCCTAAAAGTCCCCTCATCGCCATCGTCGGCCGCCCGAACGTCGGCAAATCGACTCTGTTCAATCGCCTGGTAGGTTCTCGCCGTGCGATCGTGGGCGACGAGCCGGGCATCACTCGTGATCGACTTTACGGCGAGACAAATTGGCGCGGACGGGATTTTCGCGTGGTCGATACCGGCGGCATCATCACGGAAGATAAGGAACTGATTCCTTCGGAAATTCTTCGTCAAGCTAGAGTCGCTCTCGACCAAGCCGATGCCATCATTATGGTCATCGATGCCCGGAGCGAGCTGACTGCACCTGACAACGAACTCGCCCGATTGCTTCGAAAAACTGGAAAGCCTTTGTTTCTAGCCGCGAACAAGGTTGATACGGAGAAACAGGAGTCGCTCACTTCCGACTTTCACCGGCTCGGCATACGCGAAATTTTTGGTATTTCTGCCGAGCACGGCCGCGGAAGCGATGATCTTCTCGATGCGATTTTAAAAGTTCTTCCGGATATTAAAGCCTCGACCTCGGAGGACACTGAGAGCACAGGGGCAGCCACGGAACACGCTTACCGGAAATCAAAATCCGTAGATTTGGGCACGACGTACAAAGCCCGAAGCACGATGCTTCCGCCAACGACCAACGACGAAGGACCAACGACGACCTTAGAGTCAACGGACGATTCGGCCACCCCGGCCGAGGTTTCCGTCGCCATCATCGGCCATCCCAACGTCGGTAAATCTACTCTGCTCAATCAACTCGCCGGCGTCGAGAGAGCGATTGTATCTCCGATTCCCGGTACCACGCGCGACGCAGTCGATGAAGTTGTCGAGCGCAACGGCACAAAATTCCGTTTCATCGACACGGCCGGTATCCGCCGCAAGGGCAAAACTCACCTGATGGCCGAAAAGCTCTCCGTGGTGATGGCGCGCAAACATCTTGAGTCTGCCGATATTGCTCTGCTCGTAATCGATGCCACAGAAGGGGTGAGCGCTCTCGACGCCGCCATTGCTGGATATGCACACGAAAGCGGCCGATCAATCATCATTCTGGTCAACAAGTGGGATCTGATCACGAGTGGTCAGAAAAAAGCCGTCAGCCAGTCCCGCGCAGCGCGAATCCAGGAGCACAAACGTCCAACCGATCGCGCCGCCTACGAGCAGAGACTCCGTTATGCGCTCAAATTCCTGAATTACTCTCCCCTGCTTTTCATATCAGCCGCAACCGGAAAAGGTGTTGAAAAGATTTTCCCTACGCTCGAAAAAGTTGCAGCCGAGCGCCGCAAACGAATCTCCACCGGGGAGATGAACCGCTTTCTCAAGCACGTGGATTTTGACCGCGCAGCAGTCCCAGTGCGCCAGCGAGTGAAGATTCTTTACTTAACGCAAGCCGCCGTCGCACCGCCGACATTTATCCTCTTCACCGACAGGCAGGTGAAGCTACATTTCTCTTATGAGCGTTTCCTCGAAAATCAGATCCGCCGTGCCTTCGGTTTCGTGGGGACCCCAATCTGGATAAAAGTCAGAGCGCGCTAGCGACCGGCGGCGGCACCTGAGGCGCTCTCCACTACGTCCTTGACCAACTCCTGCCGCACTTTCTCAGCACTGTCAACCACGCGAACCTTGCGTGCAGCGATGTTCACCGGTTCAAGGCGCTCAATTTCCCCACGCCTGATCTGGAGCTGAAATCGAAACCAGTCTGTCCGGTACAAGCGTCCGGAAACATAGAACGTCATTGAAGCCCCGAGCTGGCCGTCGTACTCGTCGCCTACACAATCAAATAGCCTTTTGCCGAGATCCTCCACCCACGTGCAGCCTCCCACCAATGGCTCGTTCAGGAAGGACCGCATCGAAGGCACTCCCATCGACAATCGCCGCAACTGCATCATCTGCAACAAAACAGAGATCTTTGCAAGATTGGTAACTACGACTCTCGCCTGCCGTGGACCGACCTTCTCCAGCTTTACGTGCAACTCCGGCGACCACTGCCTCTCGAATTCATCCCGCGCCAAAGCCAAACTCTTGTCTGTGGCTTCCGCATAGCGGAGAGTCGCGCGGGCGAGAACTATGCTCAGGATCGTCGTGGTCACGGTGGCGACCAAAGGGATATACGCAACGATCACCGTAAACGCAGTGCTGTGCTGCCCAAGCCACTGGCTGAACCACTGCAGGTTCATCTCGGGAATCCTCTCTCTACGATGTTCCGGTCCTTCGGTGGATGCCCCAGCTTAGCGGGGCCGGATAGGGCAGGACAGTATCGAAGGTCGGGTCATCCGAGCAGATAACCGGTCTACGCCCACCGTGATATTGAGGGGTCAACCAAAACCGCAGGCTTTGGCGGAATCCCGAGTCAGAGTCCCCCAAAACATCAGGAAATTCTGGCCCCACGGGAGATTTCCACGACATGGGATGTGCAAAATTCCTGCGACTATTAAAGGATTGTGATTTCAGGGGCTTAAGTGAAGCGGCGTGGCACTTGCACCTAATTATGTGCGGACACAGCAACTTGCAGCCATCCGCCTCTGGGATTTCGACCGACCGAGCGGTCGGTTTCAGAGGTCATGACAATTTGGCGACAATGTTCCACAATCTTTCCACAGGCTTGAGTGCCAGAAAGTAAGTGTGAAATGAAGGCTTTGCGGGCGTGCGCGTATTTCGTAAAAATACTAAATTTCCTGTATTACTGGCTGGTTACTCGGAGTACTCGCCCCCGCCGCCATCGGCCATGGATTCGAAGCGGGTTGAGCTTTTCAGGAATGCCAACTTTACCGTCCCGGTCGGACCGTTACGTTGTTTTCGGATGATGAGCTCGGCCACACCGTCGAGCTCAGGATCGTCAGGTTTGTACATCTCCTCGCGAAAAATGAATGCAACCACGTCGGCATCTTGTTCGATCGATCCCGACTCCCGCAGGTCAGCCAATTGCGGACGGTGATCGCCCGTGCCCCGGCTCTCTGGTGCGCGGCTCAACTGCGAGAGCGCAACCACCGGCACGTTGAGTTCTTTGGCAAGTGCTTTCAGACCGCGAGATATGGCCGAAACCTCCTGCGTGCGGTTTTCATATCGCTTGCCACCACCTGACATGAGCTGGAGATAATCCACGACAATCAGGTCCAGAGCCTTCTGCGATTGCAAAAGGCGCCGTGCCTTAGCGCGCATTTCGCTCAAGTTAATACCTGGTGTGTCATCGATGAAGATGCGCGACTGGCTAAGTCTTTCAAGAGCCTGCGAGATCTTGCGCATGTCATCCTGCCAAAGAGAGCCGGTGCGGAATTTGTGAGCATCTACTCGCGCTACCGAGCACAACATCCTTTGCAGCAGCGCTTCCTTTGACATTTCCAGAGAAAAAACCGCGACAACTTTGCCATCTTCGATTGCTACATTTTCGGCAATGTTCATCGCAAATGAAGTTTTGCCCATTGACGGACGCGCCGCAATGATGACGAGATCGGATTTCTGCAGCCCGCTGGTTTTTTCGTCAAGATCAACGTAGTGAGTTTCTAGCCCGGTAATACGCTGTCCTCGTTGTAGTAGCGCGTCAACGGATCCAAATGACTCACGAACAATCTCGGTGACCCTCATAAAACCTCTACCGATGCGTCTCTCTGATATCTGAAAGATTTGCTGTTCGGTATCATTGAGGATCTCTTCGGCCGCATCCATCTGCTCGGCGGCGCGCGATATCGCAGCATTAGCAGTGTGAATTAACGCCCTCAGGAGGGACTTGTCGCGGACTATTCTTGTGTAACTCTCAATGTCAGGTCGATCCGGCACTCCATCGAGTAGCCCTGTAATGTAGGCTGCTCCGCCGATACTCTCGAGCTCCTTATTTCGTTCAAGCTCCTCGGATAAGGTAATGAGATCGATGGCCCCGGACGAGTCGCGAAGATCCATCATTCGTGCATAGATTCGACGGTGAGCTTCTAAGAGAAAATCGTCGGGCCTCAGCTTCTCGGCCGCCTCGTTATAGTGGTCATTGTTGAGTAATATCGCACCGAGAATCGCCCGCTCCGCCTCGAGGTTTGTTGGGAGGGAGCCTGTTAACGGGTATTCTGAAATCGCCATTTAAAAAGACCAATCCCAACCTCTGTCAAAAATCGGCGGAGGCGAATAAAAAACGAATCATTATAATGGACGGAGTGGAACCTATGTACCTGCGGTCCTCTGGTTGAGACTCGGAATGGGGAACCATGCCGACAGCCAAAACGTTACAGGCGACGAAAGCGAAAGCTAGGCGAATAAATGGGTAATAGCTGTGATAAAGCTGTTAAGAATCGTCTTGTGGCTGTGAAGCTTAGTTGAAAAAAAGTCCTGTACATATACTGCCAGTGATGTTAGCAGTGGTCGAGACGTTGGTGCTTGAGCAATACCTCAAGTGCGCAGTTGCGGCGACGTTCCAGCGTTGCAATCCTTGTAGAGTGTTCCCGTTCACTAAGAAGAAGTTGTTCGATGGCACCTTTGGCGAGAGTGGCGGCAATCGAAGCCCACTCGTCCTCTATTTCGCGACACTGTTGTTCCGCCTCTCGCAGCGCTTCCGTCAGGGTTTCGCAACTTGCGCAAGCAAGTCCAACCGGTTCTTCGAACTGATCACGATTTGTCACAGCTGTCCTCCTGTATCGAGAATCAATATGAATCAGGTGGCGCTGTGAATGTGAGGAATCTCTTTGGAAAAGGGCCCCAAATTATTGCTACAGGTGGTGCAGTCCTAAAAGCAAAATGCGGTCCAGGCCAGCCACCCGGACCGCATTTGCTACGCATGAATTGTCGCTTACTCCCTGGTCACCCAGAGAGCCTGCCGTTTCCGCATTCAGTTCCAGCTTGGCTGATGCGCCGCTTGGCAACGCATCTTCGAAACCGGCCTGACTTACGGAGCGCCGTCGCACCCGAAGATACGAAGCGTCCGACCGCGTTCACCGATTGGCAGTCCCGCAATGCGAGACCGTTTCTGAGGAGGCCGCAACGCCCGGGTGCCCGCAACGCTTTCACGTCTGGGAACCGCTCGGCAGTTCGTCCTTGTCCGGGCTCAACTTAGCTTTTCAGCTTGCTGAACGTTCATTCAAGGTCACTGCCGCAGAATCGGATTCGCGATCACTGGCAGCGCGACATTCACGCTTGCAGTGATTGCAATGTCTCTCATTTGGCGCTCCCGGGCAATTGAAAATTGAAATCGTATTGTGCGAAACCTGTGGACGCCCGAATTTCCTTGTGGAATGCAGCGGAAAAAATGGTGTTAATCTGCGCCGCATCGATTTTGTGCAGCGACATTTGTGCATGCAAAGCAACACCGAGCAACTCTCACGCAACCAAGAGCACTGCGAAGTGTTGATAAAACTGGATCTGTTGAATTAGGCAAATCGAAAGAGGAGGGAATTATGCGCTACGCTACCGCCATTTTTGGCCGCCTGCTACCGTGCGCTGTGATTTTGTCGTGCCTGGCAACTGCCGGTTGCGCGCACCGTTACTACGACCCGGACTACCACGACTACCACCACTGGAACCACAACGAGGTTGTCTACTATCAGCAGTGGACCGTCCAGAACCATATGGACCCACATCGCAAGTTTAGGGATCTTGATCAGCAAGACCAGAAGCGTTATTGGGACTGGCGGCACAATCACGATCATGATCATGACCACGATCATGACCAAAGATAGAAACCACGGTGTGAAGCAATTGTGAACTAATGATGGACGAAGGGCGGTTGTTGCTCGCGCGGCAATCGCCCTTGTGAGTTTGACCAGCCGCTATTGAATGTTAATCGTCACAGTATTACTTGGGACATTGTCAAAGCTGGCTTGAACCGTAACCGTTTCAGCGTTGGCCGTCAGCGGGATCGATACCGAACCGCTCCCCTGGACCAGCGGCACATTTGTTGGGTCGGAGGGATTCCAGGTCACCGATGAACTTATGTCTTGTTGAGTGCTACTACCCGGGAAGATAGCTTTCGCGGTGAAAGTAATTGACGTGCCCGGGGCCGGACTCGAATTCGAAACGGTTAGGTTAATCGAGGTCGGGGTGCCCTCGGTTACGGTAACTTGGGCGGTTGACGCGGTAACCGTACCGGAGGAAGCACCGATATCGGTTTGGCAAATCCCACTTACGTTGTTTACTGGCGAAACCAAACCTGACGCGCTGATCGTTGCACAGGAAGTGTCGCTCGAGCTCCAGAGCACCTTGCCGGTCAGGTCCTTTGTCGATCCGTCGCTGTAGCTACCGGTAGCAGACATCTGAAGCGTTGTACGCGGATTTACGGTGATCGTCTGGCTGGCTGGACCAATGGCAATCGAGGAAAGAGTCGGGTTCACAAAGAACCCCGTGCACCCGCTTGCAAAGGCAAAAAATGAAAGCGCAATAACCAGCCCGAGTTTCCGCGCGAAACTATGCATCGATTCGTCCTTCAGAAATCATCATTCCGAAATTCCGCTTCCCGGAGTGACTCACAAACGAGTGATTCACAAAATTGTAGCAGAGCAGTTCATCGTCAGACGGGAAGATGCACCAACGTGCGGTCAGCCTGCTTGGGAGTGGAACGAACTTATTGCAGAGACTTGCGTAAAAACGGCGGCGTATACGCAAGCAATTGTAAAGGCCACTCTTAGTTCGCCCGCTTGGCTCTTGCTATACGCGAATCGATGGGCTTGCGACCGGCAAAACCTTCGCTCACTCCGTGCCAGTGGGTAATCGCCGTCTCGCCCAATTTCCAGCAGAGCAGAACGGTTTGTCCATCTACTTCGCAGGGGAAATCGAGTAGACCGATATCGAGGTCCTTCACCTGCACGCCAATCGCATCGATCTCGTCCATCGCATCTTTCACTCGCTGGAAGGTCTTTTCACGCTCGGCTTTCCGCCTTGCCAAATGAACAATGTCTAGCGACATGCCGCCATGGAGAAACACACGGTGCGAGACAGCCTGAAGTTCTGCATCGGCAGAATCAATCAGCTTCTTGCCGTCAATTGCCCGGCGCAAAAGCGACTCGAGCACCGGCAGCAGTTCCTGCGCTTCCTCAAGAGTGAATGTACGGGAGGACATGGCCTGCTAACATTCTACTGCATGCTTCTTCTTTCGTCGTTGCTCTTTGCTCGTTGAGTCGTTGGCCCAAGGTCGGGCGCGGTCTCAGCGGACTTATTGAATTTGTTGAGCGAAAGCGCGGCATGAGCTTTTGGCCCACGACCAAGGGCCGAGGACGGCTTTACTGAATCTCCAACATCCGGTCCAGCGCCACCCTGGCCCAGTACTTCACGTCTTCTTTTACTTTGATTTGATTGACGATGTTGCCTTCGACCAGATTCTCCAGCGCCCAGCACAAATGCTGCGGAGAAATACGAAACATCGTTGTGCACAGGCAACCGGAGTCGTCGAGCGTAACCACTTTCTTCCCTTCCGCTGCGAATTCTTTGCCCATGCGATTCACGAGATGAATTTCGGTTCCCACTGCGAACATCGTCCCGCTCGGCGCCTGGCGGATCATCTTGAGCAGGCCTTCGGTTGAGCCGATTCCATCCGCCTTCTGGCAAACTTCCCAACGGCATTCCGGGTGGACGATCACACGAATGGCAGGATATTTGGCGCGCACGTTGTCAACGTGCTCCGGCAAGAATCGCTGATGCACCGAGCAGTGCCCCTTCCACAGGATCACCCGCGCATTCTTCAGCCGCTCGGGATCGACCCCACCATTGACCATGTACGGGTCCCAAACGACCATTTCGTTGAGAGGGATTCCGAGCTTGTAACCCGTATTACGACCCAGGTGTTGATCAGGAAGAAAAAGCAGTTTGGGGGTCTTCGAAAATCCCCACTGAAATGCCCCGGCCGCATTCGACGATGTGCAAACCACGCCGCCGCGCTCGCCACAGAACGCTTTGATCGCGGCCGTCGAATTCATGTACGTGATCGGAGTAATACCGTCGCCTTCATCGTTCGTGATTCCCGCACGGACCAGAGTCTCCCAGCAATCTTCCACCTGAGTGATTTCCGCCATGTCCGCCATAGAGCATCCGGCGTTGAGATCGGGAAGAATTGTGACTTGGCCAGGATGAGCAAGTATGTCAGCGGACTCCGCCATGAAGTGCACGCCGCAAAAAACGATATATTTGCCGCCCGCCTGTGCTGCTTGTTGCGAGAGCTTGTAGGAATCACCGCGAAAATCTGCGAAGCGAATTACTTCATCTCGTTGATAGTGATGGCCAAGAATGACCAACTCGCGGCCAAGTTCTCTCTTTGCCGCAGAAATGCGGTCATCCATTGTGTAATCGGGAAGGACAAGATAATTTTCCAGACTGCAAACTTCTACTGCTGTCGCCATATTGTCACGCTTTCAGCTTCGGACAAGTTCCTACAGCAGAAACCAAATCTGCTGCTTAACTCAAACTCCGAAACGGGGATGTTGAAAGCCTCTCAGTAGCTCCAGCGGGCTCGCTGCGCGTTACCTTTCGGCTAAACGCCCAGTCCGCGGGGATGTTGAAGCTACCTGCTGCTATTAGTTTGGATGCTCACAAGCACCTGAAAGAGTCGCCCTTTCGGGGGCTTGATTTGGAGTATCCAAGTACATTCTGCCCTGTTTGCCGTGCAGGCGCAACTGGGTGGGGCGGACACGCTTGTCCGCCAATCAATGGGAGGAAGCCCCTGACGGATCCGCGTTGCTTGCCGTGTTCACATCCACATGCAACTTGCTAGCGGGATCAATACCCGGTGGATAGCAATTCCCGTCGCGATTGTAGTTGTGACATTGCGCGGCGAAGTCAGGGCGGCGCGGCGATTGCACGAACTGCCAAACGTCGGCGAAATCAATTCTGCTTTCTGCGGGACGGGGAACGCTTACATAGCTGCATCCTGGAGAAGGTGGACACACGTCGTTCGTCACCCAATACGTGATGTTCCTGCCCTTCGCGTTATCCCGAATGTCATTGGCGGTTACGATCCACGAGTTCTTATCTTCCTGGGCGGGAATGCCTGAACAATAAACTCCGGCCCGGAATCCGGCTGCCGTCACGGCGTCAACCCAGGCGTAAATGTAGGCTTTCTGCTCCGGCAACATTCGTCCGCCCTCTTCGATGTCGAGAAAAATAATTGTGCCCGGGCGAAAGCCTTCCCTTTCCGCCGCGACTGCTGCAGCCTTCCCGTCCGTTTGGCCTAAAGCGGCGGCACTATGCCGGAGCTGCTTGTCTAACCTTCCGTTGAACAGGACGAGAAATCCGAATCCGGCTGATTGAAGGGTCTGCCGTTTGCCGGCCCAAGTGTTTGTCTTCTCGCCGGGAGGATCGTTCAGCCAATATCCAGTGTAAGAAAAAGTTTGGTGCAAGGTTTTGAGGCTTTGATCACCGGGATAGTCGTTACGATCGAAGCCGAGGTATTGTTGCTGGCTAAATAGAGGCAAAACGAGTGAAGGCAAAAGGCATATACCGCAAATGGCGCGAAAGCTCACGAAGAAAAGCTTAAATCAAGTCTCGCTATTGGGGATCTACTTCGTGACGCTCGGCTCGCTCTGCGGTCAGTCTGCTTTTACTGAGGGCTGACGACTGATAACTCATGACTGGCAGCTATCCCCCGATGTGCACCATCGTCCGCGATGCCGGGACAAAATCCGCCTCGCCGATATGGTGCCGCTCTTCTTTTCGGCTCACGACATCTCGGATGAAATCGGCCATCTGTTCATCCGACGCGCCGCGCCGCATCAGTTCGTGCAAGTCGTGGTCCCAAACCGAGAAAAGACAAGTGCGAATTTTGCCGTCGGATGTGATCCGAATCCGGCTGCAATGTCCACAGAACGGATGCGAAACCGGTGCGATGATTCCGATTTCGCCGATCCCATCGTCGAATTTGTATCGCCGGGCGGTTTCAGAACGATGATGAGGAATCTCGACCAGCGGCCGATACTCAGCCATACGCTCGAGAATTTCATCAAGCGTAACCACAACTGAAGGCGACCAGACACGCTCTTCCTCCAGGGGCATGAACTCTATGAACCGCACGATCACGCCTTCTTCGCGCGCGAACATTCCGAAGGCGATAACCTGATCTTCGTTAAAGCCCCGCATGAGAACGCAATTCACTTTGACTGGCCCAAGCCCTGCGTCGCAAGCCGCGCGAACTCCTGCCAGCACATGTTCGAACCCACCGGGCACGCGTGTGATGCGCGCGAATCGCTCGGGATCAACTGCATCCATGCTCACGGTGACGCGGTTCAGACCTGCATCTTTTAACGGCTTCGCGAGATCAGCAAGCAGGTGGCCGTTGGTGGTAAGCGCAAGATCGAGTGGCCTATCAGCAGACCGTAGAGCGGCGAGATCGCGCACCAAGTCCACTACTCCCCTTCGCAACAAGGGCTCGCCACCAGTCAGCCTGATTTTCGTTATCCCTAGCGAGACTAAGACGCGCGCCATTCGCAAATAATCTGCAAACGGCAGTTCGCCATAAACCGCGCCTTCATTACCGGTGCGGCAGTAAACACACTTGTAGTTACACCGGTCAGTGATCGATATCCGCAGATCGGTTATGGCGCGCCCGAATTTGTCGGTGAGAATCAGCTTCTAGCTCCTGGCTTTTGGCTGCTAGCTCGTTAACCCGCTGTCATTCCGAGCGGAGTTGATCATTCGTTTACGAATGATCAAGCAAGTCGAGGAACCTGCTTTTCCGATGTACGAGGAAAGAAATCCGAGGGAAGAAAATGCCGCCGGCCGTTTCCTTTCCAAGCACGGGAGGCGCAAGCGTTTCCACCTGCACCCTCGGAAGTAAGTGGCGCGGACGTCTCGCCCGCGTACTACTTCCTCGCCGCCGAAGCCGGGTATACCCGAGGCCCGGGCGGTCGGAAACTTCACTCAATTATAGATGCAGCCTTCACTCGAACGGAGTGAATTCATTTCTGCGAAACGTCTGTCAGTGGACCGCAACCCCAATCTGCGATGGCGAAGCAGGAACCGCGTTTGCGGTTTGCAGGGTCTGTTCTATTGCTTTTTCTGCCAGTGGCGCCATGACCGCAAAACCAGCTTTGTTGGGATGCAGGCCGTCGTCCGATAAATTGCGCTGGAGCATTCCTTTTTCATCAACCATCGAATCGAAATAATCAAGATACGTCAGATGATTGGCAGCGCAGTAATCTTTCATCCATTTGTTCAGCGCGAGGATTCTCGTCATTGGCCGCTGGGCAAAGAAATCTTTCGATTGTGGCGTGTAGTTGCTCACCGGCAACAGTGAGGAAAAGATTACGCCGACATTGTGCGCTCGGGCCAATTCGGCGAAATCCATCAGGTTCGCTTCAATGTCTTCGTTCGAAATTGGCCCGGTGTTTCCGGCAATGTCATTGGTTCCGGCAAGAATCGCGACAACTCTAGGCTGCAGGTCGAGAACATCCTGGCGGAAGCGCACTAACATCTGTGAAGTTGTTTGCCCACCAATCCCTCGATTGACGTAAGGCTTTCCGGGGAAGGATTCGTCGAGCTTCCAGATGTCGGTAATCGAGTCGCCGAAAAAGACGACGCGGTTCTCTCCCCGAGCGGGTGGCTTCAGCGAGGCATTTGCGCTGCGATATCGTGCAAGTTCGCCGTAGTCATTCATATAAATGGCGATGCGCGATGCGCGATATTGGTCGAGGCCTTTGAATCCGCTGGAGGGAATCGTGACTTGCGGCCCCGCCGACTGAGCAAAGGCTGTAGCAGAAAAAATGGGAATCAAAAGCAGAAGGAAAGCTCTGGCAGTGCTCATTGTTCCTCACATTCCGTCATAGTTTGGCCCGCCACCCCCTTCCGGAGGCACCCAGGTAATGATCTGATACGGATCCTGAATATCGCAGGTCTTGCAGTGTACGCAGTTCGCAGGATTCAGGCTGATGCGCTTTCCATTCGGCGCGGATGAATCATCCAGCATTTCGTAAACGTTTGCCGGACAGAAATTTTGGCATGGGCTGCCAAATTCACGAATGCAGCGCGATTCGCAGATGTTGGTGTCGTGAATAATCAAATGCGCAGGCTGGTCTTCTTCATGCTTCGTGCCCGAATGATAAAGGTCGGTCAGTTTGTCGAACGTAAGTCTCCCATCGCCTTTGGCCGGACCAAGAAGATGAGCTTCCGCTCCACCATCGGCTGGAAGTTCAGTAAGCTTTTTCATCCGCGTGTAACCGGCGGTTCCTACATATCGGTTGCGTACGCCGCGTCCACCAGTGAACTGCTGAATGCCCGCGTGCAGCATTCCACGCCAGAAGCCGTGCTCAAAGCCTTGGTGGAAATTGCGGACCTTCCAAAGCTCGTCTTTGATCCAGCTATTTTCAATTTTATTTTGAAAAGCGCCGAGCGATGCCGCAGAAAAGTCGCCCTTCTTCAGACTTTCAAATGCTGTCTCTGCCGCCAGCATTCCGCTCTTAATCGCGAGATGGATCCCTTTTAGCCGCTGTGAATTCAGAAAACCGGCCGAGTCTCCCACGATCATCCATCCGCCGCCGGCCAGCGGCGGAATCGCCCACCATCCCCCGTACGGCATTGACTTCGCACCGTAACGAATCATCTTGCCGCCTTCGAGCAGCTTCTTAATAAACGGATGCTGCTTGAAATCCTGCAGCACATGCTGCGGATCCAGGCGCGGATCGGGGTAATCGAGCCCCGTCACAAATCCCAGCGAAACAACATTGTTCTTTCCGCCATAAATCCATGCTCCGCCATATTCGCGCGAAGTAAGCGGCCATCCCATTGTGTAGATCGCTTCACCGGGCGCGATCCGGCCGGCAGGAACCTCCCACAGTTCCTTAATACCTTGACCGTAAGTTTGCGGGTTGCGGTCCTTCATCAGATCGAATTTATTAATCAGCTGCTTCGTCAGTGAACCTCGCGTGCCTTCGGCAAGGATCACGATCTTCGATTGCAGGTCATAGCCTGGCTCAAAGTTCGATTTCGGCTGATTCTGCTTATCAAGGCCCTTGTCGTCGGTGCGCACTCCCGCAACCCGGTCACCTTCGTACAGCAGCTCAGATCCAGCAAATCCTGTGAAGACCGTAATTCCGGCTTCCTCGACTTTGCTTCCGAGCCACTTCACAAAGCGGTTCAGTGAGATCACATAATTTCCGTGATCGCGCAGCGGCGGCGGAGTTATAGGAAACTTGAACTTGCCTTTTCCAGTAAGGAAATAAACCGCTTCCTTCGAAACCGGCGCATCAAGTGGCGCTTCTTTTTCGAATTTAGGCAGCAATTCGCGCATGGAGCGTGGATCGAGCAGCGCGCCCGAAAGGCAATGCTGTCCGACTTCGCGGGACTTTTCTAAAACGTAGATGTTTTCTTTGCTGAGCTGCGAATCAGGATTCGTGGCGTTGTGCTCGTCAATCAGTTGCGCCAGGCGCAGAGCACACGCCATCCCCGCCGGGCCGCCACCGACGATGACCACGTCGGCGGGCATTTGGGGGCGATCAACGCCTTCGGGCGGCGTGCGGAAAATCAGCATGAACTTATGCTACCTTCCAGGCGGATCAGGCACCGCAAGTTGTTTGCAAATTCGCACAGCCGTCGGATTCTTGACTTCGCGATGGCGTGGAACAGTGCTCGTGCGTTGAGCAGAGGGATTGTGGTAAACGCTGTGCTCCCGCCCTCGCGCACTAACCTACAGCCATTGGATTCTAGATGGCGGATCAGATCCTGTCGTTTCAGAAACGTGCCCTCCTTCGCCTGTATCAGGGATTTCAAAATCCGCGAATAATAGGATCACAACGAAGATCATGTCAAGAACAGATATCAGTGGAGGGGCTCATCAGGTAGACATCGCGGAAAGCAAAGATCACGCAACAGAAACCGTGATCTTTTCTCGAGTAACTTTTTGACCTATGTGCCGTTTTCCGGTTAGTTCCCGGTTTGCCGCTAAGAGAATTTCGATAGCGTCCCTCAGATTCGCCCGAGCGTCGTCTAAAGTATCTCCCTCGGAAATTGCTCCTGGGAGTTCTTCGGTGTAGGCGACATATCCCCACCCTCGGAATCAGGCACTTCTTCGAATACCGCTGTGAGATCCATTTGCATAATTAATATTGTAGAGGCGGTGTCCAGCCCCTAAACGCCGCCACTTGCCTTCTTCACTTCTTCCGTGAGCGCCGGAACAATATCGAATAAATTGCCGACAACCGCTACGTCCGCGATTTCGAATATCGGCGCCTCGTGATCCTTATTGATTGCGACCACCGATCGCGATCCCTTCATCCCGACAATGTGTTGAATCGCTCCACTAATGCCGAGGGCCAGGTACAGTTTCGGCGCGACGGTCTGGCCTGATGACCCAATCTGTCGGTCCATCGGCAGCCAGCCAGAATCACAGATTGGACGCGACGCCGCAATCTCTCCGCCGAGAGCATCGGCCAACTGCTTGGCCAATTCGATGTTTTTTTGTTCTTTGATTCCACGGCCGACCGAAACAATGATTTCTGCTTGAGTAAGATCGACTGCCTGTTTGGCTTCTTTGAACAGTTCCTGAGGCTTGTTGCGGACTGTGCCGGAAGGAATGTCAACCTTCACGGTCTCAACTGGCGCTGCACCAGCGCCCGCTTCGACCTTGTCTCCACGAAAGGCGCCGTTCTGGAATGTCACAAACCACGGAGCATCGCAATTGAAACTCACATCCGCGGAAAATTTTCCTTGAAACATCTGTCGCGTGAACAGCAGCCGGTCGCCATCCTTGCGATACCCAACGCAATCGCTAATGACCGTTCGCGTCATCGCGGTCGCGAGCTTAGGAACAAAATCGCGTACTTGATACGTATGCGGCATCAACACCAGCTTCGGCCGCTTCGATTCCAGAAATTGCTTTAGCCCTGCGGAGAAAGCATCGGGGGTATAGGAATTGAGTGCTGCAGACTCGATCGCATGAACTTTCGAGACCTTCTTGCCCGCGACCTCCGTCGCAATCGAACCTACAGAGTCCCCAAGCACCGCCGCTTCCAAGGTCCATCCCGTTTCAGAGGCGATTGCCTGTCCGGCAGCCAGGGTCTCCCATGAAACACGATTCAGCTTCCCCTCGCGCTCTTCGGCAACGACCAGAATGGTGTCGGGCATGGTGGGAAATGTCCAGAAGTGTTTACTCAGTTACGGCGCCGCGCTTCACTCGGCCGACGATCAGCAATATCAGGCCGGTCAAACCTTGCAGGACGGTCCAATACGTATACAGGTATGAACCACCCTTAACCCCCGCATATAGAAAGGACAAGAAAATCAGATCAGTCCAAAGCAGAAGCTTGCCAACAGTCATCAGCACGGCGCCCTTAGTCTCGTTCCCGCCGAGCTGAATCTCTTCCATCCGCATCAACTGTTTGCCAGACATATTTCCTCCATAACCATCAGCTGCAAGCGATGAGCTTCGAGCAAACGAATTTATGCTTGCTCGTAGCTCGTAGCTCGTAGCTCTGATAAAAGCCTCTTCACATCACCCTGATCTCGTTCTTCAATTTGTCGACCAGTTTCTTCGCGATTTCCGCCGGCGGTCCTTCCAAATATTCAGTTTTTTTCGTCTTCTGCGGAATATACATGCGCTCGATCTTCTGCAAATTTCCGCCAAGAACCGACTGGACTTCCGTCATCGTAACCTTGCGCAGCGGCTTGTTCTTCGCTTGCTTGATCCCGATGAGCGTCGCATAGCGAAGCTTGTTGATGCCCGACTGAATCGTCAACACCGCCGGTAACGGCATGTCCACAAATTGAAAATAGCCGGATTCAAGCTCGCGTTTCACCCGAATCCCGCTGTCGTTCCTTTCAATCTTCATGATGATGGTCGCATGCGGCCATCCTAAGAGCTCTGCCAATATCACACCGGTTTGCGCGAAACCATAATCGTCGGATTGCAAGCCGGTGAAAATCAGATCGAATTGTTCGTCTTTGATGGCCGCAGCAAACGCCCGCGCGGTATTGAATGCGTCCAATCCGACAAAGCTAGGGTCTTCCAGATGAATTGCGCGATCTGCGCCCTTAGCAAGCGCCTCGCGTAAGACCTGCTGTGACCTCGCGGGTCCGGCGGTGATCGCCACAACCTCGCCGCCGTGCTTCTCCTTCTGGCGCAGAGCCTCTTCAAGCGCGTAAGCATCCGGCTCGTTCACCTCATACGAGACGTCTTCGCGGATCCACGTCCCGCTCTCATTCAGCTTCAGCGGAGCGTCTTTCTGCGGCACTTGCTTGATGCAAACCAGAATTTTCAAATCGATCCCGAAACTCAGCGACTGAGCAAACGATTTAGTATATCTGACTGTAAGGGAGTGTGGCGTTATGACAACGGGTCTTGGCTTATGTTGAGGCTCAAACGTGCTTACGAACCCGCAGCTCAGAACGATGGCAAGAGATTTCTCGTCGAAAGACTCCGGCCGCGCGGGGTGAAGAAAGAAGCACTTCGGCTGGACGCATGGTTGAAAGATGTTGCTCCAAGCTCGGAGCTGCGAAAATGGTACAGCCACGAGGTTAGCAAGTGGCCGGAATTTCAGAAACGCTATCGGGATGAACTAAGCCAGAATCCCGAAGCCTGGACTCCCATCTTGCAGGCAGCGCATAACGGGGCAGTGACTCTCATTTACGCTGCGCACGACACAGAACACAACTCAGCCGCGGTTTTGCGCGATTACCTGGAAAAGCGGATGCACCGAAAGCGCACAGCAAACCCAAAATCTGCCGCTTGATGCTCAATCCTGCACACCACCTCTTGGGAGAACTCTTCGTTCACCATGCGGCCAAGCACGAAACTTCAGGAAGTAGTGCAGGTACGAGCAAACTCATCGGTTTAGCTCCATGATTCGTCAAGCCGTTCGCCTGCATCATATTAAGTGCGTTTATAATCTCTCTTCGCCATGGCGCGAAACCAGCGTTATGCACTTGTAGCCTACGTGAAGAATCCTATCGGAGAGTTCGTAGAATCTCTTCGGAAGGAACTTCATCCCGAACTGCCTCATCTTGCAGCGCACGTTACATTGCTGCCTCCCCGGCATCTTCAAGGCACAGAAGCGGCGGCCGTTGAAAGCATGGAAGAACTCTGCAAGGATGTTGAGCCTTTTGAGGTCTCTCTCGGCGAGGTCGAAACTTTCATCCCAGTTACCCCGACCGTTTTCATCCGGGTGGCGCATGCGGCTTACCGAATGCGCGAATTGCATGACCGTTTGAACATAAAGGCGCTGGCCTACCAGGAAGAATGGCCTTATATGCCGCATTTGACCATCGTCAAAATGGGGGCCGAGGACCAGGCTCAATATGCCTACCGCGTGGCCCGTACTCGCTGGGCTGAGTTCGATGAATCCCGTTGTATCGAAGTGCGCGACCTCACTTTCGTACGTGAGCAGGCCCAGAACCACTGGGTAGATCTGGCTGAAATTCCGCTCGGCCACCGCCTGGTACCCACGTCCGGCGGCGAACGGTAAATTCAACACTCCGCTAAACTCCAACCCCAGCCCCCAACAACGGACTCTCCGGTACTCAACCCGGCGATTACCTGTACTTCTTCACGACCAACATGTCCCTTGCGTACTCTGCCCATCCACCAATCAATCACGTAAACAAAAGATACGACGGGCGAACTGTCGCGGAAAGCGAGAATCGATGCAAATCGGGGTCTATGGAGCCGGTTACCTGGGTACAATAATTTCAGCCTGTCTGGCGGATTTTGGTACACCGGTCACCTGCTGCCATCCAGACAGCTCCCGTATGGTCGAAATGGCCCAGGGCAAGGTCCCTTTCCACGAAAAAAACTTGAGCGAGGTCATTAAACGCAGCGTTCGTTCTGGACGGCTCGCCTATTCGACCGATGTTGAATCCTTCGCGCGCAAATCCGGCGTGATTTTCCTGGCCGAGGACACTCCGCAAGCCCTCCCTGATCTTGTAATACGAATCGCACGGGCAGTCTCAAAGCCGCCGATCCTCTCGATCGTGACGCCGGTTCCGGTTGGGACCGGCGCCGCGCTCGAAAAGCAAGTTCAGGATGCCGGGCTGAAAGCAATTATCGTTTCGCAGCCCATGTTCTTTACCGCCGGCTGCGCGGTAGAAGACTTCAACTGGCCGGATCGTATTATTCTGGGCACGCATTCGCCCGACGCGGTGGCGGCCATCAAACACATCTTTCATCCTCTCGTGATGCGTGGCGTTCCGGTCATCGTGACGAATCACGCAACCGCCGAACTGGTACGTGAATCGGCGACCGCCTTTGTTGCAACAAAGATTGCATTCATTAATGAACTGGCGGGTTTGTGCGAGCGCGTGCATGGAGATGCAGTCCATCTTTCTTTGGCGTTGGGTCTCGACAAAAAAATCGGGCCCCGCTGCTTGCAAGCTGGAGCGGCCATGGGCGGCCTGTTCGCGCAGTCCGACATGGATTCGCTCGCCAACCTTGCTCAACAGAACAATGTTTCCTTGAAAATTCTGAGCGCCGCGCGCGAGGTCAATTATTCTCTCGCCGACAGCATGGCGGAAAAGATCTCCTTCTGTCTGCAGTCTCTCCAGAACAAAGACGTAGGAATTCTTGGCCTTGCATTCAAGCCCAACACGAATTCAGTCGCCGGCTCGGCTTCGGTACGTTTAGCGCAGAGTCTTGTTTCCCGTGGCGCCCGTGTGCGCGCTTACGACCCTGTGGCAATTCCTGACGCAAAAATGGAATTGAACGGAAGCGTTCACTATTGCGAGTCGCCTTACGCGGTTGCCGAAGGGGCCGAGGCGCTGGTCGTGGGCACCGGCTGGCCGGAGTTTCGCGCGCTCGACTTCACCAAGATCAAAGCCCTCCTCCGCCGCCCCCTCATTGTCGATACGAAAAATATCCTCGACTCTACACGTCTGCGCGCGATGGGATTTGAATATGTCGGCGTGGGACGAGTCTAGCGCTACCGATCAGCGCGTTTGCTAGGCTGAATTGGCCTCGCGAGAGCTAATTCCTGGCGGAGGACATCTCGGTTTCATGCTCGCGAAGGAACCGTTCGCGATGCGCTCTATCGCGGAATGCCTCTGTTCCACCCGGCTTGGTAGTCGAAAGCGCCCCTGCGATATTTCCGTAGGCTAGACATGCATCCAGGGAAGCGCCACGAATGTATTGGGTAAGAAAACCTGCATCAAAGCTGTCTCCCGCGCCAATTGGATCGACCGCATCAACTTTTACCGGAGCGCTGCTGAATTGCTCTTTGCCTCGCCGCGCAATGGCCCCAGCGGGTCCGAGCTTCACGACAACAACCGGGACAATCTCAGCTAACTTGGTAATCGCGCTTTGCAACTCCGCTTCACCCGAAATTTTTAAGGCTTCACGCTCATTGGGAAGAAGCACATTCACATACGGCAGCACTTCCTGCACTGTTTCCCATCTGTCATCGGGATCATCGTTCGTATCCAGCGAGATCGTCAATCCAGCTGCGTTTATCCGCTTAAAAAGATCTGCGACGCGCGGACGCAATGCCGTTTGCAAAAAGAAAGATGAAAAGTGAAAGTGGCGCGCCGAGCAAAGATACTCGATATCCAGATCTTCGAACGTGAGAAGTGAAATCGTGCCAAGATACGTCAGGATGTTCCGCCACGCCCCATGGTGCAGAATCACTGTCAATCCACTGCCCAATGTTTCTACCGACCGGCACACGCGAGAAACATCCACCCCGACTTCAGCGAGCCTTGCGAGCGCTACCTCGCCCAGTGAATCGTTACCGATTCGCGAGATGAACCCAACCCGATTTCCAAGCGCGGCCAGGTTATGGGCGGCAATCGCCGAGGATGCACCGAGGGTGAGCATCATGTCGCGAGCGATGATTTCACGTTCAGGCGGGAGTTCGTGGGGCAACCCGTACAAAATCAGGTCCAGGTTCAGTTCGCCGGCAATGGTTACGTCAAAATGAGGCATTCTCGGATTGCTCCTTGTCTCCCGGCAGTACGACCACTCTGCTCAAATTGGTGGGACGATCGGGATCAAGGCCTTTCCGCAGCGCTGTGTAGAAACCCACTAATTGCCCCGCGACCACGTAAGCGCCCAGGCGCGAGAGTTCCTGAAGCTCGCAATTGAGTTCTATAACAAGATCGGCCGCGGCTCGCGCGCGATGAGGAAGATGATTAGCCACCACCAGGGTCTTTCCCCCGAGCTCCTTTATTTCTTCCAGCACTTCAATCTCGGTTTCGATGTTGTCATTCGACAGCAGAAAGGTGATGAGAGTTGCGTCGCTTACGATGGACTTAGGCCCGTGGCGGAACTCCAGGGTGTGAAATGATTGCGCGTAAGTGCGGGACATTTCCATCACTTTCAATGACGACTCGCAGGCCAGTCCAAAATACGGTCCCTGTCCAAGGCAGACGTAATCCGAAAATGGAGTATGGCTGACGAATTCGTGCACTCGGATCGGAAGTTCCTGCATAAGTCTTTCGCCAACAGCCGGCACAGCCCGGAACCCTTCAAGAAGGTTGTCTTTACCTCCAAGGCTTGCGGCCAGGTATTGCAGACACAGCAGCATCGACGTAAAGGACCGTGTCATCACAGTGCTTTGTTCGTCTGCTTCGGGCAGCACGATGGCAACCGTTGCCATACTTTCGAGCTTCTGATTGGGCGCGCATGAAATCGCTAACGTCGGGATTCGCTTCTCGTTTAGCAGTTGCGCGGCCCGCAACACTTCCGTGGTTCGCCCCGAACGTGAAATCAGGACAGGCACAAAGTCTTTTGTTCCACCTAGTGCCAGGTCCGGGAACAGCAAGATCTCGGAAGCCGGTAAAGCCCGCGCTCGGGTTCCGGTGATAGCTGTCCAACTCGCGGCAGCCGCAAGCGCAATGTAGTAGCTCGATCCGCAACCGATGAAAACCCATTCCGGGCTGCTTGCAAAGCGACTTTTAATCTCGTCGAGCGCAGCTTCGGATGCAATTCGCTTCAGGCAATCAGCCCAGCAACGCGGTTGCGAAAGAATTTCCGCCAGCGTGTATGCGCCCAGAGTTGAGGATTGCGGCTGGGATCCATCGCGCGACTTCGAGTTCGACAAGATTCACCTCTATCGTGGCCGCTCCAAATGCTAGGTTCGAGCTAGGGAATTCGCTCGCGAGGGCGGGGATCAAGTTACGGAGCTTAACTTAGTCGGCACTTGAGCGATTGTCAACTTTTTTGTTTGAATGTGCGTGAATCGCTGCCTTTGTTTCGACCGCATTCGGCAACCAGCACCTGCAGGCCAGCGTCACGCAGCTCCTCCACATACTTTGCGTCGGTGCCAGAGTCGGTTATCAGGATATCGATATCCGTAACCGGGCCTACAAAGGCAAATCTTTGCCGGCCGAACTTCGTGTGGTCCGCAAGCGCAATGCGCGTTTTCGCGGCTTTCGAAACTGATCGCGTAACCTGAGCTTCCGCGTGATGCGCCGTAGAGACGCCATACTTCGGATCGATCGCGCTCACGCCCAGGATCGCTTTATCTAACCGTATTTCGGATAGAGCACGCTGGGTCCACTCGCCATAGAGATAGAACGTATCTTTTTGCAGATCGCCACCCGTCGACATGACTGTGACCCCTGCAGTGCTGCGCTGTAACTCGCAAACGACTGTTGGAGAATTGCTGACCACGGTCAGATTGTGACGGTGCACCAGCCGACGCGCCAGTTCAAAAACTGTCGTGCTCCCTTCCAAAAAAATCGTGTCGCCGTCCAGAACAAACTGCTCGGCGATACGGGCGATCTGACGTTTCTCCTCGTTTTCGCTTCTGAGCAGCGCGTCGTACGTCGGTTGGAAATTCGTGCTCGACATACGCGAAACCGCCCCCCCATGGGAGCGCACCAGCACGCCTTCGAGCTCAAGCGTAGCTAGGTCGCGCCGTATCGTCGCAGCCGTCACTTTTAACCTACTACACAACTCCATGGCGGAGACGGTGCGCTGTGCCGTCAGGATTTCGCGAATTTGGAAACGCCTTTCCTCGGCGAGCATTTTGTGCTCACATTGTACGTGAAAAAGGTGAAAAGAAAACCTCCACATACGCATGAACGATAGTATTCGATCTTAAACAAACATAAACATGCATAAAGCAGCACGAATGTATTAACATTGGAAGCGCTTTTATACTGGGCCCTGGATTTCTGTTTAAATCAGCCGAGGTGTCTCAATGCTCACGCGAGCGCGAATGATCTTTCTGTTGCTGGCGTTGTGCTTTTCGCTTCTCGCCGCTCAAGCTCCGAAGTCATCCTCCGTCCAGCGCTCACCCTCGGACGTAAAGGCCTTAGCGGCGCTTGACCCTATCGATACACATACGCACGTCGCCAAAGGCGATCCAGCTTTCTACGTGATGCTCGATCGACTGCACATGCATATTCTCGACATTGCGTACGTCGACGACCATGACCCATATCGCAAAGATTTGAATCGACAGCGTCAGGATGCTGAGAACGTAGTCCGAGCAAGTAAGGGCCACGCAAGCCTGTGCACAACTTTTGATCCGTTCCGCTTTAACGACCCTGATTTCCCAGCCTCGGCGATCCAAGCTCTGAACCAGGATTTCGCAAACGGCGCTGTCGCGGTAAAGATTTGGAAAAACATTGGTATGGAGTTAAAAGACAACAACGGGCATTACGTTTTTGCCGACAATCCTAAATTCGAACTTATCTATCAGGACATCGCCAGCCACAATCGAACTCTCGTCGCTCACCAGGCTGAACCCGACGAAGCCTGGAAGCCCTCCAACCCGAATGGCCTGGATTATTCGTACTACAAGGAAAATCCGACATGGCGTATGTACGACAAACCCGGAGTGCCGACGAAGCAACAAATTCTCGATGCGCGCGATCGTCTGCTAGCACAGAACCCCAAGCTTCGCGTGGTCGGCGCACATTTGGGCAGCATGGAAGACGATCTCGAAGGCCTCGCTCAGCGACTCGATCGTTATCCGAACTTTGCAGTCGATACCGCCGCGCGGGTTGTTCATTTAGTAGTCATGCCCAACGACAAGGTACGCGCCTTCATTCTGAAATATCAGGACCGGGTTATCTACGGCACAGATCTGGAATTCACAATCGATGAAACGGCGAGCGATGCAGTCAAAGAATGGCAAGATCAATACGCGCGCGACTGGCGGTATTTTTCTACTCGCGACACATTTGAATACCGTGGGCACAAAACTCAGGGTCTTGGCCTGCCGCCCGCGGTACTTCGCAAGCTGTACCACGCAAACGCTGTGCACTGGATTCCAGGAATCCTGAATGCGAAACGGTCAAGCTCTTCTAAATGAACCGAGCCGGATCGGTTTAAGGAGCTGGCTGACTAACGATCTCTGGGTCGGAGACGCCTTTCTCTAATTTTTCTTGATCTTGTTTCAACGATGCGGCGGAAATTGTTTTCACCCGGCCCATTTCCACTTTCGCCTCAGCGGTTTTTCCCAGCCCCTGAAGGATTCGTCCGCGCAGATAATGCACGCTCGCGCTATCGGGAACAAGTTGCGCGGCTTTGTTTACCTCTTGCAAAGCCTGCTCCTGCTTATCTTCTGCCTGGTAGATTCGCGCGAGATAGTAATAGGCGCTTGCGAGATTCGCGTCCAATTTCAATGCGTGCCGGAAGTAGTCTGCCGCAGCCTTTCTATCTTGTTGTTCGAATGCAATCGCTCCGAGCCGGTCGAAACTATAAGGAAGGTCAGGGTCAGATTTTGCTTCCTGGAGGAACTCCGCTGTCGCCGGCTCGAATTCGCGCTTTTTCATGTAAGCTTCACCAAGATAAAAGTGAACGAACGGCAGTGTTGGCGCGCCCTGGGCGGCAACCTTCAATTCCCTGATTGCGTCATCGTACTCAGTGCGGTTTAAATGCGCTTTCCCCATCAGCAGATGAAATTCCGGAGTGTTCCCGCCAATATCAACCAGCCGAGCAAATGCGGCATTCTCAATTTCCGGCTGTTTTGTCTCCCACGCCGAAACCCCGAGCACGTACAAATAGTTCAAGTCATTGGATTCAACTTCTTTAAGAGGCTGCAGCGTAGTTACCGCGTCAGAATATTTTTGCGTGAGAAAATAGCATAGTCCCAAAAGATAACGCGCCTGCGTAGATGCGGGCTGGTCGCGCACCACCGATGCAAAAGCCGGAATAGCTTGAGCAAATTTGCTCTGCCGGAAATATGCAATTCCGATGTTTAGCCGGATTCCCGGCACCGTCGGCGCCAGTTTCGCCGCCTCACGAAGGTTTTTGAGCGCCAACTGCCAGCGCTTTTCTCGCATGTAGACAACGCCCAGATTGGAATACGCCCCGTCCGATTTCGGATCTACGCGGAGCACGGAAAAAAAATCTTCTTCCGCGTCTTTCAAATTTCCCTTTGATAGAGCATTCTGGCCGCGTTCGAAAATCGCGCGAAGATCCACCGTCTGCGGTGGCCTGCCCTGCTGTTGTTCAGCAGTCGCTTGGGAGAAAGCTAAAACTCCCAGGACGAATATCGCCAGCCAGGTTTTTACAAGCGAAAATGGCACGATGCTTGACACTGGTGCTGGTCTCTGCTGTAGTGTCGGCCAACAGAGCTAGTGATTTCAAGAAGCACCCATCACTTCTTATGGTGACGATTCGCGAAGTAGCCAAAGAGAGCGGCTTTTCTCCCGCCACCGTTTCGATCGTCTTGAATAATGCGCCGCTCGCGCGCTACATACCGGAAACTACAAAGAAGCGGATCCAGCGTGCAGCGAAAAAACTCGGCTATCGCCCCAACCTATTCGCCCGCACTCTTCGCAATCGGCGTACCCACACCGTCGGCGTCATGGTCTTCGACATGACCGACCCTTACTGCATTCCAATCCTTCGCGGAATTGAGAGCACCCTATATGAAGCGTCTTTCCTGCCCATCCTCACCGATGTCCATAACGAGCGCAGCCGCTTCGAACGTTATCTGGAAATGTTGCTCGACCGCCGCGTGGAAGCATTGATTGTCGTGGCCAACTGGTTGTTCGTAGATATTGAAGTTCTGGGCGACCTTGAAAAAAGCAACCTTCCCACGGCGATGATTGGCCACGAGCTGGATGCCGGCTCTATCAGCTCCGTCATCGTCGACAACGAAGCAGGTGCGTGCACCGCTATTGAGCATCTATACGCTCTCGGCCACCGCAATATCGCCTTCATCCGCGGCCCAAAACGGATCAGCGACACGGCACCGCGGTGGAAGGGCATTCAGGCTTTCGCGAAGTCCCACGACCTGAGCATCGACCCAGAACTCGTCGTCGACTTGCCCGAGTCTGCAAATCCCCTTTCGAGTTTCGAGGCAGGGATCAGCTTGACCGAGGAACTGGTCCGCATGAAGCGCCCGTTCACAGCCCTGATGGCATTCGATGACATGAGCGCATTCGGCGCGATTCGGGCACTCTGTAAAAACGGGATCTCGGTCCCGCAACAATGTTCCGTAATCGGATTTGACGACATCGCGGATTCTTCGCTGCTGACCCCGCCTTTGACCACCATGCGCCAGCCAATGCAGGAGATGGGCCGCATCGCCGTGAGCATTGTCGCCGAGGCCATCGGTGCCGGCGACGAGAGACCCAAAATTGCGGCAACCCATCGCAAGCTGCTTTCTGAGTTGGTCGTCCGCGCTTCCACGGGCCGCCCGCTTACGTGACAATGTTTTGAACAATTTTTGCTTGACAGCCGTTTACCAGTTATTCCAGTATTAACACGTTTTAATAATGGAATTCTGACGTATATACCTCGCTCAACCGGGTTCTGTGACGCTTCGCCGCTGACGTAAACCAAGGGTGGTAAAGGAGTCGATATGAAATCACAACGCCTGACATTCTTTCTTCTGATGGTGTGTTTATTTTTGCCGGCCATGGTTCTCGCTCAAGACACTGCGCAGATGACGGGAACGGTGACTGACCCATCCGGAGCGGCGGTTTCGAACGCGCAGGTGACGATTCTGAGCTCCGAACATGGCGTCACCCGTACCGCGCCTACCAACGCCAGCGGCGATTTTGTCTTCTCGGCATTGCCTGTAGGAACCTATGACCTAACTGTCACGGCTCAAGGCTTTAAGAAATATCAGGCGAAGGGCATCACATTGCGAGTCGGTGAGAAAGCCAGAGACAACATACAGATGCAGGTCGGCGCGGTCCAGGAAACCGTGAATGTCGAAGGCGGCAATGTCGCGCAGGTTGAGACGCAATCTTCGGAACTGGGTGGTGTGGTTGCAGGAAAAGAAATCCAACAACTCCAACTGAACGGCCGCAACTTTACGCAACTGATCACGCTTGTACCCGGCGTAACCAACCAGACCGGGCAGGATGAAGGTCAGGTGGGAGTTGGCGGAAGCGTCGCATTCAGCGTCAATGGAGGCCGGACAGAGTACAACAACTGGGAGATGGATGGCGGCGACACCATGGACAACGGCAGCAATGGAACGCTGAACGTTTATCCCAGTATTGACGCCATTGGCGAGTTCAAGGTGCTGACTTCAGATTACGGCGCCCAGTATGGAAAGAATGGCTCGGGAACCGTCGAAGTTGAAACCAAATCCGGAACCAGCACATTCCATGGCGACGCATACGAATTTTTCCGCAATAATGCCCTGAACGCGACACCATATTTCCAGAGCGCCCCGCCGCCATACAAAAAGAACGATTTCGGCTACACCATTGGCGGTCCGGTTTACATTCCCGGTCACTACAATACGAACAAGCAGAAAACATTCTTCTTTTGGTCGCAGGAGTGGCGCCGGGATCGCGTACCCGCGACCTTCAATCAACTAGTTCCTTCGCCAGCGGAAAGGACAGGAGATTTCAGTGACTTGTGCCCGAACTTGAACTCTGGAACCGCCAGCGATTTTTCTGATTGTCCTGTCGTGAATGGGGTTCAAACACCGAACCTAAACACAGTCTCTGGCTTCAACCCGAATGATCCCAATGTGCAAGCGCTCTTGGCTATGATTCCCCTTCCTACCCAAGGGTCACCCGGCGCCGAGTCATATTTCACCACGATTAGTCAGCCTACGAATTGGCGCGAAGAACTGGTCCGAATCGACCACAATCTTACGGATAAAGAACGCGTCACATTCCGCTACATTCATGACTCATGGAACACGATAAATCCGACGCCGCTATGGACTAATGCGGGCTCATTTCCTACCATCCAAACTGCTTTTGGGGGTCCCGGCGTCAGTGCGGTAGCACGCCTTACATCAACCCTATCTCCAACCTTGCTCAACGAATTCGTCGCCAGCTACACCACCGACCACATCATTTTGAATGACACCGGGGCCTGGCAAAGGGGCCCGAATACCAGTTTTGGCGGACTGTTCCCAACCAACGGATACGGAGTCGTTCCAGGGATCAATTTGGTTGATCAGGGGTCAGCCTATGGTGGAGGATTCGGCGAAGATCCCGGTTACATTCCAAATGGCACCTATAACTCGAATCCGAGTTACAGCTACAAGGACAACGTAACCAAGATCGTCGGCAAGCACAATCTGCAGTTCGGTGGCTATGCTGAATTCGCCCAGAAGAACGAAATCGGCTCGGAGCTGGGTGCTGGCTCCTATCCCGGATATCTGACCTTCGATCCTTCTTCCGCCAATGTCACTACCGGAAATCCATTTGCCGATTTACTAATGGGGGACATCTACAAGTTTGGCCAGCAGAACGCTCAAATCAAGTATTACAACCGCTACAAGATCTTTGAACCCTATTTCCAGGATGATTGGCATGTGACCAGCAAGCTGACGTTAAACCTGGGACTTCGAATGAGTTTGTTCGGCCTCTATCGTGAGCGCTATCACCAGGCCTTCAACTTCGACCCTTCTCTTTACAAAGCAGGTTTCACAACTGTGGTCCCCCAATCGAATCCGAGCGGGACTCTTTTAGCTGACCAGGTTATAAACCTCACGCCTAACGGCGGTGCTCCCACAGTTTCGAATCTCCCGAATGGAATCGTTCAGTGCGGAGTCACAGCAGGTGTGCCTTCCGGCTGCATGAATGGCCACCTGCTCAATCCCGCGCCGCGCATCGGTTTTGCCTTTGATCCGTTCGGTAACGGCAAATGGGCCATCCGCGGCGGTTATGGAATCTTCTACGAGCACGGTAACGGAAATGAAACCGGGACCGAATCGTTGGAGAATTCGCCGCCTTTGGCATTTGCGGCTTCCCAAAGCAATATCGTCGGATACCAAAACATTGGCGTAACAGGGACTTCATCGCCGACATTTCCGCTTAGTGTTGTCTCTTTACCGAACCAGATGCACTGGCCCTACACGCAACAATGGCACTTTGATATTCAGCACAATATCGGGATGGCGACTGTCGCGACTGTTTCTTACGTGGGCAGCAATGGGGTACACGTTGCCAGACAGGTTGACCTAAATCAGCTTTACCCAGTCCTTAACAATCCGTACAAACCTGGCGAGACTTTCACCGGAAATGAGTGTAACCAGAACCCCGATCCCAACACGGGAGTTCCCATGAGTGCCACCACCCCAAGTGGGGTGCCGATTCCGTTTGCCATCAATCCCACCACCGGACTTCCCATGGGGCCGGCAGTTAATGTTGCAGTTGCTCAAGGCTGCGTCGGTGCGGGCGCGGACCCCTTCCGGCCATTCCCAGGTTACGCTGACATCACTGCTATCCAGAACGAAGCCTCTTCCAATTACAACGCACTGCAAGTCGCAGTAAGGCGCAGTGTCGGCGGGCTACAACTGAATTTCGCTTATACATACAGCCATTCGATCGACGACTCGTCCGACCGTTACGATTCGGCCTTGGTCAATTCTTACGATCCTTCGGCTTATCGTGCCAGTTCCAGCTATGATCAGACGCACGTTTTAAACTTCGGATACGTTTGGGACCTGCCGTTCTTCAGGGGCAAAGGTTTCGCCCACAAAGTGCTCGGAGGCTGGGAATATACGGGAATTACCACCTTCGCCACTGGCTCCCCCTTCAGTGTGATTTACCAGACCGATAACGGCGGTGTCGGCAATGGCGTCTCCGGCGAGACATTCGCGGATGTAGTGGGAAACCCAAAAGCAAATGTTGTTCAGAGCTTCCAGCAAGGCTACGGTCCGCTCTTCTATAACCCGAGCGCTTACGTCACCCCGACCGCCCTTAGTTTCGGCGATTCAGGAAGAAACACCTTGCGTAACCCGGACCGCATCAACTTCGATATGGCCCTGCTGAAGCATTTCGCAATAACAGAGCGCTACGGATTTGATTTCCGCGCGGAAGCATTTAACGTCTTCAACCATACCGAGTGGGATCCGATCGCGGGCGATTCAGGGTCGGCTGCGAGCGCTATTGGCTCCGGAACCAACGTTTTGGGCACTACCGGTATGTTCCGCCCCAATGGAGCGCATGAGCCCCGCATCTTGCAGCTCGCATTAAAGTTCCTTTTCTGAGTAGTCCAAAGGCAGGAAAATAGGCGGGTGCAGACCCGCCCCTTTTATTTCGAGTCTTGTGCGCTTTCCAGTTGAGCGGCAAGCTTCAGCTCGCGCTCTGCGTCCTCGTTATCTCCGAGATCACGATAAGCCTGTCCGAGTAAGTGGTGTGTGATTGAATTGTTCGGGTCCATCGCGGCCGCATGCCGCAGCGCGCGGACAGCTAATTCCGGCTCGCCTTTTTTATCGAGGACCTTTCCCATTAACACGTAAGGCCCGGTCGAGGATGGATCGAGCCATATGGAGCGTTGCAGAAGCCGCTCGGCATCATCAAACTTCTGAATGCGCGAGTCTGCGTCGGCAAGTTTGTAGTAAGCGCTGGCGTCGGCTGGGTTAACGGCTAACTCGGCCTGGAAATCCGAAACTGCCTCCGGAATCTTCGACTCGAACAGATGGATCTCTCCCAGCAGCAAATGCGCTCGCGGCAATTTCGGATCGATAGCCACCGCTTTCTGCGCATACTCCAGCGCAATTGGCTCAAACTCCTGGCGAAATAACATCCTTGCCGTCACCAGGTAACTTCCCGCCGAATCCGGCGGCAGATCAAACATTTTCGCAAACGCCTGCCTGGCGTGCGGATAATCTTTCGTCTGGATAAAACACTGGCCCAGAATGTACGAGCCATCCACATTCGCGCGCGGGTACCACGTCTGCACTTTTTGAAGATACGGAATTGCGTCGGCCGGCTTGCCGCTCAGGTAGTAAGAAATGCCCAGTAGTTGCGTGGCTTCCTCGTCGTCACCCTTGCGCTGCAACGCTTCCTTCAGTGACTCGATTGCATGCGGATAATCGCCCTTTTGGTAGTAGGCCGTGCCGAGTTCACGGTCCATCCCGGCTGTGCCGGGATGAGCAGCAGAAATCTGCTGAATCTCCGCGATGGCATCATCGTACTTTCCTTGCTGCAAAAGCTGCCGGGCATGCGAAAAATCAGCCGAACCTGCGTTGCCTTGGCCGGAGGCGGTATTTGATGTCGCTTGGGCCCACGCTGAAAGCCCAAATGCGAATACAAGAAGAAGTGTTCGGGATCGTTTCATTGAAAAACCCTGAGAAACAAGAATGAGCGAGTTCAGTGGACTAGGTCCGCTTGTGCGACTCCCACGTATTTGTCAGCACCACCATAATAGAAGAGGTAGTGGCCGTTCCTCCTGACCATTCCTTCAACGAAAACAACGTTGGGAACTTGGCCGTTTTTCTCCCAATTAAGCGCCGGTGCAAATATGGGTTCATCGCTCCGCCATATAACTTTCGATGGATCGTCGCTTGAGAAAAGCGCAACGCCAGTGCGGTAAACCAGATTATCGTCTGCTCCGTTGTAAATCAGAAGAATGCCATCTTTCGTCACAATCGGCGGCGGCCCCGGCTCAACTACCCGCGAATCGAATTTTCCCGGACGCGCCGGAAGCACCGGGACTCTCGTCGCTTCTGACCAATGAATCAGATCAGCGGAATACGCCAAACCAGTTTCATCCGTTTTATTTGCGCTGGTTCCGAGAAAATACATCCAGTATTTGCCGTTGATCTTTTGAGGAATAATCGCTCCCGACTTTGTCCAGCGGACATTCCAGTTCCCCTTGTATGCCGGCAGAATCACTCCCTTGCGATCCCAATGAATCAAATCCTTCGAAACCGCTAAGCAAAGTTGAGCATCCTTTTTGTTGTATCCCGTGTAGGTCAAATAATATGTAGTACCAATTTTCACCAGACGCGGATCTTCCACTCCGCCATCCTTTTCATAATCTGTTTCAGGAGACAACACTGGCTGGCTTCGTCGAGAAAAATGGATTCCATCGGTGCTTTCGGCATAGCCAAGCCGGGAAGTTCCATTGCCGTCCTGAGCGCGATACAGCATGACGAACTTGCCATGATCAATCACAACAGCGGGATTGAAGGTGCCGCCGGATTCCCAGCCATCTCCACGTGGAGAAATAATAGGCTGGTCGGAAACACGGTGAAAATCTCTAAAATACTCGAACGCGCGGCCGCTCAAAAGGCATGGTACTCCCGCTAAAAGAATCAAAAGATGCAGCATCTTCATGCGATTCAATGGGAACTCATCGCGCCGCGCAACTGTTCGAGATTTTCGCGTGCGAGCGTGTGCTTGGGATTTATTTCCAGGGCCCGTTCGAATTGCGCCTCCGCCTCGGTAAACTTTCCTAATTCGGCTAGCGCGCTACCATAATTGTCGTGTGCGTCCGCATCATCAGGACGCAGGCGTACGGCTGCCGCGAACTGCTCGGCCGCACCGCTGAAGTCTTCAGTTGCGGTGAGTGCCTGGCCCAGATTGTAATGAGCGTCAAAATAATTCGGCGACGACTCGGCTGCTATCCGCAAATACCTCATCGCCTGCTGTGGTTCACCTTCCGTTATCAGAGCAGCGCCAAGCGCGTTGTTCGCCGTTGCATCTTCAGACCGAATCGTCAGAGCAGCCTCATATTCCGCCTTCGCTTCATCAAGTTTCCCGCGCGCCTGCAACATCGCGCCCAGGTTGTAATGTGACTCAAAGTCCTCGGGATCGTTCTCGATGTTGTGCCGTGCAAGCGCCTCCTGCAAAATCATTCGCGGGTCCCCCGCTTTGGGATCGAAATTGACGGGCAGCACTTGCAACCAAAGGTGCGCCATCTCATCCCGGGCTCGATTGCCTCCTGTCACGCGCTGCGGAGGATGATTTGGGTTCAGAGGATTATTCTCTGAATTGTCATAAACATATCGCATGTGAACCGTAGTGCCTTTGGGCAAGAACACGGGCTCCTGATAGCGGTACACCGCCTGCCAGTTCAGGTCCCATTGCGGAATGTGGATCAGCGTTTTCATGTTGCCGTCAGGGAGAGTAGCAGTGGCTTGCAAGTCTTTCCCCAGGTAATGCGCGTGCGGATAAATCGCGAGCAGATCGACATCAATTGGCAGCGTCAACTGGTCATCGACGACAAACTTTTTGTCTCCGGCAGGAATATTGAGCTTGCGATCATTTTGCAGCTGCAAGAGCATCGGGAACTTCGTTGCGGGGTGGTCTGTGAAGTAAATTCCAATTGACGGCTGAATCAGTTCGGGTTTTCCGGAGGGCTGCATATGAACGTTCAACACCAGATCTGTTCCTTTATCCAGCCGCAACGCCATTCCATCCGGCTCAACATAAGGCGCTGTACCGGGCTTCCAGAACAGAAAATGACTGTCCGGATCAAACGCTTCAGATTCGATTTTGATTTCCATCCCCTCGAAGCCGGCGCCCGGCGTCTTTTCTCGCTGACGCGAATTCTCCAAACGATCGACCAGCACATTTGCATGATGAATAAACTGCTTATCTCCCGGACGGATTTCAATTGCCTTCATCCAGCGCGTGCGCTCGATGGGCACAGGAAAAATAAAATTCCAGTACATATCGGACCCGCTCGCTGGTAGAAGGAACGGCTTCGCGGCTTTCAATACTAGGTCGGGTGGCCCAAACTGCCAGCCCGCTGTGAACTTGGGTTTCGGCGGCAAGTCTGCAGGATTTCCCTGCGGCGCTCCCTCCTCCACCCACCTCTTTATGGTCGCAATCTGTTCATTGCTGAGCCGCATCTCGTCCGCAAATTTCAGATCCTGCCAAGCCGGCAGCCATGGCGGCATAAAACGGGTACGGGTGACGATTTCGATCTGGCGGGCGTGCTTCTTTACGTCTTCATACGTCAGAAGGGGAAATGGGCCCGACTCTCCAGGACGATGGCATGTTGCGCAATTCTGAAAGATGATTGGAGCGATATCGCGAGTGAAGGTAACCGTGTGCGCCGGTCTTGACTGCAAAGACTGCACCCCAGCACCGAAATCACCTGCTGCGGCACAAATCAGCGCAAGCAACGCAACGAATAAAACAGAGACAGCAATGCGCGCCAACTTCATTCGAGGTCCGAGATGTAGCATCCCACGCCGGCAACTTCCTGTTTCGCCGGCGAGTGTCCGGCCAATGCAGCTGCAATCGCGTCTTCAAGCTCATGCGTCGTTGGCGATTGACGAGCACGGCCGAATGCAACGTAGAGATCATCAATTCGCCCGTGGTACGCCAGACGTCCTTTGCCATCGAAGACAGCGGCTTCAGGTGTGATCTGTGCATGAGCCTGCTTAACCAAGACATGCGACGGGTCGCGAAGCGCAGGAAGCGAGTACCGGAAATTTTTCAGATACTCGCGTATCTGATCAGCCGAATCAGCCTTGTCTGGAAAAACAAGATAGAAGCGGATAGCACTCTCGTGCTCGCCGCTGATGCGCTGAATTGTCGGCGCGTATCGCCCGGAAACTGGACAATCGCGGCGAACAAAAATCAGGACCACAACTTTACCTGGATTCGATTTGACTGGATCGAACTGCCTCCCGTTTAGATCGGTTGCACTTGACTGCGCAAAACATACGCAGCCGAGCAGAGCAGGAAGAATTGCAAGTTGAAAACAACTTCTCAAAGGCATTCCGTACTTCTCGCGTGTAAGCTCATTCTAGTCGCCTGCGCTAAGAGTTGCAGTAGGTGAGCAAGTTTCACTTGCAACCACCATTCGCCCGATTTAAAGCTTGCTGGAACTCTTTTGCCGCACCCATATCAGGGTTGAATTCCAGAACTCGATCCACAATTGTTCGCGCGTCGCCCGGCTTTCCGCCCAGGCAATAAACACGAGCTAGATCGAGCCCGATGCTGCTTCTTCCCGGAGCCCGACCAAACGCGCCTCTCAGCAAATCAGCCGCGCCTGGAAGGTCTCCGCTTTGCGCCTCAATCACGCCGAGGTTTGTGGCCGCGTCTTTCAAGTTCGGGTCTGCGGCAAGCGCTTGCTGATAGTGCTTCCTTGCCGCCGATAGATCGCCACTTAATTGCTCTTCATACCCAAGCGCAGAGAGCGTAGCAGCATCATTTGGAAACTGTGCTGCAGAACGGCGAAGCAGGTCTTGTGCACGCCTCCTTGCCGGTTCAACGCCGCTATTGGCCAGCGACTCCCATGCTAGCGCGAGATCGCGCACGTCATCTTCCGCCTCGCGGGAGTCGGGAAATGGAACCAGCCGCAACTCGCCATGGGCGGTGTTCGTGTCCAGGAGAAGCTGTGGTGAAACATTTGGGAGACGCGGAATGCGATGGTCAGTGACTTCGGTATGAGCGACGTCTTTGCTGGCCAGCTCCGGCATGTGACAGCTGGTGCAGTCCCTTTGCTCCGCGTGATGCTTCTCGCCAAACGCCTCGCCATGGCAAGCCAGACACTTTCCCCGAAAATAACTTACGCGTTCTTCAGATGAAGGCGAAAAGTGAGGATCGTGGCAACTGGTGCACGACATCTTGTCCCCTGATGATTTTTTGCATGTGCTCTCGGCTAGGGCCTCGACTTGGCTTACCGCGCCAAGTGCCTTAGAAGGTCCGGCTACAACGTAGTACCGAATGTAGTCGCTAAGCGAGTCGCCGGGCCGGAACTCATATACATGCTTGCCAGCGCGCTCGATCGAGACTCGGCCTTCCATATGGCACTGCATGCAGACCGCATCGCGCCGCTCAGGCGAAAGTTTTGCCGGATTCACGATCGCTCCGCCTTTCACGTGCGCCTCGCCCGGTCCGTGACAGCGCTCACAACTTACTCCTGAATGCGTGAGCAGAGGCATCTCATACCGATTCTCACTTCCATCAATCGGCGGTCGCATGCCGCTTACGTGACAGTGCAAACAACTCGTGAGTGCCGGAAGATTCATCGGAATCTCACGTGCGTTCTGGTACGCAGGCGTCATGTCCCAAACCTTGCGATCGCCATACCAGTTGATTGGCGACTCAAAAAAATATCCGTCGTCAGCGAATAAGTATGTGAGCCCGCGATGGCCGGATCCTATGTAGTAAAGCAGCTCACGTTTGCCATGAACCGCAGCGCGCCCTTCGCGATCGAAACTCAGCCACGCGTGACCGCTTTCCGGATAGACGCGATAGTGAACTCCAGATGGTTTGTGCGTGAAGTCGGCTGGAATCAGATTGTCCACAGCCAGCCCACTCGCATGCGCCATCGGAGTTTGCTCGTACGATTGATAAACCGATGAGTGACACTTGGCACATGCCTCGTCGCCAGCGTAGCCATCGCGGACAGCTACACCAGAACTTGCATTTGAAATAACGTGGCTGCTTGGCTTGGGGCCATCCTGCGCCTGAGCAATTAGCAGGAAAACGAAAACGATCACATACGATGAGCCCGCCTTGATCGCGCACAATTTTGTCCGGGAAAGGAAGGGCCAAGTTGTTCCGGGCAAAACGTGGAAGCGCAAAGACGTGGAACTCCGGTGGTGCTCACATTGTAAGCAAAAAATTAGGAGGGAGTCTGGCAAACTCCCTCCCGGAGGCATTGCTAGTCGCTGTTAGAAATCTAAGCGCAAACCGAACTGCAGTTGGCGCATTCCTGAGGGCGAACCCGGCGTGGAATCAGCCTCGATGTCTTTAATTTGGCCATTCCCGCCGCAGTCGATGCACGCTCCGCTGCCAGTCTGGTTGTTGTTGAACCCGAGGACTGGGTGATTGAACACGTTGTATGCATCCACGCGGAATTGCAGCTTCACCCGCTCTGTGAGTGTGAAGGTTTTAAACAACGCCGCATCCGCGCCGAAATAGCTGGGCCCCCAAGCGCTGTCATAACCATAGTTCCCGATAGCATTGAGTCCCGGATCGGCGAATCCATTGCCGCTCGGCAGGGTACAGATTCCGTTGGCGCAGGTGTCCGCAACTGGCGTGAAATACTGCACGTAGTGTCCTGCCTTGTTGAAACTACCCGCTCCATAGTTGAAGGAGCCAGATCCCTTGCTTGGACGACAGATACCGGTGTCCTGTTCCAAGTTACAAACGGCACCGCTCATACTTGGAGTCCACGGCAAACCGCTTGACCAGTTAACTGTGCCGCTGATCTGCCATCCGCCGATAATTGCATCAGCAGCGCGACTCGTGTTGCCGGCAAAGTGCATGCCTCGACCAAACGGCAATGCATAAACAAAGTTGGTTAACCACTGTTTGTCGCGAACCTGATCGTTCGGCCCGTAAGCAATTCGCGGATCGTCGGCATAGTAATTGCTGTCGTAATGATAGGCCCGGGCGAAGTTTACGAAGGTCATGAACTGCAGGCCTTGCGAGAAGCGCTTGTCCAATTTGACCGTCAGCGCTTCGTACGTGCTGCTCGCGTCATTACCCAGATAATTGCCCTGGTCTGTGTTGCAGCAGGTTAGAGTCGGGTGGCTCAGATCCGGTAGCGTTATCGATAAATCCTGATATCCGGGATAGCTGAACTTGTTGTACAACGGCCGACGCTGCTGTTGAGGAATATTGGGAACGAAGCTACAGCTCGTCCCACTGCAAACGTCCGTTCCCGGCCCGAAGAACGGCTGATTGACGTTGTACGTGTTGCCATCACCAGCGAAGCCGTGCGTGCCTTTATTGCCCAGATATGTAACTTCGAGTGTCATGGTATTGGTCAGCTGATGTTGGATGGCCGCATTCCAGGTATCGACATAGGGCAGCCGCTGGGTCGTCGGGCGGATGTGCGGCTGGATACACTGCGACGTGTCGTTCAGGAAACAGTTTGGACCAGCGAGCGGCAGCAAACCATTCGATGGCACCGGTGGGAAGACGAAGGGAGGTGGACCGGCCTGATTATATGAAGCGAGAGACGCGGGAAGCGCCGTAGACAAGCCGAACGCCGGGAAGAACTGGTTCGGGTTCTGCGATAGCTGAGCGGCGAGCACCGGCAGGTTCTGGGTAACGGCGTGTCCGAAATTCGACCCGAATACGCCCATATCGTAGCTGCGACCGTAACCCATGCGGACCACGGTCTTTTCTCTTAGCTGGTAAGCAATGCCGATTCGCGGAGCAAAGGCATGCCAATCATTACCGATGTTGCCATTCGCTCCGATGCCGCCAACGCCTGCAACACGAATCACGCCCTGTTGAATGTTGGCGAATCCACCTTTTTGGGCACCGTTAACATATTCGGGGAAATAAACCTCCCAACGAAGCCCATAGTTGACGGTCAACTTCGAGGTTGCTCGCCAACTATCCTCACCGTAATAGAACATGCGATGCTGGCGCTCGGCCGCGTTTGTGCTCGTGCTCACGTAGCGGTTTACGCTTCTGGCATCCCCAAGCAGGAAACTAGCAAATGCCAACCCGCCCGTACCAGCATTCGAGGTGACGCTGTCAGTGAAGTTGTAAACTCCCGTGCGGTTCGAGTCGCTGGGAACACGCAAGTTTTCGGCATAACGAACGTCGGCGCCGAACTTGAACTGATGATTACCGTGAATCTTTGTCCAGTTGGTGACAAACTGGAACTGTTGCTCACTCTCAATCAAAGGACAATTGCAGCGCGCAATACCCAATCCATCGCCGAACGTCGGCCACTGGCCGTTGTTGTTCCCGTTGAAGTCAAACTCGCCCCAACCGGACGTAAACTTATCACCTAAGTTTGCGTTCGGAATTCCCACGTCAGTCATGGGCGTTTTCCCCTCATCCGGCTTATGTGTCATCGGGTTGTATTTGAAGTATCCAAAGCGGAAGTCCGCCAGCAATGTTGGACTAAAGGTCTTGGTCACGCCCGTTGCCAAGCTGTGGTTGTGAACGATCGAGCTACCAGCTAAGCCGCCTGGGCCAAAGCCGACGCCGCCCAGAGCTCCCAGAACGCCTTGGCCAGACAGGCTGAAATAATCCAAGCTGTAGCGCCCGAACACTTGAACCGTAGGAGCGGCGTTGTAGTCGATGCGTGTATCAAAAGCGTTCTGGTTGTACGGACCTGCGCCCGATGCAATGTAGTTTTGTACAGTACCAGCATTACTGCCCGCTGTATTCGGTGCCGGGAACATCCCTAGTAATTTTCCAGCAGCCGGATCGATATCGGCAATTGGGATCATGTTGTTGGCAAAGGCTGTTCTGCCAGAACCCGGAGTGCAAGGTGCAGTGCAATTAAGCGGAACACCTGTCGTCGGGTCAAACGCTTGCCCGCCGGTGCTGTAACCGGCATTCAGATATTGGCTCAAATCGCAAAAGCCCGGCGTTGCGCTCGTCGGATTCGTAGCCGGATTGCAAGTTTGTTGAACTTCCAGCGTCGGAACCGTGATCAGGTTCGTTATACCGGCTTTCTGCCTCATGCCTTGAAAGTCGCCAAAGAAAAACAGCTTGTCCTTAATGATTGGCCCGCCGAGACTGGCACCGAACTCCTGCCAACGGCTCGGGGCGATCGGGCTCGCCTTCCAGGTCGGACCAGCCGCCCACTGGGTGAACGGGTCGCGCGCTTCGGTTGCATCCGTTCGGCGGAAATAAAACGCGCTGCCATGTAGATCATTCGTGCCCGACTTTGTTTGGACAGTCACCAGGCCAGCGATGGCTTTGCCGAACTCAGCATCGAAGTCAGCTGTCGAAACCTTCGCTTCCGTAACAGCGTCAAGGTTTGGGTTGATAACAATAATTCCCAGGATCGGATCCTGGTTATCAGTTCCGTCCAGTTCGTAGCCCGTTCCGCTGAAATGTTGACCGTTGACCATAGTTTGATTGCTGCCTTGCGGGTTCTCCGTAGCAGCGTGTGACCAGCCAACGAGTTTCTGGGTTCCAGGAGTCAGCAACAGAAAATTCGTGAAATTACGGTTGAGAATTGGGAGGTCTTCCACGGCGCGCGTATTAAATTCGGTCGCGACATCGGCGCGGTCTGTTTTCAGCTGCGGAGCGGCCGCCGTTACCTCTACCTGCTCAGTAGTCGATCCGAGCTGGAGCTGCAGATCGAGACGCGCTGTTGCGTCGGCATGAACAAGAACGTTCGGATGTTCTTCCGTCTTGAACCCCTGTGCCTCAATCTTGACCGTGTAGGTGTCAGGGATCAGGTGCGTGACCGAGTAGTTGCCGCTCTCGTTCGTCGTTGCCACTTGCGACGTGCCCTTAGTCTGGTCGGTAACGGTAACCTTCGCCCCGACCACTGCCGCTCCCTGCGGGTCGGTCACTGTTCCGTTGACGTTGCCGAACACCGCCTGCGCGACAGCGCGCGGGGTCCACATGCTACAAACCAAGAGGGCGAGAAACGCAAAAGCCGACAGTGCCTTTTTCATTGATTTCCTCCCACGATAGGAAAAACCAGTTGAGGGCCAGACAGCAGAATCCGAGTGTACAAAGAGCTGTTACTCATTAGTAAGCAGTTTGAGTTCCGAAATTTTCCTCACATTTCGCGTTGCAATCGCAAGTAGTTTCTCACCATAGCGGGAAGCGCATATGGCAAATGGAATTTGTCGACTGCAACTCTACAAAAAAACGAATTCGCGTCAACCGCAGCATAACGTTGTTGCAGGAGCCGGAAAAAACAAAACGCCAGAACCACCGTGGCGAACTGTCGTAAAGTGACTCCCTCGCCAGAACGCGAGATCGCGTTATTCGCGAATTCAAACGTATTATTGCGCGAGGATCTACTTACGACGCCGAACACGACGATCGAGAACATCGCACACGACTGCCGGGTTCCTCCCGAATGCACGAAGCATGCTGCTTAGGCACTCGCATTTGATAGTCTCACGGGGTTTGTTACGGTTACGTGCTCGTAAGTTTCTGACTTGAAAGTAACAAAATCGGTTTGTTACTCTCTGTTACCGTGGGTGTAACAGGACATGTAACCGACGCCGAGCCGTGGCTCCTCGAAATTGAGAGATTGGTACACAGCCACACATTGCACGGCTCCGAGTCACTTTGTAAACTTCTCCGCTATCTTGCCGACCACGCCGTCAGGCATCCCGGGGCGGCACTGAAGGAATATCAGATCGCGACTGAGGTTTTCGGCCGCCCGCCAGATTTCGACCCTCACCTCGATTCTCTGGTTCGAGTGCAGGCAGGACGTTTGCGTTCGAAAATCGCCGAATACTACAGCTCCGAGGGGACTGATGACCCGATCATCGTGGAACTGCCGAAGGGAACCTATTCGCTTACATTCCACTCGGCAACCGGGCACATCCGACCCTCAATCCGCGATCTTCATGAACGAGAACCTGAACATCCGGTTGCGTCCTCCTATTCTGGGTCGCGCACCATCCTGCTGCTTTCCGTTCTGCTAGCCATCGCCGTCTCGGGAATTATCGCCCTCCTGGTCAACCGGGCAACAGCCAATAAGGCAGCAGACCAAAGCGTCCCTTCGGCATTCAAAGTTTTCTGGCAAGGATTTTCGGCCGGCCCCGGACCACCCTGGGTCATATTCAGCAACGGAGCTTTTGTGGGGCGTCCAGAAACCGGGCTTCGCTACTTCAACCCCGCCCGCGACTCGCGCGAAGCGATCCTCGACCACTACACCGGTGTTGGCGAAGTGCTCGCGGTCTATGACCTCGACCAGGTCTTTACGCAGTTGCACCGCGCCATACGAGTGAAGCGCGGCAGCCTGTTTTCGCTGGATGATGCTCAAAACAATAATTTGATTTTCGTCGGCTCTCCCGCCGAGAATCTGAGCTTGCGTGACCTGCCTAATACTCACCAGTTCGTTTTCCAGCGTCCCAGCTCTGGGCCCCGCAAGGGCGATCTCGCCATCGTGAACGTTCACCCCCAGGCGGACGAACCAAAAATGTTTTTGGGAAGCCCTTCGGGTGAGCCCCTGACCGAAGATTACGCGATTGTCGGCCTCGTGCCCGGTATGAACCCGGAACGGTCGGTGCTGATTCTGGCCGGAACCACCACGATCGGTACTCAGGCAGCCGCCGAGTACGTCTGCCGCCAGGATTCCCTTGAGCAACTTCTATTGCGGTTGCCCGTCTCCGACAGTGGGCAGGTCAAGCCCTTCGAGGCCGTGCTTCACATCAAAGTTGCGCGCGGAGTTCCTGTTGGAACGGAACTGGTTGCGTTGCGAAAGGATTGACCCTGTTTGGTGGTCACTCTTGATCGACCGCAAATGCCGACCGCCGGCGATAAGCCCACTAATCACAGACCACGAACCACTCACCCACTACTGAGAATGCGCCCCTGAAAGCTCTGCCGCTTTCTTGAACTCCTCTTCGGCTTCGCCCTTCTGCCCTTTCTGCACCAGCGCCTGCGCCAGTTCCTGATGGGCAGGAGCGTAATCCGGTGAAAGTTTGATGGCCGACCGAAATTGCGAGATCGCTCCGTCCACGTCCCCTGCGTGTAGCAGTCGCTTGCCGGAATTGGTGTTGAACGTCGCAGCTTGCAAGCTGTTTGACTCCTTCATCAGTTCCCGCGCTCGGCTGCTTTCCGCCTCAGCGCCGGCATTATCGCCTTGTTGCCGCAGGATGGCTGCAAGATTCGTGTGCGCTCCGATCAGGTTCGGATTGATCTCAATGGCTTTGCGCAGAGCGGTGGCCGCATCGGCAAGCTTTCCATCCTGCTTCAAGACTGTTCCTAGCGTGTAATACGCCTCGGAGTAATCCGGCTTCGCCACAGTAGCCGCCCGTAACTCTTGTTCGGCCTCTGCGAACTTTCCTGTTTGCCAGAGCGTTACTCCAAGCGTGTAGTGGATGTCCGGTTGATCAGGCGAAATTGCCTCTGCCTGGCGAAATTCCGCGATGGCATCAGGCAGTTGATCCTTGAGTTTAAAAGCCAGGCCCAGGTCGTAGCGCGCGGTCGCATCCCGCGGCGCAATCTGCAGTGCAGCCTGGAACTGTTTGACGGCGGCATCGAAGTCCGCTCGTTGTAAGTACGCCGTGCCCAGATTTTCGATGTAACCGGGATCATCCGGTCTCAAACGGATCGCAGTTTGAAATTCCGGGACCGAACTTCCCGCATCTCCCGACTGGATCAGCGCCAAACCTAAATTGTTGTACGCGTCGGCGCTCCCGGGTCGAAGCTGTAATAATTTGCGGAATGCAGCCACGGCGGTCGACGTGTCTCCGGTCCGCTGGCTCATAAGTCCCAAGCTCTCCTGGGCGTCGGCAAACTCCGGCTGAAGAGCGGCCGCCTGTTTTAATTCCCTGAGCGCCTCGTCTGAGCGCTTCTCGTCTTCGAGTACGCGCCCGAAATAGTAGTGGGCCTGAGCATCTTGCGGGGCGGCTTGTACAGCTCTCCCAAGCAGATCGTGAGCTTCCTGCAATGAATGTTGCTGCCAGCGCACGATTCCCAAGTGCAGCTGAGCCGCCGTGAAATTCGGCTGCAACTTTAATGCTTCCGAAAATTCCACGGAGGCGTCATCGGGGCGTCCTGCCTGTACCAAAAGCGATCCCAAATCATCGTGCAGGTCCGCGCGCCTGCTGTCGAGCGCAATCGCTGTTTGCACTTCTTTGATTGCGCCCGCAAGATCGCCACGAAAACTCAATATGCGCCCTAAAGTCCGATGCGCCTCGGAGTCCTTCGGAACAATTCGCACTCCCTCGCGCGCCTCTGACTCCGCTTCCGCAAAATCACGTTCGCTCGCCAATGCATTGGCCAGATTTATACGTGCTTGCGGAAAGTTCGATTTGAGTTTCAACGCGGCACGAAACTGCGCCACTGCACCTTCTGCCTGCCCCTGCTGGAGCAATACCCACCCCAGAGAATTGTGCGGTTCCGGACTGTTTGGAGCGAGACGAATAACTTTTTCAAATGCAGCTCTCGCAGTTGCAAGTTCGCCTTGCTGAAGGGATGACATTCCCTGAGAATAGAGAGCTTCCGCACGTTCAACGTTCTGCTGCGACTGGACTTGGGAACGTTGCGAATAAACGACCTGTGGGACCGCAACACAGAAGCACAACAAAGCCAGAAAACAGAAAGGTTCGATTCGCCACAGGAACTTCATCACAGGTTTCTCTCATGCTACTACGCTTCTGGAACCTGATCTTCTCTGCGGTAGAGCTTTTGACTCGTCGATCGCAGCGGGTAAATCTTTTACGGCGTCATCGGCTGGACTATTTCCGGCGAGAGCACATGTAATATGTTTGAGTCGTGATGGTTTTGTCTTCTCGGAGCAAAGGCAGGTCGTTATTTTTCATTTCCCTTATAGCGGCAACTTTGCTGATGCCCCTGCCGCTTCGATCTCAGCAACCGGCTCAAGTCGCCAATTTCAAAGACATTGCCCAAAAGACCGGCCTCACCATGACAACCGTCTTCGGCGGCACAGACACAAAAAAGTACATCATTGAGACCACCGGCACCGGCGTCGCGATCTTCGACTATGACAACGACGGCTGGCCCGACATTTTCATCGTCAATGGCACCACGCTCGACGGGAATGGCTCCGGACGAGCGCCTACAAATCACCTTTACCACAACAATCACGACGGCACATTTACCGACGTAACGGTACAAGCCGGCTTAGTCGCAACCGGCTGGGGCCAGGGCGTCTGCGTCGGGGATTACGACAACGACGGTTGGGAAGATCTTTACGTCACTTATTACGGAAAGAATCGTCTTTACCACAACGAGCGCGGCGTTTTCAAAGATGTAAGCGACCAGGCAGGAGTGGCGGGCTCCGGCAAAGCTTGGGGCAGCGGCTGCGCTTTCGTCGATTACGACCGCGACGGCCTGCTCGATCTCGTCGTCGCTAATTACGTCGACTTTGACGTCTCCACCGCGCCCAAGCCGGGAGATCGCGCCGATTGCGTTTGGAAAGGCGTTCCCGTGATGTGCGGCCCGCGAGGGCTGCCGTGGTCGAAAAATATCCTTTACCACAACCTTGGCAAAGGTAAGTTCGAGGACGTGAGCGCGAAATCACACATTGACCAGGCCGCGGGACATTATTCGCTCAGCGTTTCCACTTTGGATTACGACAATGATGGCTGGCCCGATATCTTTATTGCCTGCGACAGCACGCCGAGCATTCTCTACCACAACAATCGCGACGGAACATTCACCGACGTTGCCATTGTCGCCGGAGCAGCATTCAACGAAGACGGCCGCGCTCAGGCTGGCATGGGAAGCACGGTTGCCGACTTTAATGGCGACGGCACTCTCGATATTTTTCGCACGAATTTCTCTGATGATACTTCAACCTTATACCGCAATAACGGGAACGGGACCTTTGACGATGTCACCTTCGCCGCTGGTCTCGGCCTGCATACGCAATATCTTGGCTGGGGTGCTATGTTCTTCGATTTCGATAATGACGGCTGGCCCGATCTCCTTGTCGTCAACGGCCACGTTTATCCCGAGGTCGATAAACAGCACCTGGGCAGCAACTTTCAGGAACCGAAGATCCTGTACCACAACAACGGGAATTCAACTTTTACCGACATTTCATCGGAAGCCGGTCCTGCAATAACGGCCCCCAGTTCCGCCCGAGGACTCGCGATTGGCGACCTGTGGAACAGTGGCCAGCTTTCGGCGGTGATCACCAACATGAACGCCCACCTGAACCTGTTAGTGAACCAGGTAAGGTCGCCGAATCACTGGGTTGCATTTCACTTGATCGGCACAAAATCCAATCGCGATGGGATCGGCGCTCGACTTACGCTTAGCGCAGGGGGTCGCAAACGAGTGGATGAAGTACGCAGTGGCTCGAGCTACGACTCTAACAGCGACATGCGCCCGCACTTCGGTCTGGGGCAAACAACCAAGATTGATTACCTCGAAGTGCGCTGGCCGAGTGGCACGAGCGAGCGCTTCGAAGATCTGAAGGCTGATTCCATCGACGAACTAAAAGAAGGCAGCGGAATCGCGGCAAAACCTCACTAGCCTGTCATCCTGAGCGAAGTAGCTACAACTTCGAAGGATCTCTGCAATATTGGGTGCAACTCCCATATGCAGGCATTCCGACATTACAACCTCGACAATGATCGCACGATTTCCTTTGCGCTTCACAATCGAGAAAAGTAGTATTCTCGCTTTAACTTAGGCGCTCCTCGCGGAGGAACAGGTTGAATCGGCTCAGGTCCGCTCTGCTCGCGTTAATCGTCCTACTCGTTTTCATCAAGCTGCTTGCTCACGACGTTTCGGCAGGTTCGTCCGCCGCACAGCAATCCCTTTCTGTTCCCTGGTGGAAGCACGCGATCATCTACGAAGTCTACCCACGCAGCTTTCAGGATTCGAACGGCGACGGCGTGGGAGATATGAATGGCATCACATCTCGGCTCGACTATTTGAAAGACCTCGGCGTCGACGCAATCTGGATCACGCCGATGTACCCATCGCCTCAGGTCGACTTCGGTTACGACATCGCCGACTACGAGTCCTTCGATCCGCAATACGGTACCATGGCCGACTTCGACCGCCTGATGAGCGAAGCAAAAAAACGAAATATTCGCATCATCATGGATTACGTCGCGAACCACACCTCGGACCAGAATCCCTGGTTTCTGGAATCGCGCTCGTCACGGACGAACCCGAAACGCGATTGGTACATTTGGCGCGACGGTAAGGGCCCCGGCCAGCCGCCTAATAATTGGCAATCGTGGTTTGGCCATTCGGCGTGGACCTACGACCAGAAAATCGGCCAATGGTATTACCACTATTTTTACGTGCAGCAGCCAGACCTGAATTGGCGCAATCCAGAAGTGCGCAAGGCGATGTACGACGTGATGCGCTTCTGGCTCGATCGCGGCGCGGCGGGATTTCGCATGGATGCCGTTTCTCGCTTATTCGAAGATCCGAATCTCCACGATGATCCCATTCTGCCGGGAAAGAACGCCTTCGGCGATCCGAACATTCAACACAAGTACACCGACGATCTCCCCGAAGTTCACGATGTTTTACGCGAGATGCGAAACCTGGTCGATCGTTATGCCGGTAATCCGGTGCTGATCAGCGAAGCCGACGAGCCGAACATTCGTGACCTCGATAAAATGTATGGCGCAAATGATGACGAAGTGCAGCTCCCGATGGATTTTCAGATTGCCGACGTGAACACTTTGTCGGCAACCCGATTCCGCGAGTTGCTCGACGACGTTGAGTTCAATCCCCTCAAAGGCCAGCCCTATTTCTTTTTCAGCAATCACGACCAGGCCCGCACTTGGGACCGCTACGGTGACGGCATCCACAACGACCAGATTGCGAAGTTGATGGCCACGCTTCTGCTCACCACCCATTGCACTCCACAGATGTACTACGGGGAAGAAATCGGAATGCGAACGACTGTGCCCACCCGAATCGAAGATGTAAAAGATCCTGTCGGCCGCACTGGCTGGCCTAAAGATAAAGGCCGCGACGGTGAGCGCACACCGATGCAGTGGGATGATTCGAAGAACGCGGGCTTTAGCACTGCGTCGAAAACATGGCTTCCAGTCCCACCGAGCGCAGCTCAGTACAACGTAGCGAATGAGCAAGCCGATCCAAATTCAATCTTCAATTTCTACAAACACGTGATCGCTTTGCGGCGCGACCTTCCGGCGCTTCGTGATGGTTCGTATGTGGCGGTGAATCGCAATGATCCGAACGTGCTCGCATATCTTCGGACAGCAAACGGCAGTGCCCCTGTGCTGGTTGCATTAAACATGAGCGCGCAGGAACAGACAGTAAACTTTTCGCTGAGAGGATTCGGAGTACAGGGAAACAAGCTGCACCTTCTACTCACAGCGCCTGAGCAGGCCAGCTCTGAAGCTAGACTAGACGGAATTAAATTAGAACCGTTCGGAGTTGTCATCGCGGCGGTGAAATGAGCTCCGATCACAAGCCTTTACCCGCGGAGTTCCCCCAGCTTCGAGGCGTTCGCTGAGAAATTCCCGATCCTTCTTTGATGGTGATGATTTCGTTTGCCGAAAGATCTTTGAAACTCTCCACCTGCCCGCTCGGCCAGCGAACTTCGAGCAAATCCACTTTCTCTGCTTTCCCCAACCCGAAGTGCGGTCGCAAATCGCTTTGCGAGAAGTAGCTGCCACCGCTTCGCACTTCATCGATCTGCCGATGCGGTTTGCTTTCGCCCGGAAATGTCGCAACACACGTCAGGCGCGCCCCAATTGCACTTCGGTTCGACTTAGTGCCAATCAGCTTCACCTTGATCCAGTTATTCTCCGATCTCGAATCGCAACGCAGTAATTGCGGCAATCCATTGACTGTGTTCACAACAACATCGATATCGCCATCGTTGTCGAAATCACCGAATGCGCAACCACGGGCCGCGACCGCAGCATTGATTCCTGGTCCAGCCAATTCCGTAACCTCCTCGAATCGCCCGTTCCGCAGATTTCGGTAGAGCAACTTGTGTTGTTTATAGCCAGCTTCGGTTTTCAGCTGCTCAACTTCCGGATAAACATGCCCGTTGCAAATCAAAATGTCCGCCCAGCCGTCGTTATCGAAGTCGATAAAGCCGACGCCCCATCCGAGATACTGCGTGTGCGCCCCAAGCCCGGCTGTAAAGGTGGTGTCCTCAAAGTTCGCGCCTCCCACGCTGTGATATAGCGAAGGCGTATCTCCCGCAAAATTCGTTTTTACAATGTCGAGATTGCCATCGAGATCGTAATCCGCCGCCGAAACTCCCATGCCCGCCTGCGGCTTGCCATCGGGGCTGAGCGCGCATCCAGCCTCAATTGCTATGTCCTGAAATTTCCCATTCTTCTTGTTTTGATAAAGCGCGCTCGGCGCAGAATCGTTTGCTACGTAAATGTCAGGCCAGCCGTCATTGTCAAAGTCGGCGGTCAGAACTCCCAAGCCATAGGTTCCATTCGCATCGAGAATGCCGCTCGAATCCGACACATCGGCGAAAGTTCCATCGCCATTGTTATGAAACAGAATGTTTTTGCCGCCCTTCAGCCCCGGAGGCCCGCACGCCACCATTATTCCTTTGTACAAGCACGGCCCAGACTCCGGCACCGGAGCAGTCGCAAGATCAAGATCAATGTAATTTGCCACGAACAAATCGAGCTTGCCATCGCGGTCATAATCGACGAATGCGCAGCCTGTGTTCCACCGCTTCCCGCCGCCGCCAACGCCTGCCTTCTCTGTCACGTCCGTGAAGGTGCCATCACCGTTGTTGTGATAAAGCACATTTTTTCCGAAATACGTGACGAAAAGATCGTCGAACCCATCATTGTCGTAATCGCCGATGCAGACGCCCTGTCCCCAGCCGTGATGCACCAGTCCGGCCTTCTCGGTCACATCTGTAAAAGTGCCGTCACGATTATTCTTGAAAAGATGTGATGTGGGCTCTTCGCCTTTGGGGAACCCCTCCAGCCGCCACCCATTGACCAGAAAAATGTCGAGCCAGCCATCGTGGTCGTAATCGTAGAACGCGACCCCGCAGCCCGTGGTCTCAAGCAGATATTTGTTCTTGTGCTCGCCGCCGTAAATCGTCTTCACGTTGAGCCCCGCCGCACGGCCCACATCCATGAAAGTCGCGGCAATGGCCGCATTCGCTGTTCCCGAGCTCTGCGCTTGCGCCAGTATCGGAGCAGGCCGGACCAGCCCAAGAACATCTCTCAACGGCAGAACCAACGCGGACTGACTCAGAGATTTTAGAAACGACCGGCGTGAAGAAGACAAAAGAGGAACACCTTCCCGGGTTTGGTGCTTGATACAATCCGCCGCTACTTTTATAGTGAACGGCTTCGCGATTCGCAACTTGCGACTACCAATGCGCTTCTTATCCGGTTTTCGTTTGATGGCCAAAAAAGGCGGGGCCTGCCCCACCCAACGCGGTCTTTGTTGGCTGGGATCCACGATTGTCATTTGCCTGTTGTTTGCACCTTCGGCAATTGCGCAATTACCTGATCTCGAACTCTCCCGGCCGGCACGTCCTTGGGAATTTTTATGTGCAACCGGAACTCGCACCGGCTTGTTCGGGAACGAAAGCGGCAATTTCGAAGCTTGGGTTTACCCACTGAAACTTTTCCGCAACTTTCACGTAGGCTTCAGGACCGACGGCCGCAGCCTGCCTGCCGAATCCCTTGTGCGCACCGTGAGTGTTCGCCCTGAGTCGAGCACGATCATCTACGCTGGCGACACCTTTTCCGTCAGAGAAACTCTATTCGTTCCCGTTCACGATGCCGGAGCGGTAATCAAATTTGAAGTTGAAACCTCGCACCCGCTGGAGATCGAGGCCGCATTCGACCGCGATTTCCAACTCGAATGGCCCGCCGCGCTCGGCGGAACTTATATGAGTTGGGACCCAGTCCTGCACGCGTTTTATTTGGGAGAAGAGCAGAAGAAATTTTCAGCGCTCGTCGGCTCTCCGACCGGCGCTCTTTCTCAAGAGGAGTACCAGACGAACTATTCGGCATCGCAGGAAAGCGCGATTCGGCTAGGCGTAACGAATAAAGGTCGAGAAACAAAGCTGATCGTGATCGCCGCCTCCGTAAACGGCCGCGCCGAAGCTGACGCAACCTACAAATATCTGTTAAGCGATTACGCCCAACTCGAACAAGATTCCGCAAAGTACTACGCCGATTATCTCTCGCGCACTACCAGCGTCGAACTTCCCGACGCGCGACTCCAACAAGCTTACGACTGGGCACGCCTGAGCGTGATTCAAGGTCTGGTCACGAATCCTTATCTCGGCACCGGACTCGTCGCCGGCTATCGGACTTCAGGCACCAGCCAGCGTCCTGGCTTCGCTTGGTTTTTCGGACGCGATTCCTTCTGGACCGAACAGGCTCTCGACGCGGAAGGCGATTTCTCGACCACTCGCACAGCTCTCGAATTCATTTCAAAATTCCAGCGCTCCGACGGGAAAATTCCCCACGAAATTGCTCAAGGCGCAAGCTTCGTGAACTGGTTCAAAGATTACCCTTACGGATACGCCTCGGCCGATGCCACTCCTCTCTACATCATCGCCGCAGCTGATTACGTCACCGAAAGCGGCGACACAGCATTTGCCCGTGAAAAATGGAATAGCTTCTGGAAGGCATATCAATTTCTGCGATCTACGTACGACTCACAAGGTTTGCCGCAGAATTTTGGCTTCGGGCATGGCTGGGTCGAAGGCGGCCCGTTGCTTCCGGTGAAGACGGAACTTTATCAAAGCGGCCTCGGTGCGCAGGCACTCTCGGCACTTGCGAGCCTCGCCCATGTCGCCGGCAAGGAAGATGTCGCAAATCAATTCGCAGGCGATTTCATTCGCCAGAAGCAGCTTGTAAACCAGGCGTTCTGGTCCGAACAGTCCGGCACTTATGCCTTCGCCCTCGATAAAAACAACCAGCAAGTAATCGAACCAAGCGTTCTCTCCACGGTCCCCATGTGGTTTGCCCTGCTGGACCAACAAAAATCTGAATCGATGATTGACCGTCTCGCCACTCCCGACCACCAGACCGATTGGGGTATGCGAATCATTTCCGACCAATCGCCGCGCTACGATGCCGGCGGATATCACTACGGCTCCGTATGGCCGCTCTTCACGGGATGGGCCTCAGTGGGTGAATATCGCTACCATCGCGAGTTCCCGGCCTATTCAAATCTCCGCGCGAATGCCCTGCTCGCGCTCGACGGATCTCTCGGACACGTCACCGAAGTCCTTTCCGGCGACTACTATCAGCCTCTTTCTACGAGTTCGCCGCACCAGATCTGGTCGGCTGCCATGGTCATCAGCCCCTTGCTTCGCGGATTATTCGGTTTGGAAACTGATGCCGGTGATCATCGAGTCACATTCGCTCCGCATGTTCCCGCCGACTGGGCTTCTTTCGCAATTCATAATGTTCGTGCGGGAGACACGACGCTTGACTTGAACTTTCAGAGAACTGCCGGCGAAATCACTCTCTCGATCGAAAGCAGCGGCGCTGCCACGCTGGAGTTTTCTCCCGCCGTCAGCGTGCGAGCAAAAATCATCGGCGCAGAATTAAATGGTCGCCGCGTGTCCTTTCAGCTTGCGAAAAATTCTTTCGACCAGCACGTTTCAACACGAACGTCTCTGGTTAAGGGAAAAAATACGATTCACATTCGCCTGCGAAACGATTTTGGAATCACGAGAGAGAATTCTCTGCCGGCGCTCGGGAGCCGGAGCGAGGGGCTACGAATCACTTCCGAGTCCTGGTCACAAGACGCCCTCACGCTTGAAGCTGAAGGCATCTCGGGCGCTGATTATGAACTTGCTGTCCTCAATCCTGAAGAGATTCGAAATGTCGATGGCGCAGAACTTCGAAAGGGAAATCTAACCATCCGATTCCCCGCAAGTGCATCTGCGGAATACATCGCACAGAAGGTTGTAATTCACTTTCAGCCTCAGTGAAAATAGCCTAAAAGCGATTTCTAACCCTTCTCCTCCAGCGGCGCTTTTCCCTCTTCTATCATGTAGAACCGATCCACCCCGGGCAGGCTTATGCTTTGCCTTGTTCCATCTGGCCAGTGAATTTCGATTGATGCTGAACTCGCGTCGCCCAACCCGAAGTGCAACCGTTCGTCGTTCGATGACGCATAGCTCCCGCCACTGAGTACGTCGCCTCGTTGTCGCATTCCGCCAGCTGTGAGATAGACCGTCGCCCCCACAGCATCCCGCGGCGACTTCGGCCCTCCGATCAATTTAATCCCTACCCAGTGATGATGGTCCGGGTTCACGTTCCGCAGAAGAACTGGCGGGCCATCGAGCGTGTTAATCACAACATCCATTTTCCCGTCATTGAATAGATCCCCGAACGCAGCACCTCGGCCCACCACCACTTTCGCCAATCCCGTGCCTTTAACCGGCGGAATCACCTCGAACTTTCCCTCCCCGAGATTGTGAAACAGCAAAGGCCGTTGCGCGAAACTGGTTCCCCAATCGCTCTGGTCGACGCCGGGGTACACATGCCCATTGATCGCGAGCAGATCTTTCCAGCCATCATTGTCATAGTCAAGGAAGCCGTCCCCCCACCCGAGAAAAGGGATTGTCACTTCGGCGATGCCTGCGCGATAGCTGACATCGGTGAAGTTCGCGTCGCCTTCGTTTTTGTAAAGCGGATTGTAGTCGTCCGAAAAAACCGTGTTGTAGAGATCGAGCCAGCCGTTATTTAGATAGTCGCCAACTGCAATTCCCATCGAAGCCGTTTCTTTGCCGTTCTCATTCAGCGCATAACCCGAGGCATAGCTGTCGTCCTCGAACATCCCGTCACCTTTGTTGATGTAAAGATAATTAGGAGTCGAATCGTTCGCGACCGCCAGATCAACTTTGCCGTCATTGTTGAAGTCTGCGAAAACCGAACTCAATCCGTAATATCGGTTCTTATCGGCAACCCCGGCCTTCTCCGTCACTTCGGTGAATGTGCCATTCCCGTTGTTGTGAAAAAGATGGTCTGGCTCACCTAAGAGCCCGCGCGGGCCGCACATAACTTTCATCCCTCTGAATTCGCATGTGGGGAATGCCACGGCAGAGCTGCCGGGAACCGGCGGATGATTGAAGTCGTAGTGCACATACCCCGGAACAAATAAATCCAATCTGCCATCTCCATCGTAATCGCCAAAAGTCGCGCCCGTGGACCAATTGCCGAGCGCGACGCCGGCCTTCTCCGCAACATCCGTAAACGTGCCGTCATGATTGTTGTGGTAAAGCCGGTTCTTTCCAAAGTTCGTCACATAAAGGTCCGGCCAGCCGTCATTGTCGTAGTCCCCGACGGCAACACCAAAACCCCAACGGTCGTTGGTGACGCCAGCCTTGGCCGCAACATCGGTGAAAGTTCCATCATGATTGTTGTGGAATAGAGCCGCGTGCGGCGGAGTCGCCTTGCCGTTTTCCGCGTCGTAAGTTGAGCCATTCACAAGGTAAATATCGAGCCAGCCATCGTTGTCGTAGTCAAGCAATCCGACTCCGGAGCCGACAGTCTCGATAATGAACTTCCGCTCGGGCGTCCCCATGACATGAGTCCACGTCGCAAGCCCGGCTTTTTCGGCGACATCCTGAAACACAATCGGGCCCGAGTCGACGAAACCTCCCGCAGTAATCGGACGATGTTCCGCATCGAGCACGGCCGGATGCGCCGCGCCGGTCGAAACTGAGCTCTGTCCATGGCTGGCTTGCGTAGCGGGTTCTTGCGGCTGCGCGCGCAGTATTTCGCCTGATGGAAAGCAGGCGCATGTGACAACAAACGCGGCCAGCAACCGTCGAAAGGCCTTTACCTGGAGCATTTCTGAAGTATATCTGCGCGAACTTCGCGATGTCGGACGGCCGCAACCCGTAGGCGTTTGCGACTGCTTGTTACAATCTGTCAGGCCGTCATTTCTCTCGTGGAGGTGGTGCTCAATGGCGGGGGTAAACCCAACTCACATCTCAGCACTCGACCCTGAAGAAACCGCCTCGCTAAACGCGACTTCAGTGTCGCGCGCTCAGCATGCCTAAAATCTCTTGCAACCCGTGCCGAATGCGGCCCAAGTCTGCAGCGGAGTGCGCAGGAAAGGGCAGCGGTACCTGGTTCTTCTCCGGTTTGCCTTCTGAACGCAGTTGTTGGCGCGCGCCCGCAATCGTGAAACCTTCTTCGTAGAGCAGTTTCTTGATTCGCAACACCGCATCGACATCTTTCCGGCGGTACATTCGTTGCCCGGTATTGCTTTTTACCGGCTTCAGTTGCGGAAACTCCGTCTCCCAAAATCGCAAAACGTATGCCGGCAACCGGCATAGGCGGGAGACCTCTCCGATTCGGAAGTACAGCTTGTCGGGAACAATGATTTCGGTTGACCGGCTTGGCTTTGCCTTCAGCTTGGTAGTACTCATGGTTTCCGCCGCGTGTTCACCACGTCTTGAAATGCGCACTGCTACCTGCGTTTCTAGCACGATCCCGCCTGCCCGACAACTGTTACTTAGCCCTAAAGTAAAAAACCTCCCGAAATTTCATCGAGAGGCTTACAAACTCTTTCGTGAGTCTTCTCACGTCTTAGTGTTTCTTCTTTTTGGCAGCCTTTTTCTTTGCTGGCATTATTCCCTCCTGAACGATTTTCCCTCGTTACACAGGAACATTTTCCCAACAACCCTGCCGACATTGCTGTCAGCAGCATCACTGATTTCAGATATTGCGGTGTATGACATCTGTTGTCAACACAATTCTTGCATTTCAGACGAGTTATCAACAAGGAACCACGTGATCGGGTCATCGGGTCATCGATGATCTGAAATTGATTCGCAGAGTGATCACATAAAGGTGAGTAATAAAAATTCCCCGCAGCGGTTGCCCCGCGCTCGTCAGGATCTTTGGGACAGGGAAGAAGAACTCGCGCCCATTTTTTTCTGCAATCTCCGCGCAACGCGAGCTCCGCGGTTCAAGGCTTCTTCGAAATCCGTGCTGATTCGTGTGTGTCGCCGGAGAAGAGAAATTCAGATCGCCGAATCACCAGATCACCCGATCGCTACGCCCCTGCGGGCATCTTCACAATTTTTTTCTGGATCGCGTAAGTGACGAGCTGCGCTTTATTGTGAATATTCAGCTTGCGCATCAGATTAAATTTGTGCGCCTCGACCGTTTTGACGCTCAGGCCGAGGATGGTCGCAATCTGCCGCACGGAATTTCCTTCCGCCAGCATTTTGATGACTTCACGCTCTCGCGGCGTAAGCGTCGACCCTCTTGCCATGCCCGTGGTAGATCGCGAACGAAAGTCATCAACGAGTTTTCCCAATACTTGCGGGCTCAGGTATTTTCTTCCCGCATTCACGTCACGCACCGCACCAATCAGTCGCGGTGCCGGCGCATCCTTTAGGATGTACCCCGACGCGCCCGCATCAAGGCACTGCAGCAGATATTCCTCATCCTCGTACATGGTGAGAAAAATCACTCGTCGCCCCGGCAATTCGCGGGTGATTCTGCGTGCAGCCTCAAAACTCGAAAGCCCAGGCATCCCGATGTCCATCAGCACGACATCCGGTTTGAGCGCATGCGCCTGCTCGATGGCTTCAGACGCGTCGCGCGCCTCGCCTATAACCTGGATATCAGGCTCGCTCTCGAGAACGCGCTTCAATCCCTCACGAAACAACGTGTGATCGTCAACGATCAAACAACGAATCGGCATATCAAACGAAATTCAGCTCGCCCGTGCGGCAGAAATGCGTCGCACATGTCTCGCCGTGCTCCCTGCTTCATGCTGTGAAGACTCGCTGGATGTACACGGCAGAACAATCCGAATGTGAGTTCCCTTTCCGCGACGCGAATGCACCATCATCGTTCCACTGAGCGCCGCTGCCCGTTCCCGCATTCCGGTCAGCCCGAACCCGCGTTCGTGCGGACTTCGCGTAAGTAGTCCAACACCGTCATCTTCTATTTCCAGGATGACCTTTTCGCCGGCACTCTGTACTCGCACGGTGAAGGTCGATGCTTGTGAATGCTTGGCGACATTGTGCAGCGCCTCTTGCACCGAGCGATACAGAGCCACTTCAATCTCGTGATCCATGGGCGCCAGTTTTTCGGGCAGATTCAGGCGCGCTCTCATCTTTACCTGTCCGCCTACTTGTTCTGCCTGGCGGCGAATCGCGGTAAGCAAACCCAATTCCTCAAGCACTCGCGGCGATAGACGGGCAATAATCCGCCTTAATCCTTCGATCGTGCCGTCAAGCAGATCGAGCGATTCCCGGACCTTTGTTTGTTGTTCCTTGGTCGGAGCATCTCCTGCGAGCATCTCCAGGTGGAAGCGCAACACCATCAACGCTTGCCCGGTTTCATCATGCAGCTCGCGGCTAATCCGCCGTCGCTCTTCTTCTTCGCCCTTCAGCAATTGCCGGGACACTTCCGCCTTTTCTGCAGCCGTGATTTCCGAGACTTGCCGCTTTGCTACTGCCCTGGAAGGCAAGAGTTCACCTCATTCGAGAAAACCTGGGACCACAACATTGATGCCGAGCAAGCGAAGTGAAACCGAGGTTGGAGATAGTATTGTGGCTTATTGTAGCAAGCGTGAGTCTCCCATCGTCGAATACCATTCGCCGAACATTGGATGAAAAGCGGAGTTCCGGGTTTGCCCGGCTGGGTTGCTCGATTCGAGGCGGCTTACCTCATCGGATACAATCCGAGTAGATGCTGAAATTTTTAACTTCAGGGGAGTCCCACGGCGAAGCGCTGGTCGCGTTTCTTTCCGGCCTGCCTGCAGGCCTGGAAATTTCCCAGGAAATCATTGACCGCGAGCTATGGCGTCGCCAGCAGGGCTTTGGCCGCGGCGGCAGAATGAAGATTGAGCGCGACACTGCCCGCATTCTTTCCGGCGTCCGCCATGGCCGGACCATCGGTTCGCCGATTTCCATGCTGATCGAGAATCGCGACTGGAAGAATTGGCAAGAACAGCTTCCGGTGGAAACAGGCAATCCAGACTTGCACAAGCGCGTCGCCTCTCCTCGTCCAGGACATGCCGATCTGGCCGGCGCATTGAAATACAACTTTGCGGAGGCAAGGTATGTTCTTGAACGCGCCTCCGCTCGCGAATCGACCGCCCGCGTCGCCGCCGGATCGCTCGCCAAATTGTTCTTGCAGTCTCTAGGAATCGAAGTTCTCAGCCATGTGATCGCCGTTGGCTCTGCCAACGTTGATCACGAAGTCGCTTGGGAAAACATCAAGGAAAGTTGCAGCCGCACTGAAGTCCTGCTGAATTGCGCCGATCCTGAAGCCGAACAGCGCATGAAAGCAGAAGTCGATAAGGTCCTTCGCACCGGAGATTCCGTTGGTGGAGTCTTCGAAGTGGTTGCACACGGTGTTCCTCCTGGGCTCGGTACTTACGCGCAATGGGACGAGCGGCTCGATGCGCAGCTGGCAGGCGCAGTCATGTCGCTACAGGCGGTGAAAGCCGTTGAGATCGGCTCTGGAGTTACCGCCGCATATGCCCCGGGATCTGCCGTGCATGACGAGATCGGTTATGAACGCGGCTCCGCATTTGCGGGATTCACTCGAACTCGAAACAACGCCGGAGGAATCGAAGGCGGCGTTTCTAACGGACAGGAAATCCGCGTCCGCGGGTATTTGAAGCCGATTTCCACTTTGCGTCGTCCATTACAATCGGTTGACTTCTCCAGCCGCGAGCCGGTCAAAGCCGCCTACGAACGATCTGATGTTTGCGTCGTGCCGGCTGCCGGCGTTGCCGGGGAAGCGATGGTCGCGTTGACTCTCGCGCGTAGCGCTCTGGAAAAATTCGGTGGCGACTCGATGATCGAAACGCTGCGAAATTTTGATGGCTACATGGAGCAACTGAAGAACTACTGATGACCGGGAGTCGCTAAGCTAGCCGTCCAAAAGCGGCTCTTTAGAGCCGCGTTGGGAATCCAAAACAATTCGGGCTTTAGCCCCTGAATCAGGCTTACAAACGTAACCCGATTGGCTGAATGCTGACTGCTGAGTGCTAACTGCTAATGATCTATCCCATCGTTAAGTACGGAAACCCCGTCCTCGAAGCTTCCGCTGAGCCCGTTACCGAATTTAATGACGAGCTCAAGAACCTGGTTGAGGACATGTTCGAATCGATGTACGAAGCAAAGGGCGTCGGCCTCGCCGCGCCGCAAATTGGCATCTCGAAGCGACTCGCCGTGATCGATATCTCATTTAAAGAAGACCCGGGTGCCAAGCTGGTGTTGGCGAATCCAGAGATCATTCACAAAGAAGGCAAGCAAACCCAGAGCGAAGGCTGCCTGAGCATTCCCGATTTCCGCGAGCAGGTGACGCGAGCAAACAAGGTTACGGTTCGCGCCCAGGACATAAATGGCCAATGGTATGAAAAGACCGGCGAAGAGCTCCTCGCTCGCGCCTTCCTGCACGAAACAGATCACCTGAACGGCAAGCTCTACATCAGCCACCTGAGCGCGCTCAAGCGCGACCTCATGAAGCGCAAAATTCGAAAGTTGATGAAAGCCGGCGACTGGTAGCCACATCAGAATTCGTGGCTGCCCCGTCCTTGTCTCGCGGCTTTTGCGAGACAGGCGGGATTTTGACTTCCTGTCCCGGTCCAACGTCTTAGGAAACCTTGGTTTTTGTGAGAACCTCAGCGATCTCTCGTCTTCCTCACGGCGATCTCTGCAGTTAAGATCTTTGAAGTTTTCAATCGCACCAGGTGTCCGCTTTCTGCGACAGGGTAGAGATTTTGACTTCCCGTTAGAATGACTCCAACGCAATGTATCTTCTATACAGCGTCCTGCTGGCAGTCGCGTTGGTGTGCGCCACCCCTTATTGGCTGTACGAGATGTTCCGCCACGGCAAGTATCGCCGCGGCCTGAGTGAGCGCCTGGGATTTCTTCCCCGACGAATACCTCCAAGCACACAGCCGAGCATTTGGGTACATGCCGTCTCCGTCGGCGAAGTCCTCGCTTTGAGTGAAATCATACGGCAGCTCCGAGCTGATTCTCCCAAACACCGAATCGTAATCTCGACTACAACCGATGCCGGTCAGAATCTCGCCAGAGATCGTTTCAGCGCTGAAAACGTCTTTTATTTTCCGTTTGATTTCAAGATTTGCGTCACGCCTTATTTAAGAGCACTCCGCCCCGAGCTGGTCATAATCGCCGAAACCGAATTCTGGCCGAACTTTGTGCGGACAGCAAAGCAATGTGGAGCGCACATTGCCACCGTCAACGCCCGCATCTCCGACCGCTCTCTTCCCGGATATCGCCGCTGGCGAACGCTTCTTGCTCACGTGTTACGGAATGTCGATCTCTTTCTAACTCAGACTCCCGAAGATGCTCGCCGCCTGAAACAAATCGGCGCACCTGAAGGCCGAGTTTTCGTGGCCGGAAATCTGAAATTCGATGTCCCCGCGCCGGCAGCTTCGCCAATCCTCAGCCAGCTCCGATCATCATTTCGATATTCCAGTGCGGGCCCAGTAGTCGTCTGCGGCAGCACCGTTACCGGCGAAGAACCAGTTCTGCTCAATGCATTCAAAGCCGTGCTTGCGCAATACCGGTCGGCGGTGATGCTACTTGCGCCACGCCATCCCGAACGTTTCGACGAAGTCGAGAAACTGCTTCAGCAATCGAACCTTCCATTCCGTAAACGTTCGACATGGAACGGCGAGCCCCTTTCCGGCAGCGTCTTACTCATCGATTCCATTGGCGAACTCGCAAGCCTGTATGCTCTTGCAGATATCACTTTCGTCGGCGGCAGCCTTGTTCCTCGCGGCGGACACAGTATTCTCGAACCCGCGCAGCATGGTGTCGCAATTCTCGTCGGGCCGCACACAGAAAATTTCCGCGACATCGTCGAGTTGTTCCGGCAGAACGGCGCGGTAAAGATCGCCACTGCTGATGACCTCAGCCGAACGTTTCTCGAATTGCTTGCGAATGAAGACGAGCGCCGCCGCCTAGGTGAGCACGCCTTCGAAACTCTGCAGTCTCAGCGCGGCGCAACGAAGCTCACATTGGACAAATTACGCGCGCTGCTTCAGAGAAATACGCGCGAGGCCTACACCGCGTGACCGCCCTAAGCGCGATTTACGGAAGAATAACGGCGACGCGCAATCGCCTGTACGATCGCGGGACTTTTCGTTCCAACAGATTGTCTCGACCCGTCATCAGCGTCGGCAACATCTCCGTCGGCGGATCGGGCAAGACGCCGTTTGTCATCTTGCTTGGCCAATGGCTTAACCAACGCGGAATCACATTCGACGTCCTCTCGCGTGGATACGGCCGCGAAACACGTGGCGTGCTCGCCGTCGATCCCGACGGCTCTCCTCGCGAATTCGGGGACGAGCCCCTGCTGATTGCAAAGGCCCTGAAATGCCCCGTTGTGGTCGGCAAGAGTCGCTACGAAGCAGGGCTTTTCGCCGAAAAACAGCGAACGTCTGACTACCACATTCTCGACGATGGTTTTCAGCACCGGTCGCTCGCGCGCGATTTCGAGATCGTCTTGCTCTCGCCAGAAGACTTGCACGATCAACTCCTCCCGGCCGGCCGCTTGCGCGAACCGCTCTCATCTGCCGGCCGAGCCGACGTGATCGTTCTTTCAGAAGATGTCGATTCCAGCCGCTTACCGACGGGCAAAAGTATCTGGCGCGTACGCCGGTCCTTGTTATGGACTTCTTCAATATTCCCTTCGTGTGTAACGCCCAGACGCCCCGTATTGTTCTGTGCTATTGCCCGTCCTCATAGGTTTGTCGAACAAGTGCGCGCGTCCGGCGTTCAGCCCGCCGCACAAAAGTTCTACCGTGACCACCACCGCTACTCGGAGCGCGACATCGATGATCTACTCGCCATCAAAGCGCACCACTCGGCAGACGGATTCATCGCGACCCAAAAGGACTGGATCAACCTCGGCCCCCTGTATGCCCGGCTAGGTTCGATTGCGTTCCCGCCAGTGAAAATGGACCTCATCGAACCCGCTGACGCTCTCGATACCATGCTGCGCATCATTGCCGAGCGCAGACCCCGCACATGAGAAAATCAGGGTTCGCTGTCCTGAAGAAAATCGGTCGCCCCACCCTCGTCGCGGTTTTTGCGACACGTGGGGGTTTTGACTTTGTTGTTCACATATAAATGGCCCGCACGCCCAATTCGACCGAGCGCCTCCGCAAAATCATCGAAGCCTTCCCTCGCCTCACCATAACTGTTCTCGGCGATATGGTCGCCGACGAATTCGTCTTCGGAGAAATCTCCCGCGTTTCCCGTGAAGCGCCTGTTCTCATTTTGCGTCACAAAGAAAGAGATGTCGTTCCCGGCGGCGGTGCCAATGCTGTCAACAATCTTGCCGACCTTGGAGTAAACGTTCTTCCAGTCGGGATCGTCGGTAATGACGAACCCGGACGCCTGCTTCTTCGCAGCTTCCGTCACAAGCGCATTCCAGTCACAGGAATTCTCAAGGACAAAAAGTTCGCTACGGTGACAAAAACTCGGATTCTCGCCGGAATGCCTCACACCTGGCGCCAGCAGGTTGTTCGCATAGATCGTGAGCCCGACCAGCAGCCCGACGCTCACGCATCCCGGGAACTCGCTCTCGCCGCGCGCGAATACCTTCGCGTTTCCGATGCGTTGCTGATCTCAGATTATGGTTACGGTGCCGCTACTCCAGAAATTCTGAACTCAGTTCGCGACCGTCGTACTCCGGAAAGAATAAGGTTACCGAGGGTGCCTCACCCCGCGCCCCCCGGCGTTGGCGTGAAGGGGTGGCGTGTTTCGCGACTTTCGAAGCGTGGCAGGCAATTCCCCAAAAGCGGCGATCAGCAAAACATTCCCATTGTTCTCGACTCCCGCCACCGCACGCTTCAGTTCTCCGGGATCACCGCCGCAACCCCAAACGAACCTGAAGTCGAAGAACTTTTGAACATTGAAATCGGCCAGGACTGGAACAAGCTCTGCGCCGCCGGGAACGAGATTATTTCGCGCATGAAGCTGGACTCGCTGGTGATCACGCGCGGTCGCGATGGCATGGTCGCCTTCTCTGAGAAGAACAGGCCAGTCGACATTCCAATTTTCGGCAGCGATCAGGTCACCGACGTTACCGGCGCCGGCGACACAGTGATCGCCGCCTTTACCGCGGCGTTAGCTGCGGGGGCCTCAGCTGAAGATGCAGCGCATTTGGCAAACTACGCTGGCGGAATCGTGGTGATGAAGCGGGGCACAGCAACCGTTTCTCAACAGGAATTGATCGAGGCGCTCGAAAAATCGTCGCCGCGGACCAGGCAGCACTGAGATTTTCGTGAAAGTTTTCTCCGCGAGCTCGGCTAATCTCGGCGAACTCTGTGGTTAGAAGCTTTTGTCGGACACACATCACCCCGCACAGGATAGAAAGACTTGTTTCAAAAGATTTTCAGTCGCGACGAATTGAAGCACGAGGTCAAAACCTGGCGCGCCAAAGGCGAGAAGATCACGCTCGCCAACGGCTGCTTCGATCTTCTGCACGTTGGCCACATACGATACTTGCATGCAGCCAAGCAGCTCGGCGGAAAACTCATCGTAGCCGTAAACTCTGACGAATCCGTTCGCAGGCTGAAAGGCAACGGCCGCCCGCTGATGCCCGCCTCCGAACGCGCGGAAATTCTCGCTGCACTGTCCGACGTCGATGCTGTCGTGGTCTTCCAAGAGGACGACGTGCGCGCCCTTATCCGCGAAACTCAGCCCGATGTGCAGGTGAAGGGGACCGACTACACGCCTCAAAGCGTCCCCGAGCGTGAAACCGTGATCGAATGCGGCGGCCGCGTTGAAATCGTCGGAGATCCGAAGGACCATTCTGCGACCGAACTGATTCGCCGCCTGGAGCAGCACCGCTCGTGAGCGCTGCTCGCCTTGTCACACCGCCCGAAAGCATTCTTGTCGTTCGGCTCGGAGCAATGGGTGATGTGATCCATACGCTCGCAGCGGTCACTGCATTACGCAGCGCTCTTCCAAAGCTTCGCATTGGCTGGCTTGTCGAAGAGCGCTGGTCGGAATTGCTGTCAGCCAAAGAGTCGCCCCGCCGCGGGGCCCCCAGCGCCCAACGTCCGCTTGCCGATTTCGTCCATGTCGTCGACACAAAACGTTGGCGTAAATCTCCAATCGCCAGCGAAACGTGTAAGCAAATCAAATCAGCGCGGCACGAAATACGAAATCAGAAATATGCAGTCGCGGCGGACTTCCAGGGCGCATTGAAATCCGCGTTCATGGCGCGTCTCTCCGGAAGTTCTATGGTCATTGGATTCGAGCATCCCCGAGAAGCTCCGGCAACCTTGCTTTACCATGAAAAATTCGCGGCAACGGGCGCCCATGTCATCGAACAATATCGCTCGCTTAGCGAAGTAATTGCTGGACGCGCATTACCCGATTGTGCGCCATTATTGCCGCGAGATGAGCAAGCGGAAACCCGCATGGCAGCTAAACTCGCCGCGATTGGCCGCGAATTCGTATTGATCAATCCCGGCGCTGGCTGGGGAGCTAAAGAATGGCCGGCAGAGCGCTATGGCGAAGTCGCGCGCGCGCTTGCCTCTCTTGGGTTGGTACCCATAATAAATTTTGGTCCGGGTGAGCAGGAACTCGCAACTGCGGTCAATCACGCGTGCGGCGGCGAAGCAGAACTCATGTCATCGTCGATTACCGAACTGATCGCGCTTACCCGTCGCGCCAGGTTATTCATCGGGGGCGATACCGGGCCTCTACATCTCGCGGCCGCTCTGCACATCCCAATCGTCGCCATTTTCGGTCCTACCGATCCTGAGCGCAATGGGCCATATGGGACCAACAGCATTGTGCTGCGGAATCCGTCAAGCCGCACGTCTTTGTCGCACACCAATGTCTCCGACCCCGGCTTGCTCAAGATCACCGCAGACGAAGTAATCTCGGCCGCCCACAAATTGGTGGAGAGCTCCAGTGCCTAGCTGGAGCAAGATTGCGCGGCGCATTCGCGTACCTCTAGGATTTGTATTCGCAGTTCTCTATGTCTGGCTCGCCCGCCCGACGAAGTTTTCCATTCTGGTGGGAGCAATCATCGCTCTTGTAGGTCTCGTCATTCGTGCGCTGGCATCCGGTCACGTCCAGAAAAACGAGGTGCTGGCCACCTCCGGCCCGTACGCCTACACACGCAACCCCCTCTACCTCGGCTCGATCGTGATGGCGGGTGGTTTTCTTATCGCCGCACGGAACTGGTGGATTGCCCTGATTGCGTTCATCATCTTTTTTGTAATCTACCTGCCGGTAATTCGCTCGGAGGAAGCATTTCTGAGCTCACGATTTCCCGAGTACGACGAATACACCCGCAATGTACCTCGCTTTTTTCCTCGGATACGCCCAAATCAAAGCGGCACTGGGTCGTTTTCCTGGCATCTCTACTGGAAACACCGCGAATACAACGCCGCGCTCGGTGTGCTCGGAATGACCGCTGTCCTCGTCATTAAGCTGATCTGGTTTACAAAATGAGTCGGAAGTCTTTTCTCTCCTTTAGGGGGCTGTCATTCCGAACCGCTTTAGCGGTGAGGAACCTGGTTCTTCTTGTCTTGGTTCTGGCTTGCACACGCATCGTCATGCTAGCGCAAGCCACAGCCAGTTCCCGCATTCTTTCTCCTCCTTCTTCATACCATTTCCCCGAAGACCAGAAGTTCGTCTACTCCGTTCAGTTACACATGCTGAACGCAGGAACCACGACCATCCTCATCCAGCATTCAGCTGCGGGAGAACACCTGCATTCGACTGCCGATACATCCGGAGTGACGAACAAGCTCTTCCCGGTCCACGACACCTTCGACGCCGAGGTCAACCCAACAACCTTCTGCACGCAATGGGTCACTCGCCACGCCGAAGAAGGCTCGCGCCGACTGGACAGGAAAATTCGCTTGAATTACGCGGCGGCAAAAGTACTGGTTGACGATTTCGACCTGAAAACCGGCAAGGCCAAGCACGGAGAGTTTGACATCCCTGGATGCGTCACTGACATTGTCAGCGGATTCTTCTACGCCAGCTCCCTTAGCCTTACCCCAGGTCAGGCGGAAATCTTTCCCGTCAACGATGGCGGCAAAACCAGCGACGTGAAGATCGAAGTCGAAGGTCGAGGCAAGATCAAAGTTCCGATTGGTGAGTTTCAAACCATACGAGTGAAGGCCGAGCCAATCACCGGGCCGCTTAAGGGCAAAGGAAGATTGTGGGTTTGGTTCACAGACGACCCGAAACATACTCCCGTGCAGATGAGATCTAAGCTCGGGTTTGCCAGCTTATTGTTCCAATTGCAAAGGATCGATAAAAGCCAGTAGATGAGGTTTGCGGCCGTGGAGCCGCGTATCAGGATTTATGCGCCACCGTGGATTATGCGCCACCGTGGAAGAGCGGCCCTTCAGGACCGCGTAACGGTCATCTGATTAGTCCGGGCTTCAGCCCCGGTGGTGTGAACAAATCTAGTCTTTTCCCGCCCTCATCTCCACGACCTCGCGCGCATGCTTCAATTCCGCGCGCTCCGAAGTTGCTCCCTCGCAGTTTTTCACCAGCTGAGCGTAATACTCGTTCGCTGTCTCGTGCTTCCCCGCCTTCTCTGCCGCTTGTGCCGCCCCGTATAGAGAATCAAACCGTCCTGGATCGTTCTTTAACGACGCCTCATACTCCTCAAGCGCCTCTTCGGCATGGCCGTTTTCGAGCAGCATGTCTCCGATCATTTCGCGCGCCGGAATTCCCTGGCTTGCCTCCGCTTCGCCTTCTTCTTTGTTCGCGATGGCCCGCATCATTCGCACGCCTTCATCGTGGTGCCCCTCCGAGTCCGCCAACCAGGCGCGCGACTCTGTTACTTCGTTTTTCCAGTCATAGCTGCCCTTTTTCGAGGCGGCCTTCTTCTGGATTCCCTCAAGCTGCGCAACTTCCTTCCGCGCTTGCGCCGGCTCTCCTGCCCTTGCCGCGCCAATCGCTCGGGCCAGGTACGTTGCACCTTGCTCCTCGTCTGAGGCGCCGCTCACCGGAGCAAGTTCCGCCGCGTCCTTCCAGCGATGCAGTTCCAATACATACGACGCCGGAAATGCCGAAAGGGCAAACATCCGAGGGTCGTATCCCATGCCGTACATGTCGTGCATCGGCGGCATCGCCCGAACTTCATCAATGATCTTTTGGGCGTCGTTTTCACGTCCGGTTTGCAAATACGCATACACCAGAAAATCCATCGCGTGGAACTGATGTCCTTCGCCGCCCATGTGCTCCGCGGCTTCTTTCTGCGTCGCCTCGATCGAACGCACATTCGAATCAATATCGTCCTGCCACAATCCTAGCCGCGCAAAAATGTGCGAGGGCATATGCAGAGCATGCGGGGCCGCGGGCGCAAGCTCCGCGTATTTTCGCGCCGCCGGCAGGCCTTGCCGCGCCATCTCGGGTGTGTCATATGTGTGAATCAAGTAGTGCGCGACACCCGGATGATTCGGCTCCTCTGCAAACAATTTTTCGAGCACCGCTGCCGCCTGCTTCCGGTTCGTGTTTGTCTTGTCACCTGACTCCGAAGCCAGCAGGCTCAGCGCATAAAAAGCTGCCGCTTCATGATCGTCAGGATTGCGCTTGCTGAACTTCTTCATGGCATGCGAATACGCGGTCGCTCGTCTCTGATATGACCTGTTCGGGTGCGCATAAAATTTGCTCAGCGCAGCGATGTAGCCTTTCTCGCGCGCAGTGGCGTTTAAAAGCCGCGCCTTCTTGAGTTCCGCGCCGCCTCGATCGAGAGTTGCAAGGTCTGGACGGTTCCATAGCTGGTGCCAGATGCTCATCGCCAACCCCCAATGCGCAATCGCACACTGCGGATCGTCCTTCTCGATTTCCTGGAATTCCTTTTCCGCCTCTTCGTACCAGAACGAGTGCAGCATGGCCACACCGCGCTCAATGGGCTTTTGAACTGCAGCTTGGCAAGAAGATGGGAAATGAACGGTGCCAACCTGTGCTTCATTCAATTCTTCGTGATGATGCGGCTCATCATCGTCGGCGAGAGCAAACACGCAGCTACATACGCACAACGCCAGCAGAACCAGAGAAATTCTCATGGGAGCACCACCGGAAGGAAAGTCTATGCCGGGAGAATACAGAGAGTCAAAGAAAAGCTAAGCCTAAGAAGAGATGGGCATTGCAGTCCAACTCGTTTCATCCGGGCAGGCACGCGCAAAAGACTACTGCGTGTCCGCGGGTGTGTCTGTGATCAATGAACATACGTATGGAATACCCACTTCTCGCAACAACGGCGAGAAGTGGGGAACCGAGAAGTGGGGAACCCTCTAATTCATTCCTAGTCGTATACTTCGTGTAGAAGTGGGCCACCCGCCCACAGGCCTTGGCCTTGCAGGTGGCGGGTGGCCCGGCCTTTGATCGCGCTGGCACGACAACAAAAGTGGGTGCCCCGTCCTTCGCGGTTTTCGAAGGGCGGGAAGCAAGAATGTTTGCAGCAGAGGATTTCGATGTTCAACCTTCAACCTCACGGTGAAGTCCGTTCCGGGTGCCCCACTTCTCCCCCGGGGTTTGGGAGAAGTGGGATAGAGATTGCCTGAACTCAACCTTGATCTCGACCTAAGCTTCTATGCAATACCCACTTCTCGCAACAACGGCGAGAAGTGGGGCA